>Ga0224554_1000308_pt1 | contig 42842 bp, 27 predicted proteins | sample 714S22024metaG_FD_180666 | JGI IMG/M metagenome (GOLD analysis project Ga0224554, IMG submission 180666) | Peat soil microbial communities from Stordalen Mire, Sweden - 717 S2 20-24 | ecosystem: Environmental > Terrestrial > Soil > Wetlands > Peat | place: Sweden: Norrbotten County, Stordalen... | reverse complement strand
AACACCTTACAACTTCCAGCCTCGCCGACGATGATCGACCGATGACCGCGCCTCCGGCGCAGATGATATCAAGCTGTCCTATACCGGCCGATGCTCAGAAAACTACGTTTCCTGATGACCGATGACACTACCGCAGATGTTGGTAACAATAAGCTTGATAATGACGCCGTGGTCGCACTTCCTGCCACCCCGTCCAACAAGCTTTGGATAGTCCAGATTTTGGATCTCCAGTTTGCGAGGTCCCATATATGCTATTGCGCGATTACCTCCCATGAGTTGTCTTCCTTCTTTCCCGGACCACCGGTATACAAACAACATGGCAAGGGATATGTTCAATAATGATCACGAAAGCGCGGTAAGAGATCAGCGTGTAAAGACCGGGGCCAAGGGCGAACGCTTCTAGGCTCGGAGCGCCCGCATATCGACGGGAACAGGCGAAGCAATCACCGCGCTAAAAAGCTTCTCGTCTAGCTGAATCCAGCTTTTCTAAAGTGCGGCCTGGCCGGGATGAGGATGCCAACACGATTCGCCCTCTGGCGCTACCGCCATATCTCACCATGCCTGAACGACAGAGGGATTGATTCAATAATATTGAGCAAAGTTGACCAGCCAGCGGTTACCCTTCAACGCTAGATTCCGCTTAGGAATATATTGGAGGATTTGCCATCATGCAAGGAAGCGAAAAGGTCATTGCCGCGCTGAATATGACTCTACAGGAAGAGTTCACAGCGCTCAGTCAGTATTTCATTCACGCCGAAATGTGCCAGAACTGGAAATACGATAATCTTTCCAAATACCTGAAGAAGCTGTCGATTGTGGAAATGAAGCATGCGGAAAAACTGATCGAGCATATACTCTTCCTGGAAGGGACTCCGAATATGACCGGGCCCACGCAAATCAAGGTCGGGAAGACGGTGAAAGAACAGTTGGAGAATGACCTGCAATCTGAACTCAGCGCGATCAAATCCTACAATGACGCGGTGAAACTGGCACGAGCCGAAGGAGACAATGGAAGCGCCGACCTGTTCACCGCGAATCTGAGGGATGAGGAAGAGCATACCGACTGGCTGGAAGCGCAACTGAGCCAGATCAAGGAAGTTGGCTACGAACGCTACTTGAGCGTTCAGGTAAACGGAGAGTAGACAGACAGGCGCTGTTGGGATGAGGTCCTGTGATTGTTGCGGCGGGTGATCCACTCTATTCCGTTTTTGTCAAAGGAAATACGAAAGCGGTGTCGATACTCTGGAATGGAATGTTCAGCCATTGGTTGTTATAGAACGCAATCAGCTGCGCTTGAGCGGCCTTGGTTTTGAAACTCAGGATGATGTGTTCAGCCAGGGCGTTCTTCCGCCGGATTTTGAGCACGGCAAAAAGTTGCTTGAAATGGCTCTTGGTGAATTTGGAATCGACGGTGAGCCGGAGTTGTGTGCGCTTCTCTGCGGGAGAAACGATTCTGCGCTTCGGTCGTGCTGTGGCCTTCTTCGCCGTGGGCATATAGTCTCCTCACTGTGATGTTCTTACAGCATACATATATGCATATATGAGCCTGGAAGACCATTCGCTAACCGATGGTAATCAAAGGAGTTCGTGAAGGGAACGCCGGGGGAAAGTCGTGGATTCATTGCATAAAGAGGTGCGCGATTCAAACCGAATGAACCACAACAAATCGAACCGTGAGGGGGTGGAGAAAAGAAAACCGGCCAGAGACCGCGTAGCGCGTCAGAGCTACAATCCCAGCACGGACACCCGTCCACGTGTACGACGCCCGGGGTTGCAATTGTAGTTTCCCTTGTTTAATCATCGGTACCCGACCTGCCTGCCGGTGCCAGGCTGTGTGTGCATGGGCAATGACAGCCCACCGTTCCAAAGAGGCACGGGACGCAATGGCTATTCGAAAGACGCTTCGCCCGGCCCAGACGCAGGCAGCGGAAAGCTATTAGCACAAGACGGCCGACAGCCCCATGCGGCCCGATGTGGGTACGCAGGCGCAGTTCAAAAAGCGCAAGCCACCCAAGACCTACCGCTATGACACTTCGCTGGACCCGGCGCTGAGTTGGGACGAAGGCAATGGCAGCCGAGGGTTGGGCGAGTGGCTTCTGGCGCGCATCTCGGACGCAGCCCGGCTGCCCGCGCCGCATCGATTCTCGGAGCCGCAGAGGTTCACCGGCGCGGACGGCAGGACGCTTGCCACCGTGCATGGACTTGGAAGACGCCGTGGAGCAACTGAGAGCCATTGAGCGGCCATTCCTCGGCTGGGCAGGCAAGGCGGAGCCGCTCAGCTTCGATGTACCCACGTTGCCGCTCTTCATCCACGAGCGGCTGTCTACCAAGGCGATTCTCGAAACCCTCAAGGGGCGCAAGCGTGAGGGCGTGGACGCGCAGCTTGACCTATTCGGCGACCCGCACCACTCCATCGTGGAGCAATCGCTGCGCGCCTATGAGCACCGCGACCGCTGGGTCAACTGCATGATCCTGGGCGACTCGCTGGCCGTGATGAACTCGCTGGTGGAGTACGAGGGGATGCGCGGCCAGGTGCAAATGATCTACATGGACCCGCCGTATGGAGTGAAGTTCGGCTCCAACTTCCAGCCATTTGTGCGCAAGCGCGATGTATCGCACAACGACGATGAGGAGATGACCCGCGAGCCGAAGATGGTGCAAGCCTACCGCGATACGTGGGAGTTGGGTTTGCACTCGTACTTGACCTACCTGCGAGACCGGCGGCTCGTTTTCCCGTCGATATTCCTAAGAAGACTGGATAATCTGTGCAACCATCTTTGCGCAGGTATCGATGCCCAGAGTGCTATTTATGGTGATGTGGTAGAGCCGGGGATCTGCTGAGTCGCAGTCGTAGTAGTACTGGGCATAGTGCAGGCGCTCGGAGTCTACACGCCGCAGCAGTGCAGGCAGGTCGTGATCTTGGGGATGGCGAAGCTTCATGCGCGCTATTTTCTCGTTGCGCGGCGCATACACCAGCATGCGAAGTACATGGGGTTGGCGCCGTAAAATGCATTGCGCGCTGCGCCCGATGATGACGCAGTTGCCTACCTTGGCGGCCTCTTGAATAATGCTTGCAGTGAAAATCTGCACGGTATCGCGATCCACCGCGAGTTCAGACACCCCCCCGGCATAGGATTCCGGGCCTCCTTGACGGAAGCCCTTCATCACCCGCTCCCACCACGCGATGGCGTGTTCGTCGGCCTGCGCGGCCCAGGCATGGTCCACTTTTCCCATGGCTGCGACCTGCTCGATGATCTGCTTGTCAATGCACTCCCAGCCCAGAAGTTCCGCAACGTTGCGCCCGATATCGGAGCCTCCGCTGCCGAACTCTCGTGCAATTGTCAAAACGTTGAACATTTCTTCCTTCCTCTCCACTAACCCGCTATCTTGTCCGATGATTGCGATTCATTTTTGCGCCTCCGCGCCTATGGCCCGCAAGTTGTAATCGGCCACGGCATGCGCAACTTCCGCAGCTGACTGACGGTCGTTGGGGCTTTCTTCCAGCCAGCTGCAAAGTGACTCGAAGACGGCGCCCACGAGGCAACGGGCGGCGATCAACGGCGCAGAAACGGAAAATGCGGCTGGAGCAGACTCCAGCGTCTGGCACACCTGTTCAGTTTGTTGCCTCAGGATGGCGCGGCGCACCTGCTCCAGGCGGGGGCTCAGGCCGGAGGACTCGATGATGAGTATCCGCGCATCTCCGGGGTTGTCGGCCAGAAACAGAAAAAGCGACTCCACGGCGCATCGAATTCCCAGCAGCGCATCGTCCTGGGAGGCCTTGGCTTGATCCATCACTTCCGTCACCTTTTCTCCCAGCGCTTCAAGAACCGCCGCAAAGGCGTCTTCCTTGTTGCGGAAGTGAACGTAAAAGCTGCCCACTGAACTATCTGACTCAGCCACGATCATGGGAACGGTAGTGGAGTGATAGCCATTGGCGCCGAAGAGACGGGTAGCGGCGTCAAGAATCGTCTTGCGCCGGGCGTCTTTGCGGGCTTCGGTGGCGCGGGTGTTTCGGTAAGCCATGAGAGCAGTATAGTCACCTCTTTACAAGAATAGAATGACATGTCATTCTATTCTTGTAAAGGAAAAACATCGATGAAAGAAACAGGAAAATCTCCTTCGGATTTGCAGAGTTGGTCAGATTGGATAAGGCGCGGCAATGCAGGTTCTGTTTTGTGTTGGGATCGAGGGAAGGCTGCCTCCATAGTTAAGAATCGCGTTGATTTTGCCGATTTTCGTTGCAAGGAAGAGTCTGTATTTCCCGCCAAGATATGCATAATCGCCGTCTGCCTGCTGGCTCTGTTGCCGCTGGCAGGGTGTGGCCCCAAAGTCCCGGTGGCTGCCGATCAGCCGGTTCCAGTCGTGCTGCGCACACCGAATCGCGTTCAGCAGCCGGTTTCCGTGGCCGCCAGCGGCGCGGTCGAAGCCAATATAACGGCCCAGGGCGCATTTCAGATTGCCGGGCGGGTGGCGAAGGTTCTTGTGGAAGAAGGCCAGGCGGTGAGCAAGGGCCAGGTGCTGGCGGAACTGGACTCGACCGATTACCGCAACGCGTACGACGCGGCACAGGGGCAGGCGGATGCGGCGCGGGCGGTGGACGATAAGGCGCAGGAAGGCCTGCGTTCGCAGGAGCTGGAGCAGGCGCGCATCGATTACGAGCGGTGGCTGGACGAGTACAAGCGCATGAAGTTCCTCTACGACCACAAGAGCCTGCCGGGCAACGATTTCGAGAAGATCGAGGCGGCATACAAGGCCGCGCAGCAAAGGTACGACATGGCCCGGCAAGGCACGCGGGTGCAGGACAAGGAAGCCGCAATCGGGCAGTACCGCGCGGCGTCGGCCGGCATGCATGAGGCGCAGAAGCGGCTGGCGGATTGCCAACTGCGGGCGCCGATTGCGGGCTTCGTGGGAATGCGGCGCATCGATGTGGGCGACACGGTTGGAGCCGGAACGCCGGTCATAGGCGTGCTGGATCTGAACCCGGTCAAGGTGCGCGTGGCGATTCCGGAGTCCGAGATCGGCAAGGTGCAGCAGGGAGCGCGCGCCACGGTGACGATTCCTTCCCTTGACGGCAAGCAGTTTGAAGGCAAGGTGGAAGCGGTGGGCGTGGCGTCGGACCCGGCCTCGCGCACCTACGTGGTGAAAATTGCGGTTCAGAATCCGGAGCGGCTGTTGCGGGCGGGAATGGTGGCCGAGGCGCGGATCTACGGCTCGAAGATGGTCAATGCGATCACCGTGCCCGGCGGCGCGGTCATCCGCGATGCGCACGGCGTCACGCAGGTGTATGTGCTCGAACCCGCGCGGCAGCGCGTGTATGCGCGGCGAGTGGATGTGGGCGCGCCGCTGAATAACGAAGTGGAGATTCGCAGCGGCCTCGCGGGCAATGAGCAAGTGGTGGTGGCTGGCCAGCAGAACGTGCGCGAAGGTTCGCCGATCAAGATTGTGGGAGGCGGCCAGTGAACCCCGTCCGCGCGGCTCTGCGCTATCCGCAAGTTACTCTGGTTCTGTCCGCCATGCTTGTCGCGGCAGGTCTGTATTCGCTGTTTACCATGCCGAGGCGTGAAGATCCCAAGATCACCATCCACGTCGGTATTGTGGCCGCCGTTTATCCGGGCGCGACCGCCCGGGAAGTGGAAGACCAGGTCACGCGCAAGATTGAAGAGCGTCTCTTCCGTTTCGCCGAAGTGCGCCGCGACAAGACCTATTCCACCACCCGCAACGGCATGGTGGTCATCAATGTCGAACTGGACAAATCGATCAAGGATACCGGCGAGTTCTGGTCCAAGCTGCGCCTCGATATGGCGCAGTTGAAGGCCACCGCACTGCCCTCCGGAGTGCTCGGCCCGGTGGTCGACTCCGACTTTGGCGACACCGTTGCGGTGCTGATTGCTGTCCATGGCGGCAACTATGGTCCCGGGGATCTGAAGGATTACGCGCAAACCGTGGAAACGGCGCTACGCGCGCTCCCGGCGGTTTCGAAGATCAAGCGCATCGGCGATCAGAAGGAAGAGATCGATATCGCCACCTCCTCGGAACGGCTGGCGCAGTATGGCGTAAATCCGATGAACGTGATGGGCGCGCTGCAAGGGCGCAATACTGTGCAATTTGCGGGCCGCGTGCCGGCCGGCGAGAACAAGGTGCCGATCGAATCCGGCGGCCGCTTTCAGACCGAAGACCAGATACGGCAGGTGATGGTGGATGTTTCGCCTACGGGGCAGCCGGTTTACATCGGCGACGTGGCCAATGTGGAGCGGGTCTACAAAGACCCCACCGAGTATGTGCGCTTCAACAACGAACAAACCATTCTGCTGTCGGTCGAGATGCACGAAGGCAACAACATCGTGGACTTCGGCAATACGCTGCGCACGACGCTGAAGAACGTCGAAGCGACGCTGCCGCCGGACCTGAAGCTGGACATGGTGGCGGACCAGCCGAAAGTCGTTTCCGAGCGCATTGGCGATTTCTTCCGCGAGTTCGGCATCGCCATCGTCGCCGTCATTCTGGTGACCATGCTGCTGCTGCCGCTGCGGGTGGCTCTGGTCTCCGCCATCGCCATTCCGGTTTCGGTGGCCATGACCTTCGGGGCATTGAACGCCTATGGCATCGAACTGCAGCAAGTGTCGATTGCCTCGCTGATTATTGTGCTCGGCATGGTGGTGGACAATGCCATCGTGATCGTTGACAACTATGTAGGCCTGCTGGACAAGAAAGTGCCTGTCGACGAGGCGGCGGAGCGGTGCGCCACGGAGATGGCTGTTCCGGTGCTGACGGCAACGCTGGCCATCATCGCGGCCTTCGCGCCGCTGCTGATGCTTACCGGCGCCATGGGCGAGTTCATTCGCTCCCTGCCCATCACCGTCGCCATCTCGCTGACCACTTCGTTTGTTGTGGCCATGCTGCTGACGCCGCTGATGGCCCGCTTCTTCATCCGCCAGGGCCTGGTGGATCACGCGCAGGCGGATTCCGGCACCGAGCGCAAGCTCACTCCGCTGGACCACATGCAGCGGTACTACAACATCATCATCACCTGGGCCATGCGGAACAAGCGGACGGTTCTGGTGTCGAGCGTGCTGGCGGTTGCGGCCGGAGTCGGGATTCTGCTGCTGGTGCCGCAACTGCTGTTTCCGCTGGCCGAACGGAATCAATTCGTGATGGACGTGTGGCTGCCTGAAGGCACGAAGATCGAAACCACCGACGCAACCGTGCGCCGGATTGAAACGGTCCTGCGCCAGGAACCGCTCATCGAGTCATACGCCAGCTTCCTGGGCGCAAGCGCGCCGCGTTTCTACTACAACGTGAATCCCCAACTGCCGGCGGCAAATTATGCGCAGATTCTGGTCAACACCAGGAAGGTGAAGGGAACGCCTCAACTGGTGGCTGAATTGCGGCAGCGGCTGCCCGATGTGGCCCCCGAGGCAAAGGTCTTTGTGAAGGACTTGCAGCAGGGGCAAATCCTGGAAGCCCCGGTTGAAGTGCGGATTGTGGGGGACGACATTGCCACGCTGGAAACGCTGGGCAACCAAGCCGAGGAAATCTTGCGGCACACGCCGGGAGCGACGTACATTCACACCGACTGGCACGAGGACGCCTGGCAAGTGGGCATAAACGTGCGCGAGGAAGTGGCCAACCGGATGGGCTTGACCAATGGCGTCATCGCGCAGCAACTGGCGGTGGGCTTTGAGGGCGCGCCGGTGACCACATTCTGGGAAGGTGATCGCGGCGTGGATGTAGTTCTGCGCCTCGACCCGGCCGAGCGCCAGAGCTTTCAGAACGTGACCGACACCTATGTCATGTCACCCGTGAACGGCGCGCGAGTTCCGCTGGCGGCAGTGGCGACGCTCACTTCAGAGTGGCAGCCGGGCAGGATTGTGCGCAGAAACGGCGTGCGCACCCTTACGGTGCGCGCCTTTCCGGACGGCAACCACTTGGCAAGCGAGATCCTGGGCGGCGCGCGCAAACAACTAGACGCGATGCGGTTGCCGGAGGGCTACCGCATCGAATACGGTGGCGAGTACCAGAACCAGCAGGAAACCTTTGGTGAAATGCGCACCGCGCTCCTGACCAGCCTTCTGCTGATCTTCTTGATTCTGCTCTTTCAATTCCGTACACTCGTCGACCCGCTGATCGTGATGGCGGCATTTCCACTGGCGCTGCCCGGCGCGGCCCTGGGCCTGCTGATTACCCACAACACCTTCGGTTTTACCGCATTCATCGGCATCATCAGCGTGGGCGGACTGGTGGTCAGAAATTCCATCATCCTGATCGATTACATCCACGAAAGGATGAAGAACGGGGCGGAGCTGGAGCAGGCCGCGCTGGAAGCCGGAGAACGCCGGTTACGTCCCATTTTCCTCACCTCGGCGGCTGCCGCGGTGGGCGTCATTCCCATGATCCTCTCCGGCTCCAGCCTCTGGTCGCCGATGGCCAGCGTGATTGCCTTCGGACTGCTGGGATCGATGTTCTTCACGCTGATCGCCATCCCGGTTCTCTTCGTGGTGGTGCACCACCGGCGCCCCGTACCCATCAAGGCTACGGCGGCTGTAGTCCTTCTGGCTCTGTTTGCGTTCGCCGGCGTTGCTCACGCCGAGGCGCGGCGCATCACCCTGGATGAGGCAGTCGCACTGGCCACAAAGCAGAACTCGACCGTGAAGCTAGCGCACCTGAAGGAAAATGAGATGCAGGCGCGCGTGACTGAGGCACGCGCCAATTACTTTCCGGTGTTGAGCAACGAAAGCGACGCCGCGCACCTTCGGGGCATTGAACATATGGAGATCCCCATGGGCGCCTTGGGCGTGTCTTCGCTCATCGGACCCATCCCTGGGACGAATGTTTCGCTCCCCCTCGGGCACCACGATTTCCTGCTGAGTACAACCACGGCGGCTCAGCCCATCACGCAGTACTTCAAGATTCACGCCGGAGTGAATGTAGCTAAGGCGGATCTAGGCGTTGCGCGGGACGATGCACACCGGGCCGAGAACGAGGTTGCGCTGAAAATGAAGGAGCTTTACTACGGCCTCTTGTCGGCGGAACTGCGCAAGCAGGCGGCGGAACTGCGCATTGAGGCCGGAGAAGAGCGTCTGGCCGAGGCTCGCAACGGAGTAGAGGCAGGCGCGGTGCTGGAGTTGAAGGTGCTGGATGGCCAGGCGCAGATCTCCGATGCCCGTCATGCGTTGGGATCGCTGGAGGACGCCATTTCCGACATGAAGGTGGAGTTCAACGATCTGGCTGGCCTGCCTCTGGATTGCGACGTAGAACTTGTCCCGCCTGAACCTGAAGCAGATGCAACCGCCGGCGATTTGGAGACCGAGGCGCTGGCACACAATCCGGAGGTTGCAGCCGCTGAACAGACGCTGAACAAAGCGCGCGCGGGCCTGAGCGCGGCGCACGCGGAGTACATTCCCGAGATCGGAGCGTTTGCACAATACATCCACCAGGATGGCGTGCCGTTGCTGACTGAGAACAACGGCCTGGTAGGTCTCAAAATGAACTGGACGCTGCTTGAATTCGGCAAGCGCAGCGGACAGGTGCATGAGCGCCAGGCGCAGGTAGCTGAGGCCGAAGAGAACCTGCGCCACGTTCAGAATCGAGTGCGCGTGGAGATCGAAAAGGAAGTGCGCAAGGTCCAGCGCGCGGAGACCGGTCTGGAGGCGGCGCGCGAAAGTGTGGCTGCGCGAGCCGAGATGCGCCGCATCACAGCCAATCAGGTGGAAGCGAACACCGTAAACCCCTCCGCGCTCAAAGAAGCCCAAGGGCAGTTCGCCGAGGCCGAAGCCGTGCTCTTTCAGGCGGAGATGGAGCGAAACACGGCCCGCGCCGAATTGGAGCGGACTGCGGGACGGAAGTAGTTCGTAACCAATTTGCGTCTCTCAGCCCATGAAACAGCATAGAGGAGAGAACATCATGGGACACCGTACACCAAGCGTATTCAAGAAAGTTGCGGGAATATCCATTGGATTCTCTCGGGCATGTTCAATAGCTTGGAGGTGCAAGTCCTCATCCCGGCCTGATGGAGGTAAGGGTTAGCAAGAACGCAAGGGCTACCGCCGCGAGGCGGGGTCTGAAGGAAGCGTGGAGCAAATGCGCGAGTCGATGGACAAAAACCGGATACAAGGCGCGAGCGTAGGGCAAGGAATTTCCTGTTGCACTTCTTATTCGCATGGTTTGAAGAATCGTGTTACGATTTTCAGTTGGGTTCCCCGGCTTTGAAAGTCCGAGCCGCAAGCCATCCCGACGATCGTGCAGTGCGGCAATATGCGCGCTACCGGGCAAATTCAGATCGATTCATGACGGTTGCGCGCTGCTCAAAAGGAACTCGATGCGATCCCTCCTGCGGACTCTGGTCAACGGTGAACCGGGCAGCACCAAAGCCAAGGTGATCGCCATCTACGCCCTGTTGGCGGTCTTCAATCTGGGGGCATGGTGCTGGGCTCTGATCGCTTTTCATGGCTATCCGGTGCTTTTGGGCACGGCGTTTCTGGCATACAGTTTTGGACTGCGCCACGCAGTCGACGCGGATCATATTGCTGCCATCGACAACGTGACTCGCAAGCTGATGCAGCAGGGAAAGCGCCCTGTTTCCGTGGGCCTCATGTTCTCCCTGGGGCATTCCACCGTCGTCATCGTTGGTTCCCTCGCCATTGCGGCCACTGCGCTCGCGCTTCAGCATCGCATCGACGCGGTCCGGCAGATTGGAAGCCTGATCGGCACCCTGGTGTCGGCTCTTTTTCTGTTTGCCATCGCGATTGTCAATCTGATCGTTCTTCTGTCGGTTTATCGCAGCTTCATGCGGGTCAGGCGCGGAGAGCCCTATGTGGACGAAGACTTCGACATGCTGCTTGGCAATCGCGGCTTTCTTTCCCGGCTGTTTCGTCCCATGTTCAACCTGATCCAGCGCAGTTGGCACATGTATCCGCTCGGCGTCCTGTTCGGCCTTGGATTCGATACTGCAACCGAAATCGGCCTGCTGGGGATTTCCGCCGCCGAGGCTTCGAAAGGCCTATCGCTCTGGTCGATCCTGGTATTCCCGGCCCTCTTTGCCGCAGGCATGTCCTTGATCGATTCGACTGACAATATTCTCATGCTGGGCGCCTATGGCTGGGCGTTCGTCAAGCCCATTCGCAAGCTCTACTACAACATCACAATCACGTCCGTGTCTGTTGTGGTTGCCTTCGCGGTGGGTGGCATCGAGGCGCTGGGGCTGTTGGCTGGACAGTTCCATCTGACGGGAAAATTGTGGGGATTGGTCGGCAAGCTCAACGATAACTTTGGCGTGTTAGGTTACTGCATCGTGGCGCTGTTTGCCGTGAGCTGGATCTTATCGATTGCCATTTATAAATGGCGCCGGTTCGACGATCTCGAATTCAGTGCGAGAGATGCCGGGTAGCTCTGGCGGCCTGCCGGATCCGCTTCACCCGATAAGTTGTTACGCAGCGAAGCCTTCAATGGCCCTCAGCGACCGGATCCCTATGGGTTCGCGGCCGCCTTGGTGTCTTTAGTTCTGAAGATCGCGTGGTGGATGTCCGGCCAAAACTCATGGAACACGAAGGTTATCGAGTCGTAGGTGACGTCGAGCCCCCAATCTCGCAACCCATTGGCGACGGTCTGCTCCTTGGTAGGGTAATAGAAGATCGATATGCTGGCTGCCGCGGCCGAGCCGACGACCTCTGAGTAGTTGAACGTTGGCTTATCCGTATCCGTCCGCGTTATCAGCCCGCGGGTCAGCGAGTAGCCTGCCCGCTTCCAGAAGCTGCCGCCCTCTCTGCCCATCGCGTAGTAGCGCGAATCCTCATGGGTAACTGCCGGAACGATTAACTCAACAAAATAGTTCTCGACCGACTGATCGGCTACCGTGTGCCAGTAATACCTGGCGAATCCCGCCGCCCCCTGGTGAAACTCCGGTGTCGACTTGGTCGCAAACGAGTCGGCCGCGATAAACACAGCGAAGAACAGCGATGTGTAGTCGTAATTGTCTTCCGTAGCCGTCACTAGCTTCTCCCGCGTGGTCTCCTTGGGCACGTTTGCGCCTGCGGTCACTGAGCGGAAGTTGGGCAGCACTCCCATAATGCGCTTGGGCTGCTGCTCGTAGGCCGGCACGGCGGCCGCGTTTGTTGCCGGAGCTGCATTTGGCGCGTCCGGCAGCGGCGCGGGCGAGGTCTGCGCCTGCGAGGGCGCCACTGGTGTGGCCTGAGCTGGCGAGCTTTGCGTGGACTCCGTCAGTGCCGGCGGGGGCTGTGCGGGTGAGCTCTGCTCGGGCGGGATTTGCTGCCCCACGCAGAGTCTGCAAATCAGAATGCAAACGGCACAAGCCGCTGAACGCCGCATCCGCCGATCGAATTTACCCATGTAGAACTTCCTGTCTCTTACCAACAAAATGCGGAGCAGCATTCGAAACAAAGCGCCATTCGGCCAGCTTGATCGCCCGAATACCGGAGCTGAAAGGTCGCACACCGGTTCTCTCGGAACTGAGCTTGACGTTGCGCATGCACGTTCATGCTTCAATCCCTTGCTCTCAAACCCTCATATTCTGCTTGAAAGCCAAGATACACAGGCCAGGGAAAGAAAATGCTAAGAAGAATTACCGGAGAGGATGCCGCTCTGGGGATCGGGCGTTGCAAGGATTGTACCGCATGAATTGGCCAGCGGGATATCCCCATCATGATTCTTGGAATCGACGATTAGAATCGCTATCAAAGCAAAGCAACCCAAGAATCTACAAGCCAACCCGGTTTTGCGAGGGCATACAGCTGAAACTATTTTGTCTTGGCGTCTGCTGCCACTCGAATGGCTGCCTGAAAGGCCGGTTTCGGCTGACCGCTGCGATCGAAAAGCAGCGGATAGCTGGTGCGCCCCTTCACCGGCCAGTCGTTCCGCCAGGAATCCCCGTCCGTCACGCCCCAGAACGTCACCCGGGTGACAACATCGCGGTGCTTCAGATAGACCCGAAATAAGTCGGCATAGCGCTGCGCAAGTTCCTGCTGCACGGATTGCGGCAATCCGTTGGCGTATGGGTTCAGTTTTGGTTCCTGTTGAACCTTCAGGGAGACCTCGGCGGTTTGCTGGTGCGTTACGCTGGGCAGCACGTCGACGTCTAGCTCCGAGATCACCACCTTGACCCCGAGCTTTGCAAAGTCGGAGATGGTGGCGTCCTGATCCTCAACCGAGGGCCAGGTGAGACTGTCATGCCCTTGCAGACCGACGGATGTGACAGGGACTCCCTGGGCCTTCAGTTTCGCGATGAGCGCAAGCGCCCCGTTGCGCTTGGGCTCATTCTCCAGCGAGTAGTCGTTGTAGGTCAGCTGTGCTTGAGGATCGGCTTCGTGCGCATACTGAAAGGCTTTCGCAATATAGTCCTCACCGATGATCTTCAGCCAGGGAGACTCGCGCAGGGTCCCGTCTTCGTTCAGTGCTTCGTTGACCACATCCCAGCTCTGAATGCGGCCTTTGTAGCGGCCGACGATCGTAGAAATGTGGTCGTGCATGCGCTTCAGCAAGGTCGCGCGGTCGACAAAGTTTCCTTTGTCATCGCGGAAGACCCAATCCGGAACCTGGTTATGCCACACCAGGCAATGGCCTACGATGAACATGTGGTGCTTCTCCCCGAAGGCCACGTACTGGTCGGCCAAAGTGAAGTCGTATGTATCCGGCTTGGGATGAATGCGCTCCCACTTCAGAGCGTTTTCCGGCGAGATGGTGTCGAATTGCGCCTCAATGATCGCATCCCCGCGGCTATCCTGGCCCGTGATTTGGGGGGTGTTGATTGCCGCGCCAATCAGAAAGTCGCCCTTGTAGGCCTCTTTCAGAGGGGTGGGCGCCTGCGCGGCAGCCCCCAAACTCGCGGCTACCAACGCGCTAACTGCCATAAACCGTCGATTCAGCATGGATGGATACTCCGAAAAAACTGCCTTTCATCACAATGGTAAATGGACGCCAAGATCCCGATGAGACAAGTCGGCCGCAACCGGTTAGCCGATGTCCCCGAAGGTGAAAGCGCTTCTCGCATTATGAGGCCGGGGACGAATAGCCCTTGCGCCGCTCGGTAAGATCGTGCGAGATGGTCATGTTGAGCTTCATGGTGATGCCGTAGAAGAGCAGGCAGACAGCGGCGGCAAGAAACGCCGCACCGGAGTAGACAGAGGCAATCAGGCGAATGCCCAGCAGCGCATGATCGGTCTGCACGGCATCGGACTGATAGCCATACAGCGAGAGGAGCCAGCCGGCGATCGCGCCGCCCAGAGCAACGCCGACCCACAGCGCAAAGACAACCGCCGCGGTCACTGTGCCGGTGGCGCGGCGTCCTGTTTTCCATTCGCCGAAGTCGGCCACGTCGCCCATCATGGACCACAGCACCGGGCCTGAGCACCCAAACGCGAACTGCCGCAGAACTTCAAGACCAATAATCGGCACGGTGGCCGTCGCCGGGATAAAGAACAAAGCGATACAGAGAACGCCGGTCAGCAACATGCTCACGAAGAAAAGCATTCGCTTGCCGATGCGCTTGGTCAGGGCCGTCGAGCAGGCCACGCCGATCAGAAGCGCGATCAATCCGAAGCCGTTGAACCAACTGAAGAGGATCCTGTTGCCGGCGCAGTTCTCAAAGTAGGGCAGCATCACGTTGCCACGAATGAGGAGTGCGGTGAAATAAAAGACCGTAACCAGGAACAGAGTAATCCACGGGCCATTCCGGACCAGGTCGCCGAGATCGCGGGCCACGGAGGTCTTCTGGCGTACATCGGGCTGAATCCTCTCCTTGGATACGGCGAACGCGATCAGGAAAAAGACCACGGAGAGCGCCAGGAAGCTGCCCATGGTCAACTGGTAGCCCCGCGCGCTGTTGTTTCCGCCGAGGAACTTGACCATGGGAACGGCCAGACTGCCGACGATGAAGCCAGCGGTATTGGCAAACATTTGACGATAGGTGGCGATGCTGTTGCGCTCGTTTGGATCGTCGGTCATGACGCCGTTGAGCGAGGCATAGGGGACGTTGTTGGCGGCGTAGATGAGGCGCAGCAACAGATAAGTGCACCAGGCGTAGATCAGCTTGCCCATGGGGCTGAAATTGGGCGTGGTGAAGGTCAGAATGCCGATGACGCCGAAAGGGACTGAAGTCCACAGGAGCCAGGGACGGAAGCGGCCCCAACGTGTGTTGGTGCGGTCTGCGATGACGCCCATGACTGGATTGAAGCATGCCGAGCTGAGGCCAACGACGAGGAACATCAGGCTGGTTTGCGCCGCCGTCAGTCCGAAGGTTTTTGTATAGAAATCGAGTTGCAGCGCCATCAACGCCTGGAAGACGAAGTTGGCGGCCAGGTCGCCCAGGCCGTATCCGAATTTCTCTGTGAATGAAAGTTTAACGCTCGTATCACTCATCGCCTTCTGCTCGCTTTCGCTTCAGATCGAAGACTGTGAACCACTTTTTCAATCGGTTCAACGCCGCCACGCAAGTCGATGCAGCGGCATTGCCAGAACGCTCCCCGCGGTTCTCCGCGGGGAATTCCCGTGCGTCTACTTGGTCACCTGCAGAACCAGCTTCTGAAGATCGGCGTCCCGCGAAGAGTTGCCGACCATGATTTCAAAGTCTCCGGGTTCCACGACATACTTCATGTTCACGTCGTAGAAAGAAAGCAGCGCCGGCGTAATGTCGAACGTAACCGTGGTGCTTTCACCCGGCTCTAACCTGACCTTGCGGAATCCTTTCAGTTCCTTGACCGGCCGCGTCACCGAACTTACCAGGTCGCGGATGTAAAGCTGGACCACTTCCGCTCCCGCGCGCTCGCCCGTGTTGGTCACATCCACTAGAACCTGCGTCGCCCCAGCCGGTCGAATCTTCTTCTTTGTCAGCCTCGGGTTCGAGAGGTCGAAGCTCGTGTAACTCAGCCCATAGCCGAAGGCATACAGCGGCGAGACATCGTCGAACAGGTATCCGCGCCGCGCCGACGGCTTGTAGTTATAGAACACCGGCAGGTGGCCCACCGAGCGAGGCACAGAAATCGGAAGCTTGCCGCCAGGGTTGTAATCGCCGAACAGCACGTCGGCAACCGCGCGTCCGGTTTCCTGGCCCAGATACCAGCATTCGTAAATCACCGGCACATTCTCGGCGACGTAGTTGATCGAAAGCGGTCTCCCGTTGAACAGGAACACGACGACCGGCTTACCCAGCGCGACCATCGCCTTCACCAGCTCTTCCTGGCGTCCAATCAGGTCCAGGCTGGTGCGGTCGCCCATATGGTTCAACCCCCATGCCTCGCGCGAGGTCTGCTCGTTTCCGCCGATCACCAGTACGATAACATCGGCCTTTCGCGCCACGCGCACCGCTTCGGCAATCGCTTTCCGGTCCTCTGCTGGATCGCTCGGCACTACCGCATCCTGGTTCCATGACCCGCCTATGGTGATCTTGCATCCCTCACTGTAGAGGACCTTCACCTTCTTCCCGGCCTTCTCCCTGATTCCGTCCAGTACCGTGACATTGTGTTTCGGCACGCCGCTGTATCCGCCCAGCAGGCCGCGGTTCGCATTGGGTCCAATCACCGCGATCGTCTTGACCGTGTTCAGATCCAGAGGCGCAAGGCTGTTCTCGTTCTTGAGCAAGGTGATCGCTTCATGCGCAGCCGTCAACGCCAGGCCGCGATGCTCATTGCAGCCGACCACGCGCTCCGCCTCTTCGGGATCGACGTATGGGTCGTCGAACAAGCCCATCTCGAACTTCCAGAAGAGCATCGGCGCAACCAGATCGTCGAGCTCCGATTCCTTGAGCACGCCCTTCTTAACCAGTTCCACCAGATGCAGGTAGCAGTCCGGATCGGGCAGCTCGATGTTGACGCCGGCCTTCACTGCCAGCGCGCACGATTCCTTTTTATCCTTTGCCACGAAGTGCCCATGCGTGTCCGGTCGGTAACCCAGCTCCCAGATGGCGTAGTAATCCGAAACCACAAATCCCTTGAAGCCCCACTCCTTGCGCAGCAGATCCCGCAGCAGCCACTTGTTCGCGTGCGAGGGAACACCATCGATCTCGTTGTACGAAGCCATCAGCGTCACGGCCCCCGCTTCGCGCAAAGCTTCTTTGAAGGTGTAAAGGAACGTCTCCCGCAGCACCCGCATGGAGACGTTAGCCGGAGCGCAGTTCATGCCCGATTCCGGCTGTCCGTGTCCCACAAAGTGCTTCAGCGTCGCCAGCACATGCCGCTTGTCCCGAAAGTTTTTGTCACCCTGGAAGCCGCGCACCGCCGCGATACCGAGGCGCGAAACCAGGTAAGGATCTTCGCCGTATGTCTCCTCGACGCGGCCCCACCGGGGCTCGCGCGCCACATCCACCACCGGGGTCAGCGCATGGTGAGCGCCGCGCAGGCGCGCTTCCAGTGCCGTCATCGTGAAAAGCGACTCCACCAGCTCGGGATTGAACGTCGCGCCAAGGGCAATGGGCTGCGGAAAACTGGTTCCATTCGGCGCCGCGTGGCCGTGCAGACACTCCTCGTGGAACATCACCGGAATGCCCAGACGGCTGTTCTCGAGGAAAAACTTCTGGATGGCATTCGTCAGTTCGGCCATGCCCCGAGCGTCCTTGCCGCCGCCGGCATCGCTCGGCCGGCCGACCTGTCCCAGCCCGCGGCCATCGCGAAACGACTTCTTCGCCTTCTGGAATTCGAAGTTGCCCTCCGTATCCAGCATTGTCTCGGCTTTTGTCTGCCAGACGCACATCATCTGTGCGGCCTTTTCCTCCAACGTCATCCGCGACAGTAAGTCCTTCATGCGTCTGGCGGATGACTGTCCGGCGTCTTTATAAACGGGAGCAGCTTTGCGGGTGGTCACGGCGACTGCGGACTTCTGCTTTTTCATACAATCGATTCCTCGGGGTTTCTGCTCGCGACAAGGCACGGCGATTTGGTGGAAAGACAGGGCTTTGCGCGGGGCGTGGATTCCCAATAGTGACAGAGGCCACCCGGCGGCCTGCGGAATCTGGAAATCCCCGGCTCCGGCGGGAACCGCAGCGAACCAGCGGCGGAGGAACTGTCTTTGTCCAGAATTGAATCGGCGGAGACACTCGAACCAGGCAGGCAAGCGCCCACCCGCCGGCAAAGGAAAATGGCGAACCGTCGACGTGAAGAGCCCACTTGACACGACTCCTGGACAGGAAGAGCGGACCGGATGCTGTCCAGCGAGGGTACGGAATCGCCCGCGTCTTCAGCAGTGCCTGCTCTGCCGCCTCAATCAATCTAGTTGCTCAAAGTGGAAAGAGCAACGGAAAAATCGATTTTCTTCGAGGCATACCTGCCTGATCGCGGAGCTGCGAGCGCAAGTTTCCAGCGTGGTTGCGCGCGGCGGGTATGTGCGGCGATTCCTCCCTCTTCAAGGACTGCGTCGGCATTGAGTTGCGTGTCGATTTCGGCAGGGACGAGTTCGGGATTGAATCCCCGTGTACCTGGATCGAATGCAGGGTCAGCAGCGGATGAGACACCGCGCCGCGGCCCGATTTCTCGTTTCTGCATACGCGGCACGCTTGGAGAATTTGCTTCGGAAGTAGTCCGCCGGACAAGGCGATCGTCTTTTGCGTCGATGAGAAGAGCCAGATTCACGCTCTCAATCGGACACAGCCTGGTCTGCCGCTCAAGAAAGGACGCTGCGGCGCCATGACCCACGACTGCAAGCGAAATGGCGCCACCTCCGTTGGCATGGGCAACGCCTTGTCTTAAATGTGCAGATAGATCACTCTTATGCCGCCCTTGGCAGCATTCACTTCCCTCAGGACGAAATAGCCAGTTCGCGCTTGGCGCGCATCAGGCGATTGACAACTCTGTAACGATCTCCCTGGTAGGATGACTTTACGTGCTCAGCCGGCATGCCGTTTTCGAGATAAGATACCCGGGTAAACAAGAATATTGGGCTTTTCGGAACAATTTGGAGCAGCCGTGCCTCTTCGGCACTCGCCTTGCCTACTTCAATTACTTCATCCGTCACAGTTACCTGTATTCCGTACTGCTCGGCCAACTCTTCATACAGTGAAGTAGCAGGATCGTATGTCTCCATCAGATTCGGACACAAATGCACCGGCAGGCAACTGGTTTCGACTCCCATGGGAAGAGAATCGGCATAGCGCACCCGGCGCAGGCAGAAGACCTTGTCCTTATCGCCCAGGCCCAATGCCTCTCTCGTTTCCTGGTTTGGCATCTGAATCTGGAACGACAGAACCTCGGAATGAGGGGTCGCTCCCCGAACCTTCATTTCCTCGGTAAAGGAAAGAACCTGGCGAAAGTCTCTCTCCATCTTGATCCCGGAGATGAAAGTTCCCTTGCCCTGCCGACTATAAATGACCCCAAGGTCGCAAAGAGATTTGACCGCCTGCCGCACGGTCATCTGACTCACTCCCATCAGAGCGGCGATTCTCTGAATCGAAGGCAACGGCTCTCCCTGCCTGAGCTCTCCGGATTGGATCTGTTCCAGCAGGCGCTGCTGGATCTGGCGGTAAAGCGGGATGCCGCTCCTGCGATCCAGTGGTGACGGGTGTGGCCTCTTCATTCCGTTCATCTGCATTCCTGATACACCCGCGCTGCGAGTTCGTTAGGATCAAGCGTAACCGGCACAGCTTACCAACTCCGAATGCTCAAATCTCACCGCAACCGGATCATGAATGAGCGCTGAGCGAAGCGCCTTCCATCATAGCCCGGCGGAGCCTGCCGGGACAAAGCGGAACACTTTTGTGGCAGCCGAAACCGCCGCATTGTGTTGCTACGAAATCCGGAGTCTCTGTTGACGTTTTTCTCAGCAATCAATCACCCTTCTAGCGGCCAGCCTCCACAGTTGGCACGATCCGTTCCTGCGCAATGTTCCACCCCTCGAGTTGCACAATAGGCGCGGCGGCCTCATGATCCGGCAACAACGCGGTCAGCGTGCGAGACTCTCCCGGTGTGAGCTCAATCCAGTTGTCGGACCAGAAGACCGGCGCGATCAGGCCGCCGGACTGGGTGCGAACAGAGGCGCGCAGTTGGAAGGCCAAAACCGTGGATGGGTTGTCGAGATGCAATCGCAGCTCGCGGCCTCGCGGTGTGTTCTGAATCTCCGCACTGGCAACAACTTTGGCAGGCAATAAGCTCGTAAGCGCGCTCAAGTCCTCATGGCTTGCGGCTGGTGTATGCGTGTAGTCGGTCTTTGCCCAATCGAAGGTTGTCAGTGTGCCAGGCACCCAGTAGAAGTTGCGGCTGAGAACGCGGCCAGACGCGTCCGACAAGGCCAGATCGATGAAGTAGATGTTGTCTGCTCCTGAAGAGAGGTTCTCCGGGATTGAGAAGACACGCTGCGCACTGTCGACGCCTGCATCGAGCGTCGCCGCGGAACTGAACAGTTCCTTCCATGCAAGATTGTGTACATCGACGCTGGCATGAAGCCCGGCAATGGATTCATACGTACTATTCACCACCACCACCGAGCCATCGTCGTAGGAGTACTGAATATGCAACGGCTCGCAGGCCTTCTTTACGGCGAAATATCCAGCTCCCGCGTCCAGGTAATAGTCGTAGAGGTGCCAGATCATGGACGGCCACGCATTGTTGAGCATCCACTGAATCACGCCTGTGGACACATACTTGTTCTTGCCGTAAGCCTCGAACATGGCGCGTTCGGAGTCGTACTCCATGGTCTGCGCCAGGCGCTCATACTCGGCGGCTGAATGGGGCCTGGAGTAGATAGCTTCCATAGCCGCATCGAAAACCTTGAGATCGGAGAACTTTCCGCCGCCATTGTGCAGACGCCATGCGGCCGATGGCGGCCATGCCTCCGGGTCGGGCAGAAACTTCTCCCGGCTGGCCAGCGACGGTATGGCTGGTCCAGGGCTGGTTTCGGTAATGAATCCAAATGCACCGCCGTTGTGATGGTCCACATACCAATAGCTGGGGGCGACGTAATCGTAAGGGCCAGTCATCTTTACGCCGCTCGCTCCCGAAACTGGGGTCGGCGTGGCTGAAGCCGACGAAAGAATGGGGTTTGGCCAGTGCGTTTCGGACTCGATCTTCAGGTAGGCGCTCTCCACATCGGACGGGGGAGGATAGTCACTGCCGTTCAGCCAGACAAGCAGGCTGGCATGGTTCCGCAGGCGTAACATCTGGTCGCGCAAGGAGGCTGTAGCCACGGTCAGGTCTTCCGGTGTCCAACTCTTCCAGCGTTCCCAGTGGTCGCAGCAGCACCAGCCCAGCATGACAAGAATTCCCTTCTCGTCGGCTAAATGAAAGAACGACTCGGCTTCGAGCTTGCCCTCCAGGCGGATGGTGTTGAGATTCAGATCGCGTACCATGCGAAACTGGTCGCTAAGTCGGCTCTCATCAAGGCGCAATAGCATATCCTGCGCCCATCCGGCGCCACGAATCAGAATAGGCTTGCCATTTACGCGGAAGAGGCGGTTGCCGTTGACAGTAAGCTCTGACGTGATCTCGCGAAACCCGAAGTCCACGCTTTGCTCATCCGTGATTTGGCCTTGAACGGCAAAGCTCACTGTCAGGCGCTCAAGATGCGGCTGGCCCATTTGGTAAGGCCACCACGGCTTGGCATCGTGAAAGCGCAGTTCAGGATACAGCTCGGGAGTAAAGACGACGGTCCGGTCTTCATGAGGAGACAGTTCGACCATCTGCTGAAAATGGACCCCGGCCGCTGAGCCGGCAGCCAGGCCTTTCACGGTTCGATCGGTGGCGTTGTGCAACTCGGCGTACACGCTCAGGTCCGCGGACCTGAGCGTGCTGTCGCGGAAGTGAGCGACAGCCAGCGGCGATCGCACGGTCACCGCGCCGGTCGCAACCAGATCGACAGCGCCCCAGATGCCCATGTCCTTATCCGGCGGACAGGGATTCCAATCGGCCCAATTGATGCCCAGATCCTTTTCCGTGGGCGCAAAGGTCTCTATCGCGAGCACATTTATCTTTCCCGGCTTCAGAAACTCGGTAACGTCAATGGCATAGGTGCGATAGGCTCCGGCAATTGTTTCCGGGATCTTGTGGCCGTTGAGCCAAAGATCGGCGCGATAGTTGATGCCGCCGAAGTGAAGCCAATAGCGCGCCTCTTTCACTTCCGCGGCTGGAGCGGTGAACTCTGTGCGATACCACCAGCCGCAGCGATAAGGGCTGTCCTGCGGCATGGGCAGATTGGCAAAGTTATGGCCGATCGGATATTCGGCGCCTGGGATCTGGCGCAGGTTCGTGCCGTAGTAGGGATCGGGGACCATCCCCGCGGCAACCTGCGCGGCCAGCACCGTACTGGGCACGGAGGTCTTCAACCAGCCCTCCACCGGGAACCCGTCTGCGGCAATCGCATCGCCGGCCGCCTGAAGCTTGCAGGCCGATTGCAACCGCCACCCTTCTCGCAGAGGCGTCACCCTTCCCGCTGTGAGTACCGCGGGGAAAGCCAGCAGCGCGAAGAGACAGGGAACCAGCTTGTTACAGGTCCAGACCATTGCGTTTCCTTCGACCATCGCAATTGCCGGCGGCAAGTGGCGACAGGGTTCTATCCAAGGCCAGGCTTACATTGAGTTGTGGGCCACGGTCAGGCCCAGCCCCGGCCCTGTGGGCAGCAGGAGTCTTCCCTTTTCCACCGTGACGCCGAGCCATGGATCGTTGGCCACCAGGAGGTTGCCGTCGAGGTCGGCGTAATCGACCATGGGCGACAAATGCGCGGCAGCCGTAACCGAGCAGGAACTCGAGACCATGCAGCCGAGCATGACCTTCATGTTCATCGCGCGCGCTACCTGAATCCACCGGTAGGCCTCCAGAATGCCTCCCGCCTTGTCGAGCTTCACATTGATCCCGTCATAGGCCTCGGCAAGATGCGGGATCATGGTGACATCGGTGCAAGCCTCATCGGCAAAAATAGGCAGGTGGACCTTGCCGCGCACATACTTTGTTTCTTCCACCATATGTGCCGGCATGGGTTGCTCCACATATTCGATGCCTTGAGTTTCCAGCCAGTTGATCTTGCGGATGGCCTCTTCCTTATCGCTCCATCCTTCATTGGCGTCCACGCGAATGGACTTGTTGGTCACGCTGCGCACAGCTTCAATGGTCGCCTCATCCGTCTGCAAGCCCACCTTGACCTTCAACACCGGAAAGTCCGCTGCCTCGCGGGTCTTCTGCCGCGTGATCTCTGGCGTGTCGATGCCGATGGAAAAGTCGGTGATGGGGGCGTCGGCCGGATCCAGTCCGAAGAATTGGTAGAGTGGCATCCCTAGTTTCTTCCCCAGCCAGTCGAAAACGGCAATATCGACCGCAGCCATGGCTGCGTGCTGATGACTGCCGAGCGAACTGCGCACCTGGGCAAGATACTTTTGATACATCCGGGGATCGCCGCCGGCAATCTGGCCGGCGATCGCGTCGATGGCCTGCCTGGCGGCTTCCGGAGACTCCTTGTAACGAACAATGGGCGCACCTTCCCCGTAACCGGAAATCCCATCCCGTACGTACTTCACTTGGACGGTGTCCCGGAAGTCGCTGGAAGACATGGTCGTCGTCCAGGTGTGGCGCAGCATCAGGCGCTTCAGGCTGCTTTCAACTTCGCACTTTTCCTTGGATGGCCTGGACTGCATTCCCATCACCTCCGCCGGCAGCATCGCGGCCATACCCGCCGCGCCTGCGATTTTCAGCATATCCCTTCGATTTGTCACCGTACTCTCCTTGCCCCGACCAGAAGCTTGGTCCAGGGCATGTCATCCAGGCGGCTGATTTGAACTCCGGGATGTTCGTGCGTTGTGTCATGGATGAACTCGCCGCCTCCAAGATACATTCCCGTGTGGGTGATATCGGAAGCGCTCTCGCCAAAAAACAAAAGGTCTCCCGGTTTCAGGTCTTTGCGCTCAACCGCCGTCACACCGCTCCAGACCGCTTGCTGGTCGGCATCGCGAGGCATTACGATTCCGCGCTGCCGTACCAGCATCTGGGTAAAACCGGAGCAGTCGTAACCGAAACTGCTGGCGCCTCCCCATGTGTAAGTGATGCCCAGAAATCTCTCCGCCAAATGAAGTGTTTCCTCAATGGTCAGTGGGGAAGCTTCCTGGCTTACATCCCCTTGCTGCACCCAGCCTGTCTGCCCATCGACCAGCCGGACCTGAAGCCAGCGTGAGGAGCGATCCAACTTCGCTGAGATCAACTCCAGACGTGCCTCCCACGGCAACTGCAGCAGAGCAGCATGATGCGTCACGTCCGCATCTCGATAAATGTTGGCGCTCAACCCCGCCACTCGAACCGACCGATCCTCGGGGGCGTACGGCCCAGCATCCAGCGCCTTCAGGCCGGACGCGGCGACCCAGCCGGTGTATCCGTCCGCGGTGCGGATGTGATACCACTCCGCGCGCTTCTCCAGCGAAAGTACACCTGTCCCGTAGATAGCCTGTGAAACGACTTCGCTATCGTCCGCCGGCTTCTCGAACATATTCACAACAGGCTTTGCAACCACGAAGTCCGGATGGGGGACGGACGTCTGTGCCCAGGCAATATTCGCCATCGGCATCAGCAACGCAATGAGCCAAAAGCCGGCAGTCAAAACGCTGCATGAAATCTTGCAGAGTATTGGGTTGTTTCCGAAAACATCCGGCGCGCATTGAAAGCGGGAAACACAATCTGTGAGGGTCACCATGCTCCTCCTCTTGGAACGATAGACTCAAATCTCAACCGTTTGAAACGGACCGTTGCCGTCTGCGGTCTATTCACGGCTTTCCACGATCTTCCACATTTGCCATCGCAGGATGCCGCCTTGCTTCATTGAACGAAATGCTCCATGAGTCAGTTTTCATGTGGAGCAGATCGACCCTTCAAAGAGTCGCGATCAAGACCGGCTCCCACTTGCGCCAAACCGGGGATTGTGACCGGGAGACGCCCGTGAATGGGTGTCTCTCCGAAAAGCGCACTCGCCAGGCTCGATGCCGATACCGGCGTATTCGAGAAGGTGCAGATGTAGGTTTGAATGCCGGACACCCCGACGCCAATGTATGGATTCCCGAATGCAACGACTATCGTTTTGTTTCCGGCGGTCTTCGCGATGCTTGCCAGCAACTGTGAAGGCCCCAGTTCCATTCCTGCTGAGCCATTTGCGTGTCCCTCCGTTGTCCGCCGGGGGCTAGGGACAGACTCCGCCAGGGCAATCACCCTTGGCGCACTTTGAACAGCAGCCAGTACGTCATTGGACAAAGAAATGGCGTTGGATGCATCCACATAAAAGACCTTTGCGTTTGGCGCCCGATTGCGAAGTTCATGGACGAATGCACGCCCGCCTTCGCTGCCGCGCTGGCTATCGTTAAAGATTACGGCAACGATTCCCGATTCCTGCAAAGCCGATCGATTGGCCGATCGAGTCGTCGGCGTCCCAGTGGATTGCATCGGTACCAGCTTGTTTGCATCGGTTGCCAGCGTCACTGCGCGGTCGGCGATCTTCTGCGCTATGGCGAGGCTCTCAGGCTTTGCAATTTCCCGATCTACCGCGGAGAGATCCACAAAGCGGTTTCGGTTCAAACCAACCGATGCTTTCATGCGCAGGATTTTCAGTACGCTCTCGTTGATGCGTTGTTGCGTGAGCTTGCCTTGCTTCACGGCTTCGAGCAGTCCGTTATACGCGCCTTCAAGGTCGGCAGGAATGATGACCATATCATTGCCGGCCTGAATCGCTTCCACGGCCTGGGCGGCTGAAATCTCTGCGTCCGACCCGGAGAACACGCGCATGAGCGCACCCATATCCAGAGCGTCGGTGACCACCAATCCGTGAAATCCGAGCTGCTTCTTTAGCAGGCCGGTGATCACAAGCGAGGAAATACTGGCAGGACGGTTAGGATCCGGTTCTATCGCCGGGACCGTGATGTGACCGATCATTACGGAATCCACGCCTGCGGCGATGGCGGTGCGAAAGGGTACTAATTCCACTGTGTTCAGGCGGTCGAGGCTTGCCGTCACACGCGCCAGGCCAATATGGGAGTCGGTATCCGTATCGCCGTGACCAGGGAAATGCTTGACCGTCGTCAGTAATCCGGCGCTATGGGCTCCGCCGATGTAGGCAGCAACCATCGCACCCACTTGCGCCGGATCTTCGCCAAACGAGCGTGTATTGATGATGGGGTTGGCGGGATTGGAATTTACGTCCGCGACCGGAAACCAGTTCCACTGGATTCCGATGGCGCGCGATTCCCGCGCCGAAATTCTGCCGAACTCGCGAGCCAGCTCCGTGTCTCCCGCCGCGCCAAAGGCCATCGCTGCTGGAAAGGCCGTGGTCCCGGAGAGGCGCATGGACAGGCCGCGTTCAAAGTCTGCCGCAAACAGAAGTGGGTACTTCGAGTCCTTTTGCAATCCATTGGTCAGGTAGGCAGCCTCAAGCGGCTGGTTCTTGATGACCATTCCTTCCTCGGTGGCAACCGTTACTCCGAACCCGCCGACGTGATACCTGCGCATCTGCTCGCGGAGCTGAAGGTACTCGGGACTTTCGACGTTCAAGAACTGGACGCGTGCCCATACCATGATCATCTGCCCGACCTTCTCTTCGAGCGTCATGTTGCGCAGCGTCGAAGCGGCCCACTTCTCGCCCTGTCGATCCAGATGCACCGGCGTCGCGGCGGAGGCGTAGAGTGCGGTCAATAGGGCCACGACAAGCAACGACAACGGCCTGATTACTCTTCGCTTCATTCTCACCTGGTTACTCCTCATCGATTCACCGCGGTCATTCAGTAGAGAAGATACTTGGCGCGCAGGGTCTTGAAATCTTCTAGAGCATCCTGCCAGTCTTCCGCGATGCGGCGTGGATCCTGCCCGGCGGCAAGCGCGTCCAAGGCTGCCTTGTTGCGCATCAACCCATCTAGCGCGGCGAGTTTGTATTCGCCGGGATAAAGGCGATACAACGCAGCCGCAATCTCCAATCCCAGTTCCGGTGCATCCAGAGCATCGCGGTCGGTGACGATGATACTTGCCCCGCCACACTTGCGATTGGCATAGATGGAGGCAATGGGTATGAAGTTGACAGGGATAAAGCGCACCCCGGGGATCGATCTCGCGTTGAGATACTGGGCGAGAGCCGCGGGATCGACCCACGGCGCACCGAGCAACTCAAAGGGCGTGCCGGTTCCCCGTCCGACAGAGATGTTTGTGCCTTCGATCATGCCCATGCCGGGATAGAGCGTCGCCTCGGTAAGACTGCGCATGTTCGGCGATGGGTCAGTCCACAATATGCCGGTGGAGTCGAACCAGTCGCCGCGCATCCAGCCTTCCATCGGAACCACAGTCAGCTTTGCGCCAATAGCCCGCTCGCTGTTGAACATTCGCGCAAGCTCGCCCACGGTCATGCCATGGCGAACGGGGGTCCTCCAATAGCTGACAAACGACTCGCGGCCCGGATCGGCGATTGGCCCTTGCACATAGGCGCCGCCAATCGGGTTCGGACGATCGAGAACGAAGATTCCTTTGCCCGCCTTCGCAGCCGCTTCGAGAAAATAGCCCAGCGTACTTTCGTATGTGTAGAAGCGCGCGCCAATGTCCTGGATGTCGTAGACGATCGCATCCAAACCTGAGATTTGCGGTTCCATGGGACGCCGCTTGGCGTCCGTATCGCCGTAGACGCTGTAGATGGGAGCGCCGGTAGCGGCGTCCTTTGAGTTGCCGATCTCCGTTGTATCGAGGTTGCCGGCAACGCCATGTTCCGGGCTGAAGATCGCGGCCAGTTGCATTCCTGGAGCATGTGCCAGAACGTCGGCAGTGCGTTGGCCATGCGCATCGAGAGCGGTCTGGTTGGTCACCAGCCCTATTCGCACAGGATGGTTCGAATCTCCGTGAAGCTCACCAAATGCGTGCTCCTCGAGCACATCGATTCCGCTCTTTACGTCCGCGTTGCGCACTGTCAGCCGCCGCTCAGCCATCAAAGATTCGTTGTATCCAGTGATGCGGGCCAGCCGCAGTTTCTCGCCTTCACTGGCGGTGAGTTCAAGCGACCCAACAACGGCGGTCGCAATGCGGTCGCGCAGCGAGACTACCGACCCGTGACCATTGGGATGCACATGATTGGTCAGAATAATAATGTAGGTGTTGGTTACTGGATCGATCCAGATCGAAGTCCCCGTGAAGCCGGTATGCCCGAAAGACCCAACCGGCAGCAACTCCCCGCGATTGCTGGAGAAGGGAGAATCGATATCCCAACCCAGTCCGCGCAGGCTTGTGGCTGTTGCGGGCTGTTGCGGAGTGGACATCTTCTCCACTGCCTCACGGCTGAGAACCTTCTTGCCGTTCAACATCTCCTGCGCAAATCTTGCCAGATCGTCCGCTGTGGAGAATAGACCTGCATGTCCAGCCACGCCGCCCATCCGCCTTGCTGTCGGGTCGTGAACCACGCCGCGCAACATCTTGCCATGTTCATCGTATTGCGTTGGAGCTATGCGCGGAAACCACTCGCTGGGGGGAAGATAACGTGTGTCGTTCATGCCGAGCGGCGCAAAGATATTCGCATTTGCGTACTCGTTAAGCGCCATGCCCGAAACCTTTTCCACCAGAAAGCCCAGCGTCTCAAAATTGATGTCGCTATATTCAAAGCGCGTTCCCGGAGGAAAGACGGGCCTTTCCTGCATGGCAAGGGTGAATGCGGCGGAACGGCCTTCCCAGGGCTCTTTCAAATCCAGGTCTGGGCGCAGGCCGGAGAAGTGGGTCAACAGTTCTCTGACGGTAATATCGCCTTTGCCGTTTTGAGCAAACTCGGGCAGGTAGGTTGAAACAGGCGCATTGAGCCGCACCCGGCCTTCCTCAACAAGCTTCATGACAGACGTGGCGGTTGCAATGCACTTGGTGAGAGAGGCAAGATCGAAGATGGTATCCGCCGTCATGATCTCTCGCGTCGGCTCAAGCGAACGCCATCCATAAGCTTTGCGATAGACAACCTTGCCGTTGTGGCCTACGAGCACTACGCCGCCAGGGATGTTTCCCGCCGCGACAGCTTCTTCCATGATCGCGTCGATCGCCGCAAAGCTGGGCTGCCGGGAGGCCGCCGGGAGAGGTAAGGCCGTTGCAGGTTGCGCAAGAAGCGGTCGTAAGCCAGAAGCGGCGGCAAGCAAAGCCAAGAGCCACAGGAGCTGTCGGCGAAGCCGGATTCCTTTTCTTGATCTCAACATATCAACCCTCAATCGCCTTGCGAACATTGCCCTTTGCCTTGCGCAGCCGCTCAACTGACTCGCTCTTGCTCGCATGAGCCTTGAGAATAACAAGTGCGAGGGGAACGCTCATGTCGGCGCTCTCCAGAACTTGGAGAGCGACATCCCGGCTCACGTTTGCAAGAGACTCCAGGATCGCAATACCGCGCTCCAGAAGTTTCTTATTCGTCAGATGAAGATTGACCATCAGATTGCTATACACATAGCCCATCCTGGCCATCGCGCCGGTCGTTAACATATTGCAGATCAGTTTCTGCGTGGTCCCCGCTTTCAGCCTGGACGAACCCGTCAACACTTCCGGTCCGACTTCAACCTCAATTTGAATGTCGGCTGCCTTGCCGAGCGCGGAGCCACAGTTACAGGCAACGGCAATCGTCGAGGCGCCCTTGCTCCTCGCATACTCGAGAGCGCTGATGGTGTACGGGGTATATCCACTCGCCGCTAGTCCAACGACAATATCGCGGTTGCCGGGATCTCTTGCGGCCATGTCGCTGCGTCCCAACTCCGCCGAGTCTTCACTCGCCTCCGCGGATTGCGTCAAGGCCAACTCTCCGCCTGCGATCAGAAACTGAACCATCTCCGGACTGGTGTTGAAGGTCGGTGGGCATTCCGAGGCATCCAGGGCCCCAATGCGTCCGCTGGTTCCCGATCCAACATAGATAAGCCGCCCGCCTTCAGCCAGGCGCGCGGCAATCATGTCCACGGCCTTTGCAATCTGCGGCAGCACACGCCTTATGGCGCGCGGCACAACCGCATCCTCGCGGTTCATTGCGGTAACCAATTCGAGCGCGCTCATCGTATCCAGGTTCTCTGTAGCAGGATTGCGCCGCTCGGTGATCAATTCCTTCAATTTCATCTCAACTCCTCGGCATACTCAGTCCGATCGTTGCGGGGCATCAGCCAGCTTGCGCCATATCCGATCGTGAACGTTGTCACACTGCCCATGACGACGTACCAGGTAAACGGTATGCTGGTGCAAAGCCACAAATAGAGATTCAAGACAAATCCACAGGTCATGCCAACCATTGCGCCGCGTTCCGATGCCGTGCGTGTCAAGACTCCCAGAAGAAAGACGCCAAGCAGCGCCCCATAGGCCACCGAAGCGATCGACAGGCCCAATTCGAGTACCTTGCCGCCATGACGCGCAACCAACGCCAGTCCAAACAAAAGCATCGCCCATCCCACCATCGCAATGCGGGAAAGCTGCACGCGGCGCCTCTCAGTCGAATGGGGACGAAGATGCGCATAGAAGTCAACGATGGTGGTCGAGGAGAGCGAATTCAGCGCTGCGCTCAAGTTGGACATGGCCGCCGCGAGAATTGCCGAGATGAGCAGGCCGCTGACGCCGTGCGGCATATGGGAGACGACAAACGTCGGGAAGATCGTGTCTGTCCGGGCGAAGGCGGCCGGCGGCGGAAAGATGCGGTAAAACACGAACAGCATCGCCCCAACCAGGAGGAACAGCGAGAACTGAAAGAAGATGGCCACGCCGCTGGAGAGCAGGGCGACCTGAGATTGCAGTTGATTCCGTGCCGAAAGCAGCCTCTGCACAATCAGCTGATCGGTGCCATGACTGGCTGTCGTAAGGAACGCGCCGCCAATCACTCCGGACCACAAAGTATAAGTCGTGGTGAAATTGAACGAATAATCGAACACTCGAAACTTGCCCGCCTGGCCAGCCACGGTGCGCACTGTTTCCCATCCGCCAGGCACCAAATGCAGGATCGTGAACAAGCCCACAATCGTGCCGGCTAAATAGACTGTCTGTTGCAAAACGTCGGTCCAGATTGCCGCCGTCATGCCGCCCTGATAGGTGTAAATCAAGGTAAGCGCCGTAACGATGGCAATGGCGCAAAAATCGCTTTGAAACTCGCTAAGCCCGGTAAGCAAGCCGCCAAGCGCGACGCGTACAACGATCGCCACCGCAAACACGCGCACACCCTCCGCTGCTGCCCGCGTCACCAGAAAGATTCCGGCAGTCAGAGCACGCATCCGCTGACCGAAGCGTCGCTCCATGAGTTGATACGCGGTAACCAGTTCACCGCGGAAATACTGCGGGATAAACAGAAAACTGACCACCGTGCGCCCAATCAGGTAACCGATCACCAGTTGCAAAAACCGGAAGTCCTTGTCGTACGCCATTCCTGGAATACTGATGACGGTCAGAGTGCTGGTTTCAGCCGCAACAATCGAAAGCGAGATCGCCCACCATGGGATGGTATTGCCGGCAAGAAAATAGTTCTTTAGCGTTCGCTGCTTGCGGCGAAAGCTCAGGCCAAACAGTGTCACTCCGGCCAGGTAAGCGACGATCACTCCAAGATCCAGCGCATTCAATCCCATTGTGTACGTCCCTGTCGCTATTGAATTCCTGAAGTGGCCGATTTAGACGCATCTGAACCAAACGCCCTATCTTGAATCGAGGCGCTGATCTCCTTCATGTGCGATGAGATGGGAATGACGCCATCCCGCCTGGCTCCATCCTTTGGGAAGGACGGGACCAGGCGGGATGCCAATCGAATTAGAAGGTTAACTTTCCTGCGACTTGCATGATGCGGTTGTCGCGTGCGGAGGTAATGACGCCGAACGAGCTCGACGTAGTCGAGGCGGTGCCAGGCGATCCAAGGTTGGTGTGATTCAGCGCGTTGAAGGCCTCTCCGCGAAGCTGGAAGTTCAAGCCTTCGCGAATTTTGAAGTTCCGGAACAGGCCCAGATCGATGCGGGTGAAGCCTGGAGCGCTGACCACTCCGCGCTTCTCGGTGCCCACCTGGCCGAGTCCCCCGGGGTTGAGGCCGGCGGGCAGCGGCGCCGCGAATGCGCCGCGATAGAACCACTGTTGGCGCGTGCGGAGTTGTGTCCCGTTGCCCTGCCTGGGGTCGCCGATCTGGTTGGGCCGGAAGCTGGAGGAGGTGGCCCCCGCAATGCCAATTCCGGCGGAATCATTGGCTTCGTTGCCGTTTGGCTGGTTGTTCAGAGTGTTGGTGTAGCCATAGTAGACCGTGCCACCCAAGCTCTCGGTAATGGTCAGCGGAAGACCCGAATTCATGGCCAGGATGCCGGAGGTTTCCCAACCGCCGACGATGTGTCCCACAACCCCGCGCTGGTCCTTCATCCACGGCAACTCATAGACGCCGTCCACAGTCAGAACATGGGTCCGGTCGTCGGCGGCGCGGCCATAATCACCGTTGATGTTGGAAGTGTTCTCCGTTCCCGTCGAGTAGTCGTTCGGGTTGTTGGTCAGATCGCGCGACCAGGTGTAGTTTGCGTCGACCATGCTCCGGCCCGCAAACTTCTTGGTGATCTTGACCTGCAACGCGTTGTAGTTGGAGGTGAAGATCGACTGGACCGTGTCGATGGCCACGTAGCCCAGGTACGGTCTTACCTGGTTGAGCCCGCGATCGCAGGTGGTGCTGACGTACGCCGGAATGGAGGCGCCGGAATACACGGCGGCATCGGAATAAGTGCAGCTGGAAGCAACATTGGTCGGCGAGATTTTGCCGATATAGGAATTGGGTATCGGCTCATCTTCGTTTACTTTGCCAAGCAGGTTATTGCCGTGCGTGCCGAAGTAGCCGATGTCGAACATGAAGGTCGGCGACAACTGTTGCTGAAGGTCGAGCGAGTACTGCTGGATGTACGGAGTGTGGTAGGCGATCGGGGTGGCTTCAAGAAGGCCCGGTGTCGTCGAGGGAGCGATGGTTGCCGCAGTGCCGGCAGGGTCGTCGAGCACCGCGGTCGAGAGCGCGTAGCTGACCACTGCCGGCGCATTGTTCCAGATCAACGTCTCGTAGTAGCTGACTTCCGACTCGTCGTAGGCCCATCCATAGCCGCCGCGAAGCACTGTCTTGCCGTCGCCATACACGTCGTAAGCGAGGCCGAAGCGCGGCGCGAAGTTATGGTTGTCCGCCTGGCCGACCTTGTTGCCAAACGGAGAGTGCTGGCTGGGAACATTCGAATTGCCTGGAAAGATCAGGCCATCGATGTAGTTGACGGTCTGGTAATAGTCGGCATTGGGGTTTCCATTCAGGTTGGTGGTTAAGTAGCCATTGGTGTTCGGGCATGCTGTGGCTGAATAAAAGCAGATCAATCCCGTGCTGCCGATGGTGGGAGCGCTGCTGGCAACGTAGGTGGACGGGTCGAAGTTGCTCAGGCGGTTGCTTCCGTCGACGGGCTGGCCATAGTAGCCGTAGCGCACGCCCAGGTTCAGGGTCAAGCGCCGCGAAGCCTTGAAGTTATCCTGAACGAATCCCTCCATGATATTTTCCAGGATGTCCACCGTAATGGCTGTCGAGGCCTGGCTGAATCCGGCATTGGCGTTGCCTTCGAGGAAGTTGGCAAAACCAAGGTCGGTAAAGGTTGCCGTATTCAGCCCGGCAACGGTAGAGGAGATACCCGTGTTGGAACCGGAAAAGGTGAATGCACCCTCATTGCCTCCGGTGGAGTTCTCCTGCTTCTGGAAGTGGTTGTAACTGGCCCCCGCAATGATGGTGTGCCGGCCCAGCGTCTTGGTGAGGTCGCCAAAGACGTTGTGGTTTTCGTCGATGTCATGATAGATGCCCGTGCTGCCCAGATTGGTAAGCGAGTTGCCTGTCGTAAACGCGAGGGCCGGAATTACGCCGAGCACGTTTGTGTAGGGCAGGGTTGGGGTGACGTCGGTGGAGGCCGCGGAGGTGAAAGCGCCGATGGGCGTAGTGAAAATCGCGTTGCTCGAGTACGCGTAACCGAAGTTCGCCAGCATGGTGGGCGAGAAGAGATAAGTGGCGTGGCCCATATGCTGCGTGCCCGGATTCGTCGTGATGGTGGTCGAGAGGCCCGGGATGGGAGTAGCGCTGAATGTTCCAGAGCCGGAGACCGAAGGGAACGTGTCGTGGAGATAGCGGTAGAAGACGTTCAGCTTCTGCCCGAAGCCCTGGTCGATGCGAACAAAGACCTGATTGTTGTTGAAAATGTTGGGCACGGTGGATTGCAGCGAGTGCGGATCCAGGCCGGCTGCGATGTCAGCCGTGCTCGGCGGCAGCGGAATAAGGCTGTAGATATCCTTGAGGTAGGCCTTTGCCACCGGATCGATGGTCGGGACCTGGCTGCCGTATGCGGTGCAGGCTCCAGTGGATGTGTTATAGGCCGTGCACACCGACACCGGTCCCGTGCTCCAGGTAGTGCTAGTGGGCTGATACCAGACGCTGCTGAAGTTGCCCGCGCGCTCGTTGGCGTCGGGGACGAGGGCCGTTCCGGAGGTGTACTGTACCGTCCTGCGCGTCTCATCGGAGAAGAAGAAGAAGGTCTTGCCCTTGCCGTTGTAGATGTGGGGAATCCAGACCGGACCGCCGACGGTTTCGCCGAAGTCGTTGTAGCGAAGGATGGAGCGGGGCGTGAATGGCACAACCAGCTTGTTCCCCCATGCGTTCGCATTGAGCACATTGTTACGGAAGAACTCGTATGCGCTCCCGTGGAAAGCGTTCGTTCCGGATTTCGTGACCACGTCTACCTGGCCCGCGGCGCTGCGACCGAACTCCGCGGAGTACTGGCCGCGCAACGTCTTGATTTCGGAGATGGCATCCACACTGGGATAAGTAAGCAGCGTAAGGTTGGCTCCGCGATCCACGTTGTCGGCGCCGTCAATGGTCCAGTTATTGGAGGTATCGCGCGCGCCGTTGACCGAGAAGTTCACGACGCTCGACGTTCCGCTGGCAGCCGTCGATCCCACCCACAACTGATCGGTCGTGCCGCCATAGACGACACCGGGCTGCAACGTGAGAAATTGCTCGTAGTTGCGATCGTTTAGCACCAACTCATTGAACTCATCCCCGCTGATTACGCTGGACGAGGTTGCATCCTGCATATCGAGCTGGGCTTCGTCGGCGGTGACTGAGACGACCTCATTGGCGCCGCCAGGCAGCAGAGCGCGGTTGACGGTCAGAGCGTCGGTAGCGTGCAGCACCAGGCCCGTTACGGCTTCCGTCTTGAATCCCTTATCCGCAATACTCACGGTGTAGGTGCCGAGGGGTAGTGATTCCGCGGTGAAATAGCCTGTGGATCTGGTGGTCAAAACGCGAATGACCTCGCCGCGGTCCGTGTTGGTGAGCGTCACCGTGGCGCCCACCACAACGGCTCCGGTGGGATCCGTCACCGTGCCGCTGATGCTGCCTGAAACGCTTTGCGCTGGCGCGTGACTGCCAGCAATCGCCAGCCCCACTCCGATCAACAGGGCAAGGACACGTTTTGGGAATTTATACGACATCATGGTCTATTGCCTCCAAAAGTTTTTCTGGTTGAGCGGACTTAGAGCTTTTTCAGGCCAGGTGTGCGGCATTCCGTCAGAAGCTGAACAGGTTGCGGGAAGACTCGTTTTGCGGATACCGCAGAAAGCAGATCCAGTCAGAAGGTTCCAAAAACGATCCGTCCGCCCTTGGCGATGCTGTTCCATCTCCAGATCGGCACGGATTCTGCCCACGCGTCGAGTTGTTCCACAACCAGTGAAGCCCTTGATTCTCGCTCCTTGTTACGGCACGGCGAAGACCATACCGTTTGAAGGAACTCTGTTGCCGGGCTGAAAATGCCCTGGTGCCAGTTGAAGTTTGAGATCTGGAATCCCATTTTCAGAGCAGACTATTTCTGCGCTGAAAAGGAAACGGAACCCATACCTCCCGTTTTGGAAAGTGAAATATGGCGCAAGTTCCAAGTCAGCTCTGCGGTCCGGAATCTTGAGAGAAAAAGAATGCAACATGCTGCCAGAGAAGGAGTTGCATTCACTTTTCCTTTACCGCTATTTGAGCTTTCTCAGAGCTGAAAAATGGCTCATGAGGAATCGCCGCGGAAGACGGAGCAAATTGCTTCAAAGCAAGAATCAGGGCCCCATTATATGCCTCGGTGACTCGGGCATCTTGGTTGACCAGCCCAGTCATATAGATGACTGGATGACTTAGTATATCCATCCAAGGCGCTTTGTCAATCAGGATTGCATAAGGAAACTCAATAAGGGGGTGCTCGCGCCGGGAAACAGGCAGGAAGAAGCAGCCTTTGCGATCGCACTCCCACCTCATCGGGGCGATTCTCCGATGCGCCAACGAAGTGCCTTCGATGCCTGGGTAGGCTTGAGTGGCGTCAAACGGCAAACGCTCTGGTCGAAGCAGGCCAGGGCGCGAATTGCCGGTTTGGATTCTCGTGCATTGCGGAAGCGGTGGGTCCGGGGGGTTCCGTGCTACCCTCTCTTAACCGCATGAGCGAGCCCCTCTCCGCGCCAGCCCACCACCCTTCCGCCGACCTGCCCCGCGTCCTCGGCCCAAGCCAGGCTACGGCCATCGTCGTCGGCACCATCATTGGCAGCGGCATCTTCCTCGTCCCGCGCGAGATGATGCAAGACGTCGGCTCCTCCGCCCTCGTTTATCTTGCCTGGATCGTCGGCGGACTGCTGTCGCTCTTCGGCGCCATGACGTATGCCGAGTTGGGCGCCATGCTGCCCTACGCCGGCGGCGAATACGTGTACCTTCGCGGCGCCTATGGCGACACCTCGGCGTTCCTCTACATGTGGACCTGGTTCGCCGTCGCCAAGCCCGCCTCCATTGCCGCCGTCACCATCGGACTCGCCAGAACACTCGGCTTTTTCCCCGCCTTCCACTGGCTCTCGGCGCCAGCCATCGGCAGTCCCATTCCTCTCGCCTGGTCCCAGGTCTTCGCCATTGCCGTCACCTGGTTCTTCACCGGCCTCAACTATCTAGGCATCAAGAAGGCCGCCGATTTTCAACTGGTCTTCACCATCCTCAAAGTCATTCTTATCCTCATCGTCGCCGGCCTCTGCTTTGCCTCTGCCACAGGTTCCCTGTCCAACTTCACCACCAGGCTGCCTCACGCCGTCGGCGGCCTTGGTGGCTTCATGGCCGCGCTCATTGCCACACTCTGGGCCTACGACGGCTGGAACGACCTGACCATGGTCGCCGGCGAGGTCCGCCGTCCCGAGCGCAGCCTGCCCTGCGCCCTCATCGGAGGACTCTTCATCGTCGGCGCGCTCTTCATGGCCACCAACGCCGCCATCCAATACATTCTCCCCGCAGCCCAAATCGCCGCCAGCGAGAGACCCGCCGTCGCCGCTCTCACCGTCGTCGCCGGCCCCGCCGGAGCCGGGTTCGTCGCCGCCGCCATGGCCCTCAGCATCTTTGTCACACTCAACGGAACCATCATGTCCGGCGCACGCGTCCCCTTTGCCGCTGCCCGCGACCGCCTCTTCTTTCAACAGTTCGCCCACATCAACCCGCGCTTCCAGTCCCCCTCCACCTCGCTCGTCATTCAGGCAATACTCTCAACCATCCTGCTGCTCTTCCTCAGCCGCTTCCAGCAATTCTTTGAGCTCGCCGTCTTTGCCGAGTGGCTTTTCTACATGCTCACCGCCACCACCGTCTTCGTCTACCGCCGTACCTGCCCCAACACGCCGCGCCCCTACCGAGTCTGGGGATACCCAGTGTTGCCAGCCATCTTCGTCCTCTGTGCCGCCGCCGTTCTCGTCGCCAGCTACCTGAGCAATCTCAAAGGCTCCCTGCTCGGAACCGCCCTCATCCTGCTCGGCTTGCCCGTCCTGTGGTTCGTGCGCCGCCGGTATGGAGCCTCCATTCCAACCGAAGAGAGCTACTACCGATGAAAAGGGAGATCGACGCGCATAATCTTGTGTCAGCATCCGTTTCGCCACCGGATCGCCGCGGAAGGATGAAGAAACATGAAGCTGCATTTCCTTTGCATTTGCACAGTTATCTTCAATAGCGCTTTGGCCGCTTCTGCGCAGTCGGCGCAAAGCCGCGTGCTCCCATCGTCCACGCAGATGGTTGTGGTCACTACTCATGATTGGAACGCGGTGGAAGGCGTCTTGCTTCGGTATGAGCGCGCCAATGGAAACAAGAGATGGAAACTGGCCGGTGACGCAATCCCAGTCGTAGTGGGAAAGAACGGCATGGGATGGGGCGCCGGCGTCCTGCCAACAGATAGCCCCGCCGCGCGCAGCCTGCTTGACCCGGTGAAGAAAGAAGGGGACGGAAGATCGCCGGCAGGAATCTTCCGGCTGAGTACCGCCTTTGGCTATGACCCGCGGCAGCCGCCCGGATGGAAGATGCCCTACATCGTCCTCACACCGTCCGTTGAATGCGTGGATGACAGTGCTTCCAGGTTCTACAACCGCGTCTTGGATCGCGCAACCGTTTCCCCAGACTGGCACAGTTCTGAACAGATGTTGCGGTCCGATGAGGCTTACCGCTTTGGGATCGTGGTCGACCACAACGCCAATCCACCCGCTCCTGCTGGCGGGTCATGCATCTTCATGCACATCTGGAGCGGTCCGGGGCAGGGAACCACTGGCTGCACAGCCATGCCCCAAGAGAAGATTGAAGCCTTGCTTGCATGGCTCGATCCGGCCAGAAATCCAATGCTCGTGCAATTGCCGCTTGTGCAGTACAAGAAGCAGAGAAAGAACTGGCACTTGCCCAAGCTGCCAAAGTCCCTGGACTCGCGAGGGGAGTCTTGAGATCTAAACCAATGTCCATGACCGCCGCGGTTATTCTCATATCTGCTTCACATGGTCCTGGCAGTCGTCCACCGGCGCAGCCGACCCACAGAAGATGAAACTTCAAACGCTCCACAAATGCTCCGTGCCCCATTCATCGAGCGTTTTTTGCTCGATGAGTGGGAGAGCACAAATGCCGACCGTCGGCCATCGGGCCTTTCCTTCTTCCATCCTGTTTCTTTGTAGTTCCCCACCGGCGTTGCCGACCCACGGGAGATGAACCTGTGCCCCATCCATCGGACGTCTTTTTTTTTGTCCGATGGGTGGGAGTCCGTAGAACTCCATGACGACGTCTTGTTTTGTTGAACTTGCATCTTTGTTTCTTTCCAGGACTTGCTCCTGAATCGCGACAATTCCGAATCAGGCCGGCCTGCTGCCCCGTGTCCGGATTTGCGAAAGTTCGCGCCAAGGCTAATGATTCCAGGATGTAGGCGCAATGGCCACCATGCCGTTGCCCTTCGATCCGCAGCACAGGAGGAACCGTATGCGCACTGTTGCCCTTTGCTTGTTGATGCTCTTTTCCGCCGGAACACTGCGGCCACAGAACTCCACGGGGGCAGCCGTTGACGCTTCCCAGGGCGAGCCTTTCGACATTGTGATCGTAAACGGACGCATCGTCGATGGCACTGGTTCGCCCTGGTACTCCAGCCAGATCGGGATTCGCGCAGGCAGGATTGCGGCCATCGGCGACCTGACCAATACCCCGCGCCGGCAAACCATCGACGCCCTGGGCAAAGTGGTTGCGCCGGGGTTTATCGATATGCTTGGCCAGTCCGAGCTGACCGTGCTCGTGGACCCACGTCTGCCCTCGAAGATCTTCCAGGGGATCACCACGGAGATTACCGGCGAAGGCAACTCCGTTGCTCCCCTCAATCCCTCGATGATCGCAGCCGATCGCGCCGAATACGATCATTTGAAGATCACTCCCGACTGGACAACCTTCCAGGAATACTTCGCCCGCCTGGAACACCAGGGCATGGGAATCAATATGGCCAGCTATGTGGGGGCAACAAGTGTTCGGCAAATGGTGCTGGGCGATGCCGATGTGCAACCAACGGCTGCGCAACTGGTTCTGATGGAAGCGCTCGTCAATAAGGCGATGCTCGATGGAGCGGTAGGGCTTTCCACGGCGCTGCAATATTCTCCCGCACCCTACGCAAAGACCGGGGAGTTGATCGCCCTGGCCAGCGAAGCGGCGAAGTTTGGCGGCATCTATGCAACCCACATGCGCAGCGAGGGAGATGCCGAGCCGGAGGCGATCGACGAGGCGATTCGAATCGGCCGCGAGGCGCATATCCCGGTCCAGATCTGGCATCTCAAAGTCTCCGGAAAGGCCAACTGGGGCCACATGCCGCAGATTGTCGCCCGCATCGATTCAGCTCGCGCCGCTGGCGTGGACATCGGTGCCAATACCTATGCATACACCGCCTGGTTCAACACCTTTTCCGCATTCATTCCGCCTTGGGCACATGACGGAGGCGACGCCAGGCTGATCGAGCGTCTGCAGGACCCGGTTACCCGTGCCCGCATTCGCAAAGATCTGCTTACCCCCAACGGCGGCTGGGACAACGAATGGCAGGCGATTCCCGGCCCCGAGGCGATCTTGATTTCCGTCGTCCAGAATCCTGAGCTTGTGCCGCTTCAAGGCAAGCGGCTCTCTGAAGTGGCGGCAATGTGGAACGAAGACCCCATTGATGCGCTGTGCGACCTGCTGATCCGGGACAAGGCATTCACTGAAGTCGCTGTCTTCGGCATGAGCGAGCCCGATGTCGTTCTGGCCCTGCGGCAGCCCTGGGTCTCCATCGACAACGACTCGCAGGGCACGGCTCCAGACGGTCTTCTCGGTCAGGAACATCCCCATCCGCGAGCCTATGGAACCTTCCCCCGCATCCTCCGCAAATATGTGCGCGAGGAACATGCGCTTACCCTTGAGGATGCAATCCGCAAGTTCACCGCCCTGCCCGCTCAGCAGATGCGGCTTTCCGATCGCGGCGTGCTGAAGCTGGGCATGTGGGCAGATGTGGTCATCTTCGATCCAATGACCATCCGTGACCTGGCAACCTTTGAACAGCCCAACCAGCTTTCGCAGGGAATGGAGTATGTCCTGGTGAACGGTGTTCCCGTGATCGCAAGTGGAAGAATGACCGGTGCGCTACCGGGAAAAGTGCTGCGCGGACCAGGATTTGTGACCCGCTGACAGCCCGTGGAACAAGTAGCTGGATTCCAGCTACCCGATCGGGAATCTGCTTTCTATTTCTGCCTCGGCCCAACCGCTTTCACGGCTTCCGGCGCGTCGAACTGGCGGAAGTTTGCTTCGAACCGGCTAGCCAGATCCGCTGCCTGGCTGTCATAGGCGGCTTTGTCAGCCCAGGCGTTGCGCGGGTTGAGAACTTCCGGCGGCACGCTTTGGCAACTCACGGGAATATGCAGGCCAAAGGCCGCTTCTGTGACAAACTCGACATCATTCAACTGGCCATTGAGCGCGGCGCTCACCATTGCCCTGGAGTGCTGGATGCTCATGCGCTTACCGACGCCATATTTGCCGCCCGACCAGCCTGTGTTCACGAGCCAGCATGTGGACTTGTGTTGTTTCAGGCGATTTCCAAGCATCTCCGCGTAAGCCCTCGGAGCCAGCGGCAGGAAGGGCGCGCCAAAGCAGGCGGAGAACTCGGGGACGGGTTCCCGCCCCAGCCCAGCCTCGGTTCCGGCCAACTTGGCTGTGTAGCCGGACAAAAAGTGGTACATCGCCTGCTCGGGCGTCAGGCGCGCGATGGGTGGCAGCACGCCGAAGGCATCGGCGGCCAGAAAAAAGACATTGGGGGGGTGCCCTCCTACTCCTGGGACGACGGCATTTTCGATGAAATCGACCGGATAGGCGGCGCGGGTGTTCTCAGTGAGCGAGACATCGGCGTAATCGGGCTGTCCACTCGCCAAATCGAGGACCACATTTTCCAGCACTGAGCCGAAGCGGATCGCATGGAAGATCTGCGGCTCCTTTTCTTCGCTCAGGTCGACGCATTTGGCGTAGCAGCCGCCCTCGAAGTTGAAGATTCCAAAGTGGCTCCAGCCGTGCTCGTCGTCGCCGATGAGGCGTCGCTCGGGGTCGGCTGAAAGCGTAGTCTTGCCGGTTCCTGAGAGTCCGAAGAACAACGCAGTCACGCCATCCGCGCCCACGTTGGCGGAGCAGTGCATGGGCAGGACAGCATCATCAAGGCGGCGCTGGGGGAGGAGGAAGTTCATGATGCCGAAGATTGATTTCTTTATTTCGCCGGCATACTTTGTGCCGCCAATGAGCACGATGCGGCGGGTGAAATCGGTAAGGATGAAGGCCCCTGTGCGGGTTCCGTCGCGCTCAGGAACAGCTTCAAACTCGGGCGCTGCGATGACGGTGAACTCCGGCGTATGTGCGGCCAAATCAGCGAGTTCCGGCCGGATGAAGAGCTGGCGCACAAACAGGGCGTGCCAGGCGTACTCGGCAATGATGCGGATAGGGAGCCGGTAGGCTGGGTCCGCTCCGGAGTCGAGATCCTGGACGAAGACGTCGCGCTCGGCCATGTGTACAAGGACCCGTTCGAGAAGGGCGTCAAATCGTTTAGGCTCAATCGGTTGGTTCACGCGGCCCCAGTTGACCGTGGCGTGGGTGACTTCATCGTCCACGATGAATTTGTCCCTGGGACTGCGGCCGGTGCGTGGGCCGGTGGTGGCCACGAATGCGCCATTGGCCGCTATGCGGCCTTCGCCGCGCAGCAGTGCGGTCTCGACCAGTTGTGCAACCTGCATGTTTGCATGGACTTGCGGGCCAACCGCCAGTGCCCGAACGGCCTCGACTATCGAGAGATTTCCCATGGACAGAATTCCTTCCGTGCAAGAAAAAATAGAAGAATGTGAGTTAAGAAATTATGCCACAGGGCAGAGATCAGGGGACTAGGTCTCTGACCGTCTGGTTATGTACCCGTAAAAAGTGTAGCGCCGTGTATGACAGCGTCGGCGTTGTCAAGGCATTTTTTATGGCCCTTGGCCGTAAAAAATGCGTAGAGAGGCGTCGGTGTGGGGAGGCCGGTGTCAAGGGCGCGTTCTTTGCGTTCATCTCGACCCTTGACACCGGCCTCCCCACATCCACAATGGGATTGGGTCGAATCGCAGGTTCTTTATGAGATTCGACCCATAATTGGAAAAACC
>Ga0224554_1000306_pt1 | contig 42932 bp, 38 predicted proteins | sample 714S22024metaG_FD_180666 | JGI IMG/M metagenome (GOLD analysis project Ga0224554, IMG submission 180666) | Peat soil microbial communities from Stordalen Mire, Sweden - 717 S2 20-24 | ecosystem: Environmental > Terrestrial > Soil > Wetlands > Peat | place: Sweden: Norrbotten County, Stordalen... | reverse complement strand
AAGGCGTCACGATTGATCCGCAGTCGTCGCCCGCAGCGTTTTCGGCTGCGACCTCGGGCAACACGCCGTTGAGTTCGTTTGACGGGACGGATCCCAACGGGACGTGGACGTTGTTTCTGGCGGACTTGTCGGCCGGGAGTCAAAGCGTGCTGGTAACGCCCACCGTGACCATCATCACGGTGCCCGAACCGGCGTCCCTGACGCTGGCCGCATTGGGCGGCATGGCGTTGCTCCTGCTGCGCCAGTCCCGGCAGCGGCGGCTCTGATGCGGAAAGAATGCCGGGCTGCGGACTGTCCCGCGTGACCGGCCCAAGCTGGATTATTTTCCATGCCGGTGGACGGCCAAGGTTCAGGGCAACGGTCTTCCATGGAGTTCAATTTGACGTTTCTGCGTCCATCCGAAGTCAAAGCCTTTTCTTTTTGGCGGCTTCGGGGCGGAACTCTAGGATTTCGCCGGGCTGGCAGTCGAGCGTTTCGCAGATGGCTTCGAGCGTGGAGAAGCGGATGGCCCTGGCCTTGCCGGTTTTGAGGATGGACAAATTTTGCGGCGTGATGTCCACGGCCTCGGCCAGGTCATTCAGCCGCATTTTGCGCTGGGCGAGAACCACGTCGAGATTGACGATGATGGGCATGGTTAGAGGAATGGATGGATGAAGAATGCAGAATGAAGAAACAGAATTCCGCCCGGCCCCTTTTTTAATTCTTCATTCTTCATTTTTAATTCTTCCTTTCGGATTAAACCGTCAATTCCTGTTCCTCTTGCAGTTCCTGTGCTTCTTTCAACAGCCATGCGACAAAGATGAGAACCAAGCCCGCAAATAAACCGCCGGAATCCCAAACCGCCTTCATTTGAAAAACCTCGTTTCCAATTTGGGAAAACAAGCCTTCAAAAAGCCAAAGCACAATCCACCATTTGCCGGCAGAATCTAAATTCCCGACGGTTTGCGCGTCAAACAGATGCCCGTTTTTAAGCCGGTCAAAAAATTTGAAGAGATATAAATTGACCGTAAAAGCAAAGGGCATTATCAGCAAATTTCCGATGGTTTTATAGGTCTCGGCATCTGTGGCCGTGTTTGTGTGAAAAATAATTGGAATAAAAAATCCGCCCAAAGCCACCGGCATTGAAATTATCCACAAAACCAATCCGGTTTTCAAAATGGCTCTTAAGATTTTACTGACCTTGATGATTTTTGCTTTGTTCTGGAAATTTTTCATAACATTAAAATTAAACGGTGAGTTCCTGTTCCTCTTGAATTTTCCGGCCTTCGTCCATGATCCAGGCAATGAAAATAATTACGAAGCCGGGAACTAAATAAGAAAACAGTTCAATAGGAATCCCGATAAGAAGACTGAAGATTCCTTTCACTGAAAAGCAGCCGACAAAATAATCAGTGCCAAGCAGTCGGAAAAACTTGTCAATAAAGCCCTCGACGCCCATGACGAAGGTAATGATTCCAATCCACCGGATGTAACGGACGGCATTGGCGGCAAACAAATCACCGCGCGCGTAAAAGGAGAAGAGTTTGTAGGCGAGAACGCATTCCACAGCGTAGGCAAAAAACAGAAACCTAAAAGTCTCGGAAAAATTGCTCGGATTCAAGATGCTGGTGACAATATAAATTGCGCCTAAAATCCAAAAAAGGAGCGCAGCAATGAAGAATATTGTTCTTAAAAATGCGCCGATTTTCTGAATCCGGTTCATCCGAACATTGGCCTTTGGAGAAATATCATTCGTATTCATGGCGCGAGAATAAACCAATCAATTCCGTTAGTCAAGCTTTTTTTATCGAAAAACGATAAATATAATCCGATTAACAAGTTGTCGCGCGAAGGCCGCGAAATTGCGTAGGCCAGGCGTCGCGCCTGTCTCATTTCCAGAACGTCAGAGACAGGCGCGACGCCTGTCCTACGTTTCCAATCCGGCTCGACAATTTGAAATTCCAAATTAACTTGCAGGAAATTTATGACCGACCCGCGTTACAAAAAACTGGCTGACTTGCTCGTCAATTATTCCACCGCGCTCAAAAAGGGCGACCGCATCCTGCTCGACATGATTGACGTGCCGGACGAATTCACCGTGGAACTCATCCGCGCCGTGCGCGCGGCGGGCGCGACGCCGTTCGTCGAGACGCGCCACACGCGCGTCGGGCGCGAGCAACTTTTGGGCATTGACGAAAAGCAGGCGGGCGACATCCGCGACATCGAGATGTTCCGCATGAAAAAAATGCAGGCTTACATCGCGATTCGTGGCGCGGACAACATGAATGAAAATTCCGACGTGCCGAGCGACCGCGTGCAGCTTTATTCCAAAGTCATCCGGCCCGTGCAGGATTATCGCGTGAACAAAACCCGCTGGTGCGTGTTGCGCTGGCCGACGCCGAGCATGGCGCAGGCGGCGGGCATGAGCACGGAGGCGTTTGAGAATTTATACTTCGACGTTTGCACGATGGATTACGCGAAGATGGGCAGCGCGATGTTGCCGCTGGAAAAGTTGATGAAAAAAACGGATCGCGTGCGGCTCGTCGCGCCCGGGACGGATTTGAGTTTCAGCATCAAGGGCATCGGCGCAAAAATGTGCAAGGGCGACCGCAACATTCCCGACGGCGAAGTGTTTTCCTGCCCGGTGAAAAATTCCGTGAACGGTGTCATCCAGTTCAACACGCCGACGCTTTATTCGGGAACGAAATTTGAAAACGTAAAACTAGAATTGAAAGACGGGAAAATTATTTTCGCGAGCGCAAATAATTCAAAGCGGCTCAACGAAATTTTGGACACGGACGCCGGCGCGCGCTACATCGGCGAATTTTCGCTCGGCTTCAATCCATATATTTTAAGCCCGATGTGCGACATTTTGTTTGATGAAAAAATCGCCGGGTCGCTGCACTTCACGCCCGGCCAGGCCTATGAAGATTGCGGCAACGGCAACAAGAGCGCGATCCATTGGGACATGGTTTTAATCCAGCGCAAGGAATGGGGCGGCGGCGAGGTGTGGTTCGACGAAGAACTGATCCGCAGGGACGGCATTTTTCTGACGAAGGAATTGAAGCCTCTGAATCCGCAGAATTTGAAATGACGGCGGCTGGATTGTTGAGCTTACAAATTTTCCGGAAAAAATCTAATAAACCAGCGTGTCGCGTGTCATATCTGAAACCGGCACGCTCGGCGGCCAATAAAATTTATGGCGGAATTCAAATTCTTCTGCCCGCAATGCGGCCAGCACATCCAGTGCGACACCGGCTATTCGGGAAAGCAGATCAATTGCCCGGTCTGCCAGCAGGCCATCGTCGTGCCGCAAGCGCCGCGTGCCGCCGCTGCGCCGGTTTTAGCGAAATCGCGCATATTGAGAAAAGCCTTGTTCACCACGGCGTCAGCGCTTGTGTTTGCCGGACTTGTCGTTGGCGGCTGGTTTGGTTACTCGAAAATCAAGATGCACATTGCACGCGGACATTTGCCTCCGGGCTTGGTGGCGTTGTGGTCGGGCGAGGGCAATGGCAATGACAGCGCAGGAAATAATAACGCCACGATTCCCAAGGGAGTTACTTTCGCTCCGGCTAAAATGGGGCAGGCGTTCAATCTGAATGGCCGGAATCAACGGATTGTCGTGCCGGATGCGCCGGAACTGAATTTTGGAGCCGGTCAGGATTTTTCAATTGATGCGTGGATTAAAATGCCGTCGGGCGCAGGTAGTAGAAATTCTTTCGGAGTCATGTCAATTGTTGACAAACGCATTGCAAGCGGAGGCACTGATTCCCCTAACGGCTACGAATTCAGCCTGAGCAATGGCCAGATTGACTGCCGGTTTGGGAGCGCAAGTTTCGTATCGCCCGGCCCGGATTTGCGTGATGGGAAATTCCATCACGTTGCATTGACCGTGAGCCGAAATTCCACCACCGGAGGCAAACTATATGCTGACGGAGTAGTGGTGATGACATTTGATCCGACCTTTTACAATGGCAGCCTGGTAAATACTCAACCGTTGCGCATCGGCAATCACGCAGCTCTTGACCTTAATTGTTTTTTCAATGGGGTCATTGACGAGGCGGGCATTTACAACCACGCGCTTTCGGCTTCGGAAATCCAAGCCACCGCCAAATAAAATTTATGGCTGAATTCAAATTCTCCTGCCCGCAATGCGGCCAGCACATCCAGTGCGGCACGAATTATTCGGGAAAGCAAATCAATTGTCCGGTCTGCCAGCAAGTCATCGTCGTTCCGCCATCGCCGGTTGCGGCGAAGTCGCGCGTGTTGCGAAATGTTCTGGTCATCGTCGCAGCGGTGCTGGTTCTCGCCGGGCTTGGCCTCGGCGGCTGGTATGGCTACTCGACATACAAAATCCGCAACGCCGGGAAAAATTTGATCGGCTGGTGGAAACTGGATGACGGCGGCGGAACGGCGGCAAAAGACAGCAGCCGCGCCTTCAAGGGCAATGATGGAAAATTGGTGGGCGACCCAAAGTGGGTCAAGGGCAGAAAAGGTGGCGCGTTGCGGTTTGATGGCAGCCAATATGTATCTTTGGGCAACATATTTCAGGGAAGTTACCCGGAGATTTCCATCGCCTGCTGGGTCAGGCATGGCCGGTCCCAATGGCAGAACATCGTGGAGCGCAGCGCATGGGACAATCCTGACGGCATCGGTCTGTTGATGGATTACAACGGCACTTCCGTTACATTCGGTCACTACGGAATTGTTGGCGCCAGTTCCAAGGTCAATGTTCAAGACAACCAATGGCATCATGTGGCCGGCACCATGCGCCAGAGCGGTTCCGACTACATCTATTCCATTTATGTGGACGGAAGGCTGGACAACGCGGCGACCAATTCCGTCGGGCTGGCCCCGACCACGCACGGCTGGGCCATCGGCGCGCGCTACGACGGCACCTGGACTTATCGCGGGCTGGTTGAGGATGTGCGGATTTACGACCGCGCACTTTCCGCCGCAGAAATCCAGACGATTTACATGGGGCAAAAATAACGGCGGGTTGTTGAATTCGTCGGCAATGAAGTGAGCGTCCGGCAGTGTCCTAATCTTAATCCTGCTCTTAATCCTAATCCTGGCTAAATTGATTACGATTGTGATTACGAATCTGGATTAGGACACTACCGGGCGTCCGTCAGGATTGCGATTTTATGACAAAAATTTTACAACAATTCGCTGGAATTTTTTGGGCAAAATGTCCAATAGTCTGTCAAACACCGTAATATGAATATGAAAAAAATCACCCGCCTGATCATCCTCTGCGCCTTGATGGGACTGCGCCACGCCCCGGCCGCGCCAGCCACCAGTGAATCCGGCTTTCAACTGACCATCGAACTGCGGGATGGCTCGCGCGTCGTCGGGAAAAGTCTGGAGGACACCGTCAGCTTCCATTCCGGCGCGCTGGGCGACGTGAAACTTTCGTGGGGCGGCATCCGCGCCATTGAATACGCCGCCGCCACCGACATGGCGCGGTTGACGGCGACCAATGGCGACGGCTTTTCCGTCCAACTCGCCGCCGACACGCTGGCCGTCGAAACCGGTTTTGGAAAAACTGATTTGCCGGTCAAATTAATCCGCAGCGTCAAGGTCACGCCGCCCAGGCTGAATGTCGCCGTCGTGCCGATGGCCGCCGGCGAAACTGGTTCACGCTTGACGATTGAACTGCGCGACGGCTCTCACGTCGTCGGGAAAGGTTTGGATGACGTGCTGAATTTTCATTCTTCAGCGATGGGCGACTTGAAGCTGACGTGGGCGGGCATCCGTTCGATTGACTATGCGGCGACCAATGCCGACGTGGCGCGGCTGACGGCGACGAACGGCGACGTGTATGAGATCCAGTTTTCGTCTCCGGCGGTGCGGGTGGAGACGAGCTTCGGCAAGAACGAACTTCCGGTGAAATTGATCCGCAGCCTCAAAGTCTCGGCGATGACCGGGCCGGGACAATGGCCGGCGGGACTGGTGGCGTTGTGGCCGGGCGATGGCGATGCGAATGACAGCGTCGGCGGAAACAATGGGACGTTGTCCGGGAACGCAACCTTTGGAGAAGGCAAAAGCGGACAAGCCTTCAGTCTCGACGGCGTGAACAGTTTTGTGAAAATACCACAGTCGCCCAATCTCAACCTGGCGGATCAAATCACAATTTCTTTCTGGATGAAGGCCGATGCGGATAACACGATGAACACCATGTGCGAGGGGTTGGTCACATCCGATTTCTACGTCATTGAAATAGACAACGGCCCCAACGGAGGATGGGGCGTGAATTTTGCGGTCAGCACCACTGCGAATCCTGGCGGTGAATCAAGAACCACCTCGGCGAGTTTCACCCACATTTCGCAGGCCAACGGCGGCAGCGCGCCCGTCACTCCGGGCCAATGGCATCATATCGCGGGCACCTACGACGGCACGAAGCTCCAACTTTACATTGATGGCCGGCCTTGGGGTAATCCCATGCCTGAAACCGGCACCATCATACGAATGTTGCCGGACAGTTTTGTGGCAATCGGTTCGGAGGATGGAAGAACAACGTGTCCGTATTGCGTGGCGAACCGGTATTTCAAAGGCATGATTGACGAAGTGGCCATCTTCAACCGCGCGCTTTCTGCCCCGGAAATCCGGGCGATTTGCACGGATCAAAACAATGGCGAACTGCCGCCGCCGACCACGCCTGCGCCGGGACTGTTTCGGCCTGGCGGACTCACGCCGATTCCTTGAGGACCGCCAGGAACTGTTTCATCGCGGGCGAAAGCACCTTGTTCTTTTTGTAGATCGCGGCGAGCGGTCGGTAAAATTCGCCGTCGGCGATTTCCAGCACGGCGAGCGTCTGCTTGTTGATTTCCTGCGTGACAGTGCCCAGCGGCACGATGGAGATGCCCGCGTCAATTTCCACCGCGCGTTTCACCGTCTCGACGTTGTCGAATTCCATGACGTGTTTCACCTCCACGCCGTATTCCTTCAAAATCTTGTCCAGCGCCTTGCGCGTCGGGATGTCCGGCTCGAAACCGACGACCTTTTGACCGGCGAGCATCTTGAGCTTGATGGATTTTTGTTTGGCGAACGGATGCTGCGGATGGCAGATCAGCACGAGCGGCTCCTTGCGCAGCGGGATGATTTCCAGCTTGGAATCCTTCACGGGATACGCGACAAGCCCGATGTCCACGATGTTGCCCAGCACATCCTCATAAACCTGGTTCGAGCGGCGATACTCGACGTGGACGTTCACCGTCGGGTAGCTTTTCAAGAACCGCTTGATGTATGGCGGCAGGTCGTGCAGGCCGATGCTGTAAATCGTCGCCACGCGGATGGTGCCGGAAATGATGTCCTTCAGCTCTTGCAGCTTGCTGTGCAACGAATCATAAATCTGGATGATTTGCTTGCTGTAATCGTAGAGCGCCTGGCCTTCCGGCGTGAGCCGGAATTGCTTTTTGCTGCGCTCGATGAGCATGGATTTGAAAATCCGTTCGAGCGCGCTGATCTGCTGGCTCACGGCGGATTGTGTGACCTCGTTGATCTGCGCGGCCTTGGTGAAACTTTTCGTTTCGGCCAGGTCGCAAAAAACTTTCAGGCTTTCAATTTGCATAAGTTCAATTAAACAGGAGTTCCGCCCATTAGTCAACCACCGGAGCGCTGGTGAGAACCTGTTTCACTTTCGCCAGCAGTTCGTGGCTCGTGAACGGCTTCTGGATATACGCCGTGCCGACCTGCCGGTCCGACGGCATCACATAACCGCTCGTGCTCAAAATTTTCGCCGCCGGCAGGATCTGCCGCACGCGCTCCACCAGCTCGCGCCCGCTCATCACCGGCATCACCAGGTCCGTGATGATCAAATCCACCTTCGTGTCCTCGCGCGACAAAATCGCCATCGCCTTCTGCCCGCTGCCCGCCGTCAGCACGCGATAGCCGTATTCGGTCAGGATGGTTTCGGCCATCGTCAGCACCAGGCTTTCGTCGTCCACCACGAGGATCGTTTCCGTGCCGTTCAAATTTTCATCGCCGCTGGCGCTGTCGCGCAACAGCCCTTTTTCCGCCGGCAAATAAATCCGCACCGACGCGCCCGCGCCCGGCTGGCTCGAAACCGCCACGCCGCCGCCGTGGTTGGTGATGATGCCATAGACCAGCGCCAGGCCGAGGCCGCGATGCGCCTTCCCCTTGGTCGTGAAAAACGGCTCGAAAACTCTCGGCAACACTTCCGGATCCATGCCGGGCCCGTTGTCCGCGATCTCCACGCAAACGTAGGCGCCTGCCGTGAGCCGCACGTTGCGGTCCTGCGTCGGCTCCGTCAAATCCACGTTGCGCGTGATCACCGCGATCTGGCCGTTGCCGCCCAGCCCGACCGCCTCGACCGCGTTCTCCAAAATTTTCGTCAGCGCCTGCTGCACCTTCGCCTCGTCGAAACGCGCGCCGAACAAATCCCGTTCCGGCTGCACCTTCCAGGTGATTTTTGCGCCGTGCGCGTTGCGGAAAAAATCCACGCACCGGTTCGCCACCAGGTTCAGGTTGCCCGGCGGCGTCTTGCGCGTCTCCTTTTCCTGGCGGCTGAACACCGCGAGTTCATTGGCGATTTCCGCCGCGCGCGCCGCCGACTTTTCCACCTCCAGCAGCGAATGCCGCCACGGATGGCCCGCCTCCGCCTTGCTCAACAGCAGCGACGTGTGGCCGAGCACGCTCGTCAGCGCGTTGTTGAAATCCAGCGAAACCGTCCGCGCCAGTTGCAGCGCGCAGTCCAGTTTTTGCTTCAGCACCACGCCGCTGGCGTCCGCCGTGGATGGCAGCGCAACGGCGGGCGGAATTCCCGGCGCAATTGAAACCGGCGCGGAGGCTGTCGCCATCACCGGCTCGACGGACGGGAGCAACTGGAGCACAATCCACCTTTGCCCCTGGTTGCCGAAAATGCAGATGGCCGCCGTGAATTTCACCGTCGCGCCATTGGCCACGCGAAAGGTCAGATTCGCCGTCGGCGTCGGCGCCTGCTGCCAGCGCGCGAAAAACTGGTCCGGCGCCCCGCCGTTTTCCACCAGCCAGATCGCCGACAGATGCGGTGCCGCCGAACTGATCGCCGCGCCAAACACGCCCATCGCCGCCGAATTGGCGCGCAGGATGCCGCAGTTCGTGTCCAGCAACAATGCCGGCCACGCCGCGCCCTCCAAACCAAATACGACTTCAGGCTTCACAGTTCAGTCCAACAGAACGCGGCAGGTTACAGTCTTTCATTGAAAATTCAAGGAACGATGACAAACGCCGACGGCAGCAGTTCCTGCACCGTGAAAGTTTTGACCTTTTTCAAATCATCGCTGTCCGCCACGAACACCTTCGCGTCCGGCGCATATTCGCGGAGCAATTGACGGCACGCACCGCACGGCATCGGCCCGCCGTCGCAGCGCGCGACGACCGCGACCGCGATGAAATTTTTCTTCCCGTCCGTCAACGCCTTGAACAGCGCAATCCGCTCCGCGCAACAAGTCAGTCCGTAACTCGCGCTCTCCACGTTCGCGCCGCCGATGATTTCGCCCGGCTTCGTGAGCAGCGCCGCGCCGACCTTGAATTTGGAATAGGGCGACACCGAACCTGCCCGCGCCTTCGCCGCCGCCTGAACTAATTTTTTCGGATCAATTTTCACGAGCTGATTTTGCCACAGAGGCGCAGAGCCGCAGAGTTTTGTTTCCTCTGTGTCTCGGCGACTCTGTGGCCAATTCAATTTTTTCCATACAATGCCGAGAAGTTTTTAAGCAGCTTCGTTGCCAAAGTTTTAACACGTTCGGCAGTTTCCAGCACTTCTGCGTGCGATAAATTCTCTTTGCTGATGCCTGCCGCCAAGTTCGTGATGCACGAAATACCTGCGACGCGCAAGCCGCATTGCCGCGCCACAATTGCTTCCGGCACCGTGCTCATGCCGACTGCGTCCGCGCCCAACCGCGCAAAAGCGCGAATTTCCGCCGGCGTTTCGTAACTCGGCCCGCTCACCGCCAGATAAACGCCGCGCTGTAATTTCAGTTTTGAAATCTTTCCGGCGCGAAACAAAAGCTCGCGTGATTTTTTATCGTAAGCTTCCGTCAAATCTACAAAACGTGGCAAATCTGGAATCGCCGCGCAGCGCAGCGGATTTGCGCCCATGAAATTGATGTGGTCGGTGAGAACCATGAAATCGCCGGCACGGAAATTTTTATTGATGCCGCCCGCCGCGTTCGTCAAAAGCAAATCCGTGATGCCGAAGGCCGCCAGCGTGCGCGTGGCGAAAGTGACGCGCTCCATTTCGTGGCCTTCGTAAAAGTGCGCGCGACCGCTCAAGACGAGCACCGGCGTTTTGCCGAAATGACCGAAATACAATTCGCCCGCGTGGCCGCTGACGGTCGGTTTGGGGAAGCCGGGGATTTTGGCGTAGGCAATTTTTTTGTCCACGCGCAATTCCGTCAGCGCGTGATGAAAGCCGCTGCCGAGCACGATGGCGAGCGTCGGGCGGAGCGGCGAAATTTTTTTGAGCCGCGCGGCGGCGGTTTGTGGCGAGAGGTTTGATTTCATTGCTTCGTCGCCTGTGGGAGATTGCTAAAAGCCGCGTATGGATCACCTTTGGTTTGCAATGTAAAATTTGTTTGAGCCACACCGTTTTGGACGGTTAGCAAAACGGCAAAAAACAAAAGGATGCCAAATTTTTTAAGAAAATTTTTCATGTTCTTCGGGAATTTATTAATTTTTACATTCGTCACATTTTGGTCGGCTCTATTGCCCGACTTGATTTCCTTCACCGCTGCATTACTATACTTTCCCTTTGATTATGGAATTGAACAATGACGAAATCCGCCGTTACTCGCGGCATCTGATTCTGCCCGAAGTCGGTCTGGCCGGCCAAAAGAAAATCAAGGCCGCCAGCATCGGCGGGCAGATCGCCGGTTGACACATTTTTCTGGCGCATTAACTTTACCTCATGCAAAACGGACATGGCAGCGCGGTTTTGGACGAGATGCTTGAGCCGGTCAGCCGCAGTTTGGGGCTGAAAACGGCGCGGGCGCTGGCGGCGTTGCGCGTGGACGCGCGCATGCAGGCGCGCGTGGAAAAACTGGCGGGGAAATGCGATGAAGGAAAGCTCACCGCCAAGGAACGCGCCGAATACGAGGCTTATGTTCAAGCCAGCACACTCATCGGAATTCTGCAAGCCAAGGCGCGGCGCATTTTGTCCAAAGCAAACTGATGGACGCACGGCTGCGACAATTCGTCCGGCAGCGCGCAAAAAATGGTTGCGAGTATTGTGCGTTGCGGCAGGAACAAGAGCCGCTGTCATTTCACATCGAACACATCATTCCACGACAACACGGTGGAAAAGATTCGGCGGAAAATCTCGCGCTGGCTTGTCATCACTGCAACTTGCACAAAGGGACAAATCTTTCCGGGCTAGATCCCAAAACTGAAAAATTGACGAGATTGTTCCATCCGCGGCTCGACGATTGGGACGAGCATTTCAAAAATCGCGAAGGCGAAATTTTTGGTTTGTCGGCGATTGGCAGAACGACTTTGAATTTATTGCGGATGAATGAAGACGGGCGATTGCAATTGCGCGAAAAGGCGGAGCCATAAAATTTGTTCAAACTGCCCGACTTGATTTCTTTCGCCGCTGCATCACCATACTTTCCCTTTGATTATGGAATTGAACAATGACGAAATCTCGAACACGTTTATTTTATTTGGTGCCGACGGAGGGGGTCGAACCCACACATCTGTGAAGATACTAGATTTTGAGTCTAGCGCGTCTGCCAATTCCGCCACATCGGCCACCTAATATTCATCAATAACCTGCGACTGATTTGCCGCCGGACATTGACATGGTGCCGGGGCAATGTCGCGCAACATACAGCAACGTGAGGAACCAGCGCAAGCGCCCAATTTGCGCGCGGCCTGTGGAAACGACGGACGTTATTGCGCCCGGCTCACCGGCGAGAACCAAACCGCCCGCTGAAGTTCATTGCCATCCTTTCGTTTTACAGCGTGACGGCAGCGGGCGGGTTGTGGCATTTTCTCGAGAGACAGCGAACCATTCACCGACATGAGCAACGAAACACTGCCAGTGGAATTGAAGGAATTTGAACAGTTGTTGCAGAAGCCGAACAACGATCCGACCGGTTTGGCGGGCTTTTTCAACGCGGGCGAGATCTGGGTTTCGCGGGTGCCGGCGCGGCTGGATGTGATGGGGGGCATTGCGGATTATTCGGGCGCGAATGTCTGCGAAGCGGTGCTGGGACGGGGCATGCTCATGGCGCTGCAACCGCGCAATGACCGCACGTTGCGCATCCGCACGGTGCAGGCCGGGCCGCGCAACCTGCCGGTGGAGACGCGCATTCCGCTGGATTATTTTGCGTCCGGCGACGGGCTGGCGGATTACGCCGAGATCCGGGCGTTGTGCCGCACCAATCCGCTGGTGAACTGGGCGGCCTACATCGGCGGTTGTATTTTCACCCTGCTCAAGGAGGAGCCGGTGAAGCTGCCTTATGGATTCAGCATGCTCTTGTTGAGCGCGGTGCCGATGAACGTGGGCATCGGCAGTTCGGCGGCGGTGGAAATCGGCGCGTTGAGCTGCCTGAACGCCTACCTGGGACTCAAGCTCGATCCGGCGCGCATGGCGCGGCTGGGGCAGATGGCCGAGAACCACGTCGTCGGCGCCCCCTGCGGCATCATGGATCAAATTTCCGTGACCAGCGGACGCGAAGGCCGGCTGACGCACATCCTGTGCCGGCCCGGCGCGGTGCTGGGCGAAGTGGAGATTCCGGCGGGCACGGGCTTTGTGGGCATCAGTTCGATGGTGCGTCATTCGGTGGCGGGCAATCCTTACGGCGACACGCGCATCGGCGCGTTCATGGGGAAAAAAATCATCAACGATGTCCGCGCCCGCACCGGACGCGGTGCCTTGGATTATTTGACTGAATTGTCAGTGGCGGAATACGAGGAGCAGTTCGCCGGGGAAATTCCCGCGCAGATCATCGGCTCTCAATTTCTTGAAAAATACAAGACGCACGACGACCCGGTGACGAAAATCCAGCCCGATGCCACTTACCGTGTGGCCGGCCCGACACGCCATCCGATTTATGAAAACGAGCGCGTGCTCAAGTTCATGGACAGCCTGCGGGCGGCCCAGGGCGGCGACTCCGGCGCGTTGGTGACGGCGGGTGAATGCATGTATGGCGCGCACGAGAGCTACCGGAACAACTGCCATCTCTCGATTGACGAGGTGGATTTTCTGGTTGAGGCGGTGCGCAAGCGCGGAGCCGGGGCCGGTTTGTTCGGCGCGAAAATCACCGGCGGCGGCACCGGCGGCACGGTGGCGGTGTTTGGCACGCTGGAGGCGTTGCGGGAACAGGTGCCGCAAATCGCGCTGGAGTATTCGCGGCGCGTGGGGGTGGTGCCGGACATTTTCGAGGGCACGTCACCCGGGGCAGTAGAATTTGGCGCGCGGCGCTATCTCTTCGGCGCCGGGGGCTGGCGCAAATTGGGCGCTTGACCGAATTGCGCCATGTCCGATCACCCCATCATTCGCAAAGCGGTCATCCCTGTCGCCGGGCTGGGGACGCGGCATTTTCCGGCCTCGCACGCGGTGAAGAAGGAATTGTTTCCGATCGTCGGCCGGGACGGAATTGCGCGGGCGTTGTTTCATTATCACCTGTTGGAACTGGCGACGGCGGGGATTGAGGAGATTTGTGTGATCGTCCAGCCGGGCGAGGAGGCGATGATCCGCGCCTATTTGCAAGGGCCGGGCGAGGATTATCTGCGGCGGCTGGAAAAATATCCGGCGCTGTTGCGGGAAGCGGAAGAGATGCGCGGTTTCGCCAGACAAATTTGTTTTGCCGTGCAGCGCGAGCAGGAGGGCTACGGCCATGCGGTTTTTCAGAGCAAGGAATTTGCCGGGGACGACATGGTTTTGCTGTGCCTGGGCGATCATTTGTTTCGCGGCAAAACGGTTTCGCCTTATCAGGAATTGGCGCAGATGGCCGCAGTTTCCAAAGGCCGGAGCGTTTCCGCCGTCAACCGCATTTCCGCCGGGGAATTGAAGGGCTATGGAACGATTGCCGGCGCGCGGCGCGCGGATAATCCACGGTTGATTGACGTTTCCCTCATCATCGAAAAACCGGAGGCCGCCGTGGCGCGGGCGAAACTGCGCGTCAATGATTTGCCCAACGAAACTTGGCTGGGGTGGTTCGGGATGCACCTGCTGGCACCATCCATTTATGACGTGCTGGAAAAAATGATCCGCGACCACGTCCGCGATAACGGCGAATTCCAACTCACGCGGGCGCAGGAAATTCAACGGCAGCGGGAAGGCTATCTGGCGCTGGAAATGAGCGGGGCCGAGCGGTTCGACTTCGGCACGCCGGATGATTTCGCGCGGAGTGTCGGGGCGTTCCGGCTGGCGAACTGATGCGGCTGGCGGCTGACGCGCCAGCCGCATGCGACCTGGTGACAATCCTGAAACATTTTCTTTGCGCCCGGCGTCTTTTTTTCGGAAAATTAAAATCCGTCCAGTTTTGGAGTTCAGAGTGCGCACACTTTACAACATCCTGTTCATCATTTTTTTCGCGCTGTCTGCGCCGTATTATTTCTGGCGGATGCGGCGGCGCGGCAACTGGCTTCCGGGTTTTGCCCAGCGCTTTGCGAAATACGACGCCAGCCTCAAGCAGGCGCTGACCAACCGGCACGTCATCTGGCTGCACGCCGTCAGCGTCGGCGAGGTCAACCTCTGCACGCAGCTCATCCGCGCGCTCGAACCGCGCGTGCCGAACCTAAAAATTGTCGTCTCCACGACCACGACCACTGGCATGGCCGAACTGCGCCGCCGCCTGCCCACGCACGTCAGCAAAATTTATTACCCGGTGGACCGCCGCAAATTCGTCAGCCGCGCGCTGGCGACGATCAATCCCGAGGCCATCGTCCTGGTCGAAGCGGAAATCTGGCCGAACTTCCTCTGGCGTGCGCAAAAAATCGGCATCCCGGTTTTTCTGGCGAACGCGCGGCTGTCCGACCGCTCGTTTCCGCGCTACAAAAAATTCGGGTTTTTGTTCCGGCCGCTGTTTGCGTCGTTTGCCGGCGTCGGCGCGCAAAACGAGGCGGACGCCGCGCGTCTGCGCGAAGTCGGCTGCCGCCCCGAAGCCGTCCGCGTCGTGGGCAACCTGAAATTCGACGCGGCCAAGCTGGATGAACGCCGCGCGCTCGACGTTCCCGCGATGCTGCGTCAACTCGGCGTGCCGGCGGACGCGCCCATTTTGGTCGCGGGCAGCACGCACGACGGCGAGGAAATCATCCTGGCGAACATTGCGCGGAAATTGCGCGCGAAATTTCCGAAATTGTTTTTGATCCTCGTGCCGAGGCATTTTGAGCGCTGCCGCGAGGTCGGGCAGAAACTGCGCGCGCGCGATTTGAAATTTTTCTGGCGCAGTGAAATTTCTGCAAAGACAAAATCAAACGAGGGCGAAATTGAATGTCTGCTGGTCAACACGACGGGCGAGCTGCGGTTTTTTTACGAGCACGCGACGGTGGTGTTCGTCGGCAAAAGCCTGACCGCAATCGGCGGGCAGAATCCGATTGAGCCGGGCGCGCTCGGCAAGGCGATGGTGTTCGGGCCGAACATGCAGAATTTCGCGGACGTGACGCGGAGTTTTCTCGCGCAGAACGCGGCGGTGCAGGTCAACAGCCCGGAGGCGCTGGAGACAGCCATCGCCGGCTTGCTGGCGGACGGCGCACGGCGCACGGAACTGGGCCGCAACGCCGTCAAGGTCGTGGCGGAAAATCTCGGCGCGATTGAACGCACGACGGAAATGATTTTGCAACGGCTCAAGGCGGAGGGAATTTACATCGCGCCAAAAAAATAATTTTCATGCGTTTCGCCGCTTGACGAAACTGAAATGGCTTTCCATATTCGCGCCCGCTTCCTGTCCGAGTGACGGAAGTGTGGTAAGTTGCCAGTCGTATGCCCAACTCAAAGGTTCGCAAGCCGGAGGCGAATTCTTCCCTGAAAAAGGGAAAGCGCAGCGTCGCAGTTTCAGCCGTCCAGCTTTCGGAACCCGCCGCCGTCCCGCCCACGGAACTTTCGGAAAAAATCAAGGAACTCGTCCGGCTCGCGCAGGAGCAGGGACAACTGACCCACGGCGACATCAGCGACGTGCTGCCGGAAAACGAGGCGACGCCGGAAAAGCTCGACGAAATATTTTCCAAGCTGCGCGCGCTCGAAATCGAGATCGTTGACCAGGCCGAGGTGGACAACGTCAAGAAGCCCGAGGCCGAGGAGGAGGACACATCGCGGCTCGACATTTTGGACGACCCGGTGCGGATGTATCTGAACCAGATGGGGCAGGTGGCGTTGCTGACGCGCGAGCAGGAGGTGGAGATTTCCAAGCGCATTGAGGCCGCCGAGACGGAAGTCACCCGGATCATTTACAGCCTTGGTTTTGCGGGCAAGGAACACATCGCGCTCGCGGAAAAACTTTTGTCCGAGCCGCCGCGCGAGCGTTTCGACCGCGTGGTTCTGGAAAAGAAGGTGGACAGCCGCGACGCGCACCTGCGCACGCTCCGCAAACTCGTCGCGCGGGTTCATAAATTGGACGAGGAGGTTGACCATAAATATGCCGCGTGGCGTCACGCCCACGGCAAGGCCGCCGTCCGGCGGGCGCTGGCGGCGTTCAAGCGGGCGGACCAGCAGCTCCGGGGCGCGTTCCCCAAATTTTGCTTCAAGCAAAATGTCGTCCAGGAAATGGCGCTCGTCGCCGAGAACATCCACGACAAGCTGCAATACAGCCTGCGCGCGCTGGGCGAGGCGGAGATGCTGCGCGAATCCAGCGCACAACACCACCTCATCGAGGCCGAGAAGCAGAAAATCCGCGCGCTCGAGGAATTTGTGCGGATGCCGTTCGGGGATTTTCTCAAGACCTTTGACGGGCTGCGTGAATTTTCGACGCGCGCGCTCCAGGCCAAGACTGAAATGGTCGAGGCGAATTTGCGCCTCGTCATTTCCATCGCCAAAAAATACACCAATCGCGGGATGTCATTCCTTGACCTGATCCAGGAAGGCAACATCGGCCTGATGAAAGCCGTGGAGAAATTTGAATACCGGCGCGGCTACAAATTTTCCACCTACTCGACGTGGTGGATCCGCCAGGCCATCACGCGCAGCATCGCCGACCAGGCGCGCACCATCCGCATTCCGGTTCACATGATCGAGATCATCAACAAACTGATGCGCGTGCAGAAGCGGCTGATCCAGGATTTCGGCCGCGAACCGACGGCGGAGGAGCTGGCCGACGAATTGCAGATGCCCGTGGACCGCATCCGCGCCGTCCTGAAAATGTCGCAGCAGCCGATCTCGCTGCAAGCGCCCGTGGGCGACAGCGAAGACGCGAGCTTCGGCGATTTCATCGAGGACAAGGCCGCCGAAAGCCCGCTCGACACGACGAGCTTCAGTTTGTTGCGCGGCAAACTGGGCGACGTGCTGTGCAGCCTGAACGAGCGCGAGCGGAAAGTTCTGGAACTGCGCTTCGGCCTCGGCGACGGCAACGCGCGCACGCTGGAGGAAGTCGGCCAGCAGTTCAACGTCACGCGCGAACGCATCCGGCAGATCGAGGCCAAGGCGCTCCGCAAAATGCGCCATCCCACGCGGCTGCGGCAGTTGAACGGATTTTTGGAGATTGAAGGACTGGAGCTGGAGTAAGCCGAAAGTGGAGCGGGTGAAGGGAATCGAACCCTCGTCTCAGCCTTGGGAAGGCCACATTCTACCATTGAACCACACCCGCTTGGGTGAACCGCACAGTTTCTATCAGACCGGCCACCGGCTGGCAACTGCTTTGCAGTCGTGCATCATCGCGCGGCATCAAACCGGCGGATGGCTTCGCGCAGTTTGTCCTCGATCAATTGCAGGCGTCCGGGCCAGAAAATTTTCCCGCCGTCCAGCTCGCGCACATAAAAACTGTCAATCGCCGCGCCGCGCTCGGTCACGATGCGCGCCCCGGCGATGTCCACGGCCAGTTCGAAAAACGTCTGCGAGATCGCGTAGAGCAATCCGAGCTGGTCCTCGGTTTCAATCTCGATGAGCGTGCGTGTTTCGGAGGCGTCATTGTCAATGGTGATTTCCGTGGGCATCCGTTCGCCGGCGTAGGCCTGGTAGACAGGACGGTTGGTGATCTGCCGGGCGATGAGCGCGGGCAGATCCACCGGCTCGCCATTCAACACTTTTTCGAGCAACGCGGCGAACTGGTCGTGCTGTTCGCGCGCGGCGAGGTTTCCCGTGCGCGCGTCATTGACAAAAAATGTGTCGAGCGCCATGCCGTCGGTGCGCGTGAAAATCTGCGCGCCCAGGATGTTCAGCCCGGCGGCGCTCAACGCGCCGGTGATTTTTCCGAACAGCCCGGCACGGTCCCAGGTGCAGATTTTGACGACGTTGTAACCGCGGTTGGGTTCGTCCAGCCACGCGGTCACGGGCGAAAGCGCGCGGCCGCCTTCGCGGATGAGCCGGTGCATGAAACGGTGCGCGAGTTCGAGGTCGTCGAGGATTTCCTTTGCCAGATGGATTTCAAAATACGGCGCCGGGAGCGTGGAAAAATGAGCGGCCAACTCCTCGTCGCTGATTAGCGGCGGCGCCAGTTCCCGCACTTCCTGCTTCAACAGCTCGAGGTGCTTGGCCGAGGCGCGGCGGAATTCCGTGCCGCCGGTGAGCAGGACCAGCGCGCGTGAATGCAACTGCCACAGCAGCGAGTCCTTGAAGCCGTTCCAGAGCTTGTCGCTCGTGCCCTGCGAATCGGCGAAGGTCAGCAGCGTGAGCAGGTTCAAATTCTCCGGCGTCTGGATCTGCCGCGCGAAATTGCGGATGACCGCCGGGTCGTCGAGGTCGCGCCGCTGCGAAAGGGTCGCCATGAGCAGGTGGTTTTCGATGATGAGCCGAAGCGTGTGCGACGCGACGCCATCAAGCCGGAGCCGTTTTGCCGCACGCATCGCCATTTCCGCGCTGACTTCCGCGTGGCCGCCCTTTTTGTGAACTTCCGCCTTGCCGACATCGTGCAGCAGCAACGCGAGGTAAAGCAGGCCGGGCCGGTTCAAGCCCTGGAACAGTGGCGCGTAATTTTTATACGGCGGGTTCTGTGCCTCCCAGATTTTGTCGAGCTGTTCGAGGCAGACGAGCGTGTGTTCGTCGGCGGCGTATTGATGATAGAACTCGTGCTGGACGAGGCACGTCAGTTTGCCGAATTCGGGGATGTATTTTCCGAGCAGGTTCACCTCGTGCATCGCGCGCAGGACCGGCGCGACCTCGCCGCGACGTTCGAGAATCGTCAGGAAAGTTTCGCGGATGTGTTCGTCGTTCAAAAATTCGCGGTCAACGAGGTTGAGCGAATTGCGGACGAGCTGCGCCAGGTCGGGATGCAATTGCAATCGCCGTTGTTGTGCGTGAAGAAAAACGCGCATGAGACGCCGCGGTGAGTCGCGAAAAATCCGGTTGGTTGCCGCGTGGATTTCTCCGTTGATGAATTTGAAGCCGTCCACGGGTTCGGGTTCGCGTTTCGGCAGGTATCTTCGCAGTGAAAGCCTTCCGGGCGCGGGCGCGACGAGCGCCATGCGCTGTTCGAGCGTGCGCGTGATGAGAAAAATGTTCCTCATGTGCACATACAAATCGCGCATGAATTTCTCGATGCGCTTGCTGGGCGAACGGTCGCCGTAGCCGAGCGCGGTGGCCACGGCGGGCTGCAAATTTTTCCCCAGCACGTCCAGCGGGCGCGGAACCTCGTAATGCAGTTCCGTCCGCACGCGCAGCAGAAAATCATAGGCGGCCTCAAGCCGCCGGCGCTCGGCCTCGGTCACAAATTCGCGCGCCTGCAAATCCTGCAGCGTGCGCGTCCGGTATTTGAAGAACGCCATCCACAGCAGATTCTGGAAATCGCGCAGTCCGCCGCAGCCGTTCTTGATGTTCGGCTCCTGCATGCAGGCGGAATTGCCGTATTTGACGTGCCGGGTGGCCTGGTCCTCGACGCGCGCGGCGATGTATTTTTCCTCATAACCGACGACGCATTTCGTCACGACCGCCTTCTGGAGTTTTTTGAACAACGCCTCGTCGCCGATGATCAGCCGCGCCTCGATGAGCGATGTTTTGGACTGCATGTCCGCGTTCGCGACCTTCACGCAATCATCCAGGCTGCGCACCGCGTGGCCGACTTTCAGGCCGATGTCCCACAGCGGATACAGCACGCCGTCAATCAGCTTGGAGAGATACGGCAGCGGCCGGTTGACCGCGATCTGGCCTTCGTGCAGGAACATGAAGTCAATGTCGCTGTGCGGATTCAGCTCCGCGCGGCCGTAGCCGCCGATGGCCACAAGCGCGATGGGCGGAAATTCCTTTTGCGCCTGCGGCGACAGGCTGGCCCGCGCCCCGGTCCAAAGATGCCGCAGCAATTCGTCGAGGATGGCCGCGCGCGCCCGGCAGATTTCGCGCCCGCCTGCGCCCGCGCGGTGCTCGATTTTGAGCCGGTGCGTTTCGACCTTGAGAAAGCCCTTGCAGCGCGCAAGTTTTTCCGCCGCATCGCTGTTGGGCGGCAGCGGCAGACGTTCCGCCGCGTCTTCTTGAATTTTTCTGATTAAATCTTCCATCCGGCGCGCATAAGTTGGGGAGAAAACATTTTGAAAGCAAGCCATCGGAATGGGAAAGTCAAAATCCTAATCCTAATCCTAATCTTAATCTTAATCTTAATCGTAACCCTAATCTGTCCCGCCCGAAGATTACGATTACGATTACGATTACGATTACGATTAGGGCTCTGACGGAAACCTTTTCGTGCGCGGGTTGTCTGCTACAATTTCCGCGCCATGCCAGTCCAACCCGACCCCGATGCCGCCCTGATGCTGCGCGTGAAGCGCGGCGACCGCGCGGCGTTCACCGAGCTGGTCGAGAAATACAAGCAGCCGGTGATGAATTTCGTCTTCCGCTCGCTGCGCGACGAAAGCGAGGCCGAGGACCTGGCGCAAAATGTTTTCCTGCAAGTCTTCAAATCCCGCGCCCGCTACGAGCGCACGGCGAAATTTTCCACCTGGCTTTTCACCATCGCGCGCAACCTGTGCCTGAACGAAATCCGCCGCCGCTCGCGCCATCCCGCCGAATCGCTCGAGGAGACGCATCCTGAAAACGAAGACCAGCCGTCGCGGCAATACGAGGACAAGAAAGTCTTCCTGCCGACGGAAAATATTTTGCAGGGCGAGCTCGCCAAAAAAATCGAGGAGGCGCTGGCCGGATTGCCGGAGGCCCAGCGCACCGCCATTTTGCTCTGCCGGCAGGACGAATTGAGCTACGAAGAGATCGCCAAGGTTTTGGACTGCTCGCTTTCCGCCACGAAATCGCTCATCCATCGCGGCCGCGAAACGCTCAAGGAAAAGCTCAAGCCGTATCTGCAAACCGGCGAGTGGGGCGGGTGAATTTGGCGGGCGGCGGCCTGCGCCGGAAATTATCCGAGGATTTTGGTGTTCAATCCGTGGCCGAAAATCAGCCCACGCTGCCTTCCAAACTCACGCCCAGAAGTTTCTGCGCTTCGACGGCGAATTCCATCGGCAGTTCCTTGAACACTTCCTTGCAGAAGCCGTTCACGATCATGTTGACCGCGTCCTGCGTCGCGATGCCGCGCGCGTTGCAATAAAAAATCTGGTCCTCGCCAATCTTCGAGGTCGAAGCCTCGTGCTCGACGCTCGCCGACGTGTTCTTCACCTCGATATACGGAAACGTGTGCGCGCCGCATTTCGCGCCGATGAGCATCGAGTCGCACTGGGAAAAATTGCGCGCGTTCGTCGCGCTCTTCTGGATTTTCACAAGGCCGCGATAGCTGTTCTGTCCGTGTCCGGCGGAAATGCCCTTGGAAATAATGGTGCTGCTCGTGTTTTTGCCGATGTGGATCATCTTCGTGCCGGTGTCGGCCTGCTGATAATTGTTCGTCACGGCGACGGAATAAAATTCGCCCATGGAATTGTCGCCGAGCAAAATGCAGCTCGGATATTTCCAGGTGATCGCCGAGCCGGTCTCGACTTGCGTCCAGCAGATTTTTGAATTTTTGCCTTTGCACAGGCCGCGCTTCGTTACGAAATTATAAATGCCACCTTTGCCGTTTTCATCGCCGGGATACCAATTTTGCACGGTCGAGTATTTGATTTCGCCATTGTCCAGCGCGACGAGTTCGACGACGGCGGCGTGCAACTGGTTTTCATCGCGCATCGGCGCGGTGCAACCTTCGAGGTAGCTGACGTGCGCGCCTTCGTCCGCGATGATGAGCGTGCGCTCAAACTGGCCGGACTTTGCGGCGTTGATGCGGAAGTAGGTCGAAAGCTCCATCGGGCAGCGCACGCCTTTCGGGATGTAGCAAAACGAACCGTCGGTGAAGACGGCGGAATTAAGCGCGGCGTAATAATTGTCCGTGTGCGGCACAACCGAGCCGAGATATTTTTTGACGAGATCGGGATGGTCATGCACCGCCTCGGTGAATGAACAAAAAATGACGCCTTTTTCCGCAAGCTGTTTGCGGAACGTTGTGCCGACCGAAACGGAATCAAAAATCGCATCCACGGCCACGCCCGCGAGCTTGGCGTGTTCACGCAACGGAATGCCGAGCTTCTCATAAGTCTCCAGCAGCTTCGGATCAACTTCGTCCAGGCTTTTCGGCGCATTGGCCGGTGGCTTGGGCTGCGAAAAATAAGTGATGTCCTGAAAATTGATTTTCGGATATTTGACGAACTGCCAGGTCGGTTCGGGCATCGTGAGCCAGTGGCGATACGCCTTGAGCCGCCAGTCGAGCAGCCATTCGGGCTCGTTTTTCTTGCGCGAAATCAGGCGGATGGTGTCCTCGCTCAAGCCCGGCGGCGTGGATTCGGTTTCGACGTCGGTGACGAAGCCGTATTTATATTCCGTCTTGACCAGATCTTCAATTGTCTCGGTGGCGGTGCTCATTGCTTTCGTTAAATCGTTAAATGGTTGAATCGTTGCATCGTCATTTCATTAACACCCTGCTTTAGCTGGGTGGTTAGAATTCGCGAGCGTGCAGAAACTGTTTCAACAGTTTCCGTCGCGCGCGAAAAACCGTTGAAACGGTTTTCACGTTCTCCGTTTGTCCGGACACCCAGCTGAAGCAAGGTGTTAATGAGAAGTGTTGCGTTCATTTTTTCTTGGCGCAATCCGCGCAAAGTCCGTGAACGGCGATGTCATAATGATCCACTTTGAAACCTTTTGGATGCGGCATGGTAGTCGAATTCTTTTGCAGCGGCACGTCAAAAACCTCGCCGCATTCGTCGCAGAAATAATGACAGTGCTCGGCCATGTTCGGGCAGAAGCGCGTCGCGCCGCGTTCAAGTTGAACCTGCCGGACAAGGCCGCATTTCACAAGCGCATCGAGGCAGTTATAGACCGTCGCATGGGAAATCTCCGGCATCGTGCGTTTGGTGCGGATGAAAATTTCCTCTGCCGTCGGATGATCGCGCTTCTGCATGACCACGTCATAAACGTGCTGGCGCTGCGGCGTGAAACGGAAACCGCCCGTGTTCAGCCGCTCGCTGAATTCGCTGCCCAATTTTTTCTCGACTGCGCTCATTGCAATGGCAAAACTAAACGCAAGCCTGAATCCAGTCAAGATTTAGAATAATTCTAAATTGAAAATAAAAGAAATTATGAACTTCAACAAAAAATGCGTTTTGTTTCTGGCAATCGGATTGGGGTTGGTTGCCGGCGGTTGCCGTCAAAAATCTTCACCGGCGAAAACGCATCCGTTGGACAAGGCGGAGGTTTCCACCCAACTGAAAAATTTTGCCGCGGAAAAGGAATCGCAGGAAAGCGTGCTGGTTGCAGCAGATGAAAAAGATTATGGCAACAAGTTCAAGCCGACGGACTGCCAGCCATTTTTTGACGCGGCAGCCAAAAATGATTGGCAAACCGCAAGCAATCTTTTTTCGAACATCGGCGAGCAGCTTGAAAGCCGGACAAATACCGTGGAGCTGCGTGGAAAATGGTGGGCATCTGTGATGGAGACTTATGGGGCAATGGAGCAATTTGCCCTTGGCAACGAAAAATATTCCGCCGCTTTCGGCAATGACATCATTGATTCCATTCCGCCGGGCAGCGTTTATTTTGGCGGAACTGATCCGGGGCGGTTTCTCGTCACAGCGCTGCAAAAATCCCATGCGGACGGCGATCCGTTTTTTACGCTCACGCAAAATGCGCTGGCCGATGGAACGTATCTCGATTACTTGCGTTCGATGTATGGAAGTAAAATTTATATTCCCACCGTTGAAGACTCGCAAAAATGTTTTCAGGATTACACGGAAGATGTGACGCGGCGGCAGCAAAGCGGCAAGCTCAAGCCGGGCGAAGATGTCCAAGTGACGGGCGGCCGCGTTTCAGTCAGCGGGCAAGTCGCCGTCATGGAAATCAACGGCCTGCTGGTCAAAACCATTTTTGACAAAAATCCCGGCCGCGAATTTTACATCGAGGAAAGTTTTCCGCTGGACTGGATGTATCCAAACCTTGAACCGCACGGTTTGATCATGAAAATCAACCGTCAGCCATTGACGGGCTTGTCTGACGAGATTGTTCAAAAAGACCATGACTACTGGACAAAATATGTGACGCCGATGATCGGCGGTTGGTTGAACAATGACACGACGGTGAAAGATGTCGCTGATTTCGCGGAAAAAGTTTATGTGAAAAAAGATTTCAGCGGATTCACCGGCGACCCGCAGTTTGTTCAAAATGAATACTCGTGCAAAATGTTTTCCAAACTGCGGAGTTCCATCGCCGGGCTTTTCGCCTGGCGCGCGCAGCATTCCGCTGACGCCAAGGAAAAAAAGCGCATGAATGATGCGGCGGACTTTGCCTTCCGCCAGTCATGGGCGCTCTGTCCGTATTCGCCGGAAGCGGTTTATCGGTATGTAAATTTATTGTTGAGCGAAGGACGAATTGCCGATGCGGTCATAGTTGCGGAGATGGCGGCGAAAACGCCAGCGATGCAAGGTAAGGACGGCGAGCCGGTGCGCGGGTTGGTTCAGCAATTGCAGCAAATGTCGGAACAAATGCGCGGGGTGAAATAATTTCGCGTCACTTCCGAAACACGCTGACGCGCGCGGGCGGAATGTCCAGCCGCCTGATTTTGCAAAACCGTGACAACTGAATTTTGCGGCATGGCAAGCTGTCAGGAATGAATCTGATTTGCTAACGTTTCTGCGACAACGAAACCATGCGTGATGGAATCCTCATCCTGCTGCTGCTGATATTTTTTGTGCTGATTTGTCTGGCGGCGTGGCTCATTGGCCGTCGGTTTCGGGCAGCCGCCAAAGGTGACCTGCGGGCGCGTTACGTCCGTGCGCGCGGCCTGGCCGTCATTTATGGGATTATTTTTTTGCTGGAGGCTTTCATTTTCTTTCAGCGGCCTGACCAGCCTTGGTTCAAAAAAATGTTGGTGCCGGGCTGCTTCGCCGTGTGCTTCGGCTTGTTCCTTTTCCAATTTCTCCAAGGCCGCCGGAAAATGCGGGAAACACCCGGTTTTTCCGAACAAAAAACCGGACGTCCGGTGCCGGTTTTTTTCTGGCAGGCGGTTTTGATTTTGCTGCCGGTGGCGGGGCTGGCCTGGTTCGGCTTGTATTCGCTCCGGCAGGACAAATTGCTGGCCGGGCGAGAAGCAAAAGAATTTGGAGCTGTCATCGCCGAAAGGTTGGCGCAGGCGATTGGCACGAATGTCGAACAACAATTGCGGGATTACCGCGAAGCTAACTTTGCCCTTCATGCCAATCGGACAACTGATTTGGGTCTGGCGGGAGGATGGGTTGGCGGCCCTCAAACAGAAAGCAACGAATGGCAGCGCATCAAGGAATGGCAGCAGGCGAATCCTGAAGTTGACCTGTCCGTGATGCCGGTTTCCGATTGTGGTTTGGGCATTTCGCCGGAGCGTTCGTCGCCGCAAATTTATCCGCCCGCGCCGCAACCGGCGGAATGGCTGCAACAATTGACGCCGGAACAAAAACAACTTTGGCAGGCGGTCAAAGAGGCTGAATTTGTTTCCAAGGATTTTTCCAGCGTGCAAGCAATCCTTGCACAATTCCTCGCCACAAAACCGCCGGCTGGCGCGCGCGCCAATGCGGCTTATCTTTCGCTGCTGGCACAAACTCATGGAATGGCCGCCGATGAGGCCGTCCCGCAAATCGCCAAATTTTCCAGATCGCATTGGGGCAGTTCGGATGAACCGACTGACGCCGGATTGCCGGTGGGACAATTGATTTGTTATCAAGCCCTGCACCGGTTGCCGGATGGCGCGGGATTGCCGGCGGATTTTATCCGCTATCACACGGTCGCCTGGATGATTCAATATCGCGCCTCGGTTTTTTCGCCGGTTCTCATCGCCGAAACGGAACGGGTTGCACGGGGCACTTCGCTGGAACAAAATGCGGCGACGTTGAAAGCTTGGTGGGAATCCGACGAAAAGGCGCGGGATGTTTTGCGAAGTTTTCGCGAACATTATCCCGTCACCGCATGGACGAACGGATTATTTTGGACAACTTCGTCTGGTGACAGATTTCTGCTGGCGCTGGCCCATCGCGATGGTCCGGTGACAGTTCATTCCGGCACCAATTCTTTCACGACCAACGAATCCTCCTGTTCCATCCTGCTGCTGCCACAAACGGTCGTGAACAAAGCGTTCAGCGAAGTTGTCCTCAACGGAGATGTTTCTGTGCCGGCGTATGCGGCTGTTCAAATAGAAATTGGCGGAAGCAAGTTGCAATTATATCAGGGTAAAATTCTTCAGGACACAAACCTGTCCACGCTGCCGCTGCTTGGCGAGGCGGCGGGAAAATTGTCTGATCTGCCGGTCGGCATGGAGATAGCCTATCTTTTCCATGTGCGCGTGTTGCTGGCCAGCCCCGATATTTTCTACGCGCGCCAGCGTCAACGCACGCTGCTGTTCGGCACGCTGATCGTGCTGTCGGCACTGGCGGCGATGATTGGCTTGATCACCGCGCACCGTGCTTTTCGCCGGCAGTTGCAGCTCAATGAAATGAAATCCAATTTCGTCTCCAGCGTTTCGCACGAATTACGCGCACCCATCGCCTCCGTGCGGTTAATGGCGGAAAACCTGGAGCGCGGGAAAATTTCCGGGCCGGAAAAACAAAATGAATATTTCCGTTTCATCGTGCAGGAATGTCGCCGGCTGTCGTCGCTCATCGAGAACGTGCTCGATTTTTCGCGCATCGAACAAGGCCGCAAACAATATGAATTCGAGCCGACGGATCTCGTCGCGCTGACCCAGACCACGGTGAAGCTGATGGAGCCGTATGCGGCGGAGAAAGGCGTGAAACTGGAATTGAAATCGGAAATCGGAAATCGGAAATCGGAAATTGATTTGGACGGTCGTGCCATCCAGCAGGCACTGGTCAACCTGATTGACAATGCCGTCAAACATTCCGCGAAAGGCGAGACTGTGACGGTGGGGCTGGAAGATGGAAGTCAGAGGTCGGAGAGCGGAGGTCAGAAATCTGCGGTGCCCCTCGACCCTCAACTTTCAACTTTCAACCTCTTTGTTTCCGACCATGGCCCCGGCATTCCGGCGGCGGAGCGGGAAAAGATTTTCGAGCGGTTTTACCGGCTTGGTTCCGAATTGCGCCGCGAGACGCAGGGGGTTGGCATCGGCTTGAGCGTTGTGAAACACATCGTCGAGGCGCACGGCGGACGCGTGCTCGTGCAGAGCGAAGTCGGCCAAGGCAGCCGGTTCACGATTGAGCTGCCGGTGAAAACAGAAACCGCGAATGAACACAAGTAAACACGAAGCGGTTGACGTGAATTTTGCCAGTGGTCGCAAATTGAATTTGGTTTGCGCGAATTCGTGCAATTCATGTCAAAACCGTTTTTTCCATCCGTGGTTATCCGTGCCCATCCGTGGTTAAAACAATAATGCAACGCATTTTGATCATCGAAGACGAAGCGCCCATGCGCACGGCGCTGGCGGATTTGCTCGCGGCGGAAGGCTACCGCGCGTTCACCGCCGCCGACGGTGCGAGCGGGCTCGAACGCGCGCTGGCCGAAAAGCCCGACCTCATCCTGCTCGACGTGATGATGCCCAGGCTCGACGGCTTTGCCGTTTGCGCGGAACTGCGCCGCGTGGCCAATGCCGTGCCGGTATTGCTGCTCACCGCCAAGGGACAGATTGAAGACCGCGTGAACGGCTTGGACGCCGGCGCGGATGATTATCTCGTCAAGCCGTTCAGCACGGATGAACTGCTTGCCCGCGTGCGCGCCCTGCTGCGGCGCATGGAACGGAAAACCAAGTCGGCGGTGAAGTTAAAGCTTGGCGACGTGGAAATTGACCTGGCGCGGCAGACCGCCGTGCGCGGAAAGAAATTAATCCGGCTGACGGCGAAGGAATTTGCCATGCTGCGCCTGATGGCTGCCGCCGAAGGCGAGCCGGTGTCGCGCGAAAAATTTCTCGATGCCGTCTGGGGCTACACCACGTTTCCGACGACGCGCACGGTGGACAACCACATCGCCAGCCTGCGCGCCAAGCTGGAAAAAAATCCCGACGACCCGCGCTGGCTCAAGACCGTGCATGGCGTGGGATATAAATTGGAGTTGTGAAACGAACACGAAGAAAAGACCTGACGCTAATTACGCTAATTTTCGCGAATTTATTTTCCATTCGCGTTAATTCGCGAAATTCGCGTCAGAAGTTTTGCGTTAAATTTATGTTTCGATTTTGCAAAAGCGTGACAACTGGCGGCTCAACATTTTGGCAGGCTGAAATCATCAAATTATGAAAACGAAATTGTGCGTTCTGATTTTTTTGCTGGCGGCGGCGTTTGCACCGGCGCAGACCAACAACCTTACCGCGCTGTTGCAATCGGGGCTGTTTGAGGAGCAGGCCAATCGTAATCTCGACGCGGCCATCGCGGATTACTCGTCGCTCGCCACGCAGTTTGACCAGGACCGGCAGCTCGCGGCCACGGCGGTTTTCCGGCTGGGCGAATGTTACCGCGCGCAGGGCAAGACCAACGAGGCGGCGGCGCAATACCAGCGCATCCTCCGCGACTTTTCCGACGAGCAAACGTTGGCCATGTTGAGTCGGCAGGATTTGGCGGGCATGGGAGCTTCAATGGCAACGCCGACAGCAAATGACAGCGCGGATGCCAGGCTCTGGGCCAAGCTGGAGCAACTGGATAAAGCTGATGTGGAAAAAATCCTCCCGACGCTGGTTCCGGATGCCGTGTTGGATAAACTTTTGCAGCAACGCAATGAAGCGCAGGCCAGGCTGGCAGAAATACAAAATGATTTTGCGCCCTCAAATCCAGAAGTTGTAAGGCAAAAAGCCTTGCTGGATGAAATCAGCCGTCAAATTGGCGAAAAAATAGACGGCATGATGCAAGGTTTGAAAATGCGGGCGGAAATATCTCTAGCGTCACCAGTTCCAAAAAAGGAGGAGCTGCTGGACTTGTCAATTCCAGCCACCAGCGAAGAAGACCAGGAAATCCAGCGCATCCAGCAGATGATCCAGAACAGCCCGGACTTGATCAATGCGCCGGTGGATAACCAAAACACACCGCTGACGAAGGCTGCTTCAAGCGGCTGGCTCAAAGTCGCGGCCTATCTAATTGATCACGGTGCCGACGTAAATGCCGGTCGCACTTCACCCCTGAACGTGGCGGCAACGGCCGGCAACCGCGCGATGGTGGAACTGCTTTTGAGCCGCGGTGCCAATGTGAATTCAAAAGACGAACAGGGACAAACTCCATTGCAAGCTGCTGTAAGAAGAAAATTCCAATCGGTTGTTGAAGTTTTACTGGCGAACAAAGCCGATGTGAACGCACAGGATAATTCGGGAGTCACCCCGTTGCTCCTGGCGGCGCAAAGGAATAATTCAAAAATTGTCTCGTTGCTTTTGGAACAAAAAGCGATGACAGATCCGCAAAGCAAGTATGACTTAACACCGCTCAGCGCAGCAGCCGAGGCGGGCATGCTTGAAAATGTAAAACTACTTTTGGCCGCCGGTGCCAAGGTGGATGTGGAAAACAATGCCCAGACGCCATTAAGTTTTGCCGCTGAAAGAGGCACGCCGGAAATGGTGAAACTGCTTTTGGATGCGAAGGCCGATCCCAACAGCGGCAGGCTGGATGCACCGCTGTTTTCTGCCATCCAAAAACAAGATGTTGCGTCTGCGGAATTACTGCTCCAGGCCGGTGCCAACCCCAATCTGGCGGGAGACATTGTTTTGTTGGATAGGCAGAGCACCGGCGGACGCAGATCTGGGAACCAACGGAGTCATGTAACACCATTGTGGCTGGCGACCTACTGGCAGCAGCTTCCGATGGTGCAACTGCTTTTGAAATACAAGGCTGATCCGAATGATTCGCAAACCGACGGAACGCCATTGTTGTTGAGCGCGCTGTCGGACACGAACATTCTGGAGACCTTGCTGAATGCGGGTGAAAAAGTGGATGCGCGCACTTCGCAAGGCGAGCTTTTGTTGAACAATGCGATTGCCGATAAAAATGCCGCCAGCGTGGAAATTTTGTTGAAGCACGGCGCGGATCCAAACGCGGCAGATCCCAATGGTTACACTCCGTTGCATTATGCGGCGGGAGGAGTGGCGGATCGCAAAATTTTTGAATTATTGTTTGATCATAAGGCTGATCCCAATGTGCGAAGCAATGGAGGTCAGACGCCGTTGGATTTGCTTAAACGTGATTTGGCGGACTCCAGTGTTAGTTCCGACACCAAAGATAAGGATAAGGAACTTGCCGACCTGCTGCGCCAGCACGGCGCGCTGGACAAACTGCCGGACTGGGACCGCATCACCGTGAGCCGTCCCTCGGCCAATTTTTCGCAGACGGTTTTCCAAAAAGGCACGAATGACTGGAACCAGTTCACTTTGCTGGAATTGATGGGAGCAATTGATCCAAATGACGAAAGAGGTGATCTTGCCTTCGCTGATCTGGCCCACATTGTCGTGGTTCGGCCAAGCACCAACGGAGCCACGCCAAAACGAATCGAGGTCAATTTGCTCAACGCAACAAATGGCGTGGATTGCTCAAAAGATGTGCCGCTGGAACTCGGCGACGTGGTGGAAATTCCCGAACGCGAACACACGCTGGCCGAGCCGGGAATTTACTTGCCCAAGGATCAATTCACTACGATTTTGAATTATCTCCAAAGCAAAGCCGGCGAGGCCAAACTGATTGTGGCGGGTGGAAAAACAATCCAACTGCCATTGGAACCGTTTTATTCCCAAATCGGTCAGGTGCTGCAAGGTCGCATTGCGGAGGGCGTTCTTACTTCCAGTTCCGATCTGGCGCACTTAAAAGTCATCCGCCGCGACGCGAAGACCGGGAAAAATCACGAATGGGTTTTGGATTGCAGCGATCATCGACCACCATCTAACGGCTTTGTCACCATTAATAGTATACAAGTCACGACTTTCGGTGGAAACATTTCTCAACTTTCATCCGACCTCTGGCTGCGCGACGGCGATGTGATTGAAGTGCCGGAGAAACCTTGAGCACGGACGGCGCGCGAGTTGTCCCAACTCGCAGCGCGGTGCCATGCCCGTTGGCATTGGATTATTCCTGCGTCGCAGTCCGGTCACGCGCTGCGGATTGGGGACAATCCGCGCTCCGAAACCGGCAGGTGATCAGGGCCTCCTCACGTCGGCTGCTGCCTTTTATTTCTTAAACACGCTCACGCGCGCGGGCGGAAGATTAAGCCAGACAATTTTTGAGGCGTGCAGTTTGAAAGTGGACGCGCCGCGTGGTCGCAGCTTGTGGATGCGGTAGGTGAACTGGACCCAGTTGCCCTGCGGTTCCAGCACCGCGCGGATTTTTTGAGCGAGCGCCTCGGCCTGTTCCTCGGAAAAATTCAGCAACGGCAAACTGGAAATCACCGCGCCGACGCTTGCCACCGGCTCGCGCAGGCCGCGCAGCAAATCGTCCAGTTGCCAGGCGTCACCGGTGATGATTTGCGCGCGCGGAAACTTTTCGCGCAGGAGGTTCGCCATTTTTGGATTGTGTTCGATGGCGATGAGTTTTTCCTCGCGCAGGCCGCGTTTGATGAGGGCGGCGGTGACGGGGCCGGTGCCGGGGCCAAGTTCGAGGACGAAACTTTCAGGGTCGCGCGGAAGCCAGCGTGCCATCGCAGCGGCCAGCTTTGGCGAACTCGGCGCGACGGAGCCGGTGCGCTGCGGATTGGCGATCCATTCCTTCAAAAACAAGGTCGTGTCGGTCAGTGCCGCGATGATTTTTTTGGCCATGATGCCTTTTGGCAATTCAACCCGGATTTGTTGGCGGGAGAATAATCCGGGCGCGAGGCCGTCGCAAACTTTAGTTTGTGACGAAACGGTCACTGGCGGTTCTTGGGAGATTTCGCGGGCACGGGTGCTTCACCCAGTTTTTTGCGCACGGCGTCGCGGCGCGCGGACCAGTCGGCCCAGCTTTGCTCCCATTGCACGCCGTTCAGATTTGTCTGCGCCTTCGGCCAGAGCGAGTCGAGCGCGGCCAGTTCCAGTTTAGCGGCGTCGCTTTCACGCCATTGCAAGTCAGACTCGGCGAGGTTCAGAGGATTTTCGGGATAATCGGGCGCGAGTTTTTCCGCCTGCTCCAGATAATTTTTCGCCTTGCGCTTGCTGCCGACGCTCGCGGGCCAGCCGGGCGCGTCGCGGTAGAGCAAACCGAGGCAGCGCTCCGGCCCGGCGAAATCAAACTGCGCGTCGAGGTCCGCCGCCGTCTTGAATTCGCGCTCCATTTCGCTGACGAGCTGGAGCGCGCCGAGGAGTTCGGTGCGCGCGAGCTGGCCGAGGTTCATGGCCAGGTAATAATGCGCGGCGGCGTTTTTCGGCTCGCGCGCGATGAGCGGGCGGCAGGCGGCAATGGCCTGGCTGGCGATGTCGGCGCGCTGGGTGTCGTTGGTGGCGCCGTCGGCAAAATCAGAGGCGGCGCAGGCGAACTGCCAGGCGTTCGTGGAATTATTTTTGTCCGACTGGAACTGGATTTGCGCGCGGTGAAATTCCGCTGCTATGCGCGCAGCGAAAATTTTGCTTTGGTCTTCGGCGGCGGCGATCAAAAGGCTGGTTGACAAAAATAGCGCGGCCACCGCCAATTTAAGATTGGCGGGCCGGCGGGCGCGGGAATTAAAAGTTGCCATTGTGCCGGTCTAATTTATACTAGCCACGGTGAAATTAAATCGGAATTTCATGTTATTCGCGTTGCTGGCGGCGACGGCGCTGTCCGATGCCGGTTGCGGCGGCATCAACACGTCGCAGAGCGTTTCGCCGCTGGATTTTCTGCTGCCGGGGTTCGGGCATTTTATCAAGGCCGACCCGGCGAAGCCCGGCTCGTCGCCGACGAATGCGCCGGTTTCGTTCCCTGAAATCTCCACCGAGATTGCCTCTGTAAAATAAATTATGCGTTTCCCATTCGCGCTGACGAAGAAAATCGCCAGCCACATCATCAAGCACAAACTCCGCAAGACGCCGAAATTCGCGATGGTCTTGCAGCTCGAACCGTTGCACACCTGCAACCTCACCTGCACCGGCTGCGGGCGCATCCGCGAATATTCCACGTCGCTCAAGGACATGGTGCCGCTGGAACAATGTCTGCAGGCGGCGGTGGAATGCGACGCGCCGATGGTTTCAATTTGCGGCGGTGAACCGCTGATTTATCCGAAGATCGAGGAACTCATCAACGGCCTGCTGGATCAGGGCCGCGTGCTTTACATCTGCACGAACGGAATGTTCATGCGGAAAAAAATGCGCGATTATCTGGCGGCAATTTATTCGCCGGAAATTGAACCGAAGCTGAAAAAATTGCTTGCCGGAAAATTAATCACGGAAAAAGAAGCTGAAGTCATCCGTAAATCCGACGAAGCCGCGCGCAAGAAAGTGGTCATCCGCCCGACCAAATGGATGTATTGGAACGTCCACGTGGACGGCTTGGAATTTACTCACGATTTGATCGTGGAACGCGAAGGCGTTTTCAAGGAATGCATCGAGGCGATCAAGATGGCCAAAATCATCGGCTATCAAGTCGCGACAAATACCACGGTTTATCGCGAAACCGACGTGCAGGAAATCGAGGATATGTTCAAGTATTTGAGTTCGCTCGAAGTGGACGGCCACACGATTTCGCCCGGCTACGATTACGACGCGGCCAAGAAGGACATGGTGTCGCGCCTCGGCAAAGATCCGAAACAATTTTTCCTCACGCGCGACATGACGCGGCAGAAATTTGCGAAGATTCAGGAATGGGGAAAAGCGTTCACGATTTTCGGCACGCCGGTTTATCAGGAATTTCTCGCCGGCAAACGCGAGCTGACCTGCACCGCGTGGGCGATTCCGACCTTCAACGTCAAGGGCTGGAAAGCGCCGTGCTACCTGATGACCGACGGTCATTATGGCGGCTATCAGGAGATGCTCACGAAGGTGCAATGGGAAAAATACGGCGTCGTCAACGGCGTCGCGCGCGACCCGCGCTGCGAACATTGCATGGTTCACTGCGGCTACGATCCCAGCGGCGCGCTCGGCACAAATTATCAATCCGGCGACAACTGGAAAAATATCAAATACAACTTCGGCGCGAAACCGAAGCCGTATCCGTCCTCGCCGGAACTGGCGAAGCGCGCGTTCAACGGCGTGACCATCGGCAAAGGCCATCTCGCCGAGGCGAAGGCGGCGATCAATTCTCCCGCCGCCGGTGCGCGCGGCGCGTTCGCGAACGAAGTGCATCACGATCACACAGCACACGTCGGCAGTTCCTGTGGCACGACAGACACGGCCGAGCGCGACGAGCTGCTGGCGAAAATCAAAGACGCGAAGAAAACTGACGCGAGGCCGGAATAAATGGGTGAAATAATTCGTTCTGAAAATTCAAAACGAGACAAAGCTCGCAAAACAGAAACACCTAAACAGGAGAAAACAAAGTTATGGGAATGTTCACACCGAAAATAGTAAAAATCGGCGAAACAGGTTCAATTGGCCGGCAACTTCAAACGGTTGTGACCGTCAATGGCGTCAAGACTTCATTTAGCTATGAAGGGGCGACGACTAGACATCATCCAGTTTTGATAGACGCATCTATCGAGGATAAAGTCGTCAAGGCGTCAATCAGCGTGGATGTCACTGAACTGGATAAAAAATACAATGATGGCCCTTATCCTGGGACGATGGATATCAATGTTGATCCGGCGGCGGCAGCCACACAGGATTATGCGACGCCGTTAGTTGTTCCAATTCAAGAAGTGGGGGCCATCGGCAAAAACAAGGACAAGAAAGCGACCCTGTCCTTCTATTTTGAATCGGCCATCACTTGCAAAAAAGGCACCAACAATCGGACGACCAGCGATGAGGGCATTGCTTTTATTACAACAATTGAGGGTGGAATTAAACACAAGGCCTATCCAGATGCTGGGCATATGTCGATTGGAGTCGGGCATCAAATTCAAAAGGGAGAAGAGTATTTGCTAACCGCAACCATAACCGACGCAGAGGCGCTAATGCTGCTTACCAAAGATCTGGCCAAAGCAGAAAAGGCCGTCAACTCACACGTCAGTGTCTGCCTCAAACAAAATCAATTCGATGCCTTGGTCAGTTTTACATTTAACGTAGGCACGGGCTCAAATGGGTTTTCAGGCTCGACCCTTCTAAAGAAAATCAATGCCAATGCTTCCGAGGCTGACATTCGTGCGGAATTCGCAAGGTGGAATATGTCGCAAGGCAAGGTTAATCCGGTTCTTGTTGCTCGGCGACAAGCGGAGGCGGATTTATATTTTCAAAAATGACAATGACTTCAAGCCCGTCAGCGTTATGGCGGCTTTCTTTTATTGCCGCCGTCTGCGCTTTTTTGACCGGCTGCTTGTCGCCGGGGCTTTACCAAACGGCCAGTGCCCGATTGCCGGGCTGGTGTCCGGCAATTATTGATTATGAATGGGACGACAGTTACTGGAATCAAGAACAGGGACAACAATCATTAAATGCCAAGTCTGCCGAATGGTGCGCCCTTCTTGATGCAAAACTTTTTGTCCTTTATTCAAAGTTAATGGAGCAACTGGATGACACGGGCAAAAAAAAACTGGCGGCAGAACAAGGCAAATGGCTCCGTCAGCGCGAGCAGTTGACGATGGAGGCTGGCAAAGAGCATGAAGGCGGAACTTTAGAGTCATTGGATTGCAACGTGAGATTCGGAAGTTTGACGCAAAGCCGGATTCAAGACTTGGAAAAGCAACTGGCCAGATACAAGTAAGCGTGAACATATTCAAGGGTCATTTCTGCTGGCGATTTCTGCTGATGGCTGCTTTCGTTGGAATCGCTGGTTGTGCGGCGGTTCCAACCGAACGGCTCGCGCCGGAACCATTTCCGGCAATTGAGAAAAACGGATGGAATGAAAGCTATTGGAATGTTGTGGCGGGTCAGCAGATTGTAAATATCAGGTCGGGCGAATGGGCTTCTATGCTCGAAGGCAGCTTATATCTTGCCTTTGACCAGATGCTGGAACGGATGAATACGCGTGACGCCGGGCGGTTGGTGGCAGAGCAAAACCGCTGGCTGATAAAAAGCGAGCTCATCGCAAAGGCTGCCGCTGATCAATTTGACGGCGGGACTCTCGCGGAGGAGGAACACAATGTCAGCCTCGGAAAACTGACCGAAGAACGGCTGATCCAGATGGAATCGCGACAGGCAAAGCTCAAGTCAGAACCCATCCCACAACTGCAACTTAATGTTCAAACACTGCAAAAAATCCAATGGACACCAGCCATTCTGTTCATGACTTCGGATGAAGAATTTTGGGAGGATGAAATGACGCATCGCGACAAGGCGCGCACCTGGCATCATTGGGCGGAATTTCAGGACATGAGATTGCAGGTGGCCTACGCTTTTCTGCATCTGCATTTGCCCACCGCCGACTGGCAACCGCTGGTCAAGGAAAGCCAGATGTGGACGGAAGAAAAAGCCCGCTTAACGGCAAGCCCTGAAAACGCTGATACCAAAGACCGCGAACTTGGGCGTGCCGCCGCCAAACATTTTGCACAACTGGAAAAACAATTCGCCCAGCTTCAGGCGGCAGCGCATCCGTATTGAGCCAGTCCTGCGCGAATCATCGGTGAACCGTAAATTAAAACTGCATTCAAAAAAACACAGCCAACAAAAAATATAATTATGAACAAAAGCAAATCACACGCCCCGCGCCGCAAGATCGCCCGTTACGGCTGGACGCCGGATTTGCCGGATCAGCGGGATCATTTGTTCGCCGCGCCGCTGCCCAGGCTCGGCCCGCTGCCGGCCACAGTGGATTTGCGCAAGCTCTGTCCGAAAGTTTATGACCAGGGCCAGATCGGTTCCTGCACTGCCAACGCCATTGCCGGGGCAATTGAATTTGATTTGAAGAAACAAAAGCTGGCGGACTTCACGCCGTCGCGCCTGTTCATTTATTACAACGAGCGCGACATGGAGCACACCGTCGCCACGGACAGCGGCGCGCAAATTCGCGACGGCGTCAAAAGTGTCAACAAAATCGGAGTCTGCCCGGAAACGGAATGGACTTACGTCGCCACGCCCGCCGACCCGAACACGAATCTCTGGCCGCCCGGCGCGAAGCCCGCGCAAAAACCGTCGCCACAATGTTACGCCGACGCATTGAAGAACAAGGCGGTGAGTTATGAGCGCGTCACGCGCGACCTCGCGCAATTCAAGGGGTGCCTTGCGGCGGGTTATCCGTTCGTGCTGGGCTTCACCGTTTATTCCGCGTTTGAAAGCGCTCAAGTCGCCAAAACTGGGACGTTGAATTTGCCGACCTCGGCGGAACAGGTTGAAGGCGGACACGCCGTCCTCGCCATCGGTTATGACGACGCGGCGCAGCGGTTCATTATCCGCAACTCGTGGGGCGCGTCGTGAGGAATGAAAGGTTATTTCACCATGCCCTACGCGTATCTGCTCTCGGAAAAACTTTCGAGCGACTTCTGGACAATTCGTCTTGTGCAATAAAAAATTATCATGAGCAAAACACTTTTTCTTTCACCTCCATCCTTTGACGGTTTCGACGGCGGCGCGGGCGCGCGTTATCAGGCGCGGCGCGAAGTCACGAGCTATTGGTATCCGACCTGGCTCGCGCAGCCCGCCGCGCTCGTGCCGGACAGCAAGCTGCTCGACTGCCCGCCGCACGACATTGACGTGGCCAAATGCCTCGCCATCGCTAAAGATTTTGACCACGTCATCATCAACACGTCCACGCCGTCGCTGAAAAACGATTGCAAGGTCGCCGAAGCGATCAAGGCGCAGAAGCCCGACACGAAAATCGGCTTCGTCGGCGCGCACACGATGGTTTTGCCGACGGAAACGCTCAAGGCGTCGCCCGCGATTGACTGGGTGGGCCGCAAGGAGTTTGATTTCACCTGCAAGGAAGTCGCCGAAGACCGCGACCTCGCGACCATCGCCGGTTTGTCCTACAAGAACAAGGACGGCAAAATCATCCACAACCCCGAGCGCGAAATGATCCAGGACATGGACACGCTGCCGTGGGTGGCGGACGTCTACAAACGCGATCTGCAGATCGAAAAGTATTTCATCGGCTACCTGCTGCATCCCTACATTTCGATGTATACCGGCCGCGGCTGCCCGGCCCAATGCACCTTCTGCCTCTGGCCGCAGACCATCGGCGGACACAAGTATCGCGTCCGCTCGCCGCAAAATGTCGCGGACGAAATGGCCTACATGAAGAAAATCTTCCCGCAGGTGCGCGAATTTTTCTTCGACGACGACACATTCACCGCGAATCTCCCGCGCGCCCGCGAAATTGCAAAAAAACTTGCGCCGCTCGGCGTCCATTGGAGCTGCAACAGCCGCGCGAATTTGGATTACGACACGATAAAAAGTTTCAAGGACAACGGCCTCCGCCTGTTCCTCGTCGGCTACGAAAGCGGCAACGACGACATCCTCACGCGCATAAAAAAAGGCGTGACGATGGATGAGATGCGCCGCTTCACGAAAGATTGTCACCGTGCGGATGTCGTAATTCACGGCACGTTCATCCTTGGATTGCCCGTTGAGACGCGGCAGACCATTGAGAACACAATTAACTTTGCGAAGGAACTCGACGTGTTCAGCCTGCAAGTTTCACTCGCCGCACCGTATCCCGGCACGGAGCTTTACGAAATGGCCAAGCAGAACGGCTGGTTTGTGAAGAAGGACAAGACCGACCTCATCGAAGCCGACGGCCTCCAGCAGAGCACGCTCGAATATCCCGGCTTGAGCAAGGACAAGATTTTCGAGGAAGTGGATCGCTTTTACCGCACCTATTATCTGCGTCCGAAACCGATCCTGCGTATCATCAAGACGATGCTCGAGGACAAGGACATTCTCGTGCGCCGCTGCCGCGAAGGTTACGAGTTCTTCCGCAGCCTGCGCGAACGCAAGAGCGATTTGGCGGCGTCCAAGGCAGCGGCGGCGTAAAAGTTTTGCTCTGGCAAAAGCGAGGCGCGTCAGCCATGACGCGCCTTTTGTTTTTATTTTAACCTGGCGTTCCCGGCGGCGGGCCGGTCAAATGTTCAGGCGGTGATTTCCGCCGCGCCCTTGCCGCGTCCGTGGTTCAGGTTGATGATTTGTTTTGATTCGGCAATGTAGGCGACGATGTTGAACTTGCCGATCAGTTCTTTTTTCGCAGCGTCAAGGGCGGTTCCCGTCGCCCCGAAGTTTTTGCCCTCGGCGGGATTTTTTGTCCACAGGCTGCTGCTGGTGAGATATTCCAGCTTCTCCGCGTTTTCGATGAGGATGTTCATGGCCGGACAAGATACCAGACCCGCCCTGACCGACCGCATACAATCCATGATTATCTTTTCAGCCCGCAGACGGCGCTTGAGTCGCCCGGCTTCATCCAGCTTCAGTTTGGTTGAAATATCCGGCGGCTTCCGGCAAGCTGGTTTTGTGAACGCGAGAAAACTTTCCCTGCTGCTCCTGACGGCGGCGTTTCTGGCCGGTTGCAAAAAAACCGGAATTGCCGCCGCGCCGCCGCCGCCGGAAGATTCGCTGCCCACGCACGCGCAGCCGAAGCTAACGACGATGAAAATTTATCTAGGCGCGGAAACTTTGGACACCGAACTGGCATTGACCGAGCAGCAGCAGCACACCGGCATGATGTTCCGTTCAAACATCCAAGATACAGACTCGATGCTTTTTGTTTTTACGCAGCCGTGGCGCGCGTCGTTCTGGATGAAGAATTGTCCCGAATCCATTTCCGCCGCCTACATTTCGCCCGACGGCGTTATCCAGGAAATTCATCATCTGGAAAAAAACGACACGAACGCGGTTTTGGCCGCGAGCGACAATATCCAGTTCGTTTTGGAAACGAGCGACGGCTGGTTCGCGCGGCACAACGTCGGCGCCGGCGCGGTCATCCGCACGGAAAAAGGCTCGCTGGCGGAAACTTTTTTGCGAAGATAATTTCATGCGCGCCAAATCCGAAAAACTTTTCGCCGAGGCGTTGAAATACATTCCCGGCGGCGTCAACTCGCCCGTGCGCGCGTTCCGCGCCGTCGGCGGAAACCCGTTTTTTGTCAATCGCGCCGCTGGTTGCAAAATCTGGGACGTGGACGGAAACGAATTGATTGATTACGTCGGCACCTGGGGCCCGGCGATTCTCGGCCACGCGCATCCAAAAATCATTTCCGCAGTCAAATCCGCTGCCGACCGTGGCACGAGCTTTGGCATCCCAAATCCGTTTGAAGTGGAAATGGCGAAGCTGATTTGCGAACTGGTTCCCAGCATCCAGAAAGTTCGCATGACCAGTTCCGGCACGGAGGCGTGCATGAGCGCGATCCGGCTGGCGCGCGGGTTCACGAAGCGCGATAAGATCATCAAGTTCGACGGCTGCTATCACGGCCATGTGGATTCGCTGCTGGTCAACGCCGGTTCCGGCGCGCTGACATTTGGCAATCCCGACAGCGCAGGAATTCCGGCGGCGTTCACGCAGCACACCATCGTCGCGCCGTTCAATGATTTTGAAGCGGTGAAAAATATTTTTGCCGCGAACAAAAATCAAATCGCCGGCATCATCGTCGAACCGGTGCCGGGCAACGCGGGTTTGTATCTGCCGAAGCCGGGCTACTTGGAATTTTTGCGCAAAATCACGAAGGCGGACGGCGCGCTTTTAATTTTTGATGAAGTGATGACGGGTTTCCGGCTGGCACGCGGCGGCGCGCAGGAGCGTTTCAAAATTTCGCCCGACTTGACGTGCCTCGGAAAAATCATCGGCGGCGGACTGCCGGTCGGCGCGTTCGGCGGGCGGGCGGAGATCATGGATTTGCTCGCGCCGCTCGGCCCGGTTTATCAGGCGGGGACGTTGAGTGGCAATCCGCTGGCGATGGCGGCGGGAATCGCGGCGCTGAAAGAATTGGGGCAAAGCGGAAAGCGGAAAGCGGAAAGCGGAAATAAATATGCGCTGCTCGAAAAACTCGGCGCGCAACTCGCGAGCGGCATGCGCGACGCCGCGAAGTCGGCGAACATTCCCGTGCAGTTCAATTCGTGCGGCTCGATGTTCTGCACTTATTTCACGGACACGCCGGTTCACAACCTGGCCGACGCGATGAAGAGCGACCGCGAACGGTTTAAGAAATTTTTCCACGCGATGCTGGATGCCGGGATTTATCTGGCACCGTCGCAATTCGAGGCGGGTTTCATTTCCACGGCGCACACGGCGGCGGACATTGAAAAGACGGTCAGAGCGGCGGCAAAAATTTTGCGCGGGCTGTAACCTTCCGCCGCCGGCTTCGTCTAATCCGTGTATCCTGCCGCTCCCAAAGGCGCGGCGGAACCATTAAACAACAACAAAATCGAATAAAAACATGAAATCAACAAAGACACTCTTGGTTGCCGCGCTTGTCGTCGGCAGCCTGTTCGCGGTCAACACCGCCGTATTTGCGCAAGCCGGCGGCGGCCGTGCGCAAACGTCCGACGCAATGATTACGCGCTTTCAAACCGCCCTCGGCGAGACCAACAAATTGACCGAGGCGGAACTCCCCAAGGTCAAGACCGTGCTGGACGACATGATTAAAAAGAACACCGACCTGCGCGCCGACACAACCATTGCCCAGGCCGACCGCGCAACCAAGCGCACGGCCATCACAACGGAAGCCAGTGACGCCTTGAAGGCCATCCTCACGCCCGCTCAATTCACGATCGTTCAACCCCTGCTCCAACGCGGCGGCGGTCGGCGTGGCGGTGCGGCGGCTCCGGCCCCGGCTCCGGCTCCGGCAAACTGATCTTTGGATCAATTCCAATCACGCAGGGACGGCTTTGGCCGTCCCTGTTTTTTTATCCACGGCCTGTAACCTTCCACTGCCACCTTCGTCCAATACCATATCCCGCCGCACCAAAAGGCGCGGCGGAATTGTAAAAAACACAACAAAAATCCAATAAAGTCTATGAAATTAACAAAAACAATGCTGGTTGCCGCGCTTGTCGCTGGCGGCCTGTTTGCGGGTAACACCGCGCTGTTTGCGCAAGCGGGCGGCGGTGGCGGCGGCTTCGGTGGCGGTGGCGGTGGTGGTGGACGTGGCGGAGCCGGTGGCGGCGGACGCGGCGGCTTCGGTGGCGCGCTGACCATGGAACAGAATCAGCAGATCCGCACTGCCATGCAGGATGCCGAAGGATTGACTGACCTGACCAATAAACTGGCCGCCGCCCAAAAGGACGCGCTTGATACCGCGTTGTCCCCGGACGCGACCGAGGCGACGGTTCGCCCCAAGATTGAAGCCGTGGCTGCAATCCAGACGGACATCGCCGTATTGCGCTACAATAAAGCTGTGAAACCGATTGTGCCTTCGATCACAGCCGATCAAAAGACCCAGATTGATGCCGCACCGGCCATGACTTACAACCAACTGTTCGGTGCTGGTGGTGGCGCAGGCTTTGGCGGCGGTCGTGGCGGTGCCGGTGGAGGCCGTGGCGGCCGTGGTGGTGGCGGCGGTGGCGGCGGGG
>Ga0224554_1000305_pt1 | contig 43038 bp, 43 predicted proteins | sample 714S22024metaG_FD_180666 | JGI IMG/M metagenome (GOLD analysis project Ga0224554, IMG submission 180666) | Peat soil microbial communities from Stordalen Mire, Sweden - 717 S2 20-24 | ecosystem: Environmental > Terrestrial > Soil > Wetlands > Peat | place: Sweden: Norrbotten County, Stordalen... | reverse complement strand
GCGCGGCGAGACGGCGGCGTTCTTGCATAGCCGCAAAATCACGTCGGGGCGCACCTGGTCGTGTCATGCCTTATAGCTTACTGCCATAGAACCAAAGTTGTCACTATATTATGCGAGGTTCAGTAGATCATGCTGCCAGTTGGTCACAGCGGATTGATGTTTGCCTGTGCCGGTCATCCAGAAGATATACCGTTCGTCCCTATTCAACTCCATCGCGGCAAGTACCACAGCGACAACCACAGGCGGGATTGGAACTGAAACGTCGGTACCCGTCTTCTGGCGACTGGTCACCATGCGATAAAGGTCGCCAACCTTCCGCAGTTCGTGACGTTCGAGGGTGACGGCATCTACGATTGCCAGCCCCGTGTGCCGCATCAACTGTATCAGCGCATCGACGCGGATGGCCTTGTCGCCCTTGAACTCGACAGGAATGACCTCCAACAGTCTCTTGTACTGCGTCTCCGTCAGCAGGGTGGGAGTCTCGACGAGCTTGATGGCGGACAGGGTTGGAACACGATCCATCAACCGCGCGTCGTAGCAGTATTTGAAAAATGCTTTCAGCCGTTCCTGAACTTTGCTGCGGGTGGTCGAGGATGGGTACAGCCTATCCCAGTCGGCGCGGAACTCGGTCAGGTCTTCTTTGCCAACTTCGTGCGGCAGGAACTTCGACCGCTTCGCCATGCACGACTCGAACCGATTCAGCCCCCGCTCGTATTTCATGAGCACGTCCCTTGACACGCCCTCGGTCTTTTTGTCGGTGAGGAAGAGTTGGATCATGCGCTCGATTGTCTTGAGCGAGTCCGGCTCAATCTTGACTACCGCCATGGGGTCTACCGCAAACGACGCCTCAAGGCTTCGCCTACGCTCCTCCGCCGTCTTCCAAAAGCGTGTGTGGGCACTCTGCCGGTACTGCTTCCCAGCGAGGGTGTAGCGAAGATGTTTGGCGCACCTGCAACCCTTGTACAGTTCGTCGCCACGAAACTTGCAATCCTGCGAGTGCGGACGAAGATCACAACAGATGGGATAGTCGAAACGGTGAGGGTGCTGGCGTTTGTGCTCATGAGTAGAACCCTTGCACACAATTAGCACAAGGATCAAGCACTTACGTCTAAGTCCTTTAGTATAAGTAACTTAAAAGTGGAGGCGCGGGCCGGGATCGAACCGGCGCATAAAGGTTTTGCAGACCTCTCCCTTACCACTTGGGTACCGCGCCTTGGCAGGGCTGCCTCATTGCATGCACATCGCTCCAAACCACCGTAGCCAACCCGGCGGGCGCCGGAGGGCGGAATGGAGCGGGAGACGAGATTTGAACTCGCGACCCTCGCCTTGGCAAGGCGATGCTCTACCACTGAGCTACTCCCGCTTGTTGCAGTACTGAGTATACCGGGCGGCCGAAATGAGGTCAAACCACGATAGAGGCCGCGCTTGCGGCAGGCCAGGCCACGCCTGAGGCCGGCAAAGCCAAATCGGGCCGCGAACCTTTCTCCTCCCGCACAATCTCCCCGTCGCGCATGTATAAAATCCGGCTGGCGATGGACGCCGCCTCAGGATTGTGCGTGATCATCAGCGTGGTCTGGCCCAGTTCCCGGTTCGACCGCAGCAGCATTTGGAGCACCGCATCGGAGTTTTGGGTATCCAGGTTGCCGGTGGGTTCGTCGGCCAGCACAATGGCCGGCCGCGCAATCAGAGCGCGCGCAATGGCCACCCGCTGCTGTTCGCCTCCGCTCAGCTCCGAGGGCCGGTGCTTGAGACGCCCCTGGATCGACAAGAGGTCGCAGAGACGGTCAAGGTGTTTGAGGTCCAGCGGTTCCTTGCGGCCGCTGACGGCGTAGGCAATCTCGATGTTGCCCATGGCCGAGAGCGTAGGCAGCAGGTTGAACTTTTGAAAGACGAAGCCGATGCGATGCCTGCGCAGCCGCGTGCGCTCACCGTCGCTGAGAGTGGCAAAGTCGATGCCGTCGATCACCACGCGTCCCTGGGTGGCCTTGGTTAGGCCGCCAAGCAGGTAAAAGAGCGTTGATTTGCCCGAACCGGAGGGGCCCACAATGGCCACAAACTCTCCTGCATCGACGGCAAGCGAAACGCCGCGGACTGCGGTGACCTGGATTGGACCCGAGCTATAAACCTTGGTCAGGTTTTCAGCAAGAATGATCGGCGATGACGATTCGGACTGCACATTTCCCATTGTAAATGCGACTCCCGCCCGGCTGCTCCCTTAGAATGACTATGCACAGATATCCAACGCAGGATTCCCCTCGAATGACCGTCGATCTGAAATCTACTCTTGTGACTTCTCTTGAAGGCGCCGCCACGCAGGCAGGCCTGGTTCTGCTCTCAGCCACCAAGGGCAGCAACTTCCACGGCCGGCCCACGGCGGTCTTCCAGCTCGGGCTCGCCGGCGACGAACTTGCCGGACGCTCTCTCCGGCTGGAGCTGAGCGAGGCGTTCGACTTCGACAAGCCGGACCTGCTTCCCACCATGACGGCCCACCTGGCGGGGGAAGCCAGGCGGCTGCGCAATCCCCGCCCCGAGTGCTACGTGACCCTGGGCGGTCTGCCGCTGGCCTTCGGCCAGTTTCAGTGGCCTTTCCACCTCTCAACCTCCGGCGCGGACACCCATATCGTCCACGGCGAAATCCACCTGGCCGACGGCAGCGCAAACAACCTGCACGCCAAGGTTGCCGCCTCGGTCACCCTGACCTTTGCCGAGATTGTGCCCGCCATGGAGCAGCCCTATGCGGAGACCTTTGTCTACAACGCGGTCCGCAAGACGGTGGATCTTGGGCAGTTGGAATTTCTGAAGTCCGGCAACCGCCAGCCGGTGCCGGTGACCACCCGCTACTACAGCCGCTGGCAAAAGAAGTTCCTGTTCACCGAGACCAACGACGCGGAACGCCTCGAGTACCTGCTGCGCAAGGTCTACTGGCTTTCCGGGGTGCTGGGCGAGGGCAAGCCGGTATGGATTGCCGACCCGCGCGACGCCCAGTACCTGAATACGACCGAGGCCGATCTGCTGCGCATGGCCGGGCACGAGGCCGGCGATGGACTGCTGGCGCTGGAAGGCGAGTTTGCCGCAGCGACGCCGCAACTGCTGGCCCGCGCACCGGAGTACGAGGCCACGCTGGAAGCGGCGCTGAACTTTACCAAGCCGCAGTTCAACGAGTCGATGCGCTCCGGCAAAGCAAATATGTAGGAAGGCAGGCGCCCGCGCAGGCGCGGAGCAATGAAAATAGTGGGGTGGCTGCGCCTGGGCAGAGGCTGCGCTGACGCCAGGCAGCGCAACCGAGCAAAACGAAAAGGCCAGGATTGGAATCCGCCGCATCGACAGGCTCCGGTCTTGAGGGCACACGTTCCTGTGCCCGCCAGTTGCCGGCGGCATTCCCTCTCTACCGGGACACTGACGGGGCCGGAAAGGCTCCCGCGGCGCCCGGCTGTGAATCAGGAGTGCTGGAGGTGGGGGAGCGGATCGACGCGGATTTTGTTGCGCCTGCCAATCTGCCAGAGGTCGTACTTAGCCTGCATGCTCAACCAGACTTCGGGCGAGGAGGTGCCGAAGGCGGCGGCCAGGCGCACGGCCATCTCCGGCGAGACGGCGGCTTTGCCGTTGAGGACGCGTGAGAAGGTGACCCGGCCCACGCCCAGATGCTCGGCCGCAGCCGTTACGGTCATCTCGCCGAGATACTCCCGAATGACTTCGCCGGGATGCGGAGGGTTGTACATACGCATGGTGCTCTCTCCTCTCAGTGATAGTCCTGGTAATCGATCAAGTGGGTAACCATATTTCTAGCTTATCCACTCCATCCGGGATAGGTTGGCTCGGTATGATTCGGGATCATCGGCAATCAGCGTGAAAAATGATTCGGGTGGGTATACGCCTTTATTGGAAGCTGAGGCAAGTGCCACATACATCAGCGTCATGGAGTCTCGAAGATGCGGCAGGCTGACGTATATCTCGCCTGCGATTGCGCCGTCCGCATAGCGAAAAGCCGTGGAATCTGGGTCTATCGCTGCTATCTCTAGGAGGCGACAAGTTACCCATTTTGGAACCTCAATTCTTCGCTTTGCGAAGTAGGCTACCAGTTTGTTTGAGAGTTTCGCCAGATCGTGACCACGGGTCGGCTCGATGATGCTCTTGACAGCCAGTTCAAGCCAGTGACGAAAAAGAAAGAGTACGGGAGTGCCCAGTCGATAATCTTCCACTTTGCCGCTAAGGATACTCTGGATAAGTTGGTTTGCCGCATCAAAATACTGCTCAACCATTTCCCAGGTCGTACCACTTGGGAGAGACCATCCACCGAACATGAATCCCTTTGGACCAGACCACGGGTCTTCCCTCTCGGAATCGGCTGATGGTTCCTCAAATAGTGACCGTTTCATGGAGTCTTCCATTGGCAGTCCGACCTTTCTTTGCTCGCGCCTTCACGTCCTCGGGAGGTCAGTCAAAAGCGGCACCTTGAGCCGGTGCGGAAGAACTTCTCCAGCCCCTTGTGCGCAAAGCTCGTGATCACAGAAGGAGTGTATCGCTTAACGATACAGAAGTCAAGGTGAGACGTTCAGAGGGCTGGTGGGAAAGCATCCCAGGTCTTCCGCCGCGGCGAATTTTGGCCATGGTCAGGCTATCCGCGGCGCACCTTCAACGAACGGAGGCGGAGGCGGCGGGTAGAGTATGTTTCCCAGCGCCTGGTAACGGCCGCCGTAGAAGATCAGCGCAAACTCCCTGATCGCGGTGCTCACAGGCCCTCCAAGGCAGATGCTGGCCAGCAACGCGAAGCCGAAGGCAACAATACCGAAGAAGGCCTGGAGAACAATGCCGGCAACCGCGGCTGCGCCCGTCGCATCCGCGAAGGCCGAGTGAAGACCGTATTCAAGGGCCGCAAATGAACCGGCCAGGGCGAGGCCCGGGAGGATGAGCACGACGAACAAAGCGACCATCGCAATCAGCGGCAGCACCACGCGCAGCAGCGCGTAAACAAGAAACTGCTTCTTCTCGGCCTTGATGCGAGCCCACGCGCGGGTCCACGCCTGGCCGGCGGTTGCGTTGTCCAGCGCGAAATGCGGGAGCATGCAATCGCGCAAAATGAGGTCGATTACAACCGCAGCCAGCACCAGCAGAAGGATGATCGGAATCAAGGGCAACAAGAGGGACAGCAACAACCCGATATCGGGTTGGCCGCCCTGGGGAGTGTCACGAATCAGCCGCCAAAACCCGGCCACGAACGGAAGCGCGACCAGCACCAGCAAGAGCAGAAAGCAGAATCCCACTGCCACGTTCAGCCAGAAAAAACGCATCGCCTGCGATCGATAGAGCCGCCAACCCGGCCGAATCTCCCTGGTGTTGTGGATCAGGCAATGAAAGAAGGCAAACCGCAGGCGCGTGATCAGATAGAACACCCAAAGCGACAAGAGAAGCGCCAGCAGCACGGCCGCCACACCTGCCGCGATCATGACCGGCTCAATGTGGAACGGAGCGGAGATGACCGGTCCATTTCCCGATGTGTTGGCACCGTGCGAGGAGGAATGGGAACTGCTCCCAAGACCTTCGGTGACGATCGCGACCAGCCCGAGCTTCAGATAAGTTCCCCAGGTGAATGGCCTGAAGAGGAAGTCCCTGGTGCGTTGAACGGCAAGCGAAACGGAATCCACGGCAGAGATGGCGCGCATATGAGACCTTTCAGGGAACGGCACAGCGTAGCACAGAGGTACGCGGAATTCATCCGCGAAGTTCCGCAGCCGGGTGCGGCATCGCGCTCCACCAGGCGTCGAATGCCGCAAGGGATCGCTCACATTGCAAACGATGCCGCTCTTTCTTGTCGCGAACCTTCCTGCGCAGCTCTTCCTCGAGCGGTTCCAGCAGGTCGAAAGTGATGTTGGCGGGCTGAAAGCTCTTGGGGTCGGCGTGGGTGACGTAGTGGACCAGGGAGCCGAGGGCTGTGGCGCGGGGGACGGGCGTGGGCTCTTGGCCGCGGGCGAGCGATGCGGCGTAGAGGCCGGCGAGCAGGCCGGTGGCGATGGACTCGGTGTAGCCCTCGACGCCGGAGAGCTGGCCGGCGAAGAGGATGGTGTGATCCATGGCGGCGCTTCGTTCCTCACGGGCTAAAGCCCGCCCGTCATTGCGGAGCGTTTGCGGCACGACTGAAGAGGCTGCGGAAAAACTCGAGATTTCGTGCGAAATCGGCGAAAAGCGTCCCTCCGGGGATAAATGGGTGGGTTGAAACCCACCCCTACCAGCCCGCATTGATCCTGTTGGCCTTATGCGGGGGTTGAAACCCCCGCCTCCCTCCGGATCGAGTTTTTCCGCAGCCTGTGAAGTCGTGCCCTGACACTTCGTGCTTTCGATTGAATGCGGCTTCAGGCGCAGGGTTTCGTCGAGCAAGAGAGGGGCGCAGATATAGGTGTTGCGATGAATCTGGCCGTAGCGCAGGAAGCGGGCGGTTTCGAGGCCGGGAATGAGGCGAAGAACACGGGCCTGTTCTCCAAACTTCAAATGATTCTGGAAACCGACCAGGTTGTAGCTGTCGGCGCGCAGGTTCTCCTTGCGCAACTGCACCACGGCCCAGGGTGTTTTGCCGGTGCGCGGATCGCGCAGGCCCACCGGCTTCATGGGGCCGAAACGTAACGTATCGCGGCCGCGCCGGGCGAGGATCTCGATGGGCAAACAGCCTTCGAAATACTCCAGCTTCTCCCACTCCCTGGCTTCGGCGGCCTCGGCGGCGAGCAGGGCGTCAAGAAAGCGGTCGTACTCCTCGCGGTCCATGGGGCAGTTGATGTAGTCGGCGGTGCCCTTGTCCCAGCGCGCGGCAAAGTAGACACGGTCCATGTCGATGGTTTCAGCGTCGACGATGGGGGAGATGGAATCGTAAAAGGCCAGGTGGCCGGAGCCGGTGATGCGCTCAATCTCACGGCTCAGGGCTTCGGAAGTCAAGGGTCCGGTAGCCAGGATGGTCAACTGCGCTGCTTCGGGATCTTGAGGATTGGGCGGGTCAAGGTGCGTGACCTCTTCGCGGAAGACGCGGATCTTCGGCTCGGCGGCAATCGCTTCGCCAATGCGCCGGGAAAACTCGACGCGGTCCACGGCCAGCGCGTGGCCGGCGGGGACAGCGGTCTGGTCCGCGATGCGCAGCAGGACCGAGCCGGCCCGGCGCATCTCCTGCTTCAAGAGCCAGGGCGCGGTGTTGGGCGACTCACTTTTGAGCGAGTTGGAACAGACCAGTTCGCCAAACGCGGTGGTCTGGTGGGCCGGGGTTAGCCGAGGCTTTCCGTCCACGATGGTGCGCATCTCATAGAGGTCCACCTGGCAGCCCAGCCGCGCCGCGGTCAGCGCAGCCTCCGGACCGGCCAGTCCGCCGCCTATCACGCGAATCCTCAATGCGCGGCCTCCATACTTGCGGACGGAGGTTGAGGTTCCTGGTTTCCCACCCGTTGCGCGGATTCTTCCTTGAAAAGCCGCGGAAAGGATGAGGCACGGGGCGAAATTTCAACCGGCTGCGCAACCCCTGCCAAACGCTTGAGCGCGTCTCCGGACATGCGTACATTGCGCCACTCGTCCAGGAATTCGGCTCCCATGGCGCGATAGAACTCGATGGCCGGGGTGTTCCAGTCCAGCACCTCCCACTGCAGGCGGGGGCAGCCCTTCTCGACGGCGATGGCCGCCACCTTTTCGAGCAGGGCCTTGCCGATCCCCAGGCCGCGAAATTCCGGCTGAACGAAGATGTCTTCCAGGTAGAGCCCCGGACGCCCCATCCAGGTGGAGTAGTTGAAAAAATAGAAGGCAAAGCCGGCTGGTTGCCCGTCGCGCTCGGCTATCAGACAGGAATAGAAGGGGTTAGGGCCAAAGCCGTCGCGCAGCAGGTCGGCCTCTGTCGCCGTCACAGCGTGCGGTTCCCGCTCGTAGGTGGCCAGCGCGCGAATGAAGACCAGAATCTGCGGAATATCCGCGGGGGTCGCCGTGCGAATCGTGGTTGCCATACTTTTATTTTAGGGTGTGATACAGGCCACACACAGTTGCCTTGCAGGCGCACTACCATGGAAAAGCAAACGCAGTGGCCTGATCCAACGTGGGATCCCTGACGGCGGGCATTGCAACCTTCGGCCGGGCCCAAACGGTCCAGTCGATTCGGCGTGAACGCAGCTCGAGGCTGCGGCGGGAATTTCACAACCTGGCGCAGACAGTTGTGTTGGACAGTCGATTGGAGTTAACTTGGGTCCTGCCGACGGGAACCATCTCCGGGCTGGGTTTCGCACGGCGGTTGTCCGGTGGCGGATGCAACCGGCTGAAGGCGCCACAAGTGTTTCGGCAGATTTGGTACGACCTCTGGCATGCAGCTGCAAGGGCACACACATTCGGGAAACGCCGTTGGCGTCGACCGGTGCGTGGGCTGCCAAATACGATTTTTGAGCTCGCGGGCAGCCTCGTTCCCGCCGCTCCCAAGGAGAAGAACATGAAACGCACCATTTCACTCTGGCTGGGCCTGCTGGGATTAGCCCTCTTGCCCGCACTTGCGCAGACGCCCGCGCCTACAGGGCCCACGGGCAAGATTCACGGCCACGTGATCAATCCAACCGGGGCGTCGCAGACCGGCGGCACCGTTAGTCTTGTGTCGGGCTCTGGTGCCGGAACGGGCGCGCAAGCCGATAAGTTTAACTTCCCGGTCGACGCAAACGGCGACTATACAGGTCAAGCGGCCCCCGGCACGTACTCCGTGATCTACCGTACGGCGGGTATGACGCCGGACAAGCAGGCGGACAAATTCGACAATGTGAAGATAATTAACGGTCAGGATGTGGTCCAGGACATCGACATGTCCCGCCAGGCGTATATCGACGCTTTGCCCGCAGACCAGAAAAAGCAACTGGAGGATCTGAGAAAGCACAATTCCGAAGCCATGAAGGCCAATGAGGTCATCAAGAACCTCAACGGCGACCTGCGGATCGTCACCCAGGACATCAAGGACGCCGACGCCGCACATGCGACGGCACTCTCGACTCTGGGGGACAAGGCTTCCAAAGCCGATATCGACGCCAAGGAGGCGGAGATCAAGACCGCGAAGTACACGGAGATCCAAACCCTGATGCTGAAGGACACGGCGGCCAAACCGGATGCATCCGTTCTGTGGGCTCAGCTGGGGCAGGCGCAGTCCGGGTTGAAGCAGTATGACGCCGCGGCAGCAACCTTCAAGAAGACCCTTGATCTGGAGGCCGCGTCCAAGAAGCCGAATCCTTCCATCCAGGGTCTGGCCAACAGCGGCCTGGGCGAGATCTATGCGCGCACCAGCAAGGTTCCCGAGGCGACTGCGGCCTATGACGCTGCCGCCAAAATCAATCCAACGCAGGCTGCCTTTTACCTGAAGAACGAAGCGGTCATCTTCTTCCAGACGAACCAGGGAGATGCGCAGGTGGCCGCAGCGACCGAGGCCATCGCGGCCGATCCGACCCAACCCCTGGTTTACTACCTGAAGGGGCAGGGGCTTATCCAGAAGGCAACCGTCGACGCCAAGACGCAGAGAATCATTCTGCCACCGGGGTGCGCCGAAGCTTACCAGAAGTATCTTGATCTGGCGCCGACTGGACCCTATGCGGCTGAAGTGAAGGGCATTCTGGACCAGGCCTCGCAGAAGGTCAGCACCACCTTCAAGGCAACCAAGAAGTAAGCACACTCGATGACGGTCTGCGAAGGGCGTCCGCCGCGGCGGACGCCCTTCGTATTTCTGTGCTTTCGAACCGCTCCTGCACCCTGCCCCTGTTACCCTCTACAATCCATTCCATGAGCCCTGCCCTGCCGAGTTACGAGGAGGCCGCGGCGCTGGTTGCGGCCTGCGCAGTCCAGCTGCGGCCCCCGGCCTCGGTCGAGCGCGTTGAGCTTGTTGCGGCGGCAGGCCGGGTACTCGCCCAGCCCCTCTGCGCCGATCGCGATCAGCCTCCATTCGCCCGCTCCACCCGCGACGGTTTTGCCTGCCGGGCCTGGGAGGCATCCACGCACGGGTTCCTGACCATTGGCGGCGCCACTCGTGCCGGGGAGGCGCCGGCCGGGCAGTTGCCGCCAGGCGCCGCCTGGGAGATCATGACCGGCGCCCCTGTTCCAGCAGGAGCAGATGCCGTGGCGATGATCGAACACGTCGAGGTCTCCGGGGGACAGGTGAGGCTGCTCCCGTCCGGCAAATTGACCCAGGGCGAGAACATTGTGGTTCAAGGCGCCCAGGCTCGCGAGGGAGAGGAAATGCTCCCGGCCGGGACCGCGATCGCGTCCGCGCAGATTGCCCTTGCCGCGGCCTGCGGCTACGCAGCCCTCGATGTTTTTTTTCGCCCCCATGTGGCGATCCTCACCACGGGCGATGAACTCGTGCCGGTTGAGTCCTCGCCCGCTCCCGGTCAGATCCGCAACTCCAACGCCTCCATGCTGGCAGCAATGGTTGCCGCGGCGGGCGCCGAGCCTTGGGTGTTGCCCACTGCCACGGACGACGCTCGATCCCTCGACAGGGCGTTCGCCGACGTCGCGGAGGCCGACCTGCTGGTCATCTCCGGCGGCGTCTCGGCGGGAAAATTCGACCTGGTCGAGCCTGCCCTGGCCCGCGCAGGCGCACGATTCCACTTCACCGGTGTTCGCATCCAGCCCGGCAAGCCGCTGGTTTTCGGGGAGTTGCCACGCAACCGCAACGTCGACTCACAGGCTTTCGGCGCGGGGCGCGCTTTACCATTCTTCGGCCTGCCCGGCAATCCCGTTTCTTCTGCCGTTACGTTTCTGCTTTTCGCGGCGCCGATGCTGGCCGCGCTTGCAGGCCGGCGGGATGGCGGTCCGCGTTTTGCACTGGCGAGGCTGGCCTCAGAGACCGGCAAGCACGGAAAGCCGGGCCTCACTCGCTTTCTGCCCGCCTTTTGCACTTTTGGCGTGCCGAACGGTCAGGTCCCGGAAGTCGCGCTCGTCTCCTGGCAGGGATCCGGCGACCTGGCTGCGCTGGCCCGCTCCAATTGCTTTCTGGTGGTGGCCGAAGAGGCCCATCGACTTGAGGCGGGCGCAATCGTCCGCATTCTGCTTGCCTGAGGAGCCCTATGCCCGAACCTTCGCAACCGCAACTCTCGCATTTTGATTCGTCCGGCCGGGCAGGCATGGTGGACGTAAGCGCCAAGCAGCTTACCCGGCGCAGCGCCACAGCCTCGGCCTTTGTGGAGCTCTCGGCGGCAGTGCTTGCGGCCTTGCCCGCCAACCCCAAGGGGAATCCGCTGGAGGTGGCGCGTTTCGCCGGCATCCAGGCAGCCAAGCGCACCGCAGACCTGATTCCGATGTGCCATCCTCTGCCGCTCTTCCATGTGGATGTGCAGGCAGAGGTCGTGGATGGAGGCGTGCGCATCACGGCGACGGCTGCCACCGTGGGCCCCACCGGCGTGGAGATGGAGGCTCTTACCGCTGCCGCCGTGGCTGCCCTCACCGTCTACGACATGACCAAGGCCCTCGACAAGGCCATCGTGATCCGCAACGTGCAACTCGAAGAAAAATCCGGCGGCAAGAGCGGAGACTTCCTGAGAGATGCAAGCCGCGCGTAATTTAGCATCTGGCGGCCTTCCGCCAGTCCCCGCAAATGCACTACGATTTTCCTTCCGCCTGAAGGAGGCTCCATGACGCGCTCCACGATTCTTGCTGCTTGTCTTGCCCTGTCCTGTCTTGCCGCCACCGGGGCCGGCGCCCAGTCTGTTTCCGTTTACCAGACCACCCCGGACCTGCTTGAGGCTTTGGCACAGCGCGAGTCGCTGCATTTCTCCACCAAAGCCACACCGGCCGCAAGCGCCCCGCTGATCACCGTGGACGACGCGCAACGCTTCCAGGAGATCGACGGCTTTGGCGCGTCGCTGACCGACGCCGCAGCCTGGCTGTTGGCCAAGAAGCTCACCCCGGCGCAGACCGACGCGACATTCAAGACGCTCTTCAGCCGCAGGGACGGCATTGCGCTGAGCTTTCTGCGCCAGCCCATCGGCTCCTCCGATCTGGCGGTGACCTTTTACTCCTATGACGACCTGTGCCAGCAGACGGCAAAGGCCTGCACAACGGCCGCCGGACAGGCCGACCCAAATCTCGACCACTACTCACTGCAGCACGACCAGGAGTACATTCTGCCTTTGCTCAAGAAGGCATTGACCATCAACCCTTCGCTCCACGTGATGCTGACGCCTTGGAGCCCACCGGGCTGGATGAAGACGTCGGGATCGATGCTGGGATCGAGCGCGGACGGCAAACAGCCATCGAGCCTTCGGCCGGAGTTCTACGCGGCGTTTGCCAGCTACCTGGTGAAGACCGTTGAAAGCTACCAGGCAGCCGGCGTGCCGGTGTGGGCGCTGAGCGTGCAGAATGAGCCGCTCTTCGCCCCACCCACCTACAGCGGGATGCAGATGCTGGCCGCCGAACAGGCAGCGTTCTTCGGCGACGGCCTGGGCCCGGCTCTGGCCGCCGCGCGCCTGAACCCCAAAGTCATGGCTTACGACCACAACTGGGACCGGCCCGACTATCCCGAGACGGTGCTGAAGGACCCCAAGGCCGGCGCACTGGCCGCGGGAACAGCGTGGCACCACTATGGCGGCGACCCATCCGTGATGACCAAAAACCACGAGGAATTCCCGCAAAAGGATCAATGGGTGACCGAATCGAGCGGCGGCGCCTGGCAGAAGGGAAATATCTTCGCCGAAGAGGCAGCCGAACTGATCGCTGTAACGCGCAACTGGGCAAGGAGCTACGTGCTGTGGGCGCTGGCTACCGACCAGAACCACGGCCCCTTTGTGGGCGGCTGCGACACCTGCCGGGGGCTGGTCACCATCGACCTCACCAATCCTGAGAATCCGCGAGTGAAGCCGGAACTCGACTACTACGTGCTGGGCCAGGCGAGCAAGTTCCTGCAACCCGGCGCGGTCCGCATCGCGTCGGATGAACCCGGAGAGTCGCAGTTGAAGGACGTGGCCTTCCGCAATCCCAACGGGACGGTTGTGCTTTACACGTTGAACGCCGGAACCGCGAGCCAGGAGCTGCGCATCGGATTCCATGGAAAAACGGCGGTAACCACCTTGCCCGCAGGGGCGGTGGCCACATTTGTTTGGAAGCCCTGACCGGGAAGGAGGGCCACCCTCCAAGGTCTCTGACCGCGTGAATTCGTACGTGTGATTGAGTGTCGCGGCCTCCCACCCTAGGCGCAAAAACAGAGGCGCGCTGCCCCGACCCTGAGGGTACCCCGGCACCCAGGTGGGGCACCCAAATTTGGCATAACAGCCAGCGGTCAGAGACCTAGTGCGGCAAAGGCGGCTTTGTGCCGGCTGGGGGCGGAGCCTGGGGCGGACGCGGGCCGTCATGCTCATCCGGCGGGATGACGAACGGCTCGGGGCCCAGATGGCCGCGATGGCAGGTGCCGCAGGTTACGGGCGCCTCGGAGCTTTCGATCCTGGACACATAATTCCTGTTGATGTCCTCGGTCATGGTGTACATCAGCCGCGCCGTCGCCTTCTCGGGCTTGGAGTCGTCGGCAAAGTTGAGCTGCGGGCGGCCGTTGGGACCGATGTTGTTGGGGTCCGGGGTGTGGCAGGTGCTGCAATGCACGCCCAACGATCCCTCCCATTGCTCCATGATGTCGCGCACCTGCTGACCGGTCAGGTTTTTGGGCAGCACTTTCAGGTTGGTGGGTGCAAGATAGGTGCGGGGCGGCGGCGGTGGTGGTGGGCCGCCTGCCGGATTTTGTGGACCTTGCGGGGCTTGGGCGACCGTGGCGACGGCGAAGACGGCCGCTGTCAGCAGGGCAGTCGCAGAGGCGGGCAGGGCGAGTGAAGATGGCTTCAAGTGGGAAGTTTCCTTGCGGATTGGGATGGTTCTTTTAATGGACGGAATTCTACCCAAGAAGGATGCATTCCCCGGTCAAGCTCTTCGGGCCGGAGACGCATTTGTTTCCGGGCAGGGCGAAGCGCAGGGGCCGGTCCGCCGCCTCGTGGACGCCGATGCGAGCCGTCACCAGCACTTCAGAGACCGCGAAGCCATCGTCGCGCACCTGGAGCGGCGAGGCGGGATCGGCCAGATCGAGGCCATTGTGTCTCAAACGGGTGAGGCCGAGCGCCTGGCAGAGCCGGCTGGGTCCGGAGGCGAGGAGCTTGGCCGGCGCTCCGGGCGCAAGACCTCGATTCAGGGCCATTTGGCCGGCTCCAGCCACCGGCTCCAGAGCACGCAGGAGCATGCAGCCGGCGCGGCCCTCGGCCTCGCAGGATATATTCATGCAGAAATAGCGGCCGTAGATCGCATAGACATACGCATGCCCCGCGGGGCCAAAGAGGACGCGGTTGCGCGGCGTGGGGCCGCGATGGGCGTGGGCAGCCGGATCGGGCGGGTCGTTGTGCGGGCCCAGGTAGGCCTCTGCCTCTACAATCCGCCCTGCCAGCAGCCTGCCGCCCGTCCGATGGGCCAGCAACTTGCCCAGCAGGCGCGGGGCCACTTGCTCCGGCGGCTCCGCAAAGAAGGCGCGGGGAAGCAGCCGGCCGGGCATGGTCTCCCAGGTCTCAAGATCGAGACCCCCTTCGACAAGCTCAGGGCAGGCTTTCGGCAAGCTCAGGGCAGGCTCTGGGGCACCGAGCATTTGTTGGCAGTCCGGCGCAGGTTTCATCCCGTTTTACTTGCGCGCTTTCTTCCATTCCTTGATAAGGGCCAGCACCTCTTCCGCGTGGCCTTCAGGCGTGACCTTGGGGAAGATGTGCAGCAGGGTCTGGTCCGGGCCGATCACGAAGGTCGTCCGTTCAATGCCCCAGACTTTCTTCCCGTACATGTTCTTTTCCTTCAGCACGCCAAACTGATTGCACACTTTTTCGTCTACATCAGCAAGGAGCGTGTAGGGCAGGTCGTATTTGGCGCGGAACCTGGCCTGAGCCTGGGGCGTGTCGCGGGAGATGCCGAGCACGACTGCGCCGGCCGCCTGGAGCTTCTTGAAGGTGTCGCGGAAGCCGCAGGCCTCGATGGTGCAGCCAGGAGTGTCCGCTCTGGGGTAAAAGAAGAGTATGACGGGCTTGCCGGCGTAGTCGGACAGGCTCGCCGTTTTGTCCTCGTCGGTTTGCAAGGTAAAGTCAGCGACTTTCTGGTTAAGTTCCATGGGGAATTTCCTCGTATGGTAATTAGAAGGCCTTGGATGGCCATCAGGTTCGATTATTCCCGAGGTGGGCGGCACATGTCATTGCGCAAGGCGGGTGGGTTCATATTATTGGCTGTACAAGCCGTTCTGGCCGAAATCGGATTGCTGGCCGCTCTGCCGGCAGGGGCGCAATATCCAGGGCAGGTGACGAAAAGCGCCAAAGATAGCCCCGAGCTGCGCTCGATCGCCGTGCTGGAGTGGACGGGCGAAGAAGGAGATCCCAAGGCCAGCCGGCTGGTTCCCGTGGCCGTGCTGGATGCCGGCCAACTGCAGGACGGGGGCATCTACCTGGCCCGGCCCGAACCTCTGGCGCTGACGCCCGAGGTGGAATACGAACTGGAAGAGAACGGCAAGCCGGTGGGCCTGTTCGACATCAAGAACGCGGGGCAGGAACAGGGCTCGTGGGTGGGCTTTGGAGCGTGGAAGCCAATGCCCATCGCTCGGCCCAGGCCGTCCGCGCGGGATCTGGCGCGAAGCCGCATCGACGACGATGCGCAGAGCGATGAGCCGGTTCTGCATCGCAAGCATCACGCCGGCGATGCACCCGCTGGAGGGACGGGCAACGGCGGTGGTTCCGGCAGCAGTTCTGGAACCGGAGCCGACTCAGGCGGGCAAGCGCAGGCCAGCGACCCCGACCGGCCCACGCTGCACAAGAAGAGCTCCAGCGACAGCACCAGCGGCACGAGCGCCAGCCCAGGCACGGGCAGCGCAAGTTCCAGCCCAAGCGCAGGCAACACGAGTTCTAACCCTGGTGCGGACAGTGGGAGCTCGAACCCCAGCACGGGCAACGCGAGCTCTAACCCAGGTACGGGCAGTGGGAGTTCCAACCCCAGCACGGGCAGTCCGGCCTCCACAAGCACAAGTTCCAGCGCCGCCTCAGACTCCGACCGCCCCACGCTGCACAAAAAAGATTCCAGCAGCGACAGCGCCGGGAGCGGATCGGGAACCAGCAGCGCGCCAGCGGGCGACGCTGACAGGCCGGTGCTGAAGAAAAGCAAGAAGAGCCAACCGGCAGACATAGGCCATGCGGAGGCGCTGCCCGACGCCACCGATCCGGACCGGCCCCGGCTCAAGCGCGGCAAATCCAGCGGCAATGACATTGACGTGGCTCCCAGCCTGATGGGCTTTCCGCCGGACCTGCAGCAGGCCGTGGCCGTCTCCGATGCCAGGACCCGCCCGGAGCATCTTTGGAACTATGTGTGGTCCAACCCGGACGATGAGGCCAAGATGAAGTCTTCCCTGGAAGACACTGCCCGGGACGCGTTGGGTCTGAATCCGCCCCCGCCGAAAGCGGCGTCCGCACCCAAGCGAGCGCCGACAAAGAAAACTGCCAAGCCGGCGCCACCTCCTCCTCCGCCCGCACCGCTCGTGGACGAGCAGTTTCGCGTCTTTGAGCTGGCCTACGGCTCCGGGGCCACCCTGGTTCTGACGGCGCACACCGACGGTCCCGCGGCCCAGCAGAAGTTTGTGACCCTGGTGGCCCAGCCGGATCTTTACGGCAACGTCCTGGTGCTGCTGAGGAACGTGACCGACGGCGCGCACCTGGACGAAAAGCCGCGCATGCGCCTGGTGGACGCCGTGGATGCAATGGCCGATAACCGCGGCGAGTTGCTCTTCGAACTGCGCGGCGCCACCCAGCGCCAGTTCGCGCTTTACCGTGTGCTCCGTGGCCAGGCGGAGAAGCTGTTTGTGAACGGAGGCGGGGAGTTCGGGACGGAGAACCGGGAATAAGAAGAAGAGCCGCACCTGGGATCATGCTCTTCCCCACCCCACGAACGAGGACTTTTCCGTGTTGACCCCGGATTCACCGGACGATAGAAGAGCGTTAAGTGGCCATAAGTGAGCAAGATTGCTCACTTATGGCGAAAATTTGATGGATTCGGCAACACCAGTGCACCGCCGGCCGTGGTTTGTGGTATCGCCTCCTATACAATGGACATAAGGGTGGGCGTGTTGCCACTCTCCAAGGAACTTCCCCGAATATGGCTTCTGTGTTAACCGCACCTTCCCCTGAAACCGCAAACGAAGGTCTAACCTTACCGATGCCAGCGACGCTGGAGTCTTCATCTCCCGCCCCGTCGGCAGCGCCCGCGGCGCCCGCGCGGCAGGATATCCGCATGGGACGCGCTGTGTTCATCGGCGAAGGAATCAATTGGTTGACGCTGTCGGTGGTCGCCGCCTTTCATGTGGGCGCCGTGGCGGCGCTCTTCTTCTTCACCTGGCAGAGGCTGGCGGTGATGCTGGTGCTTTATGTCGGAGCCATCAATGTCGGCATCGGCATGTGCTATCACCGACTGCTCACGCACCGCGGCTACCAGGTCCCGAAGTGGCTGGAATACGTGATGTCCATCTGCGCCACGCTGGCGCTTGAGGGCGGACCGATGTTCTGGGTGTCCACTCATCGCGTGCACCACCAAAACAGCGACCATCAGGGCGACCCGCACACCCCCCGCGAGGGCGGATGGTGGGCGCACACGGGCTGGCTTCTGTTTGGCAATTCGCTGCACGCGCAATCCGATTTCCTCAACCGCTATTCTCCCGACCTGGGCCGCGACCGCTTCCACCTCTGGCTGAGCAAATTCCACTGGATTCCGCTCACCGCGAGCGGCGTGGTGCTGTTTGGCGTGGGCTGGATCGCGGGCGGTTTCACTGGCGCTATCGGCTGGCTGTTGTGGGGCGCCTTCCTGCGCGTAACTGTCGGCCTGCACGCCACCTGGCTGGTCAACTCGGCCACTCACATGTGGGGCAGCCGGCGATTTGAGACCCGCGACGACTCGCGCAACAACTGGTGGGTGGCGCTGGTGAGCGGCGGCGAGGGCTGGCACAACAACCACCACGCCCATCCTGTTTCCGCGCGTCACGGCCTGGCCTGGTACGAGGTCGATCCCAACTACTGGGGCATCTGGCTGCTTTCCAAGGTGGGGCTGGCGAAGAAGATTCACGTCGCGAAGTTCGACCCCAAGAATCCCAAGCCGGCCGGGCTTTAGAGCGATTCCCCGGTTTTTTGCCGATAGGGCAGCGAACTCGCAGACAGAAGAAAGGCGGCCCTCCCGGCGCGGGACCGGCCGCCTTTTTGTGTCTGCCTGGAGGGCTTATTCCGCGTGAGCAAGCAATCTATTTGCGCAGTTTGGCCCGTACCCACAACACGCCGAAGACCGGTAACGCCACGATCAGCACGACCAGACCGGCCGGAAAGCCTACGTAGCGGTAGCTGTCGGCGTAGCTTACCGTGTGGTGGCCGATCAGGTTCCATCCCAGCAGCGAGAAAATGGCAACGCATGTGGATGCGAAAAAGGTGAAAAAGGCCGCCGCAAAGGCCAGCAACAGGCTGGTAAACAGTCCGAAGCCCTCCAGCGGGAAGCCAAGAACGGTCCCGCCGCCGGTGCGACGCGACCTTGCGGATTCTGCCCTTTCCATCAACATGGCCTCCGTCGTCTAGAATACAGTTCAATGTCGAGCAGCGCACAAATCGAACTCTGGCACGCGGAAAAGGTCGCCACGCTGGTGGCCGTGGTTCTGGCCGCTAACGGCATCCACTACGCAGCCTGGGGCGAGACCCGCATCTCCGACTCCGACCTGGAGCAGCTGGTGGGCACCGTGCCGGCCACGCTCTCGGCCGCGCTGAATGACCGCGCCTATTATTTCGTTCCGCTGGCCATTGCAGACACAGGCGAAACCCTGATCGCCCCGGCCTATACCGTCGATCTTGGCGACCGCGCCATCTGCCACCGCAACGCGACATTTGGCTCGACGGAGGCGGTTTTTCTCTCTACCCGGCTGGTTGAAGACCGCTTCGGCCTGGCCTTCGAGTTTTTCATCAACGTGGCCCACAACTTTGTTGAAGCCGCAGGCGTTCCCGATAGCTTTGCCTCCCTGGCCTGGTCGCAGGCCGAGGCCCAGGTCCGCGGCGAAACCAGCCAGGACGCCTGGGAGACCCGCCGCCGCGCCCAGGACACCCGCGCCGGCCAGAAAGGCATCGACGAGCGCTCCCGCAACAGCTACTACGAGTCGGCGTTCTCCGACTCCCTGGCCGTCTATATGCTGTCTATGGCCGTGGACTTCGACTACCACGACCTGCGCGAACGCGAGTACCCGCTGCTGGCCGCGCCGGCTCTGGCGGAGAGGTTGCGCCACGTCGCGAGCCTGTTTCCCGCCAATCCGGGCTTCGAGTTCCAGATCCTCTACCGGCGGAAGGGGTAAACGCAGGTTTCTCATCTCGTGTCGATAGGGCACGCGGCTCATGGCAGCTCATGGCCAACGGAAGGAGCGTCGACCCATTCCCTATCTTCCGGAGACTGTGGCTGGGAAGCATCGCATTTGGCCAGCAAGTCGTCCAGCTGGCAGCGGGGCTTGGTTCGCGGCATCTGCTCGGCGGCGGGACATTCGAATGCCCGTGCGGCAAGTTTCTTCGCATAACTTCTCACATCGGTCGGCCAAGGCTCGACGAGTTCTGCGAATCGTTCCTGGTCTCCCCCAAATAGAGCTCTGGTTGCCTCTTCAAAGCCTGGTTCGTTTCCCGCCATGGCTGACATGAACCTGTACGCTGCCTCGCGCGCAAGCCGCAGACGATCTTTGTCCTGGTTTGCCCGCCGGGCCTCTTCGACCAGCTTGCGTAGGGCTACCGAGGCTCCGCCAGGCTGAGTGGCAAGCCAATCCCAGTGGCGGGGCAGCAAAGTGACTTCGCGGGCCACGACGCCCAGCTTTGGACGGCCGGACTTGCGGGTGGGCTCTTCCGGCAGGGCCGGTTCGGTGCGCGAAGGTGCTTCGGCGGCGACGGGGCCGCGCAGGTCCAGGTCGATTACTTGGCCAGTGAGATCGTCAAAGATTAGCACCGGTTCGAGGTTGAAGACGTAGCTATTCGACCGCACCTGGCTCGCTACCTGCCACAGGTATCCGCTGGCAATCTGCTTTGTTCCTTCAAAGGCTGTGCAGAGTCTAATGAGATTCAGATCCATAGGAGCCTCGCATCCACTTATATCCGGGTAAAACAATATTATCCGGATAGAACTTAAGTGTCAAGAGGCTCTCTCGTACGCGATGCGGCCTTCGCTGATGGTCCAGCGGACCTTGCCTTGCATGGTCCAGCCGTCGAAGGGGGTGTTTCTGGACTTCGATTTGCCTTCGCGGGCGTTGTAGGTCCACTCGGCTTTGGGGTCGAAAACCACTACGTCGGCGAAGCTGCCCACGGTGAGGGTCCCGCGGCCCTTCATGCCGAGCAATGCTGCCGGCTGGGCGCTGAGAAGGCTCAGGACGCGGCCGATGGGCATCTTCCACTCCTTGTGCAGCCAGCGGAGACAGAGGCCCAGAGCGGTTTCGACGCCGATGATGCCGTTGGGGGCGTTCTCGAATTCGACTTCCTTCTCGTGGACGGCGTGGGGCGCGTGGTCGGTGGCGATGGCGTCCACCACGCCGTCGAGGATGGCCTCGATCATGGCGTCGCGGTCGGCGGCCGAGCGCAGGGGTGGGTTCATCTTGGCGTTGGTGTTGTAGAGGCCCACGTGCTCCTCGGTAAGCAGGAAGTGGTGCGGGGCGACCTCGCAGGTGACGCGGAGGCCGTTGCGGCGGGCCTGGCGGACGGCGGCCACGGCGGCGGCGGTAGAGATGTGGGCGACGTGGAGATGGGCGCGGGCGTCGCGCAGCTCGGTGACCAGGCGGATGTCGCGTTCCACCAGGCTGGATTCGGCTTCGGGGGGCATGCCGCGCAAACCCAACCGGAAGGAAACCGGTCCCAGGTTCATGCTGGCGGCGCCCCCGGCGCCTTGAGTGAGGCGGGTGTCTTCAGCGTGCTGGATGACGCTGAGGCCGACGCGCGCGGCGGCGGCCAGGACCTCGCGCATGATGTTGTCCTTGAGGATGGGAAGTCCGTCGTCTGTGACGGCCACGACGCCGGCGGACTTGAGGGCCGCATAGTCGTTGATGGCGTCGCCCTTCGATCCGCGGGTGGCGGCGGCGATGGGGAAGACGCGGATGACGGCGCCGCGCTCCGGGGCCTGCATCCAGCGGGTGGTTTCGGGCGAGTCGTTGACCGGGAGCGTGTTGGGCATGGCGGCCACGGCGGTAAAGCCGCCCGCCGCCGCCGCGGCCGTGCCGGTGGCGATGGTCTCCTTGTGGGTGTGGCCAGGCTCGCGCAGATGGACGTGAATATCGACCAGCCCCGGCGCCACGGTGAGACCGGTTGCGTCCAGAACATCGGCGCCGTTGGCCGACTTCAGCTTGCCGGGAGAGGCGATCTCGGCCACGCGGCCGTCCTTGAGCAGGATGTCCTTGGGGAGGTCGACGCCGGCGGCCGGGTCGACCAGATGACCTCCGCGAATCGCAAGCGCCGTCATGCGCGGCCTCCTTTTGCGGTTTCGGCCAGCAGCGCCCGCTCCACCACCGCCATGCGGATGGCGACGCCGTTGCGGACCTGTTCGAGGATCACCGATTGCGGCCCGTCGGCCACGCCGGCGGTGACCTCGAGGCCTCGGATGATGGGTCCCGGATGCAGGACGACGGCCTCTGGGGCGTGTGCCGCCAGCCGCTGACCGGTGAGCTGGTATCTGGCTTTGTATTCTTCGAGATCCAGTTGCAGGCCGGCCAGGCGCTCGGCCTGGATGCGCAGCATAATGATCGCCTGAGACTGGCGGAGCGCGGCCTCGAAGTCGCGCTCGATGGCGATGCCGGGTCCCGCAAGGGCCGCCAGGTCAGGCAGTAACTCCTTGGGGCCGCAGAGCAGCACGCGCGCGCCCAGGCGGGGCAGCAGGAGCATGTTGGAGCGGGCCACGCGGCTGTGCAGAATGTCGCCCACGATGCTGACCGTGACGCCGGCAAGCGTCTCTGGAGTGACCTGATGGATGGAGTGCGGGGGCGAAATTTGAGAAGCAGGTCCTTCGACTCGCTTCGCTCGCTCAGGATGACAGCTTTTTGTGGAAGGGTCGAAGTGCGCCAGGATGGTGCGCAGGTCGAGCAGTGCCTGGGTGGGATGCTCGTGCATGCCGTCGCCTGCGTTGAGGACCGGCAGGCGGGTCTCGGCCTCCAGCAGCCAGGCAGCGCCGGAGGCGTTGTGGCGCAAGATGATCGCTTCGGCGCCGAGGGCGCGCAGCGTCAGGCCGGTATCTTTCAGCGACTCGCCCTTCTCGATGCTCGACGAGAGGCTGGAAACCAGCGTGGTATCCGCGCCGAGGCCCTTGGCGGCCAGCTCAAAGCTGGTGCGGGTGCGCGTGGAGGACTCGTAGAAGAGCAGCGCCACGCGGCGCTTGGCCAGGATGCGATCCCTGGTAAGCGGGTCCTGGTTTTCGAGAGCTGTGGCACGGGTGAGAATAAGGCTTATTCCGTCCAGACTCAGGTCTCCGACCGAGAGCAGCGATCCGGGATGGTAGGGGAACGGCGAGGCGGGAACTGGCGGCGGATGAAGCTGGCGGCGTACGGGGGTTGCGGTTGGGTTCATACGGAATTCACACCGGAGCACCGGGCTCCGGTCCGGTTCAGAGTCGTTGCCTGGGGCCTGTCAGCCCCTATGCGCGGCGAGCCGGCTGCAATAGAAAGAGCTAGTCCACCCGCTCGACCAGCAGCACCTGCTCGTCGTCGTCTACCTCGCGGAACTTCACTTCAATGATCTCGCGGCTGCTGGTGGGGACACGTTTGCCGATGTACGTGGCCTCGATGGGCAGTTCGCGATGGCCGCGGTCAATGAGTACGGCCAGTTGCACACGGCGCGGCCGGCCGTGGTCGAAGAGCGCGTCGAGCGCGGCGCGAGCGGTTCGGCCGGTGTAGAGAACATCGTCGCAGAGCACCACGTCGCGGTCCTCGACATCGAAGCCGATGGCCCCTGGGGTGACCACCGGGCGCACGTCGGCGGTGGAAAGATCGTCGCGGTAGAACTGAATATCGAGTACGCCTGTATCGACGGAACGCTTCTCGATGCCGGAAATCAGTTTGCCTAGCCTTTCGGCCAGCGGAATGCCGCGGCGCTTGATGCCTACCAGCGCCAGGTCTTCGCTGCCGTTGCTTTTTTCAACAATCTCATGGGCCAGGCGCACCAGGGTGCGCTCGATCTCCGAGGCGGACATCAGCCTGCCTTTCACGCGCAGGCTAGGCTTGTTTTGGGCTTCGCTCATAGGTACTCTTTCGCGGCTTGTCTCTCGCAGGATGATACGAGGGGTTGCCGCTCCGGGGCAAGTTGTGGAGAAGTGGGACCCAAAGCGTGGTCTTGCGCGGCCAGGAAAATGGCTCGCTTCCGCGGCGACAGCAGCTCCCCGGAAGGGTAAAAGAGGTCCTAGACTTCAGGCCGGCGGGTGCGGGCCTGGAAGCGTGCCCCCAAAGCGCCACCGCCGACGGCAAAGAAAACCAGCGCCGCAACAAGCAAGAGAATGGCGCCCAGCATCGAGCCGGCACGCCCTTCCGGGGAGAGCAGCCAGGCTTTGTAGATCGCGATGCTTTGCGCATCTACACCCGCGGACTCCCACTGCCGGCTAACCTGATCGGTGATAATGGTCTGCCAGGTGTTGTCAAGCGTCTTGCCTTGATGGAGCCAGAAGCGCATCGCGAACAAGGTCATGCCAGTAGCCGCCGCAGCCATCCAACCGCCCAGCAAGCCGGTAACCAAACCGATTCGGGCCCCGGCTCCGATCGTAATCCAGGCCGGTCGCTGGCTGCGCATGTACAAAGCCACCGCCCAGGCGGCAGCCACCGACATCCAAATTAAGCCAAAGATGCTTACCGGGGAGAACAAGGAGCAAAGCAGTCCCGCCGGAACCGCCAGCGCCACGGCCGCGCGCATGGCCTGCTTCCAGTCCACGGTGCTTGCATCGCGCACGGGCTCGCTCCACCGCTCCGGTGGGGGCTGTCCGGGGGTGCCTTCGGCCGCGTACAGCAACTGCGGCAAACCGCAGGCGGGGCAGTAGCAGTTGTCGGCCTGGATGGTCTGGTGGCAGCGAGTGCAGGTAATCTCCATACATCTAAGAGCCTATAGCATTTGGCCGCGGTGTGGGCAGACTGGTCTTCGAGGTTTCCCGCCGCGGCGGGCGGGACCCCCTTCGGCTTCGCTCAGGGCGGGCTCCGGGCAAGCTCAGGGCAGGCTCTGGGCGCCACGGACCTTCATTGTCCTTGAGAAGGCTGCTCCAGTTTCGCAGCCACGATGGCCTCAGCCGCTTGAATGGCCTCTTCCAACGTCATGTGCGTCGAATCCAGCACCACGGCGTCCGGCGCCGGCTTGAGCGGGGAATCGGCGCGGTTGCGGTCCCGTTCGTCGCGGGCGCGCAGATCGCGAATTACTTCTTCCGGTGGCACGGCCGGCGCGGGTCCAAGCTGGTCGAAACGGCGCAGACCCCGCACTTCGGGCGCGGCATCCAGGAAGATCTTGACCTCGGCATGTGGAAAGACGACGGTCCCGATGTCGCGGCCCTCCATGACCACCCCACCCTCGGCACCCAGTTGCTGTTGCAGGCGGACCATCCAGGCACGAATAGCGGGAAAGACGCTCACCCTGGAGGCTGCGTCCGTCACCATTTGATTGCGGATCAGGCCGGTTACGTCTTCGCCGTCGAGCAGGACGCGATTGCTCTCTTCGCCGGGCTCGAGGCGGATAGTGGTGGCAGCGGCAAGGCCTTCCAGGCTCTTACTCTCATCCAAAGGCAGTGCCGCGCGAAGCGCCTTGAGGGCGAAGGCGCGATACATGGCGCCCGTTTCAAGGTTCAGCAGCCCATAATGGCGAGCCAGATGCCGGGCAATGGTACTCTTTCCCGCGCCGGCCGGGCCGTCGATGGCGACGATCATCTTCCGGGCAGGCCCAAGGGAGCGCAAGAGGCTTTCATCCGCACTCATCCGCGCTTCTTCGTCTCCTGCCTGGGTGGAACGGCAAAGCCAAACCGTTTGCTGTTTCCCGCCTTTGTGCCGGCCGACAAAGCCGATTTGTGACTGCTGCGGGCCGGCCGCGTATCGGGCCGCGCGTCCTTACGCTTGGCGCTGCCGACGCGGGAGAGGCTGCCGCCACGCGCGGGAGCACCGGGCTTGCCTGCAGTTTTGGCGGAGTTGCCATGGCCGTTGCGTTGGCCCCACCCCGGAGCGGACGACTTGGTGGCTCGCGCGCCAGAGGCGCCGTTGGCCGGGCGAGTCGGGCTTCCATTGGATCGTGCGCCGTTGGCGGGACCGGTACCCGCATGAGCCTCATTGGCGCTTGTGGGCGAATTCTGGCTCCAGCGCGTCCCGGAGGCCGGCCGGGAGCCGCTCGCCGAACGTGACCCAGCTGGCCGCGCACCCGCGGTACGCGGTTCGATGCTTGTGCGACGGCCTGGGCGGCTGCTGGTGGAATTGGCCGCGGCGAACGCCGGCTTGCGATCGCGGGAGTGCGTGACTGGCCGGCTGAAGTGGGGCCGGGCCGCAGTGGACTTCCCGCTGGAAGCAGGCTTGCGCGCCGCGGAACTGCGGGTAGGGTGGGGTTCAGCGGAGTTGCGCAGTTCAATTGGGGCTGGCGAGGCGGGTGAAGCAGACTTCGGCGGCTCAAACTCCGGTGCGTCCTCCTCATGGTCCCGTGAGCGCAGGAAGTACGCGGAGGACAGCATGGACGAGCTGGCATAGACGGTAGGAGGATCGGCAAACTCCGGCAGCGTGCCGGCGACGTAGAAGTGCGGTGCGTGACCCAGCGAGATGGTATGTACCTGGCGGGTGGCAACCAGGCCGCGAAGCACTTCGCGCACCTTGCTGCGCGCGGTGAGAGGAGCAAGGAACAGCTCGACCTCTTCCATGCTGGCCGCGATCACTGCCTGCAGATAGATGGAAGCAAGCACCGAAATCGCTGTGACCTGCGAGGTGGAGGCGCCTTCGGCAATGGCTTTCTGGTAACGCGTGCGGAGCAGTTGCCACTGGGCAGGCTGGCCGGGGGCTGAAACAACCGGGATGATGCGAAGCTGCTGCCAGAGCTCGGTGATGGCGCGCAAAACCGCGCCTTCGGTCACTTCCCGGCCCAGTGCATGTTTCAGCTCGGCGATGGTGGCGTCGCCCGTCTCCAACTGTTTGTACGCCTGCACGGCCAGTTGCGAAACTTGGCGTGAGCCGGTCAGTTGCGGGCTGCGGCGCCAGTCGCGGTCGCCCCTTAGCGCATACACGTAAGGCAGAACCCAGCTCGCCACTACGAAGTCTTGCAGCTCACCCGGCTGTCCCAGAAGGTTCAGCCGGACGGCCACGTCGTCCTTCTCCAGGCGCACCAGCAGCTCTTCGCCTACAGTAATATGGCTGGGATCGGGGGTCGCGTTCTGCCGTCCGGCTACAGCCTCCACAAACGAAGGCGCGATGGAAGAGGAAAACTGCCTCCGGGGCAAGAAAAGACACAATCCGGTCTCTTCCATCCACGTTCGGGCGTCCTCCAGTGTGAGTACCCCGTGTCCGTTCTGGCGCATCCTGTCGGCGCGCGATGCTTCCAATTGCTCTGCTGTCAAAGAAAAACCTCACTTCCAGGCTGGCGTTGTCGCCGGGCAGTCCCTGCTCCTGAGAGGGGAGGGTTGCCACCTTCCTAATGTTACCTATTTTTCAGGTGCGATGGAAGGCCCGCTGGATCTCCTTCCAAGAATACAACAAAGCTATTGGACGTCCATGCGGGCAACTCGTTGGGTGGCTAGTTTTTGCCAGTTCCAAGAGTAACCACTCCATACGAGCCGGGTCAAGGGCAGTGTTGACCTTGATGGCGGAATGGCAGGCGATGGAGGCGGCAATGCGTGTGCGCAGAGCTGTAAGATCCTCATTTTGCTTGGGTTCGTCAGAATCAGCGCCGGATTGCTCAATGACCTCGGCCAGCATCCGCTCCAAGGCCGCTCCCTCCAGGCCCACCGGCGCCGCCTTGACCGCAAGTGTTTGTGGGCCAAAGGGTTCCACCTCAAAGCCGTTGCGGTCCAGCTCCTCGGCGATACGCGCAAAGACCACCATCTGCCAGGGCTTGAGTTCCACCAGCATGGGCATCAGGAACCTCTGACGCTGCACCTGCTCCACCTTGCGGTCGCGCAAAATTTTTTCAAAAAGTACCCGTTCATGTGCCACATGCTGGTCAATGATCCACAAACCGTCGTCGCCGGCGGCCAGAATGAACGACTCCCGCAACTGCGCCAGCGGGCGCAGCGAGCCCAGGCGATTCAGGTTGGCGGCTGCCTGCTCGGCTTCCACCTGGGCTGTAGCGGCGGCGGTCGCCGTCAGCGGGCCTGGCCCATTCGCCGTTGCCCTGCCGGGACTTGGGGAGCAACCGTCCATGCCGGATGGATCGGCCGGCTGGAACAGCGCGGCGGCAGCCTCGCCCCACGCTTTTTGATCCCCCCATCCGCCGGGATTCAAGGCCCGGGCGTCAAAGGGAAGTCTGCCGGGAACGGGCGCTGGCAGCCGCGGCGTGAGTTGGAAGGGTTCGGCTTCCGCCTCGGCGATCTGGAACGCCCCCGGATCGGAGTCAGTCGGCTGTGCACTGTCTGGAAGACCGGGCAGTGGCGAGGCGGCCGGGGGCATCAGCGAAGGGCTGGCGGCAGGGGAATTGTCCAGCGCGGCCAGGAAGCCGGCCGCCGGGCGCGCCTGGATCAGCGCCGTCCGCAGGCTGTCGCGCACAAAGTCGTGGACCAGACTCTGCTGACGGAAGCGCACCTCGGTCTTGGCGGGATGCACGTTCACATCCACTTCTTCGGGAGGCATTTCGAGGAAGAGCAACACTACCGGGAAGCTGGTGGGAGGAATCACGTTGCGATAGGCCTCAGTGATTGCGTGAAGCAGCAGCCGGTCGCGGATAAGACGCTTGTTCACAAAGATATAGATCGAGTTCCTGTTGAGTTTTTGCAGCTCCGGCCTGGAGTAGAAGCCGGTCAGCCGCAAAACGCCTGGGTCGCGGGCGGGCTGGGCGGAATCTCGCTTCCAGGGGGGCGGGTCGGGCAGACCGGCGTGGGCGAGGGGGGTCTCGGCGGCCACCGGCAGCAGTTGAGCGAGCGTGTCCTTGCCGAAGATCTGGTAGATGCGCTCCGCGGTGCGCGCCACCGGCGGCGCGGAGACGATGGTGTGCGTGGCCGAGACCAGCTCGAAGTGTTTCTCCGGGTGGGCCAGCGCGTAGTGGGTCACCAGGGCTGTGACGTGGGCCAGCTCGGTGGACTCTGCGCGGAGGAATTTGCGCCGGGCCGGGGTGTTGAAGAAGAGATCCGCTACGGCCAGCGTGGTTCCACGGGGCAAGGCAGCGTCGTCCACGTGGAGAATCTTGCCGCCGGCGATTTCGACGCGGGTTCCGGCGTCCGCCGCGGCGGATTCTCCGGTAGCTGTTTCCAGGGTCACGCGGGCTACCGAGGCGATGGAGGGCAGCGCCTCGCCGCGAAAGCCGAGGGTGGCGATGGAGAGCAGGTCGTCGGTGGTGCGCAGCTTGGATGTGGCGTGGCGTTCGAAGGCCAGCAGGGCATCGTCGCGGTTCATGCCCTGGCCGTCGTCGGTGATGCGGATGAGGCGGCGGCCGCCGGCCTCGACTTCGACGCGAATGCGGTTGGCGCCGGCGTCCAGGGCATTCTCCAGCAGTTCCTTGACCACGGAGGCCGGGCGATCGACAACCTCGCCGGCGGCGATCTGGTTGGCAACCTGGTCGGGGAGAATGCGGATGCGGCCCATAAGGTCTTAGGGTAACGCAGAAGACAGGGAACAGGGATCAGGGAACAGTGGTCAGTTGGTGACGCGCGGGATATTGTCTATAGCGGCTTCCAGGCGTCACCGGAGACTTGAGCTGTAAGCTCGTCCATTTCTTGTGCGGATAGGACTTCTGCCATATAAAGCTCGTCTGTTTCATAAAGCTCAAATGGGTTCTTGACGGCTAATAGAATCCCTCCTTCATGCGGCCCTGCGACGGCGAAGGCCATAGCGACGTCTTTCATTGGATCGAATTCATGAATATCCCGAATCCTCGACCATTCGCGAGCTTTGATGGCCGTGAAGATTTCGACCAGATTCGACCTGTGGAATGCACTTCCAACCTCGGAGTACTTGTGACCCACTATCGTCGTTCCGCAGGCCGAACAAACTGGCGCTAGCTGGCGAATCATTGCGGCTGTGGCGTCGGTTGTTTCTTCTTCACGCGCGGGCATGCATTTCCCTTCCCATACAGGCAACATACGGCGCCACATAGGACAGGCCGGAATCAAGCAGATTCGATCGTAAAAACCTTCTGCTTGTGCTGGAATTCAACCCTGAACTGCTCGAAAAACCCCGCCTGGCCGAGCAGCCCGAGGCCAATCGAGTCCACGCCGTTGGTAAAGCCGGAATAGGCCGTAAATGCTATTCCACTTCCAAGATCAATCGCGATGGTGTCGTAGTAAGTTACGTTTGCCTGGCTCCCTACTCCGCCGGTCAGCGCCTTGGGCAGCTTCAGAACATCCAACTTGAGCAGAATCGCCAGGCTCAGCGGGAACAAACAGGCATCTGCGCCGGAGTCGGGGAGCACCATACTCCGGATCGACTGGCCGTTGGTTGCCGTGAGGGTAGCGGAGGCTAGCGGCCGGAATGCTGTTGTTCCCTGAGGATGCGCTTCGTTTGGCGGAAGGGGAATTGAGGCGTATGGGTACGAGGCTCTTGCCATCTTCGCTCAGAGGAACATCGCCGAGTTCCGATCGGGAACGCGCACCATGAGCGGGAGCTTCTCGCCCTTTTCCTGGGCTTCGTTGAGAACGGCTTGAGCGTCCACGCCGAAAGCAATGGCCTTGTGCTGCTTCTCAGAGATGGCTACCCATGCGCCTGCGGGGATGTCCTTGAGCAATTCCGAAAGATCGGCAATGGTCGCGGCCATGGTTTCCTCTTCTCTGCGGGCTTCAGCGGCCTTTAGATGCCCATGCCGAACTCGCTGGCTTGCTGTTCGCCGGCGTTGGCGTAGAAGTCGTAGGGAGTGCGGCGCTTGAACTTGTAGCGGCTGCGCAGTTCGTTTCCCACGAAGATGCCCAGCGCGGCCACTGCCAGCCCCACCGAGAACCAGCCAATCACACGGAGGGTATTGCCTTCCCTCTTCTCTTCCGCGAGTGCTTCTTCTTCGGTTTCGAGGACTTCGTGCTCAGTGGACATGGCGACAGCCTCCTGCAGGCATGATAGCGCAGATTCGTTCCAGAAGGCATCCCATGCGGGCGGTGGCTGTACCACTTTTGTCTACTGCGTAGAGTCGATTCGGGAAAGCCACGCGGCTTTTGCCTGCTCGGGAAGGAAGCTGGCGCGGATGGAGTTGGCGGCCAATTGGCGCAACTCCGCGCGGGAAAAGCCCTGCACGGTGTGGGCCAGCTGGTACTCGTTGGCCACATCGGAACCGAAGAAAGCCGGATCGTCGGAGTTGAGCGTGACCAGGAGGCCGGCGTCGAAGTAGCGGCGCAGCGGGTGCTCGGCAAACGAGGCGCAAACCCCGGTGCGGACGTTCGAGGTCGGGTTCAGCTCCAGCGGGATGCTCCGCTCCTTCAGTTCCTGGAGCAGGTAGAAATCCCTCGTGGCCGAAAAGGCGTGGCCGATGCGCTCGGAACCGATAGAAAGCGCCTCGCGGATGGCCTCGGGGCCAGTGGTCTCGCCGGCGTGGTTGGTCAGGCGCAGGCCCGCTTCGCGTGCCTGGGCATAGAGGGCGCGGAAGGGCTCGGAGCCGGTGCGCCGCTCGTCGCCGCCCAGGCCGATGCCGATGATGGACGGGTGCGTGGCCTTGAGTTCGGCGGCCTTCAGGAAGACCCGCTCGCCCTCCTCGACCGTGAAGTGGCGGACGGCGTCGAAGATCCAGTAGAGTGAGAGGCCCAGTTCGCGTTCGCCGCGCTCTCTGGCTCGTTCGAGCCCGGCAAAGATGGGCTCAAATGCCTGGGGATCGTGATTCCGCCACATGTAGATGACGCCCACCGAAATGTAAACTTCGGCGTGGACCACGCCCTGTTCGGCCAAATGCTGCATCATGCGCCAGGCGGCCAGTTCGTAGTCCTCGGGGCCGGTGAGCAGCCGGGTGACGGCCTTGAAAGCCTCGATGAATCCGGTGAAGTCGGCGAAGCGGTAGAGCGCCTCGGCCTCGGCCAGCGTGATTGGGGCGGCATCGTGGCGGGCGCTCAACTCCACCAGCGTCGAAGGAAGGATGGTGCCTTCGAGGTGCAGATGCAACTCCGCCTTGGGCAGGCGGCGGATGAAGTCGCGAATGGACTGCATGCTTTGAGTGTAAAGGGAGCCCCTTTCCCCGGAGTCCTGTCCGGAGGAAAGCCGCTTCGGAACGTTCCAAGATTCGTCGATTGACTTATTTAAGTCGCCGCGCGCAAAATGAAGCATGGAGAAAACCGCCATTCGCACATCCATCGACCTTCCCCGGGAGCTGCACCGCAAACTGCACGAAGCGGCTGCGCGCAAGGGTTGTTCGGCGCGCAAGTTGATTCTGGCCGGCATTGAACATGCAGTCGGCGAACCGGAGATATCCCGTCCCGCACGGCGGCTCACTCTTGACGAGTCGCTCGTTCCACTGGCTGGACGCCGCATTGATTTTACGAATGAAGAGCTCTATGACCTCATTGAGTTTCCCTGATTTGAACGTTTGGCTTGCCTTGGTTTCTCACGAGCACGTTCACAGCGCGAGCGCTCGCCGCTGGTGGAACTCATCGAGTGGGCGGATCGCATTCTGCCGGCTTTCGCAGCTCGGCTTGCTCCGGCTGCTTACCACAGCGGCGGTCATGGGAAACAAACCGCTTTCGTTCGACGAGGCTTGGCGCGTCTACGACAGTCTGTATGCGGACGAACGCGTGGTCTTCTCACCGGAGCATTCCCAGACAGACGGGCTCTTTCGAACCAAAACGACTGGCCCGGCGAGCGGTCCAAAGGTGTGGGCCGATGCCTGGTTGCTCGCCATTGCAGAGGCCGCAGGAGGCGTGCTGGTTACATTCGACAAGGCGCTTGCGACGCGGGGAGCGCATTGCCTGCTGTCGAAGAGAGGATGACTCCGCGAATGCTCCGGACCGTCGCGGTCCCCCGTCCAGGTCAATGAGTGGTTTTGCGACTGGTCCAGAACCAAGGCAGAAGGGCGGTAGCTTCCGGATTGGCGACCACTCGCTGGGAACGACGCCTTCAATTTCGATTGAGCGTACAAACCGCGAAATGGGTTCTTCCTACAGAGTTCAGTGAAACCGTTTGCGATCCTCGGAAGCACTCGCGTTTGTGCATTTCGATCTTTGAAATCTCGGTTTAGTGCATGTGGAACACATAGATCAGGACGAGCAAACTAACGATCATGTTCGCCAATGCGATTTCGGTTCTACGCCATTCCCTTTTCGTCTTCGGCCACCACCTAAACATGACAAAGTAAGACAGAACACAATTCGGCAGCATAACGGCTACCTGCAACCATCTGGGCCAGTCTGCATACGGAGTGATCACGCGTCCCATTCTAGTCTTGAATGCAAGGGGAACACACATCCGGGGCGGTTTACCGGCAAACCAGAAGTAATCCTCAATTAAGGACTTCAGCCCAAGTCATCTGCAAAGGGCAGAGCCGCGTAGCGCAGGCGGCGGTTCTGCGAGCGGTCACCGGGGTTTGGCGAACTCCGACCGGTGGCGGCTGTAGAGGAAGTAAATGAACAGGCCGATCCCCAGCCAGATGATGAAACGGAACCAGGTGATGATGGGCAATCCGGCCATCAGCAGGAAGCAGAAGACCACGCTCAGCACTGGAATGATGGGACCGCCGGGAACGCGAAAGCCGCGGCGGCGCTCCGGCTCGCGATAGCGCAAGATGATGACCCCGACCGAGACCAGGACGAAGGCGAACAGGGTTCCGATGTTGGAAAGATCGGCGAGCGTGCCGATGTCGAACAGGCCGGAGGGGATGGCAACCACGATCCCGGCCACCCAGGTGGAAAAGGCGGGCGTGCGAAAGACGGGATGCACATTGCTGAAGACTTTGGGCAGCAGGCCGTCCCTGGACATGGAGAACCAGACCCGCGACTGGCCAAGCTGGTAGACCAGGATCGAGGAGAGCATGCCCATGATGGCGCCAAACAGGACCACCAGCCTGATCCAGTGGAGCGAATGGCCGCCGGGGAGGATGGAGAGCTTCCTGAGCGCGTTGACCACCGGCGCGGCGTCGCCCACCATCGAATGCCAGGGCACCAGGCCGGTGAGGCAGACGGCTACGGCGACATAGAGCACAGTGCACACAGCCAGCGTGGCGATGATGCCGATGGGCAGGTCGCGCTGCGGGTTACGGCATTCCTCGGCCGCGGTGGAGACGGAGTCGAAGCCGATATAGGTGAAGAAGATGATCGATCCGCCGGTCAGCACTCCCGACCAGCCGTTGGGCATGAACGGATGCCAGTTGCCGGGATGGATGAAGCCGATGACCGCGAAGACGAAGATCAGGATGGCGATGAGCTTGAGCCCCACCATGGCGTTGTTGGTGCTGGCCGACTCGCGAATGCCGCGTACCAGGATCACGGTGAGGACGAGAACGACGAGAAACGCCGGGATGTTGAAGCCGAGGTGCCAGCCGGGATGATAGAGCCAGTTGCCGCCCAGGTCCTGCAGGCCTTCCGGCAGATATGCGGGTGATATCCATATGGGCGAGGGATGCAGGCCGAACCAGTCCAGAAGGTCGACCACATGGGCGGCAAAACCGACGCTGACGGTCATGTTGGAGCCGGCGTATTCCAGGATCAGGTCCCAGCCGATGATCCAGGCGATCAGCTCTCCCATGGTGGCGTAGGTGTAGGTATAGGCCGAACCGGCGATGGGGATCATGGACGCGAGTTCGGCATAACACAGCCCTGTGAGCGCGCAGACGATGGCCACCAGGATCAGCGAAAGAGCGATCGCGGGACCGGCGCCCGGCCGTCCGGCCAGTTCTGTGTGGGTGATGATGTAGTGGATCAGCGGCGTATTGCGGATGCTGGGGTCAGGGAACTTCTCCCCGGAGATGGCCGTGCCGATGACCGTGAAGATGCCCGAGCCGATGACGGCCCCGATGCCCAGCGCGGTCAGCGACCACGGGCCCAGAGTTTTTCTGAGCCTATGCCCGGGTTCTTCCGAGTCCCGGATGAGCTTATCGATCGACTTGCGGGCAAGCAGTTGGCTGGCCAGGGCAGTGCTCCTCATCCCGTAGGTTGTGGGGTCCTGTCAATGGCGGACTTCCGCCGGTTGCGGGCTTGTTGCCTGGTTCAAGATGCCTTGGCAGCAGTGTACAGGATCAGAACTCCCCATGGAACGCCCCCCTCTGCAGATTGGGTTCCGGCAAGTCAGCTCCGCACCAACACGCAAGGAGAGAGGCTACCTGGTTTTTGGGAAAGGGGCTCCGGGTGTGCCGTATTGGGCCGCGCCGGAACCCTGTTCAGTGCTGGAGCGGCTGGTTACCGTTTCGACACTCCGCGTGCCAACTTCTTCAGTTTCTTCTTGTTTGCTCCGCGCGGCGTGGTCCGCTTCGCCTTGGGGGCAGCCTTCTTGCGGGCGATGCGTTTCAGCTTCTTGCGTTCCAGCTTGTCTTCGACTTTGGTGGTGTCGGCCACGTGTAACCTCTTTCGCTGCAATCTGTTCAGGGTTTCCCGCAAATCGGGTCGATGTGACTTATAGGATAACAGGGAATTCGCCGGGGCGAAAGCGGCATCCGCGCGCATTTGCCAGCGCCCTTAAGCCGGATTCAGGACGGCATCGCAGCCATTTCCAGCGTACAATAGAAATAGACCCGCATTTGGGATAAACCAGCCTGCTCGGCTCCGGCCGTCCTACCGCTTCTGACGAGCTCCGCACCGCACGCAACAATCAACCTGTTCACCGGAGTTCTTCATGCGTTCCAACCAGATACACCGCGCGCTCGCGCACGGAATGAACCGATTTGAAGTCTGCCAGCTTGTATCAAAAGGCGTAAAAGCCACGCATAAGACCGGCGCGCGCTTTGAAGATTCGATTAACGATGTGTTGCACTATCTGGGCACCCACGAGACGCCCAGGGAAGATCTTCACCCGGCAATCCCGCAAATCAGCGTCAAGAGCCTCAAGCCCGCCGCATAGCACTATTCCCGATTGGCAGAGTTCAGAGTCGCGTTTGGGCGCATAAAGCAGAAGAGGGACGGCATCGCTGCCGTCCCTCTTCTTTTTGATTCCATTCAAGTTGCTCGGACTTAATCCTTAGACAACCTGGACGTTCTCAGCCTGCCAGCCCTTGGGGCCCTTGGTCACGTTGAACTGGACCTTCTGGCCTTCCTGCAGCGAACGGAAACCGTTCGACTGGATGGCAGTGTGATGGACGAAGACGTCCTCGCCGTTTTCACGGCTCAGAAACCCGAAACCCTTGGCATCATTAAACCACTTGACTGTGCCTGTTTCCATTGTGTGTTGCTCCTCTGATACTGAATTACCGTCCGAACGCAATGTGGAAGTGTTGCGTGCAGGCGGTAACCGGAACAGGCAAGAACTTCAGATCGAATTCTACGATTGAATTAAGTGTACCACGGAACGGTCAGGCGCCCCGGACCATTTGGCCGGATGGAGCGAATGGTTTGGCCGGGAGGGTTCCGTTTTGGGGTCCGATTGCCTGGAAGGTGCGGCAATCGGCAGGGAGCGCGGGGGACAGGGTAAACTCTTTCTGGCCTGGAGGGGTAAAACTTTTGACCTACGAAAGCAGCCGGGTGCTGGTCCTGAACCCCGGATCGACGTCGACGAAGTTGGGGGTCTACACCCGGGCGGGCGCCGAGCTGGTGCGGACGCTCCGGCATGGAGACGAAGAGTTGGCGCGCTTCCGTGGGCGGCCGATGGTGGCGCGGCTGGAGTATCGGGCGGGGCTGATCGAGCGCGAACTGGAAGCGGCCGGGTACTACCAGGCAGGGCTCGGCGTGGCCCGGTTTGCCGCGGTGGCTGGACGGGGAGGGCTGCTGCCACCGCTCTCCTGCGGCACCTACGTGGTGGACGAGGCGATGGTCGAAGAGCTGCGGCTGGCGCGGCGCGGAGAGCACGCGTCGAACCTGGGGGCCTTGCTGGCGCTCAAGTTCGCGCAGGCGGCGGGGGTGAACGCGTACATTGTGGACCCGACGACGGTGGACGAGTGGCAGCCGTGCGCGCGCCTCACCGGCTCACGGCTGGTGGAGCGTACCTCGATCGGCCATGCGCTGAACACCAAGGCCGTGGCGCGACGGTTTGCGCGGGAACAGGCGCGGGCGTACGAGGCGCTGCGGCTGATTGTGGTGCACATGGGCAGCGGGATCACCGTTTCGGCGCACCGGGACGGACGAATGATCGACAGCAACACCATCGAGGAAGGCCCGTTCGGCCCGGACCGTACCGGGGGGCTGCCGGTGCGGGCGCTGATCAAGCTCTGCTTCAGCGGCAGGTTCACGCAGGCTCAGCTCGATCGCCACGTCTTCGGCGACGGCGGCCTTTTCGCCTACCTGGGCACGCGCGACCTGATCGAAGTGGAACGGCGGATCGGCGCGGGCGACGGTGAGGCCGCGGCGGTTTTTGAAGCGATGATCTACCAAATCGCCAAGGAGGCCGGAGCGATGGCCGCGGTACTCCAAGGCAAGGTGGATGCGGTGCTGCTGACTGGTGGAATGGCTTACTCGGAGAGAGCGGTGAAGCTGCTCGGCGGCTACGTGGAGTGGATTGCCCCGATCAGGGTTTATCCCGGCGAGGATGAGTTGCAGGCGCTGGCCGAAGGGGTGTTCCGGGTGCTCGACGGCGAGGAGACGGCGAAGAGGTTGGGTGCGCAGGCGGCGGTGGACGGCGCGGTTTGAATCACCGGCTTTGGGCTTCCGCTTGCAATCTTGCAGGATCTCCCAGGTCTCAAAGGCGAGACCTGGAACACCCGGATTTCCGATGTGGGCCATATGCCGATGAGGGCTAAACGAGGGGAGTGTGTCATTGTGCATAGATTCACCATCTTCAACTACGGTCAAATTTGAATTGGCTAAAGCTCAACGCGAGTTGGAGGTTCGGCCTTAAGAGAAGAGGAGTCCTCCGTGTTCTGCGCGGCTTTCCTTACCCCGCTGGTATGCATGCTTCTCCTTCTAATTAGTCATGGCCTATCTGGTCAGGGGCTGCCTGTGAGCGCGCCTACGCTCCTCATCAAGAGCGGCACTCCCGTGGAGCTTCAATTGGCGGAAACGATCTCTTCCGCGCATACGCACAAGAGCGACCATCTTGATTTTGCAGTCGTGAAAGACGTGGCAATCGGAGGATTCACGGTAATCCGGACAGGGACCGTGGCCATAGGTTCGGTGATCGGAGTGAAAGGCAGGCGCCCTCTGGGCATGGGGGGCGACGTGATTATCAAGCTCGATTCGGTGCAGCTCACTACCGGCCAGTGTGTCGGGTTAGTTGCGCGCAAGGAGTTCAAAGGAAGATCGCGCACCGTTCGAATGGGAGTGGAGATGGCCATCGCAGTGGCATTTTACTGGCCCGCCGCCCCGGTGTTCCTGTTGTCGCGTGGCCGGGAGAGCACGGTTCTGAAAGGCGCAGACCTGACAGCGTACACGAAGGACGATTCTTCGGTGGAGACGGAGGATCTGCCCAGATCGCGGGAAAGTGTTTCGGAACTGAGCGAGATGATCAGCCTGCTGCCGACACGAGTTCTGACTGGCGAAGGGCGCGAGGGCGATATGCTGAATCTGATCTTCATGGCCAGGGAAGACGATTTACAAGTGGCCTTTGCGCGGGCCGGTTGGCTAAAAGCGGACAAGTCCATACCTCAAATCGTTTGGCGTCTGATGTGGCAGCGAATGCACTACACGAAGTTGCCAATGGACCATCTTTACGTCTTTGGAAGGACGCAGGACTATTCATTCGTGATGCCTGACCCTAAGTCGATCGTGGCGCGGCGGCACCACCTGCGCATCTGGAAAACAGATCGTGAGGTGGATGGCATTCCGCTGTGGGTTGGCGCGGCCACGCATGACGTCTCGATCGAGTTTGTGAAGCACAAGTTTGGGATCTTTCACAAAATCGACCCAAATGTGGATGCGGAGCGCGACTTCATCGCCGGGAACCTGGCAGAGACATGGCAACCTGCTCGCGCGGAGTACATGCATTGCGCGAAGTCTGTTTTCAGCGCCCAAACTGCCACCGGACAGGGATATTACTCCGACGGCAGAATGCTTTTTCTGGAACTGACCCGGAAAAACGCACCCATGAAGGGAGCAACGGAAATTGCCGGGAATTTGCGGTAGAACGGCGGGGAGTTGGAGGTCAGGTGCTGGATGCTTTGCCGGGCAGGTGGCCCGCATCTCAGGATGCCATCACAAGAATGGGCGCCCCAAGGTTTCGCCTTGCCAGGTTCCGACACAATGTGTAAAGGATGCCATGGAACTGATCGCTCGGAATCGTGAAGTGGGATACCCGGCTCTTGTGTTCAGGGAAGACTTTATAGCTTTTGCAAATTGGCGAACTTTTCCATCAGCTTTTTCATGCCGTGGCGAGAGAAGAGGACGGTGAGCTTGGCGTCTTCGCCGTCGCCTTCGCGCATCAGGACGGTGCCTTCGCCGTACTTCGAGTGGCGGACGCGCTGGCCTTTTTTGAGGCCGGCGACGCCGGTGGGTTGCGGAATGTCCATGGGCGAACGGGACGTTGCGGGGCGGGGGAATGCGCCGGGTTTGCCGAGGCCCGGCTTGCCGCCGAAGAAGCGGGCGATGTTGTCGATGGAGTTGGGCGCTTGCGGTGCTTCCGCGCTTTCACCCTTTGGACCGGCTGCGGGACTGGACGAGGCTGGGTTGGTTCCCTGGCCGGATGAGGGGGTTTTGGCGCTACCGGTCATCCAGGAGGCGACGAAGGGTTTGGAGGGGGAGGGTTTGGCGCTGGCTCCGAACACTTTGCTGCCGGTTCCCAATCCCTTGCCGCCGGCTGCGGCGGTGCGCTGGGATTCCTGGCTTTCGTCTTCGTAGTTGTAGTGTTGGTCGGCGAATTCGCTGAATTGGCTGCGGCGGCGGGCGGGGCCGTAGCCAGTGGCGTACGTGTTGTAGGCGGGGGTGGACCAGGCGGGGCTCCGGCCACCGAGGTTTTCGACCAGCTGGGTGGGGACTTCTTCCAGGAAGCGGGAGGGGATGCTCATCTCCGGGGCATCGTTGCCGTAGCGGCGGCGGTAATGGGCGCGCGTGAGGATGAGGGAGTTCATGGCGCGGGTCATGCCGACGTAGCAGAGGCGGCGCTCTTCTTCGAGCTCGTCGGGATTGTTGAGGGTGCGGGAGTGGGGGAAGAGGCCCTCCTCGAGGCCGGCGAGGAAGACCAGCGGGAATTCGAGGCCCTTGGCGGCGTGGAGGGTCATGAGGGTGACGCGGGAGTCGGGGTCGAACTGATCGGTGTCGGAGGCGAGAGCTGCGTGGTCGAGGAATTCGGCCAGGGTCTCGCCGCGGGCTTCGGCGTCGTGGGCGGCGTTGGCCAGCTCCTTGAGGTTTTCAATGCGGCTGAAGGCTTCAGGGGAGCCTTCGGTTTCAAGGGCCTTGATGTAGCCGGTGCGGTCGATGAGGAACTTTATCAACTCGGGGAGGGTGGCGGCGTCGCCGGGGGCGCGGAATGCACTTCCGCGCTCTTGGTTTTCTTCGGCAATTTCTTTGCCGACTTCTTCCGGATCGGATTCGAAATCGGGGTCAGGTGGGGTTGGATTCCCAGGTCTCAGAGGCGGGACCTGAGGCACCCGGGGCTCGGGTGTCCGTTTGGGCATCGTGAGGAAAGGTCGTTTGGGCGCAGTGGCGAAAGGAGAGAAGTTGCCGGCGCCGGGGAGGGGGAGCTGGGGATGGTTGCTCGATTCGCCGAAGTCGAAGCCGGTTGCCGAGTCCGCGCTGGCTGCGTCGGGGCTGGAGGATGCTGCCGACGCCGATCCGAATTCGAAATCGGTGTCGGCGGCGTCCGATTCCGCGCTGGCGGCTACGTCGGCGGAAAGCTTGCCGGCGAAGTCGGGGTCCATCATGGCCTGGGCGTCGAGGATGAGCTGGCGGAAGGACTCGAGAGCCAGGAGGGCGCGGGTGGGAATGAGGCGATTCTGCAAGACAGCGGCCAGGGCGTCCCAGGTGGATTGGCCGGTTTCAAGGGCCAGGCGCTCGAGGGTTTCTAGAGTGGTTTTGCCGATGCCGCGGGCGGGGGTGTTGATGATGCGCTGCAGGGCCATGGAGTCGTGGGGGTTGCGGATGAGGCGGAGGTAGCCGAGCAGGTCCTTGATCTCGGCGCGCTCGTAGAAGCTGAAGCCGCCGACCATGGTGTAGGCGATGTTGTAGCGGCGCAGCGCCTCCTCGACGAAGCGGGACTGGGAGTTGGTGCGGTAGAGGACGGCACAGTGATCCGCTCCGCGGACTTCGCCGCCGGCAGCCTCAGCTTCGCGGAGGAACTTCTGGATGCGGTCGGCGATGAAGAGGGCCTCGTTTTCGCCGTCGGGGGCCTCGTAGTAGCCGATCAGCGAGCCTCCCTGGCGATCGGTCCAGAGCTTTTTCCCCTTGCGGCGGATGTTGTTGGCGACCACCGCGCCGGCCGCTTCAAGAATGATCTGCGTGGAGCGGTAGTTCTGCTCCAGGCGGACGATGTGGGCGTTGGGGAAGTCCTTTTCAAACTCCAGAATATTGCGGATGTCGGCGCCCCTCCAGGAGTAGATGCTCTGGTCCTCGTCGCCCACGGCGCAGACGTTTTTTTGCTCGCTAGCCAGCAGCTTCATGAGCTCGTACTGGGGGCGGTTGGTGTCCTGGTACTCGTCGACAAGGAGATAACGGTAGCGGCGCTGGTAGCGCTCGCGGGCTTCGCCGGAGACCCTGAGCAGGCGGACGGCTTCAAGCAGCAGATCGTCGAAGTCGAGGGCGTTGTTCTTGCGCAACTCGGCCTTGTAGCTCTGGTAAATGTGGGCAATGCGCTCGCTGTTCGGATCCTTGGAGGCGAGGTAATACTCCTGGGGATCGACCATGTGGTTCTTGGCCCAGGAGATGCGGCCGAGAACGCTGCGGGGGGTGAGTTGCTTGGTGTCCAGGCCCATGCGGCGCATGACCTGCTTGACGATGGCCTGCTGGTCGTTCTCGTCGTAGATGGCGAAGGCACGGGTGAGGCCCTCGTTGCCGACTTTGAGGGCTTCGATGTCGCGGCGCAACAGGCGGACGCAGAGGGAGTGGAAGGTGGAGATGAGGGGCTTGGCGAGGGACGAATGGCCGAGTAGCCGGTCGACGCGTTCGGCCATTTCAGTGGCGGCCTTGTTGGTGAAGGTGACGGCGAGGATGGAGTCGGGAGCGACGCCTTTTTCGCGGATGAGCCAGGCGATGCGGCTGGTGATGACCCGGGTTTTGCCGGAGCCGGCTCCGGCGAGGATGAGCAGGGGACCTTCGGTGGCCTCGACGGCGGCGCGCTGTTCGGGATTCAGGTTGTCGACGAGCGGCTGCACGGGGCAAGTCCAGGTGGGAAGGGTCCTGAGGCTAGTGTACCGGTTGGGGCGGTGGAAGGGTTGGGGCGGTGGGGTGACGCGGAGAGTGTGCGGGGCGACGGAGCGGGTTGTGGAAGTAATAATGGACAAAATGAACATTTCGTACAATCTGTACATTTTGTCTATTTTGATCATTCTTGGAGTATGATGGGTACATGCCAACTATGTCTGCAACCCAAGCCAAACAGAATTTTGCAGCTTTGATCGATGCTGCGCAACGCGAGCCGGTGCGCATTCAGCGGCACGAGCGGGATGTGGCCGTGCTGGTGTCGGCGAATGAGTGGGAAAAGATCCATAAGATGCGTGTGGAGCAGTTGATTCGCTTGACCGAGGAGGCAGGCCGCTTCGCTGCATCCAAGGGCATGACGGATGAACTGCTTGAGCAACTTTTGGCCGACGAGGAATGAGACGGCTCGTCGTTGTGGATACAAACGTCTATGTGAGCCGCCTGCTTAATCCACTTTCTGTGCCTGGGCGAGCAGTTGCGAAGGCGTTGGAGGAAGACCGGTTACTGGTTTCGACGGCCACCTTGATGGAATTGCAAGTGGTGTTGCGGCGCCCGAAATTTGCTCCGTATATTCCGCCTGGCTATGTGGAATCGTTCCTCGAACAGGTTCTCTCAGTCGCCATTCCCATAGAAATCCATGCGCCTATCCGCGCCTGCCGCGACCCTCGCGACGACAAGTTTCTTGAGGTTGCCGTGCATGGGCGAGCCGATGCCATTGTGACAGGAGACCGCGACCTGCTGGAGTTGCATCCATTTCGAGGGATAGCGATTCTCACGCCGGCGGAGTACCTGGAGCGGGAATAGGACTGGATGGCGACCAGTTATTCTGAAGAAACCATGACTCTCCCAATCAAACCAGGGATCTCCGGCGACGAGTCCTCGCCGCCGGGGTGGAAGCCTGTACGCCGTGCGGCCGTTTACTGCGGATCGGCTAACGGTAACGATCCTGCTTTTCTTGCCGAGGCTGTGGCGCTGGGCGAGGCGATTGCCGCGGCGGGGCTGGGGCTGGTGTATGGCGGGGCCAGCGTGGGGCTGATGGGCGCGGTGGCCGATGCGGCGCTCAAGAGCGGGGCAGAGGTGATCGGCGTGCTGCCGGATGTGCTGGCGAGCAAGGAGATTGCGCACACGGGGTTGAGTTCGCTGGAGCTGGTGACCACGATGCACGAGCGAAAGGCGCGAATGGCGGAACTGGCGGATGCATTTCTGGTGCTGCCGGGCGGCTATGGGACGCTGGAGGAACTGCTGGAGGTGGTGACCTGGGCGCAGTTGCGGTTGCATGACAAGCCGTGCATCCTGATCAATACGGCCGGGTACTGGGATGGGCTGCTGGCGTTTTTGGATACGGCAGTCGCGGCGGGGTTCTTGAAGCAGAAGAACCGGGGGTTGCTGCGGGTGGCTGGGAACGCGGTTGAGGCGGTGGGGATGGTGGTTGGGGGCTTTGGCCTGGGCTAGGGAACCTCTGCGCAGGTGCCTGATTTCTAAGCGAAGAATTGGGCGCGAAAGATTTTCAGCATTTGGACCAAGAATCGTTGGAAAAAAGCGCTTACAAGCCTGTTTGCTTTGTCTCGGGAGTCC
>Ga0224554_1000304_pt1 | contig 43241 bp, 29 predicted proteins | sample 714S22024metaG_FD_180666 | JGI IMG/M metagenome (GOLD analysis project Ga0224554, IMG submission 180666) | Peat soil microbial communities from Stordalen Mire, Sweden - 717 S2 20-24 | ecosystem: Environmental > Terrestrial > Soil > Wetlands > Peat | place: Sweden: Norrbotten County, Stordalen... | reverse complement strand
TTTCTTGCCGCCGCGAAGAACCGACTCCTCTAACTCCGCGGTAACTGGCCGTCCGAGGATTGTGGAGTAAGCCTCAACCTGCCATCCCAATGTGCAATCGCAAAAACTTGGAGGAGTGACTCCCTCCTTCACCATCGGACAACTGCACCCAGGACCCTTGTCAACGATACGGATTGTGCCCTTCGCTTCGTCGTAGACCGCTTCCGCCATCCAATTCCCGCGGCCTTCTTCAAGAAATCCATGAATGTTTCCTTTGTAGCGGTCAATCAAGGCGGCCTTATACGTGTCTGCGCACTTGCCGCCGAGCGCATGCAAAGTCTGTTTGCGCTCACCTTCCGGCAGTCTCGTTTCGAGAATCTCAATCAGCTTTGAGAAACGAAGGCGTGCTGCATCTGCTTTGTCTCGAACGCTCGTAAACTCTTTCGGATCGCAGGAATGAGACGCGTCCTCTGCAACCTGCGCTGCAGACTTCTTTGCGTGACTGCACATCCCCGTTGCACAAACGGCGGCAACGCAATTCTTCATAAAGTCCTTGCGGTTAATCATGGTTGTACTTACTCCTTTTCGAAAACTTGATGTCGAATTAGATGAAAGGCAACAATGTTTTCAGATTGCCGGCAAACCACTTCATCCGTCACCGTTGGCGGTCCCTGGCTGCGGCTCAACTCAGAATCTGCACATAGGTGCTGTAGCTCTCCTTGTCAATCGTCATGAACGGCCTCATCGTGATCTGCCCGCCACCAATCGAATTTGCAACCCAGTCTCCGCTCGCATTATTCAGCGGTTTTGCGCGAAGAAGCGATTGCGCATCGAAGGCTGGCTGCGATTCGGCAATCGCCATGAGGACCAATGGCCCCTGGATCAGTGCAACGGTCCTGGGGTGATTTGTGTCGACTGCCTCGAGACGCAATGGCATGAGGAACTCAATCTCGATGCGATCCCCATCCTTCCAGGTTCTACGAACAGGAGCGAAGGTTCCCGGCTCGATGGCGTCGGAGATTCGCGTACCGTTCACCATGAGTATCGGATTCGGAGTGGACCAAGCCGGAATCCGGACATAGATCGTTTGTTCCGACTGCTGCGAAGCCGAAACTTGAATCTCGACCTTGTTATCGAACGGATAACTGGTCACCTGGGTTAACTGCAGCTTTGCCGGACCAGCCGTCCAACGCACGCTCGAGGGAGTAAACAGGTTTATGTAGATGCCATCCTGCCCACGCAGATAGGTGCTTATGTGATAGTCAGCCGCAAGCTGCGGAAAAGTTCCGGAGCAGCAGGGCCACTTGTCCCTGTACCAGGCCTTCTTGCCCGTGTTGGCGTAGTCAGAATAGTAGAAAGAGGTGCCATCAGCCTGGATGGGCCAGGCACCGAGGATTGTGTTGTAGAGTACGCGCTCCATGCTGTCGCCGTAGCGCGAGTCCTTTGTGACGCGAAGCAGATAACGTGTGATCTTGAAGTGACCATACGCACCGCAGGGCGTCTCGAAACTCGCGTGAGTTACACTCAGGCTGTCACCCAGCTGGCCCGTGCCTGGCTCGCCGAAGCTCTCATTGGGGCCCCATCCTCCGGTCGCGAAGCTTTGTGTCTTCTGCAGCATGTCGAAGCCGTTGCGGGCCGCACGAAGGTGCTTTTCGCTTCCCAGAGTGATATACGCCTGCATGGCTGAACTGAATGCGTTCACATGGCTATACGCATGCTCAAAGGGGAGCACATTGTTTCCTTCTGCAAGCGGATTAAAGTAGGTGTCATCTTCCAGGAACCGCTTTGCCAGATCGCGGTAAATTGGCTTCCCGCTTCGCTGGTAGGCGAGGAATAGATTCTCCGGCAGTGTGTAGGTCTCATCCCAGGTGAAGGACGTGTCCTGGTGCGGTCTGGAGCGTTGTTCAGCACGCGAAAGCGCCTTCTCCGGCAGATAGGCGACGATCGCACGAGTAAGCCGCTCGTGAGTGTCCATCGCCATCGGGTCATGGGCAAATTCCATTGCGTCAATCAGACCGCACGACAGCTTGTCGTAGGTGTAGGCAGGGAGCCTGTAGCCGGCAAAGAACTTTGCCTGGGGATCGAGTGTCTCGGCGTATCCCTTCACCAGGCGGTTGATCTTGAGGCGAGTTGGCTCGGAACCTGTAACTGCATAAGCACGTGCAAGACCAGAGAGGTACTGCCCGAAAGAATGACCAGCAATGAATCCATGGAAGTTATTCCGTTCCAGGCTGAACCCGGTCAGATCGTACCATCCTCCCATGTCCTCCCCAGGTGCAGGTAATCCGGCAACTTGACGAAATACCTTCAGCAAACGGTCTTCGTCGAGGTTCAGAAAACGCGCATGGTTCTCCTCGAACTGCCGTCTCATGGGGCCTTCGTGCAGTTGCACGTCACCATACGCGAATAGAGTAAGGGGTGTAGAAACTGCAACTAATGGTTTCTCCTCGCTCGCGAGCGCAGGAACGGAGCGAAGAACGCAAAGTCCAGCTGCCAGGGAACTGGTTCCCTTGATGAAGTCCCGCCGGTTGACTTCGTCTGTCATTTTGAACCGCCTTGTTATCGGAAAGAATCGCTACTCCAGCAGGCTAGGTCCCAGGCCCTGCTCCGTCAATGGGTCATTGAGGCTATTCATCATGGTCAACTCACAACCAAAGCTCTTGTTTACATAAGGTTCCGCTCAATTGCGAGATTGGTTATGGGTAACCCCGCGGTCTGCGTCGAAAAGCCGTAGTAAGTTAGCCGCGATTGGGACAGGCTTGCTCAGGAAGCAAAGATCGAGGAACCCTCCGGCATTCTCACGACCGCCATAGAGTGGTTCAATGCAATCTTTTATTGATCACCTTTCGGCCCGACTGGTATTTACTTGCGAGTTTTTCGATCTATGCGCGTAAATGACGCCGGAGAGAATTCTCTGCCCGCTTCAGTTTCCCGATCGTTCCCCGCGATTCTCCGAGCTCGAATCCTGTGAATCCAGGTATCCAGGATCCATCTCCGGCGCACGTAGTGTCGCTAATTCCAGGGCCTGAAGCACAAACGCATTCCATGCAAAGACGCGGTGATAGCCGAAGAATTGATTCTTCGCTTCGGTAGGCAGGTACTCCTGACTCGTCGGATAGTCTTCGTCAGTATGAATTTCTGCCCAGAGCCTGTTTGCAGTCGCGCGTTCAGCCTTTTCCCATCCGTGGAGTTTTCCTGTGACATACCCGCAGATTTCAATCCTCATCCAACTACCGCCGTTGTAGTACACGCCGTCGGCGGCCTTGCCGGCATAACTTGCAGCGTAAGAGTCGCTCACCATCGGGTGCCACTTTTCGTTGAAGTAACTCCACTCCTTCCCTCCTTGCGGAAGGCCGATGAAGATTGGCCTTACTGAGCCACCTTCACCGGGCCAGGGGCAATCCTTGCGCGGCAGCATAACTGGAATGCGGTTGAGGTGACTTACAACCATTTCGTCCGACAGAATCTTCCGGTTGAAAAGCCAAAGCGATAGAAACTCGGGAAAGATATCGGCAAAGCCAATAGCGTCTCGAATATTCCGCGCCGGGCACATGAATCCACGACTCGCGTCATAGTAGCTGCGATAGTCTTCCTCTGCATGCGCAATGTAGTCATCTGCGATGGTTGCGCTCAAGTCAGGAATCTGCAGTTCGCGGATCACTCGCAACAATACGGCCAACATTCCCTGGTTTTCGCACAGAATGCTTGTGCCTTCGGGATACTGGATCACGTCAAGCTGACCCATGACAAACTTGGCTGTACAAACTGCTTCGCGTTTCGGGTCGTAGGCGGCAAGACAGTATTCCGCCGCTCGGCGAACTTTATCCATGGGCAGCCTGGTACCGAATCGCCGCCGGTTGAGCAGGGCCCACATCAACCAGAGAGGCGTTGAGTCATTCGACTTGCGCTCCAGGTTGGCGATATTCGGCTCCACGAGCGTGTTGATTGCGCCGTCCGTTCCCTGGTTGTCAGCCCACAGGGCAAACACGTTCTCGTTCAGCGTGCGGTCGTGGATGCCGTTGAGAGCGTAAAAGCTGTCGCGCAGGTATATCTCGCCGGCAGCCGAATACCAGATGCTTGGCGCCAACATCAGACGCTGGCCCTCCTCGTCCGCAATCCAGCTCAACATCATCACGTCTGCATAGAGCACTTTCTCTGCCTCGCCTCCTTTGCAGCCGAGGCCATCCGCGAGGTGAAGCTGGCTTGCGATACGATAGCCGCCGACGGTGTCGGGAACGCGATCGCTGACGAAGATGAACGAGGTCTTTGCTTGCGAGCGGCCCATCTCCAGGCGATGGTACGGCTCGCGTTGAGTCGCGATGCGCGAGACCTCAAGATCTCGCACTTCAAACGAAGGCAGTGCGCCGCCTTCTCGCTTCAGCTCTGGCGCTTGAAGGAAATCAGGAAGCGATAACACAATGGCCGCGCAGGTTCCTTGCAGCGCGGGCACAACAAAAGTCTGGCGAAATTCACTAAAGGCTAAAGGGGACGCCGGCGCAGTGTCGTTGAACAAGGTGAGGTCGCCAAGTTTCTTGAACTCGCTGTTCGTGTCCCACGCGTGGATCGATATCGGAACCGCCGATCGATATTTGAGGGAAACGGAATACACTTCTCCGTCCCGCGCTGGAAAGGGCAGCAGGACCGAATCTTTGAGGGCGCTGGGAGACAATTTCACGGCGGCGCCTTGCTGTTCGACTTCGATCGCGCCTTGTCTCTTCCACATGGATGCGGCGGGGAGATCGATTGCGGTGCGTGAGCCCTCTCCGGTCATTTGGACAGTGGTCTCTCCAAATGTCTGCTGGATAAATGAACCTTGTACTGCGCGATCCGCGGCCTTCGGAAGAAAGTAGAGGTTCAGATCAGGAATGCTGGTTGGAGCGGGCTTCACCGGCGTTCCATCGCGCCGTATGATTCGGCTCCATTGGTTGCGAAACCCTGCATCGGTGAGAAGGCCGACAGTCAGACCATCCTGTGTACGGAAGCCGGCAGCAGGGAAATACTCATGGAGTGGCCCGCCTTTGCAATCCGCATGGTCGAAACTCCACAGCTTTGCCGGGGACGTCTCCGGTTCCATGCGATTGGTGATCTGATAAAGCAGCGTGAACATATCTGCCTGGCGCAGCTGAATGGTCTTCTTGATCACCTGCGCCGACATAACTTCGTACGTGACCTCGACAACGACCGTTGTTCGCAGATTGGTGAGTATCAATTCGCCGGAGAGATTGAGTTTTCTCGCGGTTCCCTTCCATGACGTGGCCTTCCAATCGTCAATCCAGTCTTCGAGACTGCGCTCGCTGTTTTGGAAGACGGCTGAGAATTCTCCTCCCTGGTGGTGATGGGCAATGGCCCGGCCACGATAGAGGATTGTGACTCCATATCCGCGTTGAACATCGCCGGTAACCTCAAGAGAGACGAGATCGGTGTCAGTTGATTGGGCAGCGTAGGCGGATTTCGGCACGAGCGCTGCCGTCGCAGTAAGTACCGAAAGGGCAAGAAACTCGCGGCGGTCCAGTGTTTGGTGAAAGACCATATCTGTCATTCCTTCTGGAACCGTTGCGTGCGACCTGAGTTCCTTTGAGCTATCGGCGGCGCTGGTCTTCATCCAATGCAATTGCACTGGACTGTCAGTTTGTGCTGGCTTTCACCGAAGGTTCAACCGATGTACCGAATGCATCCGTCAAGGAAATGACTTTGAGTTGTGTCTTCAGTTCATTCAGAGACGCTGAACTCGTGGCCGTGATCTCTCTCGTCTCGCCTGGCATGAGGTCGAAGTAATTGTCAGTGACCTTCACATCCAGGTTGCCGAACGAAAGATAGACGCTTCGTGCCAGAACGGGCGATGTAACGCGGATCTTGAAACTTCCGTTCGCGCCCGCGCTTTCAACATTGAGCGTGGCGGGCTTTAAATGGATTTCTTTCACTGGCGCCAAATAAGTCAGGTTGCGCGAAATCTCTGCTCCGCCCTGCGTCAGCTCGGCCAGCACAAATACATGCGAGGTGTCATTCGCGCCAGCGTCAGCAAGTTTCTTCAAGGGCCAGTCGAGGTAAACCTTGCTCGCAAGCGGCGCGACATCCACGTCGTGCTTCTCTTCAAGCAACACCTTGCCATCAAAATCCATCAACCGTACGCGTAAATTAGCCTTTTTCGCCACCACTGCATCGGAGACGACGTAGACCTTCACCGAGCCGTCCTCAACATGCGGTGAGACGAGAATCGGCGCATAGAAACGCCGTGCGTAGTATTGCAGTGCCTTCCATCGGCCGTAGTAGTCGATGCTCGACCAGGATGCGACCGGCCAGCAGTCGTTCAACTGCCAGAAGATCGACCCCATCGTTTCGGGGCGGCTCCGCCGGAAGTGCTCCGCGCCAATCTTGATTCCCTCGGCCTGCAAAACCTGGCTCACATAGAGAAAGCTCGCAAAGTCCTTTGGCTCCGGGTAGTCCCTTGTCAGGTAATCGTGGATGAGCGAGTTACCTTCGTTGTTCTTCTGATGTGCAAGCATCACCGGCGTGAAAATTCCAGTGCGATCCTCAGGCAAAGTAAAGGCTTCCACCGTTCTCATCTCAGGAAACGACTGGAATCCATATTCAGTTACAAACCGCCAATGATGTTTTTCGTAGTCGCTGAAGGGCGCTCTCCCATGCCAGATTGTCCAGTCGTGGGTATCGCCGCTCTGGAAGTGCTCGCTCAGCGGTTCATAGTCCGCGCTCGGAGAACTTGGCCAATAAGGAGTCTCCGCGTCAAGGCGCGCAACAACTCTTGGTAGAATCCCGCTGAACTCCGTCAGGTAGTCCTGCCACATCTGGGCTTTCACATCTGTCGGCAGTTTGTCGCGCGGTGCCCAGTTGAGACCGAGTTCAGTCTCGTTGTTGCCGCTCCATATAACAATGCTGGGATGGTTGCGCAGCCTCCGCACCTGGTCTTCGGCCTCGGCTTCGATATTCTGCTTGAAGGCGTATGTGCCCGGCTGCCACTCGTTGCCGAACATGAAATCCTGCCAGACCATGATGCCCAGTTCGTCGCAGATGGAGTAGAACTCGTCGGTCTCGTAGTAGCCGCCACCCCAATGACGAATCATGTTCATGTTGGCGTCGCGCGCCGACTCGAGAATGCGGCGATAGTCGGCCGTGGTGACACGGTTTGGAAAGCTGTCGAAGGGGATCACGTCGGCGCCCTTGGCGAAGACAGGAATCCCGTTCACCACCAACTCAAACGAGCGGCCCCACTTGTCCAGTTCGCGACGCAGAACGATGGAGCGCAATCCGACCTTCACGTCGCGTTGTTCAACGACCGAACCCACACTGCCGACCTGCGCGGTGAACTTGTAGAGCGGCTGCTCGCCGTAACCGGCGGGATACCACAGCTTGGGGTGGCGAATCTCCAGGGGGAAAGCGATCACATTGATTCCTGAATGCAGGGTCACGTCTGCCGTCGCCCTTGCATGCTTGGCAGCGTCGTCATACAGAACGCTCACCCTGGCGGTCCCTGCGTTTGCAGCCAACACTTCTACTTCGGCGCTCAAGTGTGCTACATCCGTGCTCACATCGCGCTGGCGGACCGTGAAATCCGCAATTCGGGCATTGTCCCAGGCCTCCAGGCGCACCGGCTTCCAAATGCCGCTCGTCACAAACTTGGGTCCCCAATCCCAGCCGTATTCATAGGCTGCCTTGCGGATGTAGGTTTTGTCCTGGGTCAATGACTTGAGGCGAAACGGATCGCTTGAGGCTGCTGCTTCCGCGGCCTTGATGGGCGAGGGAAAGACCACGCGCAGCAAATTACTGCCCACGTGCAAATGGCCCTTCACAGGCACGCGCCACACGCGGAACATGTTGTCGGCGTTCAGTACCTGGTCGCCATTCACATAAACCTGTGAGGCCGTATCCAATCCGTCGAAAACCAGGTCCACGTTGGAGCGTGCTAGGATGTCCGCTGTCACAGCGAAGTTGAGCCTGTATTCCCAACTCTCATTTTCAATCCATTGCAGCTTGGCTTCGTTGTCACGGAAGAAGGGGTCGGGAATCTTCTTGTTGGCCAGCAAATCCAGATGAACGTCGCCGGGCACTTTGGCTGGCAACCAGCCGCTCTCGTTTTCCTGTGAACCTTGCGCAACTTGCCGGAACTCCCAGCCATGATCCAACTCTATAGCCGCATTCTCTTTGAGCTTCGCCTGTGCCTGTGCTGCTCTGCTTCCCACGCCAACCGCCAATCCAATCGCGGCACAGCAAGCCAAACCGAAAATAATTGCCTTGCGCATTGCACTTCCTCCGGCGCTTTCCCCGAGGCTTTATCAACAGTTGGGAAAGGAATTCAGTAACAACCAACAACGGTGATAACCATAGCAGATTGGCAAATGGGCAGGTTCTACAGCACAGCGCCCAGACGCCAATGATGTCGCCTGCACGTCCCGGAACGTTGGAAGCGGCCTGCGAGACGGCTTGACAGATTCAATCAGGCTGATTGAGACTCGGCTTCCGGGCATTCGGCCCCTGCGTTAGGTCAAGCGAATTGCATCAAGCCTGAGCAGAGTTGCCCTTCGGATCGTCACTTCTGCTCCATCTACGCAGGGATTCACATGTGAATTCAATGTTTCAGGTTTTGATTTCGTTGTTAATCCCTTGGCGGCGAGGCTATCAATATTGAGAATGGCAACGCTTGCTCCAGTTGCGGGAAAGTGAAGCGCGAAGAATCAGGGGTCAGCAACCAATTCAGGATTGAAGAGGAAATAGATGCGAGGCAAAGGCATGAAGACCGAAGAGCGAGAGATAGCCACTGGAGATTGGTTGCCGAACCGCAGAGAGTTTTTGGCAGGACTGACGGCACTCGGAGTGGCCGGATGGGCTGAGCAGGGAATTGGATGGGCAATTGAAGCGCCTGGGTGGAGCGGGCTCCCGGCTCGGCCTGAAGAGCGCCCGCTGGACTTCAGCTTGCTGGCCAACGCGTTTGACGCATGGGTGATGGACCCGGCGCATGGATTGTACAAGCATGGAAAAGATGGGCGTCTGGTGTTCCCCTCGGCTCTGGAAGGCGAGGAAGATGGTGGGCTCACTACGTATGCGCCAATGGCGCTTGGCAAGGAGTTGCGCGGAGAAGGCCTGGAAGGTCTCGGCACCTCGCTGAAGGGTTACTTCAGCGAACCGTATGGGCTGTTCCTTGATGGCGCTGGCGCAACGCTGTGCGAGTACTGGTACTTGATGAATGTGACTGCGATGGCCTATGGGCTGATTCAGTTGCGCTTTGGCCAGGACGCTGAGTGGCTGGCTCGTGTGGAGAAGAGCGCCACGCGGCTGAAGGATATGGCGCAGCAGATCCACTACGACTTCAACAGTCAAGGCTACGATTTCGCGAAGGCTGCAGCCTTTACCAACCACGACATCTACCGGCAGCCAGATGCCGTAGGTGGCTACAGCTACGTGATGCTGATGGCGTGGAAGCTTACAGGGAAAGAGCAATTTCTCGCCGAGGCCAAGACCGGCATCGACCGATACCTTGCCTTCCCTGCGAACCCCTGGTACGAAGTTCCAAGCGGAGCAATGGCAGTGATGGCAGCCGCAAAGCTTGAGTCGATGGGCCATCCGGCAGATACGAGAAAGGCGCTTGGTTTCGTTTTCGATTCCGAGCGGGGGCCGATGGCGAGTGGGCGCTGGGGCGGACGCGAGGTCAACGGGCTGATGGCAGGTTTCTCGACTGAGCCTGAGGGCCAAGCCTACAGCATGGAGTCGATGGTGACGCTGCCATACCTGCTGCCTTCGGTGCGCTTCCGTCCGGAATTGGCAGGCGAGGTTGCGCGCTATGCGTTAAATGTTGCGGCCAATTTGCGCTGGTTCTATCCGGAGTATCTGCCTCGCGAAAATCAAAGCCGAGCCGATTTACCGTCGATGTTTCCGTACGAGCGGTTGAGCCGCGATGAAAAGGGCCACAGCCCCTATGCCACCGGCGACTTTGCGGGGCACCGCTCAATCTACGGCGGCGCATACGTGATGTGGTTGGACAAGATGATTCAAGCGCAGGGAGACCCATGGCTGCTGCGTTGGGATCTGGGCAAAACGAACTTCATGGATCCGCAGTTGCCACCAGCATTTCTTTACTACAATCCCTGGCTGGAGGAGAAGCGCGTCACTGTTGTTGCGGATCTGAAGCAAGGCCGCGTTCACGATCTCACGCGCAGAAAACTCGTTGAGCCCCAAAGGGGAAAAGTGGAGTTGCGTTTGCAGCCGTTCGAGGCTCGAGTAATCGAGATTCGTACCTAGACTTGCTGAGGCGCATTGGAATAACGAGGCGCGACAGCCCTCCAAAGCTCAGGGATGAATCACGCGTGTGGCGACGATGGAAGTCGCATTGGGAGCGCCGGCAACGGCCTGCGTGCGAATGAGGGCTTCAAAGTAGAAAGGCTGCGCGGGAGAGCCAGAGACGCCGAGAGCCTCCTGAAGCTTTTGCCGGTTTGCGGCGTCGGCAAGAAAAAGCCCCGCGGATTCGGTGCCCTCTTGTTGCAGCCCTTGCAGGATGAGAACGCTGCCGCGGCCATCGGCAGACGGCAGCAGCGAGATGGTGGCGTAGTCTTCGCCCGAACTTCCCGTGAAAGTCAAACCGTGGTAAGTATCCTGCTCCCCGGCTTTCGGATGCATATTCTGAAAGAACTTGGGGCTCTCCCCAACTTTGCCTTCGCGCTCCTGAAAGTTGAGCTTGTCCTGGAAGTAGGAGACCCATGGATTGGAACTGGGGGCGCCGACAAAGACAAAGGCGCCCTGCTCAAGGTCGCGTGGTCGCAACTCCCGGGCCGAGCGTACCACGAGCCTGTCGCGCGAGTTTCCACTCAGGCGCAGCAGCGTGTCTACGACCACCAGGTCCGCATACGACGTCAAAAGGGAACCGGAAAGGTATTTGTTCACGCGCAAATCACGAGGGGTTGGGTGAGGGTTTGTGAACCCAGCTCCGCTCCGGTAGGAAGCGCTCAAATACTCCTCAAGCGTCACGGTCTGTTCATCCACCAGACGCATCATGCCGTAGTTGATGTCTGCCACCACCACCTGGACAGGGTTATCGCTCGAATCGAAAAGCGCAGCAAGAGGCCACGGCGGTGGAGGCGCGATTGACACGGCTGGCCGTCGAAACCAGGCAACAAGCGTGGTGACTAGAAAGAGTGCGGCCAGGGCCCATGGCAGCCATTTGTGCAGGGGTTTGAATCCACTTACAGCAGGCGCCGGCTCGGCGGCTGGTTCCTGCTCTGCATTTCGAAAAAGAGTGGTGTAACCGCCTTTGGGAATTTCGACGATGACCGGCTCGCCGCGGCCTTCCCCGTCAAAGTACTCATGCAGCTTGAGCCGCAACTGGCGAACATGCACCCGGACCGAACTGTCCTCAACGACGCTGTAGTCCGGTGCTTTACCGAAAACAACACTCCCGATGTTGTGCTCGCTCAGGTCCTGCGTTTGTCCCTGGAGAGTTCTCTCGGCCAGAAAGCACAACAAGTCTTTGAGCCGCGCCGATTTCTGGAAGGGCGGGCTGGTGGTGATCCTTTCAATGAGCTGCCAGCGGGCGTCTGCTTGAAGCGCCGGTTCCACTTTCGTCATCCGAGTTCGATCCCATCGTCAAATCGCTGAATCAGAATGTGAGCAATATTGCTCACTCTTGGAAACACTGATTCCTCGACGCATCCTAGCACATTGATGAGATGGCGGGAAACCCTGCCATGGACAGACGACTCACTCTGAAACTAAAGAGAATGCTCGCTCGGGACGCATTGCATTTTCGCCTTGAACTTCTGTCCACTGTTTTTCTGAACCGGTCCTTCCCTGCCGGTTTGCGCCTGATAAGAAGCCGCTTCCTGAGGGTTCACTTGCGAATTACATGTAATTCGCATTGATTCTCGAAGATTTTTGCCGTGAGTTCCTTTTCAGGGTCAGTTGCTTTCCTTCAGTGTTGCTGATGCCATCGGAATTCGGCTTTGATTCCCCGCAAGCGCCGATGTGAAGGCATGTCCCCGAGAACCAAGAAAAGCCCATGACCAAAGACCTGGCTCAACGCTTCGGCGAAAACCCGATCCTCAAACCGCAGGACCTTCGTCCGAGCGTGGAAGGCATGGAAGTGACCTGCCTCCTGAATCCGGGGGTGTTTCGCTACCGGGGCAAGGTGTGTTTGCTGGTGCGGGTTGCCGAGCGCCCAACACAGATTCCGGGCAAAACGTCCTTTCCCATTTTGAGTCCCGATGGCCGGCTCGAGGTGCTTGAGTTCGATTCGAGCGATTCGCGTCTCGATCTGAGCGATCCGCGCGTCATCAGTTATGACGGCAACGACTACCTGACTACGATGTCGCACCTTCGCCTGCTTTCAAGCGACGACGGAATTCACTTTACCGAGCCGGAAGGCAGCGAGCCCTTCATGGGATCCGGCGAGCTGGAAACCTATGGCATTGAAGATTGCCGCGTCACGCAGATTGGCGAGTCCTACTACCTGACCTATACGCAGGTCTCCAGCAACGGTGTGGGCGTTGGGTTGAGAACGACGCGCAATTGGAAAGACTTTGAACATGTGGGCATGATTTTCGCTCCCCACAACAAGGATTGCGCCATCTTCGAAGAGCAAATTGGCGGCAAATACTACGCGCTTCACCGGCCAAGCAGTCCGGAGTTAGGTGGCAACTACATCTGGCTGGCCGAATCGCCCGATCTTGTTCACTGGGGACAGCACCGTTGCCTCGCCCATAGCCGTGAGGGGTATTGGGACGGCGCACGCGTCGGAGCAGGCGCCGCACCCATCCGGACCGCCGAAGGATGGCTGGAGATTTATCACGGTGCGACGAAAGAGAACCGCTACTGCCTCGGCGCTCTTCTGCTCGACCTTGACGAACCCTGGCGCGTCCTGGCCCGGTCTGAGACGCCCATCATGGAGCCCTCAACACCCTACGAGCTGGAGGGCTTCTTCGGACAAGTCATTTTCACCAACGGCCACCTTGTGGATGGTGACGGCATCACAATGTATTACGGCGCGGCCGACAGCGTGATCTGCGGCGCGCATCTCTCCATTTCGAGCATCCTGGCGAGTCTCGCTCCGATCCAGGGAGCCAGCCTATGAACTATGTGCGCAGGGAATTGGCGGTCTTTTTTCGCTGCTCCCACTCCATGCAGGTACTGATGGTGTCGAACATGATCTACGCGCTGGTCCTCCCGGTCATCGAGGTCTTTGTAGCAGCGTACGTCATGCGCAACTCGCATGCCGTATCGAAGGTTGTCACGTATCAGTTGTCGATCTATTCAGCTACTCCACTTGCTTTTTTTCTAAACGGGAAACTCCTTGGCCGCGTTGGTGCCAAGCATCTGTATGCCCTCGGGATGTTGCTCTCCGGGGCGGCAATGATGCTGATGATGCAGTTGAGCATCCTCACTCCCATCGGTGTGGCGACGTCGGGATTCACCATGGGACTGGCTACAGGAATCTTCTGGGCCAATCGCGGATACCTCGCGCTGACGGCCACCAATGACGGAAACCGGAACTACTACTACGGCGTGGAGAACTTCATGGCGTCTTTGGCCGCCGTCGCGGTGCCCGCGCTTATTGGTTTCTTTATCAGTGGTACGGCTCTTTATGGCTGGCTGGGTGGAATTGCCAATCGTGCCTACCACATTATTGCGATCGTGGTTTTCGGTCTTACGATTCTCTCCGCGGCGATTATCGAGCGCGGCACTTTCCGTAACCCGGAACATGCTCAATTCGTCTACTTTCATTTTCATCCGCTTTGGTGGCGGATGCTGCAACTGGCTCTGCTCAAGGGGCTGGCACAGGGGTACATCGTTACCGCGCCCGCCATGCTGATCATGCTGCTGGTCGGCCAGGAGGGAACGCTGGGAACCACGCAAGCCATCGGTGGCGTCTTCTCTGCCTGCCTCCTCTATTTGGCAGGCCGCATCGCAGCGCCGAAACACCGCATCCTGGTTTTTTCTGTCGGACTCATCCTGTTTCTTTTGGGTGCAGTCACAAATACGCTGCTCTTCAACGCCGTGGGCGTACTCATCTTCATTGGGTGCCTTCTATTGGCCAAGCCACTGCTCGATCTTGCCTACTATCCAATCCAGCTTCAGGTGGTCGACGCGGTTTCTCACATCGAAGGGCGCAACCAATACGCCTATATCTTCAACCACGAATTCGGCCTGTTTCTCGGCCGCGGCCTTGGATGCTCCTTATTCCTTGCGATCGCGTACTGGGGATCTGGCGTTGCCGCGCTGAAATATGCACTACCTGTCATTGCACTACTGCAGTTGTTTTCCATCCGGGTGGCTGGTCAGATCTCACGGGGTCTGACTGCGGCGGGAATAGACCCCTCCCCCGCGACAAGCCTTTCCGCAACCACAATGGAGGCCTAAGAACCATGCAAACGATTGAAGGAGACAATATGAATCGAATTCAACCCACGGCGCTCAAATCATGGCGCCTGTTGATGATGCTGTTGGTGGCGTTTGGCTTGGTGACAGGCGCCTCCATCACGGCCCAATCGGGTCGAGGAACTTTAACCGGAGTAGTGAATGACGCGAACGGAGCCGCCGTTCCGGGAGCAACTCTCAATCTGAGGGAGACCAACACCGGCAACACGTATAACGGCGCGACGACTTCCGATGGTCTGTTCTCATTTCCGGAGCTTCCGCCCGGAACCTACACACTCCAGGTCGATGCCTCCGGATTTGAGAGTTTCAGCCAGGTCGGCATTGTCGTGCAAGTGGCCAGCACTTCCACCGTCACAGCGCAGTTGAAGGTCGGTTCCGCGCAGACTACAGTGACCGTGACCAGCGACGCCTCGCACCTGGAGTCCGAATCCTCCGATCTCGGCTTCTCCATGGCGCCTGCAGTACTGGAATCGCTTCCGCTGCCCTTCGGCGGTGAGATCCGCAACCCGCTCGAGTTCGCTGCGCTATCGCCAGGATTCGCCGGCGACATGACCAACAACCCCTCCTCGCCGCCCTCAGGAAACTTCAAGCTCAGCGGCGGACAACAGGGCGGCGGCGACATTTTGCTGGACGGCGCCACCACCGAACTCGCCTCGGCCAACATGCAGGTCACTTATAACTTCAGCGTCGAGGCCGTCTCAGAGTTCAAGGTCATGACCAACACCTTCGACGCCCAGTTTGGAAGCGCCAGCGGCGGTGTGGTCAATCTCGTCTCGAAGCAAGGAACCAACACCTTCCACGGCTCGGCTTACGATTTGCTCAAGAACCGCGTCTTGGATGCCGACAGCTGGCTCAACGACTACCAGAACGCCGTCTTCGGGCCCAAATCAACAACCAAGCCCCTCGACACGCAGAACGACTTCGGCGCAAGCGTTGGAGGGCCGATTCGCATTCCCTGGCTTTACAACGGCAAAGACAAGAGCTTCTTCTTCTTCAATTACGAGGGCTTCAGGCAAACCAATGGCGGCACCTCGCTGCTGTCGGCCCCCACGCAAGCTATGCTCGGTGGCGACTTCTCGTCTCTTCTAACCCCCACGACGATCGGCGGCCAGGTCTACCAGGCCCACATCATTTACGATTACACGACCTGCACTGGCGCCAACCAGGGACAGCCCTGCCAGGCTTACCCGGGTAACAAAATCACAGAGGCCGCGGATCCGGTGTATACCGCCGCCTCCAAGGTCATGCCATCCTCCACCGCCACCAGTCCGTACTTCAACATTACTGACGTCAGTTCCAATCGCGAGCAGGCCGACGAGTGGTCCGTCCGCATCGACCAGAACATCAACGCGCGCAACAAAATCACGGGCAGCTACTTCTCAGGCAACATGCCTTACGTCAGCACCCAAAGCCTCGGGTCGCTTTACACCGGTGGCAACATCCAGGGCAACAAGTATCTGCGTCTGGGCTATGACATCATCCTCACGCCCACCATGCTGAACCACTTCAACGCCGGCTTCACTCGCCGCAATCGGCTTGAAACTTCGGGAGAGGGCGGATTTGGCGGCAACTGGGCCACCAAGTTTGGCCTGAAGGGTGTCGGCGACAAGGTTTTCCCCAGATTCCAATACAACTATCCGGCCAACGGCATCAACAGCCCCAGCGATGGTGACAGCGCCTTCGACGACAACGTCTTTCAATATGACGACGCACTCTCATGGCAGAAGGGCCGTCACAGCTTCAGGTTTGGCGGTGAATTTCGCGCCGCGCAGTTCAACCTGAATATTCTCACCGGCAGTGCCGGCCAGTTTAACTTCACCCAGGGCCCCACCAGCACTCCGTCTGACACCCAGTCCGGCTTTGGCTTTGCCAGCTTCTATCTCGGTGCATCCTCCAACGCGTACATTGACATTCCCCAGATCAACGGATGGCGCGCCAAGTATGTTGCCTTCTTTGGCGCCGACGACTGGAAGGTTAACAGCAAGCTCACCGTCAACATTGGCCTGCGTTATGACATGCCAATCCCGGTGACCGAAGCGCAGAACCGTATGTCCTACGTCAACCCGACACTGGCGAACCCTGGAGCCGGCGGCCTTCCCGGCGCTTACGTCTTCGAGGGCAGCGGTACGGGACGACTCGGCGGCAACTCACCGCAATCGATCTACGGCAAGGCCTTCGGTCCTCGCCTGGGGCTCGCCTATTCGGTCGATCCCAACACCATCGTCCGCGCAGGCTACGGCATTTACTTCTCCACGCAGCGCGTTGGCGGCTTTGCCGAGAACGATAGCCAGGGCTTCTTCTCCAGCTACACTTACCCAAACTCGGCCAGCCCCCAGACCCCGGTCGCAGTGCTTTCGAAGATCACTGCCTATCCCGGCAACCTTCCGCCCTTCATCGACCCCACGGTCATGAACGGGCAGAACAACGCTCTCTTTATCGAGTCGAAGGTCGATCGTCCCGGCACCATCCAAAACTGGACCCTCGATATACAGCGCCAACTGCCCTTCCAGACCATTGTGGACGTGGCTTACGTGGGAGCTCATGGCGACCACCTGCAGTCATTCCTGCATGACCCCAATCAGGGAAATCCGGCCAACCTGGTCCGGGGCGCATGCCTGCAGGTAAACATCACCGCTCAAGCCGGCAACCCTGCGTGCGCGGGCCAAGCTCCGGTTGCCGCGCCGTATGCCGGATTCAGCGGCACCGTCTCTCAGGCGCTGCGTCCGTTCCCGCAGTATGGAACCGTCTCGGTGGATTCAGCTACCATGGACGATCCCTTCGGCGACTACACCTACGACGCACTGCAGGCACAGATCACCAAGCGGACCAGCGCCGGGCTCACAATATTGGCGAGCTACACCTGGTCGAAGAACATCACCAATGCCGATTCGGAGTACCCCTCCGAGGCCGGCTGGGAAGGAAACGGAAATGCCGGCGCACTGAACGTCTACAATCTGAAGGCCGAGAAGGCTCTCAGCTCGTTTGACATTCCGCAGCGCGTCGTCCTGGCCTGGACGTACGATCTTCCCTTCGGCAAGGGCAGGCAGTTTGCCAATCAAGGCGGAGCCGTCAACGTGCTGGCCGGTGGATGGAAGATTGCCGCCGTTCAGAAGTACCAAACCGGCACTCCACTCAGCGTGTCTTCTGCGGGCTGGACCTCCGGAATTTACGCGGGTCCCGAGGGCGCAACCGGCAATTCATATGGCCGTCCCAACAGCGTTTCAGGGCAGACCATTAACGCGCTTCACGGCAAGTTTGTCTGGGGCAAGAGCCGACTCCTGAACCAGGCAGCCTTTGCTCCGGCCCCCAACTTCACATTCGGCGATGCGCCTAAAGCCCTTGGCATCCGCGAACTCTTCAACACGTCTGAGGACTTCAACGTCACCAAGGCCATCCCCATGTTCACCGACAGGGTCCACACCGACTTCCGCGTGGAGTTCTTCGATGTCTTCAACCGGCACCGCTTCACAGGCTTTGACACGACAGTGAGTTGCAGTACCTCGCCGACGCAAACCTGTAGCCCTGAGGTCAATACCAACACAGACTTCGGAAACGCTGGGGGCCTTGCCTATGGCCCAAGAAACATTCAGGGGTCACTGCGCGTCACCTTCTAACGCTACCGGGCAAACCTGCCCTGTCACGTCTGATGTTTTCAAAACAACCCAATTCTCCCGGATCTCTCAAGTGAGGTCCGGGAGAATTGTTCTGTTGCTCGCTACGCAACCGGCACAGCAGCGCAACCTGTCCATAAGAAAAACACGTAACAGGATCACGCGATGCCCTTCAGTAACGTGAAAATCCACTACTATCAATCCATGTTGCGAATCCACGTCCGGCGACTTCCGATTCTCGCTGCGATGATTCCAATTGCATGCGTACTCTCGTCAGGCGGCGTCGCGCAGGGTGTCAGTTCACAAATTCAGGATCAGGTGCAGGCACACTTCGTCGCCGCGCAACAAGATCAGCAGCAAGGCCACCTTGATGATGCCGTTCGTGAGTACCAGGCTGTCCTACGCCTCCAGCCAGGAATACCCGAGGTGTACGCAAACCTTGGATTGGTCTACTACGCAAAAGGAGATTTCGAGGATTCCGCAAAGGCCCTCGAGTCCGTCGCCAAACTGAGGCCCGGAATGCGTGGCGTGAGCCTTTGGCTTGGCATTGACGAAGTGAGACTGAACCAACCCGCGCAGGGTGTATCTCACTTGCGCGAGGCGATTCGACTTGATCCAAAGGAAAAGCTGGCCCAAAGCTGGCTGGGCACCGCGCTGTGGGATGCAGGACAGATGGATGCGGCTTTGATTCAATTGCGAAAAGCTGCCGCGCAGTTTCCTGACGATCCCGATCTGCTTTTTGCGCTCGGCGAGGCATATGGAAAGGCAGCCAAGCAGGGATCGGAGAAACTCCTTGAAGACTCAGCGGGGACAGCGATCTCAGATCGGATTTACGCAAGCGCGTATACTGCAGAGCGCGACTGGACCAAAGCCGAAGGCCATCTTCGCCGCGCCATCGTGCGCGACCCGCACTCTATAGACGCCCATCTGGAACTCGCAGAGGTTTTCCTTCAAGAAGCGAATCTGCCCGCTGCGCAGTTGCAGTTGGATCAGGCGGCGACGTTAGCGCCAAATTCTGCTGCCGTGTTGGCTCGCAGTGGAGAGCTGTTGGTTCTTGCTGGAAAACAAGCAGAAGGCCTTTCCAAGATTGATCAAGCCCTCAAAAAAGATCGGGACGAGACGCTCGATGCATTGGGGCTTCCTGTAAATGACCGCATCAACGGCAACAGCGCAAGCGCTGAGCTTCTTGCCATGTGCCGCAAAGCATCTGAGAATTTGAAAGCGATGCAGACACCAACTCCCGCAGCAGAAGTTGCACTCGCAGCTCTTGATGCGCGGTCAGGCGACTTTGACGCAGCCGAGCGAGCCTACCAGCAGCTCGCCGCTGCCCCTCCAGTCTCGCGCCCGTCCGTCAACGTGCTTGCACAGGCGCAGGATGCGTTGCACGCGCATCATTATGATGCTGCCGAGGCCGCGCTTCTTCGCTGGCTGGCAGTTCGTCCCGCTGATCTTTCCGCGCGTTTTGATCTGGTCGTTGTGCGGCGTCAAATCTCCATGGGGCAGATTGACCGTCTGCTTGCCGTCGCGCCGGACTCTTATCACGTGCATCAACTTCTCGGCCAGCTTTACGTCGATCGCGGAGAAGATGACAAGGCACTCACGGAGTATCTTGCCGTGGCTGCGGCTCGACCGGATCTCCCCGACGTGCACTTCTGGCTCGGGCACCTTTATTGGAAGCATGGCGATGCAGACCACGCGTTAGTGGAGTTGACACGGCAATTGGGGCTCGACCCCGGTCATGCCGAGGCCAACGGAGAACTTGGCGCAGTGCTGGTGGCCGAAAACCGCATCGAAGAAGCAATACCGCATCTGGAGTTAGCGATACGCAGCAAGCCCGATCTGTGGCCGGCCTACTCGCAATTGGGGCGTGCCTACGCCGCGCAGAAAAACTACGCCCGCGCCGAGGAGATGCTGAGGCGTGAGCTCCCGCACGATCATGATGGCACCACACACTATCAACTCGGGCAGGTTCTGCACTCCGAGGGCAAGAATGCTGAGGCCAACCAAATGTTTGCCCAGGTCCGTACTCTCAAGAACGAGGCATCTGCCTTACCCCCCAGCGAGGCCCACGCAGACGAGGGGAAAAAGCAATGAGGCGGCATCAGCCCATCGCGCCTGCGATTTTCTTCCTCGCGCTCTCGTCCCTGCTCCAGGCCCAATCCACGGCATTGGACCAGGGTGTGGCGCTGCTCCGTGAAGGGCATTTCGATCAGGCGTTGATCAAGCTTGAGGAAGCACATCGCGCTTCGCCGCGTAATGCCACGATTGAAAACCTGCTTGGAATCACCGAGACCCAACTCGGTCACCCGGACGCAGCCGCCACTCACTATCGCAACTCGATTCGTCTTGACCCGGCCCAAGCGTCGCCGCACCGCAATCTTGGCTTCAACCTGCTCAATGCGAAAGACTATGCCGGTGCAGAGCCTGAACTGCGCGAAGCATCCCACCTGAGTCCCGCTGATCCCTTTGCGCACTACTATCTATCCCTCTGGGCACTTGGCACGCACCATGATGCTGAGGCGCTGGAACAGGCCTCCCATGCAGGGGAATTGATGGCCAACGATCCTGAAGCCGGCGCAGGTTTGGCTGAAGCGGACATTCGCCTTGGGCGCGTGGACGATGCTGTTACTCGCATCAAGAGTTTGGAGGCGGCCAACCAGCTCTCACCCGTGCGAGAGTATTCGATCGCGGTACTTCTCAGTCGGAGCGGTTTCTATGAGCAAGCAATGCATTGCTTCCAGCGGATTGCCGAGCTCGACCCGTCGTGGGGAAATCGTTACAACCTGGCGCTGGCTCTGCTCTACGACGGAAAGCCGGCGGAGGCATCAACGCTTCTTGCGGCGCTGCACACAGAGCGGCCGGATCATGCAGACACGCTCATGTTTCTTGGCTCGGCCTATGAAGCACAGCAAAAAATGCCAGAGGCGCTTGAAGCTTATCGTGCTGCCGCGGTGGCCGACCCTTCCAATCCAGATCGAACTCTGGACTACACGCGCTTGCTCATGGACATGGATCGTTACGACGAAGCGATCGAGTTCATTCAGACTGACATGATGGAGACTGCCGCAATGTCGCCTCTGAAACTGCGCCTGGGCGCAGTGGAAATGATCAAGGGAGATTATGTCGCTGCACGCCAAGCCTTCCAGGCCGCGCTCGCAGAAAATCCTGAACTCGATGCCGGATATGTTGGCCTGGCACAAACGTATGCACGCCAGGCAAACGACACTCAGGCCCTTCAGATCCTTGCAGCAGCACGCGCCAAGCGACCTGGGCATTACCTGCTTGAGTATTACTTCGGCCTTCTCGCCAGCCGCCTGGGCCGCGAGCAGGAGGCAGTCGATGCATTAAAGCAGGCTGCAAAATTGGAGCCCAACTCTCCCGATCCTTCTTTTGAACTCGGCAAGGTCTATGCGTCGAAGGAAGATTGGCCAGAAGCTCGACTGGCCTTTGAACATGTTGTCGAATTGAATCCTCAATTTGTAGCGGGTCATTATCAGTTGCGCCGGGCTTATGAACATCTCGGGCTCAGAGACAAAGCCACACAAGAAGCGCAGCAATCTCAAGCGCTCATGAGCCAGCAACGGGAAGAGTCGCTACGCAAGCAACGGGAGCAAGGGGTGAGTTTCCAGCCCCAGGCCTCAGCTGAGACTTCGAGCCAGCCATAATCTTGAACACCAATCAAAGGATGAAGAAGCTCAATGGTGAAACAGCAAACTGCGATTGGCTGGAACTGTGCAGCGCTGGAGTTCCGGGCACGATGAGGAATCGAGCGTCAGCGTGCATCGTGCTGCTCTTCAGCGCCTTCACTCTCGGCGCACAAATCCCCTCAGGGTCCGCGCCCACGCAGCTCGCGCAACCCTCAGTGCCGCATTTTCGAGACGTTTCAGAGGAGGCCGGACTCAGCACTCTTCCTCACACGAATCTCGACAGGCGATCCGTTATTGAAACGATGGGCGGAGGAGGAGTTGCCTTTCTGGATTGCGAGAACAACGGCAAATTGGACATCGCCGTGGTGAACGATTCCACGGTCGACCGCTATCTTGCTGGCGGCGATCCCATGATCACGCTCTACCGCGAGGACCGCAACGGGGAGACACTGCACTTTACCGACGTGACCGCGACCGCAGGGTTGACAACGAAAGGTTGGGCCACCGGGATTGCCGTCGCCGATTACGACAACGACGGTCTTCCTGATATTTATGTCACCGGCTACGGCCACAATGTGCTCTATCACAATCTAGGTGGCTGCAAATTTGCTGACGTCACGGCAAAAGCGGGTGTTGGCGGTGGAGGCTTCAGCGCCGGAGCCGCCTGGGCTGACTACGACCGTGATGGATTTGTGGATCTTTACGCTGCCCGCTATGTTTCCACCGATCCCCGGCATCTTCCCGACCCTAATAAGACGGTATACAAGAACGCACTCACCGAACTACCCGATAAAATGCCCGGCGAAACCAACTTCCTCTACCGCAATCGGGGCGACGGAACCTTTGAAGAGGTCGCGGCCAAGACCGGTGTCCAGAACACACAGAAGGCGCACGGCATGGGAATCTGTTGGGGAGATTTCGATGGCGATGGATGGCCCGATCTCTATGTCACCAACGATGCGTATAGCAACTTTCTGTTTCACAACAAGAGGGCCGGAACCTTTGAGGAGATCGGCATCTATTCAGGCACTGCTTATGGGGAGATGGGTCAAACCTACGGAAACATGGCATGCGATTTTGCCGACCTCGACCACACCGGCAGGTTCGACCTGTTCGTCACCCGGTTTGCCGACCAGCCTGCCAGCCTCTACATGAACGACGGCCACAACGAGTTTCACGATGTTGCCGATCTCGCCGGAATCGCCGCTCCCACTACGCCGCTCGTCAAGTGGGGAGCAAACTTTGCCGACTTCGACAACAGCGGCTGGCAGGATATTTTCATGGCCTCGGGTAACTTCTCCACCTTGCTCAATGGTGCGCCCGGTGAGCCGCCTTTTGCCGAGCCGATCGAGCTTTTCCTCAATGAGACGAACGGCAAATTCCGCGAAGTTGCCGCCGCTACCGGCTTGAATGCAGGCCCGCTGCAATCCCGGCGGGGAACAGCCGTGGGAGATGTGAACAACGACGGAAGACTCGACATTCTCGTCTTTAACGCCGGCGCACCGCCCTCGCTTTTTCTCAACGAAACCAAAAATGACAACCACTGGATCACGCTGCGCCTGGTGGGCACGAAGAGTAACAGGATGGCGATCGGCGCCCGAGTGACCGTCACAGCCGGCGCCGCGAAACAAGTGGATGAAGTTCGCGCAGGAGGAAGCTATCTCTCCACCAGCGACCCGCGCCTCCACTTTGGACTCGGTTCGGCTGCCTCCTTTGACCGCATCGAAGTCTCCTGGCCGAGCGGATTGCGCGAACAATTCCCCGCAGGCTCCGGCGATCGATTTGTATCTTTGGTGGAAGGCAGTGGCGCCGCGCTGCCCTCAGGCCAGGCTCTTCCGAAGGAGAAGTAAGATCGACCAACAGGGCGCGCAGCCATCCACGCGCAGCCGTCAAGCTGCGTTTTTGTAGACAAGAAATTCGTCAACGAGGACGGACACGAGAACTGCCGTGGGAACCGATACCATTGCGCCCGGAATTCCAGCAAGCGCGGAGCCGAGCAGCAGCGATATGAGGATGGCAAGTCCGGGCAGGTTCACGCTGCTCTTCATAATGCGAGGCGTCAGGTAGGAATTCTCCACCTGCAGATAGATGAAGTAGAAGATCGCGATGCCCAGTACTCTTCCCCAGGAATCAATGGCAGCAACGAGCAAGGCGAGGCCTATGGTGAAGGCGGCGCCGATTACGGGAATGATGTTCAAGGCTCCGGCCATAACGCCCAGCGCATACGCGTAGCGAACATGCAAGGCCAGAAAGACGATGGTGCTGCTGATGCCGAGAACGAGCATGAGGCTCGCCTGGCCGAGCAGCCATTTGCCCATGCGGAGCTCCGCGCGCCGAAGAGCCTGATCGAGCCGATCGCGGCCTGCGGGCGGAAAAAAGGAAAGAAACCAGCCATAGGCCTGATCGCCTTCGAGAATAAAGTACACCGTAAGGATGAATCCCATGATGACGTTGAAAAGGATTCCCACCCAATCCTTGATGGACGCGAGCAAGTAGCTGGCTGCATTACTCGCCAGGTCCTGTACCTTGCCGCTGATCGCGGTATCGTTCAAGCGTTCAAGAAAGGGAATGCGCTTGAGCTTATCCAGAATTCCAGGTAAGCGTGCCGGCGCCTCCTGGCCGAATGTTTGCAGATCGCGGATGACTGGCGGCAAGGCAAGGTAGCCAAACGCTATGAACGCTCCAGCGAGTAACAGGAGAAGAACCAGGATTGCCGTGCCTTTGAATGGTCTCCAGTTACGAATGTGGATTCTCGAGGTAGATCGCACCAGCGGAGTGAGCACCACGGCAAAAAGCGCACTCACATAGAGCAACATCAGAACATCGCGGACGAACCACGCGAGATAGCAAACAAGGGCCAGAGCAAAGGCAAAGACGATGTCGTTGCGAAAGTTGCGCGGATTGGTTGAGGAAGATGTCATGGGCCTAGGGTCTTCCGCGACCTGTGAGAAATGCGGCGTCGCTCGCATTTGGTTTTGTGTTCGAGCCGAAAGTGGTTTGCTCTGGGCTGCGTTCATCGCCAGATCCTCCTGGCGGATTTCCTTCTTCACATAATTCTATTCGTAGCCGATTGCCTCAATCACCGGGGTCTTCATGGCGTGGCGCGCTGGAATCCAGCCGGCCAGCAAGGCTACGGCAACCACGGCCGGGAACGACTCCAGGATGAGAAGCCAAGGAAAGTAAAAGGGGACATCGTAGCCGGCCAGGACGGTGGAAACTGTGCGCGAGAGAAACTGGATGTTGAACAAAGCGCCGACCACGCCCACAATCACGCCGACGACGGAGATGGAAAATGCCTCAAGCAGCACCATCTTTCGAATCTGCGCCTGGTAACCGCCGATGGCGCGAATAATACCAAACTCACGCCGCCTCTCAGCCACCGAGATGATCAGTGTATTGGCAATGCCCACCACGGCAACAATGACGGCGACCACAAGCTGCATGTAATTCAGCAGGAAAAATTTGTCTACGAGTGATCCGATCCAGTCTCTGAATTCGACGTTGGTGTATACGATGGCGTGCTCAGATCCGGCGGTCAACTGCTCAATCTTGCGCTTGACCGCGATTGGATCCTGAGCGGGCTTGAGGGTGACGTCGATAAAATCCACGGCGTCGTCTTTCCAATAACGCTTGTAGAGGGACCGATCGATGAAGATTGTTCCCTTATCCGACCGGTAATCCTCAATCAAGCCGAGGATGGGCAGATCGAGCGGGCCAGTGGGCGTATCGATATGCACCACGTCGCCCACCTTGTTGCCCCAGCGGGTTGCAAAGTTCCTTGAGACAAGCACGCCCTTGCCCTGGGGCAGCAGGTCGACCTGCATTCTGCGGTTGCCGCCGATGACGGCACTGGAGGAGCGCGCCAGGAAGCCTGCCATGTCAGCTCCGCTCAAGGCAGAAGTGTCTCCGCGGTAAGGAATGACGGTGAAGCGAACGTTTTCGATGCGCGCCACTTCAGGCATCGCCGCAATGCGATTTCCCAGGTCCTCGCTGAAGTGATAGGAAGTGGACCGCAGCAATGTCGAGGTCGCGACAAAAAGATCGGCATTCAACATCTGGTCGGTCCAGCGCGCGATCATGTGCTTGTAGCTCTGAATATAGGCGGCGGTTGAGTAGACGAACATGAGGCCCACCATCAAAGCGCCGACCGTTGCAGCGCTGCGGCGAGGGGACTGGATCATGGCATCGACCGCCAGAGCGCCTTCAGAGCCGCCCACGCGGTCCATTGCAGGCCTGAGCGCGCGCGCTGCCCAATGGACGAGCAAGGGCAGCAGCATGGTCAGGCCGATAAGCTGCAACGCGGCATAGGAGAATTGAAAATCCATGCCCACGCCGAGGGGGGAGTACTGAATGAGGAGGATGCTGATGCCGAGCAGCGCGGCGCCGAGAAAAGCCCGACCCCATCCGAGCGCAGACTCCTTCTGGCGCGATTCAATATTGTGAAGGGCAAGAATCGGGTCGAGGTAGGAAGCGGCGCGGGCCGGTATCCATGCGCCTCCAAGCGAGGCGGCAATGCCCAGCCCGACTGACGTGAGAACCATTCCCCAATGGATTTTCGGCGCCACGGCAATTGAAACGATGCCGTAGACTGACGCCGCGATGGATCCCATCATCTTGTTGGCGACGGCCGCTATATAGAAACCGGCGATGATGCCAACGATGGAGCCAACCACGCCCATGCAGAGAGCTTCTCCAAGGAACATGGCATTGATATTTCCCCGCTCGACGCCGATCGCGCGCAGGATGCCGATCTCTTTCCAGCGCTGGTTCACGGCAATGGTGAACGAGTTGAAGATGATATAGACGCCGACCAGCAGGGCAATAAAGCTGGTGATCATCATGCCCAGGCGCATGGCGGTGACGGCGTTTTCGAGCGCCTCGCCTTTCATCTCAGGCCGGATGACATCGATTCCCGCGGGAAGCTGCGCACGCAACCGGCGCTGCACTTCATCCACGGGAACAGCCGGGGCATTCATCAGATCGATGCGATCGAAGTTGTGGCCGCGATTGAAGACGACCTGCGCGGAGTAGATGTCCATGACGGCGATGTTGCCGCCAAACACCTCGCCAACGCCGGTGGGCTGAAAGATGCCTTCAACCACGAAATCTGTTTTACCGTTCGGGGTGAAGATGGGCAGATGGCTGCCGATTTGCAATCCGTGGCGATCGGCGAAGGAGCGCGAAAGCAGAATGGCGTGCGGCTCGGCGAGGTACGTGAGCGGGTCGGCAACCTGGGTCGCCGACTTGTCAAAATCATACTGGCGCAACTGCTGATCGCCTGTGGTATCGACGCCGAGAATGAGAATGTTTCCCTCGTCCTGAAGGGCAGTGTGGACGATAACTTCGATGACGGGCTCGGCCAACTGCACGCCGGCAGTTGCGCGCACCACGTCGAGGGTTTGCTCGGGGAAGCCAGCTTCGCCTGCAGTGACTTCAAGCGTGGACTTGCCGGCGAGGCGCTCCACGGCGAGGGTGAGGGACTCAAGCAGGGCGGAGTTTGCGGTGCGGATGGCGAAAAATACGGCAACGCCGAGAGCGATGCCCAGGGTGGTCATGGCGACCCGCAGACGATGCGTGCGCCACTGGCGCGAGGCGATCTGCCAGAGCGCTGGAATCATCATTTCACTCTGGCGGCGGCGCTGCCGGAGAGCACGTCCTGCACGATCTGGCCATCGTGAAGGGTAATGATCCGATTGCAATAGCTGGCCGCTTCGGCGTTATGGGTGACCATGAGCAGGGTGCTCTGGTACTCCTGCTGCAGATCGTCAAGAAGGGTGAGGATTTCATCGCCGGTGGCCGAGTCAAGATTGCCCGTAGGCTCATCGCCGAGCAGCAGCGGGGGACGAAAAATGAGAGCCCGCGCAATGGCCACGCGCTGCCGCTCGCCTCCCGAGAGTTCGTCGGGCCGATGGGTGATTCTGCCGTTGAGGCCGACATGGCCAAGCATGGATTTCGCTGTGCCTTCCGCCTCTTTTTTCGAGAGTCCCTGCAGGCGCAGCGGCAGGGCCACGTTCTCCAGCGCCGAGAGGGTGGACAAAAGATTGAAGGTTTGAAAGATCATGCCGATTTTTTCGCGGCGCAAGCGGGTGCGCGCGTCGTCGGTGAGTCCCGAAAGTTCAACGCCATCCACTTTTACTGAACCGGTGGTAGGCTCGTCGAGCCCGCAAATCAGATTGAGGAGCGTGGATTTGCCTGAACCCGAGGGGCCCATGACGGCCACTCTCTCGGCACGTCCCACATGTAAATTGATGTCCTTCAGAGCCCGAACAGCCCGGTCGGCCCCGTAGCTCCTGGTGACGTTGGTCAGTTCAATCATTAAGGAATCCTGCCTTTGCAGGCTAGCACAATGGAGACTACCAAATAAGTCCCGCCCTGGTAGCTCAAAACTGCTCTAAAGTTTGCGCCCCTGACCTTGTGGTTGGGATACCTAAGGATAGCAGTCACACGCCAGAGGCGCGGTTCGAAATGCCGCCGGTATATGTGGATACACCCTGGGACCAAGGCTCAGACCCGTTGCGCGATTGGGGCACGGCATAGAGCGATTACGGCCGATTTGGGCCGTTTGAGAGGGCTGGGATTTGCGGGGTTCTTCCGGTGCAGCCTGCCAGCTCAGCCCAGGACGGCGTCGAGTTGGCTCAGCAATTGTTCAATGCGCTGATGTCCGAGTTCACCGGCGTTTTTGAAGCCGTGAATTTCCCGTTCGAGCGCTTCAACGCGGGGCAGCTGGATGTTCAGTTCCGATTCCGCCTGCAGGGCGCGTTTTTCGGCGGTCGCGCGGTCATTCCGCTCCCGTTTCACAAGCTCCACGGCGCGGATGACACGATCCTCAAGGGCTGAAAACTCGTCGGAATCGACGGCCAAAGCCTCGGGCTCAAAGAAGAACTGAGTTCTGCCCGCCTGCCGTTCGTGCCGCTCCAGTTCCGCCATTTGCAGCTGCGCAAAGATCAAGGACATCGGTCAATCCCCCCGGTGAAGATCAGGCCCCGAAGCACTCGGGAAATTCTGAAGACTACATTCACTATGGTTTGCGTCCACGATCAGCGTCAATGACCGTTGTCTGGCTTGGGGTCACACGAAAGTTGTAGCGGCGAAGCGCCGCAGGCAGACTCCTGGGGCACCCGCATCCTATGGGAAATGCAGGGCTGGAGCACCACGACTTGAGATCAGGCGATTTGAACGCTCAGAACCAGTACTTTACCTTCTCCCAATTTGCGTCAAAAGGCTGTTTCCGGTGGCGCAGCCAGAAGTAGTGTTCATGCAGGCGGTCCATGGCCCAGGCAGGGTCAAAGGCCCCAAGGTCGATGACTTCAGCGTAGTCATTGGTGAATTCGTCGCGGTTGTTGCCGAGGGTCAGTACGGAGTCGCCGGTATAGCCGTTCCATCCCCAGAAAAAGAAATTCTGATGGCCGCCGATGGCCGCTGGGAGACCATACTGAGGGCCGAGGATGTCGACCGCGCCGGCTTCGCCGTAGTCGTGGCAGAAGATGGCCGTTTCGGTGCGGATCTCGGGCGGGAGAGCGTTGTAACGGGCGGCAAATCCCTGCACCATCTCCGGCCAGCCGAAGCGATCGGAGAGCACCTCCGGCAAGGGACTGGTGTATTTCTCCATCCGCACCGAGTCGGGAGTAAAGATGCCGGTGAGCGCGTTGTACCGGTCCGGCGGCAGGATGGTGAGCGTGATCGGGCCAGTGAAGAAGACCATGGAGAGCGCCAGGATGACCGTATAAGTAGTTACCCAGCGAGGACGTTTGACGATGTCGGCAAAGGCGACAGCTCCGGCCGCGAACAGAACCGGGTAAATGGGAGCCAGGTAGTAGTACTTTGCCTGCATCCCAATCATCATGCCCAGGAAGATGAGGTAAAGAAAGGCGACGAAGCGCCAGTTCCGCGCCTTGGGGGAGAAAGCAAACCAGATAATTCCGCCAATCCACAGGGGACAAGTTGAATACAGCAGCACCTTGACCTGGTCGTAGAGGAAAAGCGGAACGGAGAGCCGGACGGTTTTGTCGGATTGCTGGACTCGATGAAGAAACTGGTATGTGGGGAAATGATTGGTCCACTGCCACAGCAGATTTGGCAGGGCAAGGAGAATGATGAGGCCCACGCCGGCAAGGCAGAAGCCGGACCAGAGAATGCGGCGCTGGGGGCTGATCAGAAGCGCGATGAGAAGGGCGATAAGAAAAAAGGCAGTGGAGTGCTTGTTCTCAATGCCCAACCCGGCCAGCAGGCCAAAGAGCAACCACGCATGGGGCTTTGCCGAGCCCTCGGCCAGCCGCAGCACAATAAAAAGCGCGCCCATCCAGAAGCAGGGCTCGAAGGCATTCATCGACAGGAAATTCGTGACTCCCAGGAAAAGGGGACCGGACATAAGGGCAGTCATGGCCAGCATCTGGGCGTTCCTCTTGCCGCCAAGCTGCCAGGTCAGCAGACCCGTGAGGCCGATGGTGATGCTACCGGCCAAAAAGCTCAAGATGCGCACGCCCGTGGGGGAGACGCCAAACAGAATCTCGGCGAGGCGCGCCTGAAGGGCAACCAGCGGGGGATGGTCGACGTAACCCCAGGCTAGGTGATGGCCGCAGACGAGGTAGTAGAACTCGTCGCGGTAGAAGCCGTAGCCCAGATGGGAGCCCCAGAGAGAAGCGAAAAAATGGATAAGGAAATTAACCGCGCCAAAGGCGCTGGCAAGCAAAAGAGCTGAGCGCAGGGACATTCGGTTATCCGTGTGCGCGTGGACTTCGTTCAATGAATGATCCTCCTGAGCCAAGTGCGTTTCTTTGCCAGGACATGGCGGTTGGTTGGCGCTGGATTGCGCCTGGAGGGAAGGGTCATCTTGCCCTACTTCCGCCAGGGACTTGTCATTCATCGCCTGCAATTTTGTCTTGTCCCACTCCCTAGCCTATCGGTTGGCAGGCCTCTCCGCAAAGCCAGGCCCGCAGCCCTGGGCGCGGAAAATTGGTCGACCTGGCTCAGTTTTTGAGCTGCTGATCTATTTTCGCGCGAGAGCGAGGGTTTGCGCACCCCCGCCGCTGAGTGCTTTATAGGTTTGGCCGGGCGAAAGCCTGGCACGAGTCCGGCAAGGGGAAGGTTAGTCGCGGCTAGGCGATTACGAGCTGGAGACACGCGTGAACGAGAGGAGCAGTTCAGCTCTTAGCCCCCGTCGCCCCTTCGTTGGGTAGCGTTCTGTTAGTGCGTTGCTAGGCTGAGTGTCTAATTTCGTCTGCGCTCAGTAAGAGCGTCAGATTTCTCTACGCGCTCTCGACTCTGTCGATATTTGCCGTAAACGAAGACGCCTGCGAGGGCGGCAAGACTAGAAATGATGGCCACTATACCGTCTACACTTTTTCCGGTGAAAATGAGCCCAAATCCGCCGATGAGCGACACTAGGCAGATGATGAAGGCAAATATAGACCCTCTAGCCTGACTTGCAACATTTCCCGCTACAACGTTGGCTTCAAGGGATTCACGATGGATGCTTTGCCTCTCGGCCATCGCCATAATCCGCTCAGCCCCATTCGGAACCACTTCGTTATATTTGGCGAGAAGTGCGGGGTGGGGCAGCGGACCAGAGAACGACGTGGATTGGTGCGTTAAGGTAGCTGTAATATTTGGAGGTCTCGTAGCTGGAAGATCGGATTGATTGCTATTGCGGTGCTTTCTGCTCACAAGATCAAGCAACCTTTTGCTCTGATTCGAACTGCTCCATAACGTTGGCAAGGTCTTGTCCAACAACAAGCCAATCCGCAGCGATAGCCTTCTCATCAGCCTCAAGAGTGGTCGCGCTTATGTTGTAGTCATCCAGTTGACCCCAAAGGTCGAGGATGCGCGCAGCACCAGAAGCAAATGACGGCTGTGCAAAGAGAAAATCTGATTTGACTTGTTTGCCCATGGTCTCCTCAGCTCGTATTATCGGCTGATCGTTTCCATCGTTTAGATGGTTTGGAGGATAAAAAGTTTCCTGCCACCGCTAAGAGATATTGAAACCCCGTGATTCCAAAGCCTCTAGCGACATCGGTACCTACTACCGATCCAAGAAAAGTGTACCAGAGTTACAAACAATTCTCTGCACACTGTCAACCTAAAAGTTCTAACAGGTTCTAAGTATGGTCCGACAAGCCGTCCTTCATAGCAGTCGTCGAACGCAGCGTTTTGTGAATCCTGCAAAGGTTTCGTTAGGCAAACCAAAGATTATAGACGGCTTCCAGATTCTCCCACTTCTTCGAGAAAGCGTTGGTGAGTCGCATTTTGCGTCGCATTCCCATTAGGACACTACCTGTCTTTGCGATCCTGGCCTCAGGCAGGATTCTGCCCGCGGGCAGGAGCATTACGCCACTCGGGAACCTGGTCAAGCCGAGGCAGATTCGAGGAGTTGCTGAGCCCCCGAGCAAGAGCGTTCAGAAATCTCCAGTCAACCCTGCTCAAGCGCGGACGAACATGATCGAGCATCGGCTGAATGGACCAGTCCATGTGCGCATCGCCGGCGCTCAGCACCTGCTTGAGTTGCGCCACCAGGCCGGAGATTGCGTCGCCGTCAAAGATCGCAAAGAGGCATTGGAAGAAAAGCGTTCGGGCTTTGACATAGGCCGGTCCCTGGTTGCGCGCTGCCCACGCCAGGGCGACCTCCTCGCGTGCCTCGTCCTCGCGGTTGACCATCATGAGCACGCGCGCCAGATGCGTGTGCGTCGAAGGAACTTCAAATTCATCCGCCAGAACTCCCCGGAGAAGTTCTTCGGCGACACCAAAATCGCCGCTCAGGTAGAACTCAAGCGCGCTCTGCCTGCGTGCCCAGGGACTTGGAGGCCCTGGCTCACTTCTTCGTTCGAAAAGCTCCTCGAACGAGTGCGAGTAACGGGAGTCGCAAAGATCGGAGGTGCAAGCGGCCCGCCACACTTCCTCGGCTGCGAACGGATCGCTGAGATCGAGGAGTTTTTTCTCATCGAGATTGATGATGCGGCTCCAGTCGGCGCGCGACCTGGTCGTTCCGGCCAGTCTTCGAATCACTTCGCCCCTGATGTGGGCCCGGCCACTAGCGGGCGGCTCGGACATGGCGCTCTCAATATCGCCGTCCGCGATGAGCTGGTGCTGCAATGCATTGGTGCGATTAAGAGCTTCGAACACGCCGCGCGGGCTGTTCAATTGGCCGAACCGGGTATCGAGTTCAAGAAAGCTCTGGCGATGGAACATCAGCTTGCGCAGGTCCTGCCATCCGAGTCCGTTTCCAATCAGCATGGGTTCAAGTGCCTGAACTTGCGCGGGCATTTTTCGCTTCGACGCAATGGCCGCTTTCAGGCTCATCGTCGTGCCGCTGTCGTCGCGGGCAAACAGAGGGTAGCTTATTTTTTCCACCACCTCGTTCATGAGGTGCAATTTGTCCCAGCAGATTCCAAGACGGCGAGCGTGCCTTGTATAGACCGCGTACTTGATCCCCCAATCCAGGATTTGCGCAACGGCCGCGGGCGCGTCATCGCTCTCGAGTTTGTCAAGGATCGCGCGCCAGAGGGTGACAACCTCGCCGCTCCACGACGGCAGGATGTCGAGATGGGCCGCGGCCATCTCAAGATAATGCCGTTGAATCGACACAGCCGTTTTGCTGCCGCCAACCGCCATCGGCAGCGGCTGGTGACAGGTGACATCGGCGGCCACGGAATGAATTGCGGCCAGAGGATCGGCGAGTTGGACAGCGCTGCCGGGCTTGAGTCCCGCTTCAATCATGCGCACCACAAGAGCCGTGCAACCGACGCGCAAAAACGTCGAGGTCTCAGAGCAATTGGATTCCCCGCAGATGACGTGGAGCCGCGAATAACCGCGGCCCAGGGGCTCGTCCTTTTCATGAAAAATAGGCCTGTCGTGCGTGGAACTCCCTGCGGCGACATGCTGCAGATGAGCCACGCGAGGCGCAAGACTGAAGGAGAGACCGCGCACAAGAGGATGAAAGCCCCCACTGCCGATGAGAGGGATTCTGGTGACCAGGTGAGGAATGATCTGCTCGCGAATGGTTTCAGAAGACGTAGTGTGGGAGTAGCTCTCGTGCGATCCCCATGTCGATTGTGTGCCCCCGTAATCGACGTTGTTGCGGAAGCACATGATCTCGGTTCCGGGAGGGCTTTCAGCCTCGATCGCCGCGGCGATTCCGGAGAGGATTCTGTGCCCCGCCTGAACGTAGCGCACCACATCGGCCGGATGAGTACACTCCGGCGTGCTGATCTCCGGCAATCCCTGGTCAATCATGAAGCGGGAGCCGTTCTGCAGAAACACGCCCGCGCTTGAAGACAGATCGGGAAGATGAACGAGCCGCTGGCGAGCCAGAGCCACAATGCGCTCAATGAACTCATCGCGCCTGACCGGCCCGCGGGTCGTCATTCCAGCGACGGCATATTCAGTTTCAATCCCAAACAAACCTTCCATAATCACCCGCCAAACCGCTGCCCCGCAGCGACGATGGAATCCAACCCATGCAGAGTAATTCATCGAGAGAACTGAATTGAGGGATCACCGGCGAGGACTCGTTGCGACAAGAGCGAATGGCAGTAGATGTGGGAATTCGCAGAATCGGAAATCAACGCGCATGACCAGGAATCACCAATCGCCTTGCGGTGAGCGGATGCGCCCAGAAACGAAATGGTGATGCATGGTGCGCGATGTTGATTCGCGACCGCGGAGATCTAACTGCAATCTCGACGGTTTGGTCGCATTTACGCAAAGCGGGAAGCATGCGGAGGTTGGTGATCGCGATTATCGGATGACACTGGATTTGCAGAAAGTCGAAGAGGAGGTTTCGCCATGGCGTATCTCTGGGCCGAAACGGCCGGTGAATGGAGCGCGCGGAAGCTGGACGGCTCAGTAATGACGTTGCCTGTTGCGAATAACAAGGCAACCGAGCCGCAGGTTCGCTCGCCTCGGCTGATCCAGACGCACTGCGGCGGAAAGAAGACGTGGGCGCTGGTGGCGGGCGCGGGGTGCGATGCGCGCGTGAACGGCCGCGCGATTCCCGCCGGCCTCGCCGTGCTGGATCATCGTGACGCGATCCTCGCTGGCGATGAGCGATTTTTCTTTTCCGCGGAGGCCCTGGCATGCGTCGAGCCGTTTCCCGGCGCGGCGAGGCCGGTGCACTGCGGTTGCTGCAAGCTTCCTATCGCCATGGGATCGCCTGCGGTCTCGTGTCCGAATTGCAACGTTTGGTATCACCAGGATGAGAGCCCGGATGGCAGCGCCTGCTACACGTATGCCGAGCAATGCGGATTCTGTTCATGCGAAACCAGGCTGGATGCGGTGCTCGCGTGGGCGCCTGAGGAGTAGGCCATGAGCGAGACCTCTGTCGTTTTAATCGGGTGCGGGGCAACCGGCTCTCACGCTGCGGGGCATGTGGCGCGCATGCAGGGCGTGGCGCGGGTCACGCTGGTCGACCCTGGAAGTTTTGAAGCGTCGAATCTCGCTGGCCAGTGCATCGAAGGCGCTGATGTGAATCGTCCGAAGGTAAATGCGCTGGCGGATAAACTGCTGCGAATTCGGCCGGACCTTGAGGTGATGGCCATACAAGATCGCGTGGAGAACGTGCCTCGCGGACTGCTGAAGGGCTCATTGATCGCCAACTGCACTGACAGCCGCGTTTCAAGGCAGCACGTTGGTGAACTGGCCTGGCGGCTCGGGGTGATCCTGGTCGATTGCGGAGTGAATGGCGGGTTTGAACTCGTGCGCGTCAATACGTATCGACCCTCCAATGAATCGCCCTGCATCGAATGCAGCTGGGGAGAAGCTGAATACGCGGCGCTGGAAACTGAGTACACGTGCGGCGCAGACAGGGAGATCTCGCGGCCGACGATGGCCTCGTCCGCGCTTGCCGGGTTGGCGGCCTCACTGCTTGCCGCTGAGATTGGGAAAATTCTGAGCGGCGACCTGGCCGGCTCTCTGGCCTCGCGTCAACTCATCTTCGATGCGCGCAACCACCAACTGCACGTGACGAAGGGGCGGCGCAACCCAGAGTGCAGGTTCGACCACCAGACCTGGGATGCAGCGGAGCCCTGGAACTGCAGGCCTGAATCAACGACCGTCGGCGACGCGCTGAATGCTCTCGGCAGTCTTCGCGTTGATGGGCATTGCTGGTCCAAGGGCGATCTGGTTTGTCCCGGTTGCGGCCGCCGCCTTGAGGGTTTGCGCTTGAACAGGCCGCCCGCGCGCTGTGCGGAGTGCGATCGCCGCATGGTAAGCGAAACATTTGGGACGTTTGCGTTCCTCGATCGCGAGATCGCCCGCGGATCCGCGGACCTTACACTCGCGCAGGTGGGTCTGCGCGTGGGAGACATCATAACCACCGTCGATGAGGTGCACGGCGTGCGGCCTCGCATTTTGGAGGCGGCATGAGTACATTTCCTTTTCATTACGAAGATCGAATCTTTCAGAACTTCATTGAGCGCCAGTATGCCGAAGGAATCGCGCTGTCAGATGAGAGCGACATTCTGGATCTTCATGTGAGTCCGGCCGCACCGCCGCACTTTGTGGCCGACTTCCATTGCAAGGGGCTCATCAGAAACGCGGCCGGAAAAATGGAGGAAGCGAATGAATTTCGCGTGGCCATCTGGTATCCGCCGGACAGCGTGCGCCGGCCCGCGAGCACTTTTGAGATGTTCAGGATGCTGACGCCTTGCGTGTGGCATCCGAATGTTGCACCGGAATTGCCGTTGATTTGCGTGGGGAACATTACCGCGGGAAATTCCCTGGTGGACCTCATCCATCGCCTCTATGAGGTGATCACGTATCAACGCTGGAATCCGGTGGAGCATGACAGTTTGAACCGAGCCGCGTGCTCCTGGGCGCGGAGAAACCAGGAAATTTTTCCTCTCGAACGGAATGCGCTCAGGCGGCAGCGACTCAGCCTGCAAGTGGAGCCGGTATGAAACTGAATCGCGAAATCGCCGAAGCGACCTTGCGCGTGCTTGGCAAGTGCTCTGAAGAGGTTCAGCCGAGCGGGTCCTGGCGGTGGACATCCGCGGTGTGCAACGGAACGCGGCTGAAGGTTGACTCGTCGCTCGAAGAGGGCTTCCTCGAACTCGCCAGCAGGCCCGATGCGATCGCGCAGAGCGGAGCTGAACTCGAGCATGCGCTGCTGGGCAACCATACGCTGCCCGGAGGCGTAGGATTGGCGCTCGGTGCGGACGGACTTCATCTCCGCACCGACATCGCGCTCCCTGCGGATGACCAGCAGATTGAGGAGCACCTGCTGCAGCGCCTGAGATGGGCGCTGGGCGGATTTCATCACGGAGCCGCATTGCTCAAATCGCTTGATGCACGAAGCAGAGGACACGCGCAGCATCATGCCGTTTTATCGGATGCCTGCCTCGCGGAGGTATTGGGCTCATCGACGTGGAAGAGCGAACAGCGCGGCCCTAATGAATTTGCAGCGGCCCTCGATGCGGATAGCGCGCCCCCTGCAAGGATTCGCATGACGGAGCTTGGGCTGCTGTTGAGCGTGGAGCTGGGATTTGTGCCAACCGGCGCGTGCGGGTCGCGACAGGCGATCCCGGTTTTTCTGCTGACGATCGGCCGCGCGTTGCGCATGGCGCGTGCCAGTGCAACGGAATCGGACGGCGGCTGGAGCTTTGGGTTTCGCGTCTGTCTTCCACCGGCGCCGTTGCCTGAGGAGATCGACCACGGTCTGGCCGCTCTGTCTCTCGCGCATCGCATTGCCGCGCGAGAGTCGAGCGTGCTTCTGGACGAGACTGCGGCAGCCTGCTACCTGGCTGCTCGCGAAATCGCAAACCCCAATCAACTGAACTTGGATCAAGGAGAATGACGATGAAAAAAAACGCAATTGCACCAGAGATCGCACTGGAAGTTTCCGATGCAAGCGGTCAGCGTGTCGTGAACGTGAGCAATGTTCCCACCGCCAACACCGTTGGTGAATTGATTGCAGAGCTCGTAGGCAAAATGGGGCTCCCAGCGAATAGTAGCAACGGAGCCGCACTGACGTACCAGGCGCTTTCACAGCGAGAACAAAGGCATTTAAATGCATCGGAGCGCATCGGTGATGCACTCGAAAACCTGGACCAGATCAAGCTCACCCCAAACATCGACGCAGGGATGCGCTAGCGGCGGGTCCTGCCAGGAGAAAAGCCCATGGCGTTGAAGTTTCCATTTCGGTTTGCGGTTGTCATGTACGGCGAGGACGGGACCAATCTTGGGACCGTCCCCGTGCGCCGGGACTGGGAGCCAGCCCTGGAGTGGACTCGGTTCTATTTTCAGCGCAAGGGCGTGTTGCCTCTTGACGGCGCATGCGAAGCAGCGGTGGTTCCGCTCTGGCAGCATGAATACGGCGAGCCATATTGCAGAGGTTACCGGATCGAGATCGAGAGGCGAGGCCTTCGCCCCGTGGCCTCAGAGTTTTCGATCACAAGCCTGAGTGACTTTGCCAGCTCGGTGGCCTCTTGTTATGTGGCCTCGGGCAAGCTGAGGGCGGGTGAGTACTACTGCTACAGGATGGTGGCCTACCCGGCGAAGACGGAAATGCCAAAGGCCGGAGGCATCGCCCTGGTGGATGCGTCGCCGGCGCCGCCGGTACGCGAGGCATCACTCGAAGCGTTAGTCAAGCGCGCCAGTGTCATTGGAGCGATCGATCCGGACGACATGCCGGTATTTGTTTCGCGTCAAGTTCTGCGAGAAGCGGAGGCGCAAACACGTGCGGACGAAGGCACGGAGACCGGAGGGATTCTCCTGGGAACGCTGCTCCGCGATGCGGATTCAGGCGAGCTTTTCGCAAAGGTCAGCGCGCAAATTGCCGCCGAACACACCATTGGAAGCGAGGTCAAGCTTACATTCACCTCAAAAACATGGGCCGCTGCGGACGCAGCCCTGAAGCTTCGCAAGCGCGGCGAAATCTTTCAAGGCTACTGGCACTCACACCCGTATCGGTTTTGGCAGGCTGGGGCCAATGGCCAAAAGAAGTCGAGCCTGACGGAGAGGTTTGAAGCCAGCCAGAGCGTGGAGTTCTTCAGCGTGGATGACGAGGCTGTGATGCGAGCGATTTTTCCGCGCGCCTGGTGCGTCGGCATCGTGGCAACCGACACCGTGGACGGCGTCACGCATTCAATGTATGGCCTGCGGGACGGAACGATGCAGGCGCGGGGTTTCTATGTTCTGGATGAGGAGGAAGACAGTGGCGCGTAGAGCGGAGACAAACACGGCGGTTGGCAGCATGATGGAACGGATATGCAGCGCAGGTGAGAGCGGCCTTCCCTTTGACGAGCGTCTCATGATGCTGACGCAGTTGCGGGGAGCAAGCAATGAGATCGCGACTGAGACGGATCGTTACCTGATGGAGCGGATCCTGCGCCAGCAGGAGGCGATCTCGAGCGTGCAGGATGAGCACGCCAAATTGCGGAGCCTGATTGACAGCCTGACAGCGCCGCCACTGCATACGGCCACACTGCTTGCCAAGGTGGACTCGCCTGGCGTGCGCGGCGTGCTGGTGCATGCGGGAGAAAACGAGCGCCGCGTTGTGCAACTGGGTGAAGGGCTCGAAGCGAACGATCTCTCTGTTGGCGACGAAGTCTTTTTGAGCCACGAGCGAAATTTTGTCGTGGCCAGGTCTTGCTCGCTGGGCCATGTTGCCGGTGAAATAGCCACCTACAGCCGCACTCTGGCCGATGGACGCCTGGTGCTGCGGTCACGCGATGAAGAAGTGATCGTTTTGCCAAACAAGAGTTTGCAGGGGTCGGTGTTGAAGCAGGGCGACGGCGTGCGCTTCAGCCGCAGCGCGGGCATTGCCTTTGAAAAAGTGGAACAGGCGAGGGGAGAAAGCTACTTCCTTGAGGCGACGCCGACCGACTCGTTCCGCGACATCGGAGGGCTGGACCGGGAGATCGAACAAATCAAGCAGATGATTACACTGCACAAGCTGCATCCGGAAAAGGCGCGGCAATACAGATTGCGTCCCAAACGTTCGATTCTGCTCACCGGAAGACCCGGCAATGGGAAGACAAAACTCGCGCGAGCTACGTGCAACTGGGTTGCGGGAATGTCGAGAAGCGGCAGGGCCAGATTCGTTGGAATCAAGCCAGGCGAACTTAGCTCAATGTGGTTTGGTGCCAGCGAATCGGCCTACCGCCGCCTCTTTGCCGCTGCTCGTGAGGCGGCCCTGGAAGACCCGGACATTCCGGTGATCATCTTTATCGACGAGGTGGATTCCATCGGGTCTGTGAGGGGCGAGGGAATTAACAAGATCGACGACAAAATTCAGGCTTGCGTGATCAGCGAGCTCGATGGCCTTGAAGACAGAGGCAACGTGCTGGTCATGGCCGCGACGAATCGTGCCGACAGCCTTGACCCTGCCATGATCCGCGCAGGCAGACTCGGCGACCTGATCCTTGAAATACCTCCACCCAATCGCAAAGGTGCGCATGCGGTTCTCGGTTGCTACCTGCCAGCCGACATCCCCTATGCGTCGGGTCATGCGGGGCAGGCCTCGGCGCGCGAAGAACTGCTGCAATTCGCTGTCGGGCAACTATTCGCGGAGAACGGCGATACCGAGCTTGCGCACCTTACACTTCGCGATGGAAAGCGGCGACTGATCAGGGCAGCCGATCTGCTGAATGGCGCATCGCTGCAATCGATCGCGCTCTCGGCACTGGAGCGCGCGGTCTTGCGCGACGACGAAGGCGGCCCAGCCGGCGTTTGTGCCGCGGATATCAGTGCCGCCATCTCCTACTTTCTTGTTGCGGCCCCAAGAGCTCTCACGCCCCGCAATGCGCGCAATTATATCCAGGATTTGCCGCAGGACGTGGATGTCACGAGCGTGGATATTGTTGAGCGCAGGGTGAAACGTCCTTACCTGTATCGCGTAGAGGCAGCGTGATGAAAAAAACAATGAAACCCGCGGCACAAACGAGCCAGGTGCCCCGCGTGTGCGGGGCAGACATCGAGCTCGGGAACTTTATCGAAGGCGCAGAGCTGGCCGGCGGCTCAGGGTTTGAGGCATCGCGCGCGCTGCTTGCCGAAATCGATGGCCAGCCAGAGACGCAAAGCAGCTACCTGGGTTACTGGTCCTCGAGCTCCGCAGCCTCGCCCTCAAAGCCGGTGAACTCCTACGGGCCAGCCGGCAAAGGGTCGAGTCAGTGGGGCTACGACCCGCTCGATGCCGGCCGGAAGTTCCTCAGCGAGAATGGCGGATGCTGTTACCTCGATCACGCGCATTTCGAGCTGAATTTGCCCGAGGTGACCTCGGCATTCGACCACGCGGCCGCCTGGCATGCAATGCTGCGGATTGCGAGAAAGGCTCTCGATCGCGCGAATGAAGGGCGGCCTGCCAATCGGAAGATAAAGGCACTGATCAACAACAGCGATGGGCGGGGCAATGCCGGCGAGTCGTATGGGAGCCATCTCAACTTCATGATCTCGAGGCGCGCTTTCGATAACATCATCGGACTCAAAAAGCCGCATCATCTGCAATCGCTTGCAAGCTTCCAGGTTTCTTCGATTCTGCTGACGGGCATCGGAAAAGTTGGAAGTGAGAACTACCATGCGCCGGCAGCCTACAACATCAGCGCGCGGGCAGATCATTTTGAACGGCTCCACGGTTTGCCGACCACGTTCTCGCGCCCAATCGTCAATACTCGCGACGAACCGCTCTGCGGGCGGCGAGGCTTGAATGACCCTGAAGCTCCCGCGCGTTTGCATGTGATCTTTTTTGACAGCGCTCTCGCTCCGGGCTCGGCGTTTTTTCGCGTGGGCCTGATGAGGATTTATCTCGCTCTGTTAGAGCAGGGCCTGGTGAATCCACGGCTTCTGCTCGAAGATCCACTTGCAGCGGTCCACGCGTACAGTGCGGACCCAACACTCAAGGCGCGTGCCGAGCTGATCAACGGAGAACGGCTCACGCTGCTCGAATTACAAAGCGCGTTTCTCGAAGAAGCGAAGCGCCATGCCGCACAGGGCGTGTTCGACGGGATGGTGCCAGAGGCGGCCCGCATTCTTGCGCTGTGGGAAGACACGCTTGTGAAGTTTGAGCGCGCGGATTGGGACGGCGTAGCACGGCGCGGCATCGACTGGGTGTTGAAGTTGACCGCGATTGAACGCGCCATGGATGAGCACCCGGAATTGGACTGGAATTCGCCGGGAGTGAAGGTTCTCGATCATCTCTACGGAAGCTTGGGCGACGACGGCCTTTTCTGGGCATACGAGGCGAGTGGCTTTGTAGAGCCGCTAGTGTCGCCGGAGCGCGTGGCATTCTTCGAGAACAATCCACCGGCGGAGACGCGAGCCTGGACACGCGCGCAGTTGCTGCGGCGAGCGGCTGAGGAGGGTGTAACGGTATCGGCTGTGGACTGGGACACGATGACGTTCAAAATGCGCGGTCGTCATTCCTGGCCCATCTATCGCACGCTCGACATGGCCGACCCGCTTGGCTTTACGGAGGCGTTGGCAGGGCCGATTTTTGACAGCGCGGAAGATTTTGCTGACCTTCTGGATGGACTCGAAGCACTTTCGCAGGACGATGTTCCAACCCAGAGAAGCTTGACCTTAATCAAAAACTGAAAACCAAGGAGACGAGAAAAATGCGCTTTCTGCAAAGAATGAATGACGGGCAACCGAACAACGGCGGGGACGACGAACCCGGCTCCAGCCAGGCTCTGCTGGATGCGCGCACGCAGGCGGAGACGCTTCTGGCTGCCGGCGACGAGGCAATTCGAAGGGCTCTCGGCAACTCAGACAGCGAGGCCTTCCTCCGCGCCAGCAGGCAAACAGGCGGACAGTAAGCGTGGCAGCTCGCGTTCTTGGCGTTGAGATCGAGTACGCAATCGACGGCGTGCAAGACGGGATGCCTGCGGATCGGCAGATGATTCTCCGCAGGCTCATGGAATTGGCGCATAGCAGGCTGGTCAGCGTTCCAGACGGAGCTTCCACCGGCGCGTTCCTTGAGAATGGAGCCCTGCTGAGTCTTGACACCGGCCTGCACATTGAGTACTCGACGCCCGAATGCCAAAACCCGCACGACGTTTGCCGCTATGTGGAGGCCGGAAATAAGACCGTTCTCGGCCTCATCGAGATGTTTGCCGCGGAGCACCCGGAGATTGAGACGAACTGCTACCGGGTGAACGTCGACTACCAGGGCTCGAGCTGGGGTGCTCATGAGTCCTACCAGCATGACGCGCCCCCGGAGAGCTTGCCGGAGCAGTTGATTGCGCACATTGTAAGTCGGATTGTGTACACGGGCGCAGGCGGATTTTCGCCGGACAAGGCCGGGCTGAAGATGACACTGAGCCCGCGCGCCGCATTTATTGAGAAGGTGATTTCACCGGATTCCGTGGAAGGCCGCGCTATCTACCACGAAAAGAATGAGCCGCTCTGTCACGGACATAACCGGCTGCATATTTTGTTTGGCGAGAGCCTTTGCAGCCAGGCGGGAAACTTCCTGAAGGTCGGGGCAACAGCGATCATCGTCGCAATGGCGGAGGCAGGGGTGGGCCCAGGAGCAGAGGTTCAACTCGACTCGCCTCTCGATGCATTGAGAACGGTCGCCGCCGACCTGACCCTCGCGAGGACGTTGAAGATGCGCGGCGGAGGGCGCATGACCGCAGTGGAGATCCAGAGAGTGTATCTGCGCAAGGCGGAAGAAAATCTCGATCGCAGTTTTATGCCGGCTTGC
>Ga0224554_1000303_pt1 | contig 43242 bp, 39 predicted proteins | sample 714S22024metaG_FD_180666 | JGI IMG/M metagenome (GOLD analysis project Ga0224554, IMG submission 180666) | Peat soil microbial communities from Stordalen Mire, Sweden - 717 S2 20-24 | ecosystem: Environmental > Terrestrial > Soil > Wetlands > Peat | place: Sweden: Norrbotten County, Stordalen... | reverse complement strand
TTGCGCCAGGAATGCGAAATCAATGGCAAGGAACTTGCCGTAGCTCACAAGCCGGCTCGGTCTTCGGCCGTCAAGTGCAGCATCGATCTCCTGCACCAAAGCGCCCACCAGATAATATCCCTCCTCATCATCGGCAATGTCCGGCGCAGTATATTTTCCCAGCAGTTCCGGATGAACCCGCATGGCGAAGACGGCGTCCCACTGCCAGGCGGTTTTGGTGACGTCTGTCAATGATACTTTTAAAGAACGCCGCCGGCAATCCGGGCGCTCGAAGATTCGATTTTTGGGCATAAACTCGGGAATTGTTGTTGAATGGTGCTTTTGAAGGCTGGTGGGTTTCTCCAAACCTCATTTTTGTGCTGCTGGTCAGATAGGCAAGCGGAACAAGCCACCGCGCAAATCCGGCCAAGCGTGTCAGATTTTGCGCTCCAGATGAGGGGTAACCGAGTTCGGCTCGCACAAATTGGCTGTGCAGCCTGCGGGTTCGGCGTTCAAAACGGCGGCTGGCCATCGGCTTCCCCGCCAGCCGCAGGCGTCGCGTGTTCTCGCTCGCCGCCTTCGTTGGGCTTCGACGGATTCTGCGGCCGCGGTTCCGGGACAACAAACTGCACGGAATCGCAAACCAGAATGAGTTGCGAGCGTGATGCGCCGTCATTGTTCCAGGTTTCGGTGCGCAGGCGCCCCTCCACCATGACCATGTCTCCTTTCTGGTGACGCGCCAACGCGTCTGTCCAGCCTCCAAAACACTTGCACGCGACAAACGCGGTTTCCTCTTGGGAGACATCCGATTTGTCGCGGCAGCGACGATTGCTCGCGATGGAAAAGAATCCCATCTTGGAGCCGTTGTTTCGAATAATGGGGTCGCGAACAAGGCGCCCCATCAGTACAGTGACGTTCAGATTCGACATGCTTTTTCTTTCTGGTTGATTGTTTAATTTTACCGTCCGGCCCTTACTCGGGCCGGCTTCAAAATCTGTGTTCGGCGGCGTTTTCGAGAGGATGAGGAGCCGCCAATCGAAGAAAAGTCACCGAACTCGCATTTTCCGTCCGAAAAATTGCCCTCCTGTTCAGCAGTACATAGGTGGAAGGACATAATGGTTATGAAACCGGGCGAAGAGATATAACAAATTCTTTGGTTAGGCCGGTTTTTACGGTTGCGGCGGTGCAAGTTGCCGCGTTAAAAGTGCCTGGATTCTTCAGGGAACGGGAGGCGAAGGGGACTGGGCCAAATCTAACCGCCTCGAAGCCAATGGCTCTCCTCTGGCTTTCCGCCCACGGGGAACGCCTGGAGCCGCCAGCCTACTTCATGCTGTGGGGCCGGCATTCTCGCTGATTAAACCATTCCATGACGGATCGTGGTCGATAGAAAATGAGGCGCCCGCGGCGAATAAAGGGCAACATTCTTCGTTTGGTCTCTTTTCGGATCCACTGGAGACTGGGACGGCTCTGTTCGTCCCAAAGGATTTCCAGAAGCCGCTCTGCCGATACCCATTGGTCCAGTTCGGAGACGGGTAAAACCGCAGGCGCGTTGGTCTCCAATGGCGTCTCAATATGCGCGCAGCCAGGCTGGGGCAATTTAGCCCTATCTGGGTCACAGGTTGCAATAGCTGCATCAACTGTTTTTTCATCTTTGGATTGCATAACTCGCTTACCATTTTGGCTTTTGAGTTTGCCGGATTATCGCCCCGATATTTTGACTGGAGGATGTCTGGCATTATTTAGCCGGGTAGCGGCTTCCCGGCTCCTGGTCGCCAAATCCACCGGGGGGAGCCCGACGTGTCAGCGGCAGCGCCGCAGAGAATAACGGTAAACCCGTTTCCCTGTCGCCCCGGTCATTGCCCCTGCAAGAGCCCCAACGCCTGATCGCTGGCCTTGTGGGCGACGTTGCTGATTGCTCTTCAACCGGGTTTCCGAAGGATTTGACTGCTTGGGGATGGGTTGGCCCAGAATCGGGTCGTGCAGGCCGCCCCTCGGCATCGGAATTCCCGCTACGCTCAGCGTAGCGGATTGAGGTTGGCCTCAGATATTTAGATATAAGTCGTAGTCGCTCTATATTGTTCGCCCGGCGTTCAGGATGTTTCAGCAGCGTTCCGCATGTTGATTTCCAACGGTTTGCGAAAGCCGATACTCATGGGCGAGGAGCATTAAGAACCTCTGCTTATTTACCAGGGGCGCCTATGTGTGCTTAAGGACTGATTATCAAGGAGTTTGGCCTGGGACAGTTCCTTTTCCTGGCGCTGTACTTTTGCAATTTTTGCATGGGCGTAGCGGAATGCCGATGCAGTCCCTGGCGGCAGCAAAAAACCCGCGAATTGCTCGCGGGCTTTTCGTGGCGGGGGCGCCAGTTTACGCTGCTTTGGGAAGTGGGGCCACATCTCCAGCCTGGTATCCTTGGGGTGGTTGCGCCGCCAGCTTTTTTGCCTTGCGCTTCAGGCAGGCCTTCATGTTATAGGCGGCCTGGCGGGCTTTGAGTTCCCTGGGTTTGGCGGCGGCGGCTTTGGTCTTTGCCTCGGCGATTTTCGCGGTGACCAGGCTCATGGCCTGACAACCGGCGGAAACCGCGGTGGATACTTCGCTGGTCATGGCCGAATCCAGCTGGTGATTGGCGGGCAGGCTGATTTTGATGTCGCTTCCGGCTTTGAGACACGATGGCAGCATTAGCCAGAACTTCCTGGCCTCTGGCTTCTTGACCAGGCGTTTGTAGAAGGGTTTGAACACTTCCTTCGAATTGCCGGCCCATTCCACCGTCAGAGCCACGCTCCCAAACAACTTGTAGTGCATTGACAGCGATGTGCGCCGCAACGCGTTCTTGGGGAAGGGAATTCCCCAATTGTGTTGCGGCAGAACAACGCCCAAGGCCGCCAGTCGTTTCCGTTCCCGGTTGGCGCGGATGTGTGCTTGTTTCGAGTTGCTCGTGAAACCCGCCAGGATGTGGATCATAGCACGCTCATTGCAATTCGGACGCAACGCCTCGTCGGTATAGAGGCCGGCCGAGCGCAATGCCTCCACCATGACGATGAGGTTTTTGGAGAGACTGCTTTCGCGCGCTTCGTCTTTCTTGGCGGCTTCGGCAGACATCGACTGCACCCCATCATCAGGATCGAATGCCTTAACTCCCATCCGCTTGGTTTCTTTGACCCGGCTGCCGCCGAAGATCCCATGCACATAAAACGCGGCGTGACCGCCGTCGAAAGCAATGTGGCTTACATCCAGCAGGGCCTGAACCTGGGGGATCGTCAGGGCGGGATGATTCCTGCATTGGGCGTCCATGACCTCGTCCGATTCCTCGTCATCGGCCGCCTTTCCCGGGACCGCTCTCGGGGGATCGGGAATCATTATTTCAGGCAGCGGACACCAATTTCGCTTTTCTTGCGTGATTGGATGCTTTGACGCATGTATCCATTCCTTGAACATCCGGGCGCATTGGAGGAAACGAACTTTCATATAATGCGACCAGGGGCGCACCGACCTCGATTTGATTGGCGTGTCCCAAAGTCGCTTCTCCGCCTCCTCTGCGGTCTGCTTCTTTTTCCAGCTGGTTTTCCAAAACGCGAGCGGCTCTTTGCCATGCGCCATGAGCAGCACCATCGCATCGGTCATTTCGAACGGTTTGAGCGTCCCAAACGCCGGCAGGAGGTAGGCCAGCGTGTTGCGATAATTCATCCTGCTTTCAGGTTCAAGTCCGCGCACATGCTCGGCCCAGAATATCTTCGCCGCCTCAATAATGTTGGGTATGTCAGCCTGCTCCACCCGAAAACCGGTCTTCTCGCAGTGCCGCACCATCTTGACAGGGTGGTCGATCCAGTCTGGATGCAGGGGCTCGAGCAATTCCCAGAACATCTTCTTGGCGAGGGCTTCTTCGCGCTTGCTCAACTGCCGTGCCAGTTCCTTGTCGAAAAGCTTGTTGTTGATCTCGACGCACAGGTCGTTGGCCAGGGTCTGGGTTTGCCGCTCGAATTTCCGGCGGCCGCTGCGCATCTTGCCTTCCAGCTCGCGAGGCGCGACGAGGTTGACCAGCACGCCCCACTTGCCGATCTTTTTGAAATGGTGGACCGTGGCTGGCTTTTGCACCTCATTCTTTCCTCTGGCGTTTCGGAGGTATAATTCCAGGGGGAACGCGTCTTCGATCAACAGCTTGTTCAACCGGACCAGCGGCGGGCCCTGCGGACACTTCCGGAGCAGCTTGCGCGTGGAGCTGCGGAGCTTTATGCCCGCGAAGCGGACGTCGTCGTGGATCAATTCGCCGCCGATGATGCGGTTAAGATCCTCGGCGAAAACGGATTTCAGGGCGGCACGGTCGGCTTTCGGATCTGCGGCCTTGGCCACCGCCTCCCGGCCGGGACCGGAGAATTTGCCGGCCAAATATTTGGCAATGGGACTTGCTTCGGCGCGCAGCTTGTTGGCCAGGCCCACAATGTCTTTGATGTCGTCGGAGTTAAAGCCGCCATTGGCGGCGCCATTCTTCAGGGTTTCTTTTTCTATGTTCATAACTTGTTTGTGTGATGGTGTTTGGCTAGCTGCGCAGCTTCCCATTCACGATGACATGGGCATAGATGCGTTTTCCCTTCCGGGCCAGCCGTTCATCCACGGTTTTGAACGGCGAATTGCTTTTTTGCGTTTTTATTTCAGAGAACGCGTTTGACGCGGTTTTCTCGCCCGCTAAAGGCAGATCGTCCCACGCCTCCAGCACCGCATCCGCGGCGGATCTACTGCGATGCGCATTCGGAAATGTCAGTGCGGCCTTCATACTCCTGTAGGTGATCGTGGTTACTGGCGGTGGCCGGCGAGGAAGTCGTCCAGATCGGACTGGCGGACCCGGACAAATCCACCGATCTTGACCCACCGAAGGCCGCGCTCGGTCCTCCAGCGATGAATCGTGGTGCGGCTCCCTCCAGTCTGTTGTTGCACTTCGGCCAGCGTGAGCCACTTGTCCCCGGCCGGTTTGTCAATGTACCCGTCCATAAATGTCGGCTTCTGTTTTTTTGTTCCGTTGCGGACGGCGTTTACCGCAATCCCTTTCGTGGACGCGGCTTGCGCCCATGCTATAGTTTACTAGGTTTACTACCAAGCCAGCGGCACTCTCGATAAGTCGGACATTTATGTTGAAAATTTTTAAAATGGACTGGGTGGAGGAGGTCTGAGAAATTGCGCAACATGACGCGACTGACCGGCACAAAAAGGGGATGATGTTTCCTTTCGCCAACACTTCGCGCTGTGTGCGTAAGGACTTAATGCCACGCATCTTATAAATTGTTACTCCCACGATGGCGATGTTGCGGGATGAAAAGCAGATAACAAATTCCGAACGGTTCATCCGGTTTCGGCGGTTCATCCGGTCCATAGGGTTAAAACGCGGACCAACCAAAGCGGCGACCTGAGGCGACTTGGCATGGGTGATCGGGACGTCAGCAGTATGGAGGGCGGGGTCTCGCGGCGCTGAACCTGCCATTGATGTCGCCTGCGGCGAGACCTCCACTTCGTTCGGACTTAGTCCGACGGCGGGCTCTGCCGCGGCGGATTTGGCCGCCTCGTGCAAATCCCCTTTTACATCAGCCATCTTTCTCAAACCAAAGCTAATCCGGGCAGTTTTGCCGTCAGCGTCTGAAGCCTTCCCTACAATTTTTCCCAGAGAGTACTGAATCAGTCGCCAGGGTCCGCTACCGTTGTAGGAGCCCTTTCCGGATGTGTCCATTGGAGAAAGCCGGGGGAGATTGATCTCGCGCTGCGTGTCTGAATTGGCCGCGAGAGTAGAAGCGGGGACAGGAAAAACATCGGTCCCTTCTATAGCGTCGGGGACTAACTGAACCTGTTGGGTGATTAACCTCACGTACAGATTATATGCAAATAGCTTAAATGTCAAGTACGAACGCGGCACTACTTTCCGCGCAGACAAGGCCCCTCGATGTTGGAATGGCTTAAAAGAAGTACAATAGGATGGACATGGCGGGAGGCGGGTGTCTTTACCTCAAGTTATACGGAGCGGGGAAATAGATATGATCCTTTACCATCATGCCCTGCTTCATTGCCAAGTTTGAAATCTTATTGGGCATTTGTTTTGAAGTTTGGCCGCCATTTCGGCTGCCTGACCGGGCCTGTTTCTTCATGCTCCGAAATCGAGTTCGGCCACGACCCGAAGATACCCACAACCGCCTTGGTATTATCTGTAGAGTTTGGGTTCCGCAGGATGGCTATCATTTTAAGAAACAAAGTGGCCACTGAAGTGCTGTTCCCAACCTAACTGGCAATCGAGAGGCCCCATCTTAATATCTCCGAGCTTGATCCCGCGAGACAGCATCTCCTGATGGAAGACGGTCTCGGAAGAAAGGGCACCCGTCTTGATTTGAAAGACCCTGGCCTCGGACAATTGTCCCAGACGGCGGCAGTAGGTGTAGTGAAAATTCTCCGCCAATCCTTCCTCCAGATATCTTTGTAGACCGGCAGCGTCCACGATTGCATTAGTGTCCAGAAATAGTGTGTAGGCCGGTTTCGCCATGGCCCCGGAAACCGGCGCCAGCAGGAAGAATCGCGGTTTGATGCCCTGTTGCGCGAGCGCGCGGCGAATGATATCCTCGACGAATGTGCCTTGCAGCTTTTCACCAAACAGATCGGAGACGTTGCCTTCACGCCCGATAAACCGCACGCACGGTGCATCTTGAATGAAACCAGTGACCCGAACCAAGTCACCCAGCGGATAGCGATACAAACCGCCCCCAGTCGTGACGATGACGCGGTAGGTTTTTCCGGCAATGAGTTCATGCGCCAAAAATAGTCTTTCGCTGGCTGTATCCTGAAATTCAAAGAAGTGGGAGGCGACAGCTAACACCGGGTCCTTGCCTTCGTGAAACGGCAACGAGACGAAGGCTTCCGTGGCGACCAATCCTTTGCCTTGAATTTCAATGTTGGGAAACAGGCTGCGAAGATCCTCCGCGTATAATTCACTGGGGCCGTGAGTCCAACAACTGATAACCTGAAGGTTTGGCCACACCCGTTCAAAGGAAGTTTGTGGTGCGCCTTCCGGCGAAATGCGCCGGAGACAATCGGCGCGCCGGCGCGCCCCAGCGCGTCCATTCTGGCTTAATGCGTCCAGAATCTCCCCGCGCCGCTCCAGGAAATCATCAAGAAGAGTGGTCAAGAATGTCGGGCTCCAGATCGAGATCAACCGCAGATTTTCATCGGCCAGCAGCGCAACCAGCGTTTTCGTTTTGAATTCGTGCATATCCCTGCAATGCGCCAGCTCGGGTGGCGCTGCACTGACGAGCGGAAACAGATTTTTCCCGAAAAAGCCGAGATATTCGGCATCGTGGTCAAAACCCACAGGCAATCGGCCTCGTTTCTGATCAGCCGCAGCCGGTGGCGAAATAGACCAGTAAGCAGTTCCTTCCAGCAGTGCGGGCTTTCGGTGGTAAAGTGCAGCCAACCATGGAGAGATGCCCCGGCAGAATTCCCGGCCGAGAGTGGCCGTCCAGGGAATCAGCTTGGTCGCCGAGGATGAGCCGCTGGTCGGCTGGAAGAGTTTGACACGGTCGGCCGTCAGCACCCCGGATTCGCCGCGCGCTATCGCTTCAATGGATTCTGCGAGCGCGTCATACCCCGTGACTGGCACCTGGGTCTGGTATTCTGCCACCGAACGAATTTGGGCGAAACCGTGCTTTGTTCCAAAACGTGTGGCGGCATTTTTTTTGAGCAAGTCAAGAAGACAGGCATTTTGCGCTTCCGACACCCGATTGAGGGCGGCGGTGAATCGAGCATGTTCGCGGGAACATGCCGCGATCCAAGCGGTATTGATCATGTGGCAGGTGAGGGTGCGAAGTGACATGTCAAAGTTGGCGGCGAATATAGGGTTTCAGATTATCGCCGTGGAAACGCGCCAGACAGACCAATTCATCGCCGCGCGCATGGCCCGGGTTCGTTTTCTGGAAGAACGCAACATGCGGATCGCGCAACCGGCTGGCATCAATTTCGGCAACTCCATCCCGCAGCCGCTGAGCGCCCGTTTCCGCCCGCAGGATGCCGCCGGCTGGATCGAAACGTTTGCCGAATCGCTGGCTGGCTACGCCCGTCAATAAGGCCTTTTCAAAGGATGGCGTTTCGTTTGTGCAGCAGGGATAAAACTCGTGAAAGAATACCGGGAGGAACCGGTACGTCTTGTAACCTTTGCTTGTGAGCAGCCAGAAAAGTTCCGAGTCCGGATGAGCGGCGCAAAGCGAGAGCATCAATCGCCCCCAGGCCACCGGCAAAGCCAGCGATCCCCAATGTTTTTTTTCGATAATGGTGTCTCCCGAAAATAGAATTCTCACTTGCCTGCCTGCCAGCGGGTAATCGAACAATACCTGGGTCGAAAAGCCGCAAAGTTGGCCATTGGCGCGCAGAAGGATGACCCATTGTTTGGCAAGCAGGTCTGCGAGAAATTGGCTCTCGGAGACGCCGTCGTAATGCGCTCGCATCAACTGCTGCATCTGCGTAATGCAATCGGCGTGCAATTCACTCACCGGAATGGTCTGTGATTCCAACTTCATTAAAGCGATCCAAGCTCCAGATAAGGAACCAATTCACGGTCCAGTTTTTGGACCGCCCTCGCGTCCTCATCCCAAGCGACCACGTACAGCCGGCCGGGCAATGGAAAGTGCGGCCGGGCCAGCAATTCCGGCAGCAGCGGATCGCGCTCGTGAAGCCCCGCCAGAATGAAGGCGTAGTGCTTCCGTTTTTCACGGATGACCTCCTCCAACAAGACCTTGAAGACGGAGCGATCGTTGCCCCGGACACAAGCCAAAGACAGGATGAAATAATCCAGCGGCAAAGCCGGTTTCGGCAGAGGCGGCATTTTCTTAAGCTTTGCCACCAGGTTGAACGGAATTCGCAAAAGTCCCAGCCAGGCGTCATAACCCGTCACCCGCCACTGCCGAAATGCCCGTTGGTCCCACGCGGCAACCACACCGGCCAGGTCGTTTTCTTGAAAGGCCAGGAAAACATCCTCCCATTGAAGATGCGACAGCAGACCGCCTGGCACGCCGAAGTCCTCCACTCGATATTCGGGGAAGAACTGGCGGGAAGGGCCTTCACGGTTAAGAAACTCAACGATCGCCGGGCCGTCCGCAGCACTGGCATGCCGCACACGAATTTGGGCACAGCCGCTGCCGTTACTCTTGGTTTGCAGGCTCACAGCCATGCAGCAAAACCGGCCAAAATCATGGTAGCAAGGGAGGCCGCAACGCCCCGAAAGCAGCACGGATTTGGCCGGACGGTTGTCTTCCATGATGGTGGACAGATACAGTTGCGCCTGCCGGCCAGCGTGAAGTTTGCGCAGTGATGCATAACCATGTGCGAGAATCTGCCGGTTCCTGATGGACGGGTCCAAACGCAGACCGCTGAGATAGCCAACGGGGGTGGGCTGGCCGTTGACGAACATCGACTTGACTGATCGATGGCCAATGGCCACCACATGCCCAGTCTGCGCTTGGCGGCAGACGAGCACTTGCGATTGCCGGCCTTCCACGCAAAGTGCGTCCAGATAATCAGGGGACCGATCAAACGAAAAGCGGATCGCGCCAGGCATTTCGACGTCGCGGCTGAAGGTCTGAAGCTCCTCGTTGTCCGCCGAAGTTGCCAGATCGAAGCGGAAGCTGGTTGTGCGAACAGGTGCCTCCCTGGGGGTGGGCAAGGCAAAAATGCTGCCAGTACTCATGGAGCGCCTCCGAGCGGGATGCCGGCCTTTTGGGACAACTCCCGGCGCAGCATCCAATTGATCATCCAATAAGCCCATGCGCGGCCTAGCGTCGGGCTGTTGCACCTGAATTCCAGGCTGCGTCGGAAGATGGAGTTCCAAGTGTAGAATGAGCCTCGCGCGCGATGGCAGCTTTCCTCCACCTCTGCGGCGCGCATGGCCGCCGGACGGAACGGGACCTGGCCGAAGCGATATTCCTCACTGAGCCACCATTGTCGGTATTTCAGTTGCCCCGCCTCTTCGAGATCGTGGTAAAGCGGCGTGCCGGGAAATGGGACCAAGTGATTGAATGCCGCGAGGAAGAGATTTTCCTTTTTGGCGAATCGAACGCTCTCATCAAAACTCTCTGGCGTGTCATGCGGATAACCGAATATGAATGTCCCATAAACAAAAACACCCGCCTGTCGCAAGCGGTCCAGCGCAGCGTGATAATCGTCCACCTTGTTGATGCGTTTGCCCATGGCGGCGAGGTTCTGAGGATTGAGGGACTCGAAGCCGATCAGCAACCCCATGCATCCACTACGGGCCATCTGCCCAATCAGCGATTCGTCCTTCAAGGCATGCAGGCTGCCCTGGCTCATCCATTGGATTCCAAGCGGTGTGATCGCTTCGAAGAGTTCGCGGGCGCCAGCTGGGTCGCCGACGATATTGTCATCGACGAAAAAGACGTATTTGTCGCGAACGTGGCGCAGTTCCTCGACGATTTCCTGCGCTGGACGCCGCCGATAAGTGCTTTGGAAGACAGCACCAATGGAGCAAAAATTGCATTGAAACGGACACCCCCGGCTGGTTTCCACCAGTGCTACGGGAAGATAATTCTTTCCCTGAAAAATCCGACGGTCCGGCTGGAGTCCCAGCAAGGGCCGCGTCCGGTCGCCCCGATAGAACGCCTTGAGTTGTCCGCGTTCCGTGTCTGACAAAATCTCCTGCCAGACCGATTCTGCTTCGCCTATGCAGACCGCATCGGCGTGTTCCTTGGCTTCCTCAGGGCACAGAGTCGCATGGTATCCGCCGAGCACAACCGGAACGCCGCGCTTGCGAAATCGAGCGGTAATATCATAACCACGCTTGGAGGAATAGGTCTCTATGGACAGCGCCACCAAGTCTGTGGCGACGTTATAATCAATCGATTCCAGGCGGTCATCGAGAAAACTGATCTTCCAGTGGGGCGGCGTCATCGCCGCCAGACGGGCTATAGCCAGCGGTTGGAGCTGCCATGACCTGACGAATGGCTTGCCCGGTTTGCGGCCGATCGCCGGATAGATGAGCGTCAACCGGCGCATACAGCCTCCTCTTCCTGTGGCACAGCCCAATGTGTTGGCTCAGGCGGGCTTCCAGGATCCTCCACTGAATACGGTGTGGCAAAACGCGCTTCCAAGTAGAGCCGCTTTACAAAAATCCGGTAGGCCAAATTGCCCACGAAGTTGATGGCACACCGGATGTCCAGGCGGCTGACGCGTTTGACAACGCGATGCAGCCGGAAAGTTTCTTTGTAGGCCCACTTGAAGCCGCGGTAAAGCTCATCGGGCGTCATCTGCATGGGTTTGATGACAACATGCATGGTGTCGTAATCGTCCCAATTGTAACTGAGAATCCGATTCTCCGCCTGCATCCGCGCAAACAACTGGGTGCCGGGGTAAGGGGTGTAGAGCGAGTAGCGCGGGATGTCCACGCCGAGATTCTGCACGAGTTGGACGGTGGACTCAAATACGCTGGAGTCGTCATGGTCAAACCCAAACACGAAGCATCCTTGGACGGTGATGCCACGGCGTTGCAGGGAGCGGATCAGATCGTGGTAGTGCAACGTTTTGTTAAAATTCTTGCGGATGCCTTGGAGTGTCGTCTGGTCGCCAGATTCAAACCCGACCAGCAAGTAAACACAACCGCTCCGCGCCATGAGGTCCAGCAGGTCGGTGTTCTGGAGGCTGTCGGCGGTGACCAGACCGCCCCAGCGTTTGCGGAGTGGCGCTATGGCGGTGAACAGTTCCTGCGCGTATTCCACATCGTCAACGAGGCTGACGTCATTGAAGCCGAAATGTCTTCCCTGGATATTGCGCACATCGCGGACCACATCGGAAATTGGCCTCTTCAAGTAGCGCGGCCAGACGGCGTTGACGGTGCAGAAATCGCAAATACGCTTGCATCCCCGTGTAGCCTGAACTGTGTTGGGAAGCATGTAACCGCCGCGCCGCTGCAAGTCTCTTCGCGGGGAAGGCACCTCGGCAAGCACATGGTCGGGCAAGGCGTGTTCCCGGTAGATTCGTTGAAGTTTACCGCGGCGAAAATCCTCGATGAGCCGGGGCCAAGTCCGTTCTGCCCGTCCAATGGCGATGCTGTCAGCGTGCTGTATTGCCTCGCCTGGCAGGATCGTCACATGAACGCCACCGAGCACAACAGGGATGCCGCGCTGGCGGAAGTGTTTGGCCAGCGCATAGGCTGGGCGCGCGCAGCCGGTGATGACGCTGATCCCCACCAGATCGGCTGGTTCGTTTAAGGGAATCGGGTCCACACTGCCGTCCACCAGCTTTATCTCAACCCCGGGAAAATCCGGCACCAGCGCAGCCAGCGTGGTGAGGGTCAGCGGTGCCTCTCGCATTGACCGAACGAAGGAGCCGATCCGCAGTTTGTGCATGTGCGCATCCGGCATGATGAGGAGAATGCGCATTATGAAACTTCCTCCGGGACAGGTTCGCTCTTGAGGCTGCTGCTTGCCACGCAGTCGGAAATACACAAGGGCACCAGGAGACCGTCTTTTATCACCGCGTCCGGGCAGGGTTGGCAATGGACCACGCGGCCCTTTTCATCAAATGCAGCAGGCCGTTGAAATAAGAACCGTTTGGCCTTTAACCGCGCGCCACGGCGGCTCGCACGCGCCAGCAGTTTCAGATTGCCGGCGAGCCTGCCCCCGGCAAGGCCGTTGAGCAGGAGATGCACTGAAAAGAGTCCGGCGTGTTGAGGTTGATAAAACGGGTAACGTCCCGTCGTCATGCGCGCCAATGCAAGGAAAGCCCTTTCCATCCATGTTGGTTTCAAACTGTGGTAAAAGGAAAGCTCCCCGCCCTGATGCACCGCGCCAACCATGAATGACAACCAGCGAGGATCCGTCGCATCAAGGTTGGAGCCGAGAGTCGCGAACGAGGTCAGTCCAAATTTCGCTTGCAATGATTGGCTGCTCTCCCGGTTGCAGGCCTCATCCGCGAGAATCATTGGTCGGAAACAACTAGATTGGGCGACCATGCCGGTCTCAAGATCCCCGCGAATCGAGGGCATTCGACCAACGTCCCGCCACCAAGTGACCAGCAGGTAGCAAACGTGAGGCGAATCCAACGCAAAGCTGACCGCCTCGTCAATTTCCGCAGGCTTGTCCGGATAAGCAGTCACAGTCAGTCCAACTTCGATGCCGTGGGCGGCAACGAGGGCGCACTTTTCCACGCGCAAGCGCCGCAGTTCGTCCGCGGACGACTCCGCCGGGAGGTCGGGCCGCCGTTGATTTGGCTCGATGTGAAGGAAAATGACATTTGTTCCGGCACGCTTCAGGTCCGCGAGTAATTGATCGTTCAGATCGACTCCGTTTGTGAACAGCTCAACAAATAATCCCCGATGTCGCACTCGCCGGACAATCTCCACCAGATCCGGGTGCAAAGTGGGTTCCCCTCCCACGATGGAAATGGATTGCAGTTTGCGGAGGCGCATCAGCGCGTCCAGTTGTGCGTCGATTTCCGACAGCGGCGTTATATGGTCCGGTCGCAAGTTGTAGCAATCACGACAGCGGATGTTGCAGCCTCGCAGGATGTCCAAAACAGCATGAGGGACGTTCTCCGGAGTCCATGGCAATGGAAGAGGCGTATCCTTCATGCCGGCACCTTTCCTGGTTCCGCTGTCGCTCCTGCCCGTTTGTGCTCCGCTATGCGCAGCAGTTGCCCCGACCGTGCGAAGACCTCGTCAGGCACGCCGACGGCTTTCATCATTTCCAGTGCTTGATCGAAGGGATTCCCCACTCGTCTCAATTCCAACGCGCGTCTGAGACTCAGCTTGCCGATGCAACTTAGCGGCATCGGTGCGACCGGAAAGTCGGACCCGAATACCAGTTTTGCCGCCAGCCGGGGTGAACGGAGCAAGGAATGCAGCAGCCATACACGGGTGATCACACCAAAGGCACTGATATCCCCGTAAAACCGTTCATGGCGCAAAGCCATTTCCCGCCACGCCGGGCAATACGATTTTTCGTGAAGAAACACTCGCGCCCCACAATGCGCGGCAATCACTGTGACGCCCCGTTCCAGAGCCGGCGTCAATAGGCTGGGATCGTTTAGCGTGTTAGGAAATGATTTCAGGATGTGTTCGCTGCCGGTGTGGCAGAGCAATGGAATTTGATGCTGCGCCAACATGTCGTAAAACGGGAAACAGCGCGGGTCATCGGGCTGAATGTTCTGTGCGCCGGGCAGCCATTTGACCAGGCAGGCGCCCCGGCTAATGAGCCGTTCCAACTCGCCCAAGGCGTCGGGCCGGTAAGGATGAACGCTCGCGCCAAAGAGAACCTTTTGGTGAGAATCCGCGAGGTCAGCGACGAAGTCGTTGTCGGTTGCCATCAAAGTGCGTTCCTCATCACGCGTTCCGTCATCGTGGTGGGCTGCATCGAAGGCCAGCAGAACCGCCTGGTCCACCTTGCTCGCGTTAAGCTTGTTCACGATCAACCGCGCGACCTGCTGATCACAATCCGGCGCGCCGGTCACTCCCGCCGGCAACCCAAGCCGGCGTAGGAACAGGCGGAAAGCCACGCTGCGCCGAAACGCCGGGGCGAGAAAGTTGCCGCTGGCTTGGGAACCGATGCCAGCAACGTGAACATGAAGATCACAGATCATGGTGTGGCGTCCGTTTTGGCGATGCGCGATCCGTTTTTCCACTTGCTGAACGGTGGAGAAATCAGGAAGGCTCGGGTGCATTCATCCGGCGCGATCACAGTCCCGGCAGTCAACAAAGAATAACCCCCCACCACTACGCGGTCGCCAATGTTCACTGTCGCCAGAATTAATTCCAACTCGCCCCGGTCGTTACGTAGCATGACATGTGGATTCAGCCTTACCCCCGCGCCGAAGATCACGTCGTCACCGACGCTGATGAAAGAGCGATCAAGAATTCGCAGCCCGGCAGCCCAATAAGTCAACCGGCCAATGTGCGCCCCCCAAAGCCGCAGCCACAAGGTGTAAAGACCGGGTACCAGCCGAAGCAGCTCTTCCAACGCCGGCAACCGGCAGAAAAGCGCCTGAAGGTTGAATAATATCCACCACGAAAAGAAATGCCTCGTGCCGACAGGGATGTGCCCTTCACGGAGAGGCATCAATGCCCGGATTAATCGGGAGGCCAGCGGCGGCAGGAGATAGAGCAAACCCAGCCCGGCGAGAAGCCTCCAGCGCCACGGTGCCCAGGCGACGCTGAGTATGACCCCGATTAAAATGGCATGAAGGAGCGGGCAATAATTGATGACCAACATCAATAGCCGCTTCGGACCGGAGAGGATCGAGTTAAACTCCTTCGTCTCGCCGGCTTCACCGATTCTCACCACGCTCGAAGAAGTTGATTCCATAAAGTGACCTTGCGAATTCTATCAGCGAACGGAAGCCAGGCGCGCGCCGCTGCCGGTCGAAGGCCTATGCGCTCTTGGCCTTCCTGCATCGACCAATCATGACCCCAAAAACACCGCCTGCCAGCAAACCGCCCAAGCCAGCGCCAACACCGATCTTTTTTACGACAGCCTTGGCCCCATCCAGCACCGGATTATTAAGGAAGTCGGTGCCGGCGTGAGCGAGCGCAACCTTCCATTCGCCGTTCTCCTTCACGACGGTGGCGCTCCAGCGGACGTTCATTTCAACCACCTGTCCTGACTTCATTGTGTACGTGTCTATGGAACTGCCGTAGCACACTCCCGTGTTGGCATCCAGAAAACGCGTTAGGATATCCGCCTTCGGCTCGGTTTTCAGGCTGGTGACCAATGCGTCGCTCGACCGGAACATCCGGTCGAAGAATTCCTGCATCTGGGCCTCGTTGGTCAGGACAGTCTGGTTGACGGCGGTAAAGGCGAAATCCTTGGCGAAACAGAACGCCAGCCCCTTGATGTCTTGTTTGCTGATTGCTGTGGCCACCTTGTCGCGCAATGCGCGTAGCGCCACATGATCTGCTTCCCGGTTGTCGTCTGCCGCGAACGCCACGGTGCTGCTCCCGATGGACGATATGAAAACGAGTGCTAAAGAAAGTGCTTTGAAGTTTAATTTCATATATTAGTTATCCTTAATCGCATATTTTGCATGGCGAGTTGAACTAATGTTCATCCAATCCATTCCCGTATCAAGCGCGATTTGGCACAGTATTGGCGAGTTACTCGTTGGATCATATCGGCGGCTGTTCTCACAACGACAAGATACACCCGGCGGTCGCCCCGGTGGTAATTGAAAAAACATGCAAAACTATTGACAAAAACAATGTTTGAGACCGGTGCGACGGCCGGCATTCCTGCAGTGCCGAACGCGTTCGGGGCTTAACCTTGATTTCCCTCCGATGCCCGGTATGCCAGCGATGGGAGCGAGAACATGAGTATGGCTCCGACAAGTGACACCCAGACGATGGAGGCGGCGTCCGTCTTGTGGTGAACCACAAAGGTTTGGAAAGCCAGCAATGCTCCGGCTGCGTACGTCAGTCCGAGGAGGAAAAAGCAAAGCGGCGCGTAGTGCGTTACGATTTCTTCAGGACTCCGCCGCTCCGCGGCGGACCGGCTGTATATCTCCACCATGTCGTGGCGCACCATAAGAATGTCATGCACCCAGGCCATGTAGCCGTAAAGAGCACCCGTACAGAGCAGAACCCGGAGCGCGGTTGCTGTCGAAAGTGATTCATGCCGGGTTCCCAGGAGGGCGATAAACAGCAATGGACTCATGTTGGCAGAGTACATAATGCCGTGGTGTGCGTAGTAGCTGCCCACCACCCAAGGCCCTTTGAATCGCCACTTGTGCAAAAGATTGGTGGCGATGCCGGGGGCCACATATCCGTAGAACAGAGGCAAGAGCATCACGTAGAGCGCGAAAACGCGGTTGTCTGACCATGCCGCCCAGACGAAATACATCACCACAAACAGCGGCAGCGGCAGCGCATAAACCCAAAAGCGAATGACGGCACGGCTCATGTTTTTTTTGTTCGGGGTGGAAGAAGCCAGCGTTTGGCAAATCGCAGAGCGACGCTGGCCCTCAGTCGCGGCGGTAGATTGCGGAACATCTGTGGTCCCGCTCCCTTCACATAGGGTGGCGGTTCGGCATAGTCCACGTTCACTTCAACCAGGGCTGGCGGTTCGGCCGCCAAAGCCTGGTTCAAACCGAGTTCGATGTCGGTATCGTTGGCTACGCGGACGTACTTCATGCCAAAACTCTGCGCCAGGAGGTGAAAATCAGGATTGGGAATCTGGGTGAATGGGGTGCGACGGTAAACGCGGCGTTGGGCTTCTTTGATCAGTCCCCAAGCTCCGTCTCGGAAAACCACCACGATAATTTTTGCCCCCCACCGCACAGCATTGAGGCACTCGAAGCCGCTCATCAGGAATCCACCATCACCGACAAGGCTCACAACCTGCCGTGTCGGGAAAGCAAGTTTCGCCGAGATGGCCGTCGGGATTGAAAAGCCCATCGCCTGAAAATCCGCTGGCGAGAGAAATGAGCGGGGAGAATAAACCGGAAAATCGTTCAGCGCCCAGAATTGGTGCGCTCCGCTATCCGTGACCAGAATCGCGTCCCGGTCCAAGCGCCGGCGCAGGAGCCGCAGGAACCGCGATGGGGTGACACCGGCAGGCAAAGCTGGATCTGTCAAAGCCTTCGATTCACAGCGCGCGCGGGCTTGGATGATGAACTCCTGCAGGGGTGCGTTGGTTGGTCGGCAATCTCCCTCCAGGCGAACCAGCAAACCTCTGAGCGCGATCTTTGCGTCTGAGGTGATTGCCAGCGAAGCCGGATAGTTTGCTCCCAATGACGCCGGGTTGATATCGATGTGGATATGTTCCTGCGGCGGTCGCACTCCGTAAGCACCCGTGGCCGTCTCGCTGTACTTGCAACCCACGGCCAACAGTGTATGGACTTTACGGAAAACCCGCCATGCTGCTGCCGTTCCACTGCGCCCAAAGCCATAGCCGACGCTAAGCGAATGATCCTCCGAGATGACACCGCGACCGGAGATCGTCGTCGCCACTGGCGCCTGCAGTAATTCTGCCAGTGCCCTCAACTCCTCCAGTGCCGTTAGCGCGCCGGCGCCTGCGTAAATCCCGACAGACGGAGAATGCCTCAGTCGATCTGCCGCGGCGTCAAGTTGCCCGCCAATGTCCGGGGGAGCGGGTGGGCAGATGCCCGTAGAAAACATGAACCGGCTCCGTTCCATCAGCAGAGTGGAAGGAAGTTCGACCAGTGTCGGTCCCGGCTCACCTTGGCAGGCCAATTCTGCCGCGCGCAAAACCGCCTGCGGAACTTCTTCCGCTGTCGCCGGCTTGAAGCAGCCTTTCACCAGTGGCTCCGTCACCGCGTTCTGCTTGATTTGATGAAGCTGGAAGGATTTTCCTGCCACTTCGCCGCTTGCACTGACCAGAACCACCAATGGCGAGGAATCAAGTCGGGCCTCAGCGATGCCGGTGAGGGCATTGGTCAGCCCTGGTCCAGCCGTTACCACGGCAACCCCGAGTTTTCCGGTAACTCGAGCGTAGGCATCGGCCATGAATATCGCGGCACTCTCGTTGGTTGGTGTGAAGGTGGGAAACGGAGCGTCGGCCAACGCGTCGAACAACTCAATGTTTTGAATTCCAGGCAGTCCGAAGACCCGCTGCACTTCCAAGAGTCTCAAAGCTTCCACCGTCGCTTCGGCTGCAGTCGTATTTGTGCTATCGGGATGCCAACTCATATCTTTGCCTTCTCCTCGGCGCATCCCTCGGAAAACCTGTGGTGCCAGCGCGTTGACAACCAACTCACCGCTCCCACAATGCCGCCAGCCAGCAGGTCCAGGAACACATGCTGTTTGATCAAAAGCGTAGACACCAGCACTGCAGCAGTCCACAACCAAACAACCCCAATAAACCAACGATTGAGCTTCCATCCCGGGAAAACATCACAAGCGCAACCCGCGGTGAACACGCCAAAGCCTGCGTGCAACGACGGGCACGCATTCCGGGGCAGGTCGCAGTGTGCAATCAAATCGTAGAAGTAGTGGCGGCTGGCCAACGCCTCGGGTCGAGCCACGGAAGTCGGCCAGAAATAGAAAATGATAAAGCTGGCGATAACCATTAGTGCCATCCCCTTGCAGCACGTTAACAATTGGCGCCTTGATGTTATCAACCAGAAGATAAGGGGCACTGTGACAAATTGAGAGGTATAAAGAGAAGCCGCTTCGGGTTGAAAGGAAATCAAACGGTCAATCGGCAGTTGAGGCATCTCAGTTACCGAATCTTTCGGCAAACGTTCGAGCAGGAAGTAACCGAACCAAAAAGCCGCTGTCATGGCGCCGCCAAGGAAAACCTTGATCTTCCATTCAGCGATGAGTCGTCGCCACAGGCTATCGAGGCTCATTGGGCGCCTCCCGAACCAGCCGACGGTCCATGCTGATCATGCGTGTTCCAGAAAAGCAGTTCGCCATTCGGAAATTGGGGAAGGGCCTCCAGCAAGGCGGCAAAAGCCTTTCCGCTGAAAGCCGGATCGAGGCAAAGTTCGTGTTTCGTCGCAACGGAAATCGCCGCCCTCGTTGCCGTCGGGACGTCTCGATAACCTCGTCCGAGTTGATGACCATCAATCATTTCAAGTTGATTTAAATAACGTTCAAGACTCCCTTCCCCCAAGTCGAGAAGCGAAAGCGTGTTTTTCACGAGCCGTTCCAGCCGCCGCCGATTGGCGATGATGGTCTCCACTGTTTGCACGGCCACAACCCGCGTGGTGGCTCCCGCCAGCGCCAATCCGATCAGCAGTCCGGCAACCGAGCCACCGGTGGCGAACGGGATGTAAATGCGACGCGGTTGCGGCAGTAATCCCGCCCGCACCTGCTCAACCAACTCCAATGCGGCACGGACATGCCCCAGTGTTGCTACGGGTGTCGAGGCTCCCAGGGGCACGACGCAGGCCTTCATGCGCCAGCCAATCCAGTGGGCATGCAACACCGTCGCGAGCATGGTGCTCCGGTGGTGAATACGGACCCCCATTTCGCGAAGCATGGCCAGTTCTGGCGTACGGAACGATTGGCCTCGATAAGGAAAAACCACCGCATGCACATCCAAACCCGCCTTCCGGCCCAGCATACCGCAAGCCTGTACCGTGTGGGATTCCACGTCACCGTGGACAACCAACGCGCTCTTTCGGCCCTGCTGGACGGCAGCCAGCAAGTATTCCAGCTTTCGAACCTTGTTGCCACCATAGATTTCGGAGCACCGCCCGTCATCCTTGATCCAAAACTGGAAGTCATTCTCAAGCATTGCTGACCTCACTGGAGAGGGGAATTTTCCGAGTGATAAACGTGGAAACCGTTCCAACGATGTGCAAATGGGGCCAATATTATTAAAGATCATTGTTTCCCTCTTGCGGGTTGTGATCTGGCGAGAGTGGTCACCACAGTCGGAAACAGGACAAAGGAACGGTTGCAGCGGTTCACGGTCATGAGATTTCTGGGTGTGGAGGTATGTATCACAGTCCGCAGCACCTGCTGCACCGGACACCAGCGCATAGCGAGGTTGGCGTCGGCCGTACCTGTCGTGGTTTTCGCCGCCATGGCGCAGAGGACGAACAGGCAGTTCATGATCAGCGAAACCGTGTGCATGGTTGACCCATACTATCACGCAGGCAACATCTCGCAAGCCTGCACCGTGTGGGAAGTCCATGTAATCACCGCACGTTCCTTGGTTGCCAAGATTTTGGCGTGCAGGCGAGGTGTATGGCGGATCTGAACTCCCGATGCGGCTGTGCCTTTGGCTAAACCATTGAGCGCCTCCACGTTAAATTATGGGTTCTCCATCTTCACTTTCCCCTTTGGTCGCAAGCCAGATCGTCGCATTCGTCCATGCTTGCCGTGGAGCATTGTTCTGAGTAAAGTCCACGGCGTCCGAAAACGAACTGAGAAAAATTATCGAATAACGTTTACAAAACAAATTTAGCGTAGCTTCGGCTACGGGCTGGTCCGAAAACCGCGAATTTTCCACGCCCGTTACAGAAACCGACCGAGTACGCGCCCACCCGGGCGCGGCTTGGCGTGCTTTCTGTAACAGGTGCTTCGCGGTACCTCGGACCAGGGTGCGTTGAGTTCGCGCCCCTTCTATTTTGGAGGCTACCCGTGGTTCATGGTTGCGCCCCACGCAATGTCGCAAAACAAGGAATCAAATGGCCCGCAACAAAACCGCGCAGTCCGCGCCCGGTAATCCGGTGGCGTCATACAAATATCCAAGCAAACGGAAAAACATTCCGCCCGCAGGGCTTGCTGCCCAGGGCACGCTTCAAGAGGCGCCCAAACTCCGATACGAATATAATCCGCACCTCCCGCCAACGCTTCGCTCGGCCCCGGACGCAGCCGAGGCCGACCGCTTGCCTGAATATCTCGAGGTTTCGCGCAAGCGCGCGTTGACCGACAATGAAGCCCGCACGCTTGCCGCCGCGCTCCGCAAACACGAACCGTGGCTTGAATGGTCCAGTAAACGCGAAAAGCCGTGGTTTGAAGTCGAGCCGGTTGCCCTGCACATTCACGAGCGCGTCTCCACCCAGGCCATCTTGCGCGTGCTCGCGCGGCAGGACGTGCAGCGCGACCTGTTTGCCGACCCGCAGCAGTCCTACGCTGAAGCGGTACAGTTTTACAAATACGACGTGGATTGGGCAAACCGCCTCATTTTGGGCGATTCCCTGCAAGTCATGGCCAGCCTCGCCCGCCGCGAAGACCTTACCGGCAAAGTTCAGATGATTTATTTCGACCCGCCATACGGCATCAAATTCAGTTCCAATTTTCAGCCGCAGCTTGGCCAGCGCGACGTGAAAGACCGCGAGCAAGACCTTACCCGCGAGCCAGAAATGGTCAAAGCCTACCGCGACACTTGGACGCTTGGCATCCATTCCTATCTCGCCTATCTGCGTGACCGGCTCGCGATGGCAAAAGAACTTCTTGCAGACACGGGAAGCGTTTTTGTGCAGATCAGTGACGAGAACCTCCATCGTATCCGATGCGTGATGGATGAAGTATTCGGCGCAGGCAACTTCATTAGCGTCATTTCCTTCGCAACGACAACCGGATTTTCATCAAACTTTATCTCGAATATCACCGACCATGTTCTTTGGTACGCGAAGGACGTGCCGAAGATGCGTTTCCGTCAACTGTACAAGGAGAAAACAGCAGGTGAAGAAGGAGCCGCCAAATACAAGCCCTTGAAACCGGACCAACACGAATTGGCCAATGCTTTCGCCGATGAACAACTCGCATCCTTCGACCAGATCACGGCGCAAGGCGCAACGGCAACGGACCAGAAGTTTTCGATGCAAGGACAAATTTTCCAGCCGCCGGCTGGAATGCACTGGAAAACGTCGGTTGAAGGTCTCAACCGCTTGCGAGACACCTTGCGTCTGCGAATCGAAGGGAGTTTGCCGAGGTATGCTCGAATGCTGTCCAATTTCCCCGTTTTCCCCCTCACAAATATTTGGATGGATATAGGTGGCGTCCAGAATCGCACCGAAGGAAAAATCTACGTAGTTCAAACTGCGTCAACGGTCATTGAACGCTGCATGCTAATGACTACCGATCCCGGCGACCTAGTTTTAGACCCGACATGCGGCAGCGGCACGACCGCCTTTGTCGCCGAGCAATGGGGACGTCGATGGATCACAGTTGACACTAGCCGCGTAGCGCTTGCGCTGGCCAAGCAACGGCTGCTCACTGCCCGTTTCCCCTACAACAAATTGCGCGAACTGAGCGCCGAAGACCTGAGCCGCAACCCAAAAGGTACTTGGTTGAAAAATGCTGGCCCGCAGCCAAAAACTTTTTCCTGCAAAACCGTGCCCCATGTCACGCTCAAAAGCATCGCCCGCAACACATCCCTGGACCCCATCTTCGCTAAACATGAGGCAATACTGACCGAACGCCTCAAGGAATTGAACGCCGCGCTTAAAAAAGTAACGCCTAACCAATCCGCTCGGCTGGCGGACAAACTTAGGCGCAAGGAAAGAGAAGAAGGAAAGAGAAACATCACCGAGGCCGACCGTCGCCGTTGGTTGCTCCCAGGCAATCCGCAATGGCACGAATGGGAAGTTCCATTTGACACCGATCCCGACTGGCCAAAATCGCTACAGGACGCCTTACAGAATTATCGCTCCGCGTGGCGAACCAAAATGAATGAAGTAAATCAGTGTATTGCCGCCAACGCCGAAATGGAAGAACTCGTGGACAAACCGGAAGAAGTGCCCGGCGTTGTCCGCGTCAGTGGCCCATTCACGGTGGAAGGTGTAATTTCTGTGGAAGATGGGCCGGATACGTCAATCGGCGGCGCACCGGACCCTCTGGAAACCTTCATTCCCGCAGCCAACGCTACCGCGCCAATTTCTGCCGCTGGAGATGTTCAGAACGTAGATGCGCATCTCAATAAAGTCATCCGCCTCTTGAAAGCCAGCGGCGTGGACTTTCCCGCCACGAAGGAGACGCCCGCCCGTAATATGAAATTCAGCCGCCTTGAACAGATAACAAGCGCATCACTGATTCATGCGGAGGGCGAATGGGTCAACGGCGACCAGAAACAACGCCACGTCGCCGTCACCATCGGCCCTGATGTCGGCAATATCACTGCCTACCAAGTGGAGGATGTTATCCGGGATGCCAATCGAAAAGGCTACGACGACGTTGTTTTCGCCGCCTTTGGTTTCGATGCCGCCGCCCAGGAAGCCATCGAAGGTGGCAGTCACCCAAAAGTGCGATTGCACATGGCGCTGATTCGCCCTGACGTGGCAATGGCCGACCTGCTAAAAACGCAGCCCGGCAGCCAGCTTTTCACCGTGTTCAGCGCCCCGCGCATTAAAGGCCCGGAAAAACAATCCGACGGAACGTACCAGGTCGAAGTCGAAGGCATGGATGTTTACGACCCTGTCAGCAACACACTTTTCCCAACCGACAAGGAACGAATCGCTGCATGGTGGCTGGACAGCGATTACGACGGGCGCACCTTCTGCATTTGCCAGGCATTTTTCCCGGATAAGACCAAATGGGATAAGCTGGCCAGGGCGCTGGGCGACCGCGGCATAATTGCAGAAGATGCCTTTTCCGCTCTCAGCGGCCTAAAGAGCCTGCCTTTTCCGCGACCCGCCCGGTTAAAGAAGGGCGAAAAATGGCGCGTCGCGGTCAAGGTCATTGACCCGCGCGGCAATGAAGGAATGCGCGTGGTCGAAATGCCATGAGCAAGGAAGAACAAATTCCGATTCAGCCGGTAGAGAATCCAATTCTCTGTTCGCCCTACAAAGAACCGGAGCAGCACTGGCTTTACGATACGCAAACTGGCATTCCAAGCAAAACACCCAACCGACGGCCAGCAAGTTATTGGTTCAAAACGGAACGCACTGGCAGCGCCCAAATGTCGTTGCTGGCGGAAGAAGAACGCGACGACCTGCCACTGGTGAACGCGTTGCGCGACGACGTAAAGCGCTGGCGTGAATCAGGCTGGGAAAACGCATCCGAAACAACGAAACAATTGCTTCGCCACTGGTGGCGCGAAGACCGATCAAGGCGACTGTTTTTTTGCCAGATCGAAGCCGCCGAGACGATTATCTATTTGCGTGAAATTCTGGCGCAAGGCAAAAGAACGCGCTGGACGCCCAAGCTCACCCTTGAGGAATACCGCATTCTTTGCGGCGGCCAGAATCCCCGGCCGCATGAATGGATCACGAAAATCGCGCAGCATCCCAAGCTGGCTGACATCCCAAACGAGCACGGATTGAAGCCCATCACGCGCCATGCCTGCAAAATGGCCACTGGCAGCGGTAAAACCGTTCTCATGGCGATGCTCATTTCATGGGCATTCTGCAATCGCGGCACGAAGCCAGGCGATCCCCGCTTTCCCCGGCGCGCGTTGGTTGTCTGCCCCAACCTAACCATTAAGGAACGCCTCTCCGTCTTGCGCCCCGGCGATCCTGACAACTACTACGAAAAGTTCGATTTGGTGCCATCCACGTTGCGCGGCGAATTGGCCAAGGGAAAAGTATTTGTCACAAACTGGCACTGGTTCGCCCCGGAGTCCGAAGTCATCAAAGTCGGCGGCGTCACCGTTGGAAAGCTTGGCGCAGAAACGCCCGAAGCTTTTGCGCAAAATCGCCTGGGCGATTTATGGGACACCGAGCCGCTGATGGTTTTGAATGATGAAGGCCACCACGCCTATCGGCCCGCACCAGTTGGAGAAGATGAAAAACTCACAGTAGAGGAAAAGACCGACCGCGAAGAAGCAACCGTGTGGGTTTCGGGACTGGACAAGATCAATGCCGCGTGCGGCATTTCCCTTTGCGTGGATATGTCGGCCACGCCCTTTTATATCCACGGCAGCGGCTATCCCGAAGGCTCGCCGTTCCCGTGGATTGTCAGCGATTTCAGCCTGGTTGACGCCATTGAAAGCGGCATCACCAAAATTCCCCGCCTGCCGGCCATTGACAACACAGGCCGACCCGACCCGAAATATTTCAAACTGTGGGAATATATCACCCGCGACCTCAAAGCGGGCGAAAAATTCACCGGAGGCAAAATCAAACCCGAAGTCGCTTATCGCAAAGCGGAGGATGCCTTGCTCACGCTCGCAGGCGAATGGAAAGAGCGGTTCGAGGTGTTGCAGAATTCCACACCCGGCCAGGAACGAACACCGCCCGTTATGATCATCGTCTGCGATAACACCGATCTGGCAGAGCACTTCCACCGTATGATTTCCGGCGAGGAAACCATTGAAGTCGACGCATCGGAAGACGATGACGATTCCTCGAAGCGCAAGAAAAAAGCCAAGCCGCAGAAAGCCTACAGCGCCGGACTTAATGGTTTCCCCCAACTCTGGAATCAAAAAGGCGCAGAAGTTACGCTGCGCATTGATTCAGAACTGCTCAAAGCCGCCGAAAACGAAGACCCCAAAGCGACCAGGAAAGAAGCGGCGGAAGAACTGCGAAAAATCGTTTCATCCGTCGGCAAGGTGGGGGAACCGGGCGAGCGCATCCGTTGCGTTGTCAGCGTCAACATGCTCAGCGAAGGATGGGACGCCAACAACGTCACGCACATTCTCGGTTTGCGCGCCTTTCACAGCCAGTTGCTTTGCGAGCAGGTTGTTGGCCGGGGCTTGCGCCGGATGGATTACACGCCCGACCCAAAGACCGGTTTGCTCACAGCCGAATACGTTGACATTTTCGGCGTGCCGTTTTCCCTGATACCGTTCAAAGGCCGCCAGCCGGGCGGAGGCGCCCCGCCAGAAGATCGCCCCAAACATGAAATCATCGCGATGCCGGAGCGGAAGCAATTTGAAATCCGTTTCCCGATTGTTGAAGGATATGTGGTTGACCTAAAGCGCAACTTGATTCATTGCGACGTCAGCCAGGTCGAGCGCACCGGGCTTGACCCGTGGACCACGCCAACCGCCGCCTTTGTTCGCCCGCAGGTCGGTTATCAAATCGGACATCCAAGCGCACACGGCGGTTTCGGATTCTCCGAGGTAAACCGGCATGAATACTACGCTTCGATTCACCCGCAAACCATTGCGTTTGAAATCGCGCGGGAAATCGTAAGGGAACTCACCGAAGCGGCGCACGCGGGCAAAGAGGCATTGAAACGCCAGGGCCGGGGCACACTATTCCCGCAGGTTCTCAAAATCGTGCAGCAGTACATCGCCACCCGCATCGAGTTTTGCGGGTGCCATCCATGCGAAATCGGATTGCAGACCTACGCGCAACGGATCATTTCGCTGCTGGTTGCGGCCATCACGCCGGACGATGCCAAAGGGGAAACACCACTGCTGCCGCGACTTAACCGATATAAACCGATTGGCAGCACGGCAAGCGTCCACTTCAAAACCGTCAAGCCGGTCCAAATAACACAAGCCAGCCATCTAAATCTTGTCGCGTGCGACACCAATTCATGGGAACAAGCAGCCGTCTTTCAACTTGAAAAGCTCGCCAAGGAAGGAGTGGTCATCTGCTACGCCCGCAACGACCGCCTTGAATTTAACATCCCGTATGAAGTCTATGGCAACCCGCAGGTTTACGAACCGGATTTCCTCGTCAAACTCGCCACCGGCGTCACGCTTATTCTGGAAATAAAAGGCCAGCCTCACGCCGACACCGACGCCAAGCACCAGGCCGCCCGTCGCTGGCTTTCAGCCGTCAATCATTGGGGGCGTCTCGGCAAATGGGGTTTCCTTGTTTGCCGCGACCCGCAACGCTTGGCACAAAAACTTGCTGCACAGGATTGATTTGCCTGACATGCAAATCATTCGCGCAACGCCGATGAGTGTCGATCAGTACGTGGCCACAAGCTTCCATCAGAGTGTCGAGCCGCCATGTAAGTGCCCTCATTGTGGTGCGACGGTTGCCCTAAAGGCGCTGGGCTATTATTCCCGCAATGTTACCAATCCGAAAAGCCGTGTCCTGCGCATTTTAGTGCGGCGGTTTCGATGTTGTCGCTGCGGCAAAACGGTCAGTGTCCTTCCTTCATTCGTACAACCGTACCGGCTGGTTTTGAATATCACAATAAACGACTTTTTCGGAGGAACCCTCAGCACCAGCGCACTTTCGTGGCTCCCGCTTCTGAAACAGTATTGGAACCGATTTTCAAATTGGCTTCCACGGATTGATGGCGTTATCAGGTCCGTGGTCTCGCGCTCACCGCCTCACTTAGACGCTGCTGGATGGTGGCAGCTCATGGCCGCAACTTTCGGTGACATTGAAAAAATCACAGGGGCGCTTGTGGGCCGATTCGGCGTCACTCTGTTTGGTCGTTATCGCTGCCATTCTCCATACTCCAACTGGCCGCCGGCGAACTGACGCAGCTCCACACAACTTATGTATTTCCCTGAAAGCCAACGCGTGGAAATCTGTCCGCGTCAATGAAAATGATTCTTGAATCAGCTTTAAGCGATAAACGACGCACCCTTGAGGGCGTCAGCGTTAAAATCAGGCAGCGAAGAAGTCGCGATTTTGCCGTCGGCACTCGTGGCAACGAGCTTTATTTTGTATGAGGAGAAACCAAAAGAACTTGCCGTCCAACCGTGCCGCCAGTTACGTGAGAACAGCGACGAAGCCGCAGCAGGACTCGATCAGCAACCAGGTGTGTGCCATCCGGGAATATGCCAAACGCTATGGAATGCAAATCGTCAAAGAATATTTTGATGAAGGCAAGAGCGGGCTGAATGTCCAAGACCGCGAATCTTTGACTCAGTTGATTCGGGATGTTCAGAACGGGCAAATCAATTTCTCAATTGTCCTCCTGTACGATGTCAGCCGATGGGGACGGTTTCAGAATGCTGATGAAAGCGCCTTCTATGAATACATCTGCCGCCTGGCCGGGGTTTCGGTGCATTATTGCGCCACGCATCTTGAACGGGGTAACGGCCCGGATTTCCCGACGACCGAAGGCGGAAAGGGGCCTTATTTACCATGAGTGCGGCCAATGCAAAACTTCCTCCCGGAAACGCGGTGGCATACGTGAGAATGTCCACTGAACATCAACAATATTCCACCAGCAACCAGATGGACGTAGTTCGGGAATATGCCAAACGCCGTGGCTTTGAGATTGTCAAAATTTACTCGGATGAGGGAAAAAGCGGTTTGAACATACAGGGGCGCGATTCGCTGGCCCAAATGATCAAGGATGTCCAATCCGGGGGAATCAATTTTTCTGCCATTTTGGTCTACGATGTCAGCCGATGGGGACGGTTCCAGGACGCGGACGAAAGCGCCTATTACGAATACATCTGCCGTCGGGCCGGGGTTTCGGTCCATTATTGCGCGGAGCAATTTGAAAATGACGGCAGCCCGATGTCCTCGGTCATGAAAACCATGAAGCGGACGATGGCCGGTGAATACAGCCGCGAATTGTCAACCAAGGTATTTCTTGGAGCCTGCCGGTTGATCCAAATGGGGTTCAAACAGGGCGGCACTGCCGGATTCGGCCTTCGACGCGTACTGATTGACCAGAGCGGCCAGCAAAAAGCCGTGCTCAAAATGGGGGAACACAAAAGCCTTCAAACCGACCGGGTGATCTTGATTCCGGGGCCGGAGGAGGAAATTAAAATTGTTCGGTGGATTTATCAGGCGTTTGTTAATGAAGGAAAAAGCGAATCGGAAATCGCCAAGGCGCTGAATGCCCAGGGAGTGCTCACTGACTTTGGGCGCGCGTGGAACCGTGCCACTATTCATCAGGTGCTCACCAACGAAAAATACATCGGCAACAACGTATATCATCGCACTTCATTCAAATTGAAACTCAAGCATGTGGTGAACCCTCAAGAAAAGTGGATTCGTGGCGACGGCAAGTTTGAGGGCATTGTGGAATCCAGCCTTTTTCACACGGCCCAAGGCATCATTTTAGCTCGGAGCCGGAAGCTTTCGGATAATGAAATGCTGGAGAAATTGCGCGGCGTGCTCAACAAACACGGTCGCATCTGCGGCATACTGATCGACGAGGCCGACGACCTTCCTTCCGCATCAGCGTTTCGGTCTCGTTTCGGTAGTTTGGTCTCCGCTTACAAGTTAATCGGCTACGATCCCGGCATTGATTATGATTTTATCGAGGTCAACCGTCGCCTCCGCCAAGAGCATCCCGTGTTGGTGGCGCGGGTGGTCCGCCAAATCGAGGAACTCGGCGCGGTGGCGCGGTGGGACGAAAAACACGAGATTGTTCATCTGAATGACGAACTCCGCGTTTCTATTGTCCTTTGTCGGCACTGCACGACGCCTGGCGGGTCGTCGCGCTGGCTGGTTCGACTGGATGACGGGTTAAAGCCGGACATTACCGTGGCGGTGCGGATGGACGCCGCCAATGCCGGAATCCGAGACTATTACCTGCTGCCAGCGATTGATATGACTTGGGAAAAACTGCATGTTGGGGAAGAGAACGGCATTTACCTGGACGCGTATCGATTTGACACGCTGGAATATCTCTTCGGGATGGCTCAACGCACAAAACTACAGGAGACTGCATGAATGACGACGTACAAATGATTCCAATCGACCACATTCGCATCATCAACCCGAGACTTCGGAACAAGGCAAAATTTGAGATGATTGTGGATAGCATTAAAAAACTTGGGCTGAAAAAGCCGATTCAGGTGAGCATCCGTTCGGCGGATGAAGGAAACGAGCCGGGTTACGATCTGGTCTGCGGGCAGGGAAGAATCGAGGCTTGCATGGCCTTGGGCTACAAAGAAATTCCAGCGATTGTAGTCGAGGTGAGCAAGGAAGAGCGGTTGCTTCGGAGTTTGGTGGAGAATGCGGCTCGGCGATTTCCTATTCCGGCAGACTTGTTGCGTGAAATTGAGCGGTTGAAGGCCGCCGGTTATAACAATGGCGATATTGGAAAGAAGTTGGGAATTTCTGATTCGTACGTCAGCAATTTGATGACGCTAAAGCGAGCGGGAGAAGAGCGGCTTATCACTGAGGCGCTGAACGGCAAAATTCCAATTTGGGTCGCCATCGACATTGCGAAAACCGAAGACGTGGAAATGCAGCGGGAATTGCTTAAGGGACTCGAAAGCAAGAAACTGAACCATATTTCCATTCGGGTCGTGAAGCGCATTATCGAGCAACGCCGTTTTCTTGGGAAAACCCGAGTTCGAGGAGATCGAGACAGCCAGGCCAGCGCCGATAGCATGGTGAGTATTTACAGGCGCGAGTGTCAGCGCCAGAAACTCCAAGTACGGAAATCGAAACTATGCGAGGAGAAACTTCTGTTTCTGGTGAAGGCGTTCGACAAACTGGTTGGGGACGAAAACTTTGTCAATTTGCTGAGGGCCGAGGCTTTGTTCACCATGCCAAAATACCTATGTGCGAAAACGTCTCATACACACGAGGAGGCCACATGAGTGCTGCCAAAGTGGCATTCGAAATGAAAACGATCAAAGTGTCGCTTGATCTGATTCTCCCTGTACGCCGAATGAAGAATCCGCATAAGACGATCAGCCGGTACAAAAGGATTGTGACCTCTATCAAAGAAGTAGGTCTGGTCGAACCGCTGGTAATCCATCCGCAACGGGATAAATCTGGCACCTACATGCTCCTCGACGGGCATCTTCGGCATAGTGCCTTAAAGGAACTGGGCATGACAGAAGCGGACTGCATTATCGCGACCGATGACGAGAGTTTTACCTATAATGCCCGGATCAGCCGGTTGCAGCCGATCCAAGAGCACAAAATGATTGTCAAAGCCGTGCAAAACGGAGTGAAGCCAGAGAGAATTGCCGCGGCCCTCGACATGCCACTGAGCGCGGTGCGTGCATCCATGAACCTATTGGACGGCGTTCATGCCGAAGCAGCCGACATGCTGAAGGACAAGCCGATCAGCCCCAAAGCGCTTCGGTTTCTAAAAAAGGTGACAGGCGTTCGGCAAATTGAAATGGCTGAGTTGATGGTGAATGCGAACATATTCGCATCTGGATATGCCGAGGCGCTATACCTGGGCACGTCACGAGACCAACTGGTCGATTCTGAAACCCCGAAAGTCAAAGAGGGATTGTCACGGGAAGAAATCGCGCGCATGGAGCAGGAGATGGAGTCATTGGAAAAGGATTTCAAGGCAATCGACGAAGCATTTGGTGAGAACATGCTGAATCTGACGGTGGTGAAGGGATACACGAAAAAATTGTTGGAGAACGCGAAAGTGATCCGCTTTTTGAAGGCGAACTATCCTGAGTTTCTAAGCGAATTTGAATGGATCGCAGCGGCGGAAACTTTGTAATGGCAATTCAGATCATCCACCGCGCGGTCATAAAAGAGCCGTTTGGCGCGGATTGCCGCGACCAGAATCCGCCGGAACCAGCGCGCTCTCCGCGCCGTGATCGCACCCTGATGCCCTTGCGACCACTTTGCTCCACGTGCGTTCGTTCCGGCTTGGGGACGGCGCAGTCGCGCGGCGCTTCCGTTGGGAGGCTGGCTCCGGTCACTACGCTCCTTCCGCCGTTCCGCTAAACGCTTCACTGTGGAAACGCTCCGTTCCCCGGCAGCCAACCTTCCAACCGAAGCACCCAGGACGATCCAGGAAGTAGGCGCAAATCAGTGTCATGCGAACGAACCCTGGTGGGCACAATTTTCGTGCTCGCAGTCTGCAAGTCATTTTGATAGAATGATAAAACCACGCCGGGAAACGACGCAGTGCGGGTTCCGTTCTGGCGCGATTGATGGTGATCTCATGCAATTCAAGATCGGACATCTTGGGGATGATATTATGGAAGGCCGTGGATCGTGAAACCGATTCGATCTAAGCGACCACGCCAGCGTGATTCTGTAAACGAACACAGGGCGCAACCGGACGGGGAATTACTTCGTCCCTTTGGCCCAAGCCAAATCGCGTTCCAGTTCAGCCGTGTCGTAGGGACGCTCGACGTGCCGTTGAGCAAGGAGGAACTCGAATTCAGGCCGCGTCATGCCGGAGAATTCGGACGCTCTGCCGAGAGACAGCAGGCCGCGTGCATACAAAGCCACCGCCACTTCCTTCGTCACTTCGGCTTGCGCCGCAGCCGGAGGCAAGTGGATTTCCTGCAAAATGCTATCGGGAACGTCAAATGTCAGCGTCACACTGCAATAATAACCGCAAGCGCGGAGAATGGCAAGCCATCAACGGGGCCGCGCTCAATTGAGCGCGGAAATGACCCACTGCGCTCGCCTTTAACGAATCCTGACCTGGCTTCAACGGGGCCGCGCTTGCGGGAAAACGGGAGGGTGAGATTATCGAGCCTTTCATATTTCGCCCATATCACTCAAGAACTTCTGAATCAACCAGTCCGCATAGAAAATTTTGGCGTTTTGGAGAGCTTGGACAAATGGTTTCACCTCGCAAATGGCACCGGCGTACTTGCATCTGGCGAGAATTCCAAGGGAGCCAATGGGGCTGAGATTCATGCGGATAGCCATCTTGCGTGCTGGCAGATCGTCGAGCAAAAGGGGAAGTTGCCGTTCATCTGCAAGTATGATTGCCTCAGCTTCGCCTGCGCCGAGACTCGCGCGCAGAGTTACCAAAGTTGGGCTTTCCTTCACAGGAACAACAACAATCCAATCCGCCTGAATCGGTTTCCAGATGCGGGCTTGCGCTGCGATAGACGTGGCAGATGTATTCACTTCTAGGTCAACAGCTTGAGGAATAATAATGGAATTAAATGTGCGCTGAATGAGGTCAAGTCGTCCGATGGCGGAAAACGCGATCAACGGTGATGAATTTGAAATGGCTGTTGACATTTTTAATTATTTTGCTTAACGTATCCTTACCTGAAATGAAAATATATATTATGAATGGTATTTGTCAAGCCCGACTTGGCGAAAAACGAGGAACGCGATGACATCGCCACGCTTCGATCAATTCTTTAAATTGGAAGTCCGCATTCCCGAGGCGCATGATTATCAACAGCGACTCGCAGGATTCCATGTGGGCACAGGGTGTAAACCCCAATTCATTACCGTGCCGACCAGCCTTGACAAGACCCCTGCGGTCGTTCTGACAGGGTTCTGGAATCGAGTTCAAATCCAAAATCCGAAGTGGCCGCGCCGTCTGAAGGCCGAAGACGAACAACAAAGAACACCGTATCACCCACAGATCGGCCGTGAAGATCAAGAGCTGGTAGTCGGCGGCTTGAGCATCCAGCACGAGTTTCGCCCCGAACTGTTGTCCAGAAACAACGGAGAGGGGCTTTCCAACAGTCCAGTTGCGGGTCAATCCCGTCACAAAACACAAAATTCAAACGGAGCATACTATGAATGAAAAACCCACACCAAAGGCCCTCAGTCTGGACCTCTTAAAATCAGCCGTGGCCGGCAGCGCCGCAGCATTTCGGTCCCGTACCCGTCTCCAGCCCGCCGGGGGCGAAGGGGATAAAGTATTTCCACCAACCTACGCGGGAGCGGTCTATGCGAAGGAGGATCGGCAGATCAATGGCGCGAAGGTGCCCTGCGTGCTGCTCGATTCAGTCCAAGCGCAAGCGAACCGACTAGAGGAAGCGCTGCAACGCGCGCTGGACGCGGGCACGCTCAAGAGCGTCCCGGTGCTGAATGTGGATTTCACCGGCCTTGGATTGCTGGATGAGATAGGGCGTGTGAGCAGCCTCGAAGCGCCGCACCGGATCGCAGACGCTATCCTTCGTGACAGCCTTCATGACGGGCAGCCGTTTCGGAAGAGCGAACTCGGGAAGTCACTGGATCAAGCGAGTCTGCAAAACGCTACTCCGCTCTACAAACTGTGCCCGACGGCGCTGGTTTTCGGTCTGTGGGATTCGACCGGACCGAAGGGCGGACTCGGCGCGAAATTCCAGCGGGCGCTCGTATCGGAAATCATCGGCGTGAATGCGGAGATCGGGGTGAAAACGAGCAGCCGAATTGATCCACTTGGCATGCGTGCGGCAGCAAAGGTGATCAAGAAGCCAGATGGCAGCTACGAACTCGCGGGCGACAAGGCGAAGGATGGCGTTTCTCCGTCGGAGGTGAATCACGGCAACATTCCGCCCGACATCACCAAACCCGGTGGCGCTGGTGGAGCGACGCTGGACTACGCCGAACAAACGGTTGTCCTCTCCCTGCCCGCGCTGCGCAAGCTGCGTTTTCCCGTGGATGGCAAGACGACGCCCGAGCGGGATGCGGCGGCGCGGACGGTTCTTGCAGCGCTGGCTTTCACAGCGGCCGCGCTGGCTGCGGAGAGTGGATTCGATCTTCGTTCCCGCTGTCTGCTCTGGCCGACTGCCGTGATGAAGTGGGAGTTACTGGAGACGCCCGGGAAGGCTCCGACGGAGTTCACCATCACGGCAAAAGACGCCATCAAGCTTTTGGAGGAAGCGGTGGCGGCAGCGGAAAAGCTCGGCTTGGTTTGGCAAAAGGAGCCGGTGAAGCTCACTCCGTCGCCAAATCTCGTCGCCCTGCTCAAGCGCTCGCAGGACATCACCGCCAAGACGCCGGCGGACGCCACGGCGGAATAAACGAAAGCATCACCATGTTTGCCCTGGGAATTGATTTCATCACCGGTGTCGCGGTGATGACGGACGCGGCCAGCCGGGAAAAGGCCGAGTGGCCGCCGCATCCGGCCCGCATCTTCATGGCGTTGGTGGCGGCGCACTACGAATCGAAGCCGCTGCCCGAAGATGGCCGCGAAACAGAAGCGGCATGGGCTCATGAGCGCGCGGCGCTGGAATGGCTGGAAGGCCAGGGCGCTCCGCAAATGAGCTGGCCGGAAGCTTCGCCGCGCGAGGTGGTGAAAGTTTATGTGCCGGTGAACGACGCCGGAGTTCCGCAAAATCCTGCCCGAGTGAAAGAATCTGAAATGCGAGCCGCGCTTGGCGTGATGCCTGATCAGCGCAGTCGCCAGGAGCGGACATTTCCCACGCTGCACATCGGTGGCGAGGGTCCGGGCCGGCATGTCCATCTCCGTTGGCCCAACGCAGAGACTTCGGCGGAGATTCTAGCCGCGCTCACCGGACTCGCGCGGAAGGTGACCCGCATCGGACACTCTTCATCGCTCGCGCTGGTTTGGGTTTCCGAGATGGAGGACGCACCTTCGCCTGCTTACGAACCAAACGCGAATGCGACCAAGACACGCCGGGGCGTGCAGCTTCGGATTCCTGCGCCGGGCTTCTTGGCAGAGCTCGACCAATGCTTCAACGCGGGTGAGATCGACGCCTTCTTCGACCTTTCGGAAGCAATTTTAACCAGAACTGGCGTGGCAAAAAATCAGGCGAAAATAGCCTTTGAAGAACGTTTCGAAATGGCTTGGAGCAGAAGCGCCAGCGCTCCGGTGCGACTGCGTCCTTCGCCGGGACGGACAGCGCATTACTCGCGCTTGGACGAAGCGCAAGCTCTTATCATCCCATCGAGTTTCGATTCCGAACTGCTCGTGCTGACGAAGCAGGAAGGACCGGTGCTCGGCTTGGAATCCACAGCGGCCCTCACGGCTGCGTTGCGGGGATATTTGCTGCAAAAGGGCGAAGGCAAGCCGGAGTGGTTCACGGGCCACAGCGCGCCGGGACTGCCCTCGACCAGCGGGCACATGGCGCTCCTCCCGCTCGCGTTCGTGGGAGCGGAACATGCCGATGGTCACATCTTGGGATTGGCTGTGGCCTTCCCTCGGGCCATTCCGGCGGCGGAACGCGCCACTTGTTTGCGCGGGCGGCTGTTTGGCCCATCCGGTTATGACCTCGAACCGGAACTTCAGATGGGTAACATCGGGACGTGGACGCTTCGACGCGAAGAACGCAGTCTGCCGCCGCTGGCCCTGCGGTCGACGACGTGGTGCGAGCCGTCTTCCGTCTGGGCGAGTGTCACGCCCGTGGTTCTCGACCGGCACCCCAAGCACGATCAGCAAACCGAGCGGGCGCAGTGGCGCGATGAAGTCGCCGCGAGCATCGCCGAGAGTTGCGAGCGGCAGGGTCTGCCGAAGCCGGAACTGATTGATGTGGACAAAACATCGTGGCACCGGGGTGCGCCGCGCTCCCGACCCGGCCCCAGCGGGATGCCGTGGCTGCCCGGCAAAGAAGGCACCGCGCCCCGCCAGCAGGTGCATGTGCTCATCCAGTTTCCCAGCGAGGTGCAAGGTCCGCTCCTCCTCGGCGCGGGACGCTTCCGTGGCTACGGCCTCTGCAAACCACTCGGCTCCTTGCTCAAATGAATCCGCCACCCCTGACCGCCGACGATTTTTCTGCGTTCTTCCGCGAGCTATGGGGATCGGACTGCGACCCGTTTCCATGGCAGAGTGAATTTGCCCGCCGCCTTTGCGCAAGGAAGGTGCCCGACTACGTGGCTGTTCCGACCGGGAGTGGCAAAACAGCGTGCCTCGACGCCGCCGTCTTCACTCTCGCCATGCAAGCCGCTTTGCCAATGGCTGAACGCACGCAAGGCCGGCGCATTTTCTTCATCGTCAATCGCCGCGTCATTGTGGACGAGGCTTACGACCGTGCAGGAAAGCTCTGCAAAAAACTTCGGGACGCTGCTTCCGACTCCGTGGCCGGGCGGGTGGCCGCAGCGTTGCGCAAGCTTTCCGGGGAAGTCGAGGCAGCCCCGCTAACGCGTGCGCAGCTTCGCGGTGGAATTTATCGGGACCGCAGTTGGGCCGGCTCGCTGCTCCAGCCGATGATTATTTGCAGCACGGTCGATCAGGCGGGGTCGCGGCTGCTCTTTCGCGGCTACGGGGTCAGTCCCCAAGCCCGGCCAATCCACGCAGCTCTGGTCGCGCAGGACAGCTTGCTGATCATCGACGAAGCGCACATCAGCCGCCCCTTCATCCAGACGCTGGAATGGGTGAAGCGTTATCGTCTTCACCAACCAGCGGGGTGTGAGACTGTGCAGCTTCCTTTTCAGCTTATTCAGATGACGGCAACACCTCCAGCCGACACGCGTGACGACCAAAAAATCACGCTTACGCCCAAAGATCATGAGCATCCGGTCTTGAAACCGCGCCTGCGAGCCGCGAAGCCTGCGCGCCTCATTGCAGAGCCGAAGGCGAAAGGAAAAGCTCGAGAGGAACAAATGGCGAAGCGGCTGGCGGAGGAAGCCGAAAAGATTCTCGCGGAAAATCATCCACGTTCCATCGCCATCATGGTCAATCGTGTGGCCACCGCGCGTTCCATCGCGGCAAAGTTGGAGAAGGAACACAAGGGGCGCGTGACACTTTTGATCGGACGCTTGCGCCCGCTGGACCGGGAAGCAGCGACGAAAGAAATTCAGGAACGCCTCAAGACCGGAGCGACCCCGAGCGCTCCCGAGTCCGGCCCACTCATAGTTGTCTCGACGCAATGTCTGGAAGTCGGAGCGGACTTGGATTTCGATGCCCTCGTGACCGAGGCCGCAAGCCTCGATGCGCTCCGCCAGCGTTTCGGACGCCTCAATCGCGGCGGGCGTGAGATTGCCGCCCGCGCAGTGATCGTCCTACCCGGCGAGCAGGATTTGCCCACGGACAAACTTGACGAGACCGCACCGTGCGACCCGATCTACGGCAATGCCATCCCACGGACCTGGCGCTGGTTGAGCGATCTGGCGAACGACGGCGTGGTCGATTTTGGCATCAACGCGATGACCGCCGCAGTCGATTCGCTCCGCACGACCAGCACTGACGGATCGCTCGCGGCGATGCTCTCGCCTACCACAGATGCGCCGGTCTTGCTCCCGACATATCTGGACTGCTGGGTGCAGACAAATCCCACACCCGCTGCCGATCCCGATATCGCACTGTTCCTCCACGGGCCGCAACGCGAGATGGCCGATGTGCAAGTGTGTTGGCGCGGCGACCTGCCTGAGGCGGAGAACCAAGACGAGTGGGCGGACATCCTTAGCCTCTGCCCGCCGACCACGGCTGAATGCCTGCCGGTGCCTCTGCACGTCTTCCGCGATTGGCTGGGTTCGCGTGGCAAGTTTGACGACTCATCCGGCGATGTCGTCGAACGCGAGGAACAGGTGGAGAGGAAAAAAAACGAAGAAACGCGCGGCATCGACGCCCTCGTCTGGCGGAGCCCGGACGAGATATTCTGGGCTCATCTAGGTGCTGGTCTTCGTCCCGGCGACACCATCGTCCTTCGCGTCCAGAGCGGCGGCTGGCAGGCGCTGGGACATGTTCCCGGCGCGCCCAACGATCCGCAAAGCACAACGGGAAAAGAACTCGGCGACAAAGAAGTGCGGCTTCTTGATGTCGCAGAAACGGCCATGGCATCCGTTCGGCGAAAGGCGATCCTCCGCATTCACCCGGTTCTCTGGCCTGCGCCGGACGAAGGAACTGCGGCGGAGGACTTGAAGAAGATGGCGCTCGATAAACAGCAAGACTGGCGCATCTCGGAAATCAGAGAGCTACTGAAACGCCTCTTAAACGACGAGAACCCTGGTTGGCCGCTAACGGAAGAGCAGCGAGGTCTCGCCAAACACCTCACAAAAAATGGGGTGCGACTTTCCCCGCCGGAGCCGTATCCCAACAACCAAGGCTTTGTTCTCACCTCTCGCGACCTGCTTCCAGGAAACGATGCGGAGGGTGACGAAGAAACCGCCGACACCGACGCCGACGCGCTCCTCGAAGCGTCCCAGCCGCAGGAACTCTGCGACCACATACAAGATGTCCTAGCCCGAATCGAAAGCGCCATTGCTTTGCTGCCCCTGTCTGCGTGGCGCGAGGCGCTGATCGCTGCCACGGCGATTCATGATTGGGGAAAAGTCGATCCGCGATTTCAAGCCCTGCTGCGCGGCACGACTCCGTTCGCCGCGATGGCCAACGAGATATTCCTCGCGAAATCGGGCTCCATCCCTTCTTCCACCACAGTGCGCAACGCGGCGCGGGAGCGTGCGGAGCTGCCGAAAGGATTCCGTCATGAAATGCTCTCCGTCCAAATGGCGGAAAGCCCCGCGGGGGCGACGGCGCTCCCCTCGCTTCCCATCCTCCACACGCTCGCGTTGCATCTCATCGCCACGCACCACGGCTATGCCCGCCCATTCGCTCCGCTGGTGGACGACGACGCTCCGCTCGACGTGAGCTTGCCTATGAACGGCAAGACCATCGCTGTCACCGGAACCGAACGCCTTGAACATCCCGCCCACGCGCTGGACTCCGGTCTCGCCGAACGCTTCTGGCAAATGAACCGCCACTATGGCTGGTGGGGCATCGCCTTTCTCGAAGCGGCCCTCCGCCTCGCTGATCAATCCGCCAGTGCCAACCCGCAAGTCATCGCGAAACCATGAGCACTTCATCCCCAGAACTAACCCTCTCCGCATTGCAAGGTTCGAGCTTGCTTGGATTCCTGGCTGCGCTTGGCGCTTTCCGCACGCTCGCCACTCTCCCGGAGACGAGCGCCGTCCGTATCCGATGGATTCCCAGTGGAGGCTCGTATTGTCCGGTGCTCCGGCTCGCATCGCCAACCGACCCTGAAGTGATTGTCGAAAAACTCCATAGTGCGTTGCGTGACCTTGCAGGCCACTACATCATCACAATGGACAAGGATTTGAAGATTCCTCGCGGTGTCTTCCGAAAATTCGCCGCCAGGGCAACCGAAGACTTTCTCACCCACTCCGACACGACAGCCGCAGGCATGGTCGCGGCGTTTGGCTGCGACGCGGTCGGCAACGAGGATGGCATGATTGGAGACACCGCTTTCCGGACAATGAGCGGAGCCGGCCATCAACACTTCCTGGAATTCATGAACGTGCTTGCGAAGGAAACGACTGCGGAGCAACTGCGCGAAGCGCTCTTCGGCCGGTGGCGCTACCGTGATTCAAGCCCCACGATGCGCTGGGATGCGGAGGATGATCGCCGCTATGCGCTGCGCTGGGATGAGCCATCGAAAGACCCCGTGCGCACTGTGCGAGGGGCAAATCTCTTGGCCATCGCCGCGTTACCACTTTTTCCGGTTATTCCCACTTCCAGCGACACTGTCGCCACCACTGGATTCAGCGGGCGAGGAAGCCGTGATACCTTCGTTACTTGGCCTATTTGGACGGGATGGCTTGGGTTGGATACGATTTGTTCGCTCTTGGGATTTAAGGAACTTCAGGAGCGGAACGAAACTTCTGCAAGGTTTCTTAAGCCGTATGGCGTTGCCGCGACTTATCGCAGCCAACGAATTACTCTGGGCAAGTATAGAAATTTCACCCCCGCAGCCCCCATGTGAACACTGAATCGCATTCAACCACAACCAGTCAAAGTTATGAACGACCAAGACCCATCAGCTTCGTCCGAAAATCGTTTGAGTGAAACGCAATCGTCACTGACGCCGAGGGGTCTTTCGCCTGGCACACGCGGGGCCAGATTGGGCGGCGAATGCGAGGCGCGTCAGAATACCGGCGAGCCGAACCCGGTGAAAATTGTGTTGCGGGTAGCGGCCGTTGAGTCGCAACTAGCCAGCCTTGCACAACCTCCGGTCGAAATTCCGCCGCCCGAAGTTCTACAGTCTCCACCTTCGCCTTCGCGCCACGAGACCGAGCCGCAACAGATTCCTGCGCGGATGTTGAATGAGTTCGTGTATTGTCAGCGGCTGTTCTATTACGAATTCGTCGAGGGCGTTTTCGTCGAGAGCGTGGATACGTTGCGGGGTGGTGCCATTCATCAGCGTGTTGATTCAGGTACCGGAGCGTTGCCGAAAGCCAAGCGGAAGTCGAATGCCGACAAGCCAAAGGCAGAAGATGGAACAACGGTAGTGGCTGAATCCACGAGCAAAGAGTCTGAAACAAAAAACGCCGAACCCGAAACCATTCATTCGCGTTCCGTCCAAATGGGATCAGAGCGATTGGGCGTCGTCGCAAAAATGGATTTGGTTGAGACGAAAGCAGAGACGGACGATTTGTTTACCGCGTTGGAGGTCTGTCCGGTTGACTACAAGGCGGGTGCGCCCAAAGAGGGAGAGGAAGCAAACGAACTATGGGACACCGACAAGATGCAGCTTGGATTACAGGCGTTGATTTTGCGCGATAATGGCTACACCTGCAACGAGGGCGTCATTTATTATCGTGCCACGAAGCAGCGCGTTCGACTGCCCATCACTCCCGAACTGGAAAGCTGGATTCTGCAGAACATCGCCGAAGCCAAGCGGGTTATTACCGGGCCGATTCCCGCGCCGCTGGTTCATTCGCCGAAATGCGTGCGCTGTTCACTCGCGCCAGTTTGTCTCCCGGACGAAACACGAATGCTGGCGCGGACCCGTGCGGCGATTGATTTGAATGTGAGAGAGACAACAGAGTCGTCGGAAGACTCGAAGGGTGTGATGGGAGAGCCGCCCCGAAGGTTGATTGCCGCGCGAGACGATACCCGTCCGCTTTATCTGAACACTCAGGGTTATCGTGTTGGATGCAAGGACGAGGTGTTGACGGTCAAAGAAAAGGACAGGGTCATCGAGGAAGTGCGGATGCGCGATCTTTCACACGTTGCGTTGTTTGGAAATATCCAAATCTCGACTCAGGCGATTCAGTCGCTTTGCGAACAGGAAATTCCCGTCACTTACTTTTCAATGGGTGGTTGGTTTTACGGGATTACACGCGGTCACGCACTGAAGAATGTGTTTTTACGCATGGAACAATTCCGGTTCGCACGCGACGAAACCGTATGTTTGTCGCTGGCGAGGCAATTCGTGCATGGGAAAATCCGCAATCATCGCACGCTGCTAATGCGAAACCACCTTGAGCCGCCGGAGCCGATCATTTTGAAACTCAAACGGGCATCCGAAGATGCGCTGGCCGCCGCTTCAATCGCGGAACTTCTCGGAATCGAGGGCGCGGCCGCGAGCCAGTATTTCCAGCAATTCAACGGCATGGTCAAGGTTGAAGACGACGACCTGCCTGGCCTCGAAATGCCAGGCAAAAACGCCAAACAACTCGCATTCAACTTCCACTTTACCAATCGAAACCGCCGTCCGCCGACCGATCCCGTCAACGCAATGCTTTCCCTGGCTTACAGCATGTTGGCCAAAGACTGCACGCTTGCTGCCCTGGCAGTCGGTTTTGATCCTTACATTGGATTCTATCACCAGCCACGTTTTGGGCGACCGGCGTTGGGATTGGATTTAATGGAAGAAATGAGGCCATTGGTGGCGGAGTCCACGGTGTTGAGTTGCATCAACAACCGCGTTGTCACGGAAAGGGATTTTGTGCGGGCTGGTCAAGCGGTGAACCTCACCGCGCCTGGGCGTAAACGCTTTTTTCAGATGTATGAGCAGCGCATGAGTTCGTTGATCACTCATCCGTTGTTCGACTACAAAGTCAGCTATCGTCGGGCGCTTGAATTGCAGGCGCGTCTCCTTGCAAAAACCCTGACCGGTGAAATTGCTGAGTACATTCCATTATTGACGAGGTGAGCCATGAGAACAACGTATTTGGTGTGTTACGATATTGCTGATGACAAACGGCTGCGAAAGGTGTTTAAGACATGCAGCAATTTTGGCGACCACCTGCAATTTTCGGTGTTCGAGTGCGATCTGAACCCGTCAGAGAAGGTTGAACTGGAATCGGCTTTGACCGAAATCATCAATCACGACGAAGATCAAGTGATTTTTGTAGGGCTGGGGCCGGCGGAGGGGCGAGGGGATCGGGTAATTACGGCGTTGGGACTGCCCTATGTGAAATTGGACGCGCCGTGTTATGTAGTGTGAGACCTTGGTGTTCTTTGATAATTGAACCCGCGAGAGGCGAGGTGACGCGGAAAACCCCGCTGGCGCTCGCATGACGTAAATGCTTGATATGGAACAAATAGTGTGAGACTGGTCAACAGCAGTAAGAGAAAGGCAATGCAAGGGACGCAGGCAATCGCAATTCAACTATTGCGAGCCTGTGCCGGAAAGGGTTACAAGAGAGGGCATTCCGCGCCCGCGCGGGCGCGGCCCCGTTGAAGTGGATAAGTTC
>Ga0224554_1000302_pt1 | contig 43459 bp, 33 predicted proteins | sample 714S22024metaG_FD_180666 | JGI IMG/M metagenome (GOLD analysis project Ga0224554, IMG submission 180666) | Peat soil microbial communities from Stordalen Mire, Sweden - 717 S2 20-24 | ecosystem: Environmental > Terrestrial > Soil > Wetlands > Peat | place: Sweden: Norrbotten County, Stordalen... | reverse complement strand
TCGCGCGCTGGCGCTCATGCCTTTTCCATCCGGGCCGCGATTGCATTCCAATTCCAGCATGACGAGCGACGCCAGCAATTGCTGCTGCCCTGCGTTGCCCGGCAATTCACGTTCCTTGTTGATTTGATCCAGCCGCCCCCGCTCCAATACAACGCAGCCCGGCGACGCCGTGAGCCGCCGCTCCAGCAACAACCCAATCGAATCGCAAAAAGTGTCGAGGCTGCGCGGCAAGTCGGCATTGCGCACACTCATCAGACAAATTGTTGGCAGACCAACGACGGTTTGCTTGCGCTGCGCTGTCAGCACGCCATCGGCGACGGATTCAGCTATTTTTTCAACTCCGGCACCCGACAGCGTCGCATCCCAAAGCCGAACGCCGGTTTTGGCGTCAAACACCACCAAGCCTGTGGCCGTCCGGCCGGCTTGGCCGTTTGTTTGGCTTGTTTGCACCGAATCAACCACGGCAAATAAATCCACCGAAAGCAATTTGCCCACACTGACCACGCTGTTGGGATTCACCGCGCCTGATAGCGAAAGATTCTGTTCCGCCAGCACGCGCGCTATGGTCGTGCGATCCAGCAGTTCAATTTCTTTATTAGAACCCAGCTTGGCCGTCGCCAGATCCAAAACATTTGCGACTTCGCTGTCGCCGCTGTCGCTGACCAAGGCGACGCGTGTCGTCGCCCCGGATTTCACAACTACGAATAATAGTGCCAAGACGAGGATAAGTCTTTTCATTTGCAGCGTGCTCACATCGTCACTGGCCCCAGATTTTTGGCGTCAATTTTCAAACCATTTTTCGCATAGGCCCGGTCGCGGCTCGACCACGCAAAATCATTGCCCATCAAAATTATTCCGCCCTGTGCGTCCGAAAGCACGGTGATTTTTTGCCCGGCGACCTGGATTTCCTGCCCGCTGAAAGTCACCAGCGACGAGCAATCTTTGCCGTCGCAAATGCGGACATAAATTGGTGTCGAGGCCGGCACGTTGTCGCTTTTGGACAAAACCAGGTTCAACCCGCGTTCGTCCTCCACGATGGCGCGGACTTGGTTCGGAAACATCGTCAGCGTTTCGTGAATCACCTTTGCATCCGCCAGAACATCCGTTGACGCCTTCGTTTCCGTTTGTGCGTGCCAGCGACCAATCGCAAATGCCGCCAGAATGCAAATCGCCGTCGCCAAACCCCAGGCCAGCCGTGGAAACCAGTTTCGTTCGGCGTGATAATTTTTCGTCCGTGCGCAATTTAGTCCGCGCGCCACTTGCTGCGGAAATTCCCCCCAAAATTCTCTAGGACGTTCAGGTGTCCGCGCTTTTTTTAAAATGGAATCAAGTTCAGTTTGGTTCATGTGAAATTCCTTTCAGCAGGCGTTTTAATTTTTGCCGCGCGGCGAACACGCGCCACGAAATCGTTGCCTCGGTGCAATTCAAAAGCCGGGCCGCTTCGGCGTGGCTGTGATCCTCATAAACGGTCAGCACAATGGCGGTGCGTTGTTTGGCCGGAAGTTTGTCCAAAGCATTTTGCACGCGGCGCGAAAGTTCGTCGGGAAATCCGCCGAACGAATCATTTTCAGAAATCGCATTATCCGCCCACTCTGAATGAATGTCGCCACGCCGATTTTCCCGCGCGCGCCAGTTCAAACCGAGGTTCACGGCGATCTGGCAAAGCCACGTTGAAAATTTGGATTCCGCACGAAACGATCCGAGCTGCCGGAACGCGCGCAGAAAGGTTTCCTGCGTCAAATCCTCCGCGTCGGCCAGCGAGCCGGTCATCCGAAATGCCATTGCGTGAACCATTTTTTGATGTTCCTTCACCAGCGCGGCATAAGCCTCCGTGTCGCCGGCAAGGCTGTTCTGAATCCAGATGAGTTCGTCCGGCGGGGCCATGTGTGCCATTTTAATCAATCAGACCAATGGCGGCAGCAAATCCTTTGAATAATTTTCAGAGAATATTTCTGATCGCTCTGAACCCAATCCAGTAAATGTTGCAAACCGTTACCTTGACTGGCCAGCTTGTGTGGATTGGTGGTGAAGCGCACCTTGTGAGTCGGCGCGTCTTCCGGTGGCATTTTCCGCCTGTCATAAAGCCGGGTGTGCGTCCAAGCCTGCCCATTTCTCACTTGCCTTTCTTCGAGGCTCCCTTTTAATGACCCCAATGCGAAGCGATTCCCGGTCAATCTATCCACGAGAATATCTTTGTTTTGAACCCGTTCTTGTCTGCATGACCCCCAAAAAACATTAGACCGAGAGGAAATATCATTGGAAAAAAGCACGAACCGGGAAAATATCATGAAAGAAATTTCGCCCAAGGAGGTCAGCGATCTGCATGACCGCATCACCCAACAACTCAACAAGGTCATTGTCGGTCAGGAACAAATTGTGCGGCTGCTGCTGGTGAGTTTGTTCGCACGCGGGCATTGCCTGCTCGTCGGCGTGCCGGGGCTGGCCAAAACACTTCTGGTTCGCACGCTGTCCGAAGTTCTTCAATTAAGTTTCAAACGCATCCAGTTCACGCCGGACTTGATGCCTGCCGACATCATCGGTTCCGAAATCCTTCAGGAGCGCGAGCGGCGGTTGGAATATCAATACCAGCCGGGGCCAATTTTCGCGAACCTCATTCTTGCCGATGAAATCAACCGCACCCCGCCGAAGACGCAAGCCGCCATGTTGGAGGCCATGCAGGAACGGAAGGTTACGGTCGCCGGCCAGTCGCGTGCGCTGCCCGATCCGTTTCTGGTGGTGGCAACGCAAAATCCGATTGAACAGGAAGGCACCTATCCTCTACCTGAAGCGCAGCTTGACCGGTTCATGTTTTCGCTCAATTTGAATTATCCGTCCAAGGCCGAAGAAATCGAAATCGTCAAGAGCACCACGTTTCAAGAACAGGCGGTCGTTGCCCCAACCATCAGCGCGGAAGATTTATTGCGCGTCCAACAACTCGTGCTAGCGGCGCCGGTTTCGGATCACGTCATAGATTATGCGGTGTCGCTGGTGGCGGCCACGCGGCCCGGCAATCCGGATTCACCACAATCGGCGCGCGATTTCGTTGAGTGGGGAGCGGGGCCACGCGCCTCGCAATACCTCATCCTTGGCGCGAAAGCGCTGGCGCTGTTGAAAGGAAAAATCAGCGCCGAAACCGCAGAGGTCCGCGAAGTGGCGATGCACGTCCTCCAACACCGTGTCATCACCAATTATCGCGCCACAGGTGCGGGCAAGAAATCGCGCGACGTCGTGGAAAACATCCTGACCGAGGTGCGGGAAAAGTCATATTGAGCACGGTGCGATAACCCGGCTCAAAATAAATGAGCGATTCATTCCAAGGCGGCCAGGACGCACGGAACCGTGCGATGAAGTTGAACCAGGTCATCCGGCAACCACCGGTGATCGCACCATTGCCAAAAATTCCTCCGGTGCTGGCAAAATTCTTCAAACCGCATGAATCGGTGATTCGCAGAGGAACTCTCCTCTCGCCGGCGGAGCTGGAACGGTTTGGAAATTTGCTCGTGTTCGCCCGGTCAATGGTTGAGGGCTATTTCGTTGGCAAACACAAATCGCCGCACCACGGTTCCTCGGTCGAGTTCACGGATTACAAGGAATACGTGCCCGGCGATGACCCGAAACACATTGACTGGCGCGCGTATGGACGCTCGCGCCGGCTGTTCGTCCGCCAATACGAGGCGGAGACCGACATGGTGGTTTACCTGCTGGTGGACATCAGTGCCTCGATGAATTATGCCGGCGCGGGCCGGGAATCAAAATATGTTCTGGCCGCAAAAATCGCCGCCGCCCTCTCTTATCTGATGATTCATCAAGGGGAGAAGACCGCGCTCGTTTTATTTGCGGAAAAGATGAAAAACCTGCTGCCGCCCGGCGGAACGCGCAACCATCTGCACAATCTTGTTGCCAAACTTGAATCGGTCGTGCCTGCGTCCACCACCGGCATGGCCGGGGCACTGCGTGAATGCGATGCTCACTTCAAGAAACGGGGACGACTCGTGGTGCTGTCTGATTTTTGGGGTGACACGGACAAAACCTTTGAGGCGTTGAGCCGCTTTCTCCATCGGAAATTTGAAATTCTCCTCCTTCACATCGTCGATCCCCATGAGCTGGATCTACCGAATGCCCATGCCGCGCGTTTCCACGACATGGAGACGCATGAGGAGGTGCAGGTGGAGCCGGAGGAGATTCGCGCCGCGTATCGCAAATCCGCACGGGAACGGCTGGACTCACTGGCGCGCGAAGCAGACAACCGCGGCATCAGCCACGCGTTCGTGCATACCGACCGTCCGTATCTGGATGCCATCGAAGCTTACATCGGTTTTCGCGGCAGAAACATCCTGTCCCTGCGCTGACTCATGTCATTTTTGAGCCCAACCTTGTTCGCCATCTTGATACCACTGGCGGGTCTGCCTTTGGTGCTGCATTTGTTGAACAAGGGTTTCCCACGCCATTTCAAATTTCCATCCATCGAACTGATCAAGGAAACCATGGCGCGCCGCTCAAAAGTGCATCGTTGGCGGCATTGGATTCTGCTGCTGTTGCGCACGTTTTTTTTGCTGCTGCTGCTGCTGGCTTTTCTACAGCCGGTGCTGAAACGCTTCGGGGCCAATCCGGCCGATCGGAATGGACGCCAAGTTCTAATTGTGCTGGATCATTCTCTCAGCATGGAACACAAAGGCGACGGACCAACATCACGTGAGCGCGCCATCCACGAAGCCGCCAAGCTGATGGATTCGCTCGGTCCGGATGACACGGTGAATATCCTGCTCATGGAACCGTCGCTCACCACTTGCTTCGTTTCGTTTTCCAAGGACACCGCCGAGGCCAGACGATTTTTGAACCAGCTCAAGCCCGGATTAGGCCGTGCGAACGTGAACCTTGCCAACACGGCGGCAGCCCGGTTCTTTTCCCAAGCCGGAGCAAGGCCGGAAATTTATTATCTTTCGGATTTCGAGCGCAAGAAGTGGGCCAACGCCAATTTCACCATGCTGCCACCGGTGGTGAAATTGTTTTTTGTGGACGTCGGACCGGCGCACCGCGACAACCGCGCCATTCTCGACGCCCGGCCTTCGCAGACGGAAATGCTGGCCGGTGACACCGTTCCGCTCGAAGTCACCATCGGAAATTTCAGCCAGGAACCATTTAACGACCGCGTTACGGTCACACTCGACAAACAATTCAGTTTTGATCAGGAAGTCTCCATTGCTCCGTGGTCGGAAGCGAAAATCACCGTGCCGGTTTCGGTTGGCGGTTCGGGTGTGCATCTGTGCGAGGTGCGCCTGCCCCCGGACGCGCTCGATTACGACAACCATTTCTTCCTGACGCTGGCCGTCCAGGAAAAGGAAGAAGTGCTGATCGTGACCGATGGGGCGGATGACCGGAAAAATGGCGCATATTATCTTAAAACGGCACTCAATCCTTTTGAGGACGAAGCCGGTTCGCTGTTGCCGCGAATCATTTCATCCAGCGAACTTTCACCCGCCCGCCTGGCGGGCGTGCAAAAAATGTTCTTCACCCAGGTCAATCATTTAAGCCCGACAGCGAGCGATGCCGTGTCAAAATTCCTGTTTCAGGGCGGCGGCTTGATTTATTTCCTCGATGGCCCGGACGATGCGGAAAACCTGGCGTCTTTGGAAAAAATCTTTGGTCCAAAGACCATGCCGCTGCGCCTGTCCCGGCGGATTGTCGCCACCAACGTGACTGCGGGCGCACAGCAGATTGCGCGTGGTGATTTCCAATCGCCCTACCTGAAGTTGTTTCAAGGCGACGCGCGCCAGGACCTCGCGCTGCTGGAATTTTACGATTATTATCAGGCCGGTGCGACCGGTGCGGGCGGTGTTCTGCTGGAATATGGCGACCAGTCGCCGGCCATGGCGTCGCTGCACTACGGCCTCGGAACGATGTTGTTGTTAAATTTTTCCGCCGGCGAATTTTCAAGCAACCTTGCCCGGCAACGAATTTTTCCGGCCTGGATACAGAATTTGGTGAAGGCGATTTCCACGGACGAACCGCCGCCGTCGTCCTATACCCTCGGTGAAACGCTCCACACCGAAATCTGGCGCAGTGAAATGCACAATGAAGTGATCAGCCCCGCCCGTTCGCCAATCACGACGCAGCGCGAACTGACCGGGGAACGTTGCAGCGTGACCTTCACGCCGGATCAACTTGGGTTTTATATGCTTGGTTCGCCGCGACCGCTGTATGCGTTTGGCGTCAACCCGGCCACGGATGAATCCGACTTGCGCCCAATTGATAAAAGTCTTCTGCCCACGGAATTTTCGGACAATCACGAGGCACACTTTGTCGCCGGCAGCGGAGATTATGAGGAACTGGCAAAAGGCCGTCCGATTTTTCACTGGTTTATTTTGGGTGCGCTCGCGCTGCTTCTGCTGGAAAGCGGATTTCAGTTCTTAATTCGGAGGACGGCCTCATGAACAGCGTCTCGACCAGCGGACTGGTTTTCGACCCGATTCTCCCGGCTCCGGTTATTGTGCTGCTTGGCGCGTTGCTTTTATTTTTTACGGTTCAGGTCTATTGGCGCGTGGGGAAGTCCGTTGGAAACTGGCGCAATTTGACGCTGTTATTTTTTCGCGTTGCGGGCAGCGCGCTGGTGATGTTGCTGCTGCTTCAGCCGTCGCGTCGCGAAGTTCTGCCGCCGCCCACAAAGGATCGCGTCACGCTGATCGGCCTGGACACTTCGTTGAGCATGAAACAGCGCGACGCCGGAAATGAATCCCGTTTCGACGCCGCCAAAAATCTGTTGCAAGCATCGGGGGTGACAGCTCAAAACGGAACGCCTGCGGATCCGCGCCTGCGTCTGTTTGGATTTGATGAAGACGCGCGGCCGCTGCCGCGATCCATTCTCGACCTTGTTCCAACCGGCAAGACCACGTTTTTTCACAAGTCCATCAACACCATGTTAAGCACGCCCGCCGGTGACGAGGCGGTCAATGCGGTGATTTTGCTGACGGACGGCCACGACTTTGAAATGGTCAACCCGGTGAAAACCGGCATGGCTGCGCACAACCGTGAAGCGCCGATTTACGCCGTCGCGCTGGGTAAACAGGGCAGCGTGCGGGACGTCGCCGTCCGCATCACCGGCTATCAGCCGTATTGTTATGTGAAGCAGAAGGCGCACATTGATGCCACGCTGCGGCTGATTGGCTGCGAGCTGGAAGACCTCACCGTGCAATTGTTGCGGCAGGGGCAAGTCGTCCAGACGAAACGGGTCAACGCACAGCAACTTCAGGAACTGCCGGTGGAATTCGAGGTTGCGGAACCGGTGGTCGGGCAATACGAATACGAAGTCCATGTGCAGCCGCTGGCGAACGAGGTGGACACGGCTAACAACAGCGCGATCACCTATCTCAATGTAATTGACCAGCAAGTCCGCGTGTTGCTGCTGGAAGGCGATCCTTATTGGGACACGACGTTCCTGCAACGTTCATTAATGCGGGATGACAAGTTCGATGTGGATGCGCTGATCCGTTACGGAGCAAACCACCTCCGCGCGATCCGCAAGACGCCGGGCACCGGCGAACTGCGCCTGCCTGAAACCTTGGATCAACTTGCTACCTACGACATCGTCATCCTCGGGCGTTCAGTGGACTCTCTGCCGGATTCACCCCGGCCAAATTCGTCCGGCCAATTTGCATTGCAGTCCGCCGGACAGTCGGCCAGCGGGCAGCCGAGTTTGCCGGATTTGCTGGATCAATATGTCAAAGACCGCGGCGGCACGGTGATTTTCAGCCGTGGCCGGGCTTTTCAAAATCCGCCAGCCGGAGATTTGGAACCGGTTTTATGGAGCGACAAGTCGCGGGAGCATGTCCACTTGGACGTGACCGCCGAGGGCCGCGGCCTTTCGCCGTTTCAGGTTTTAACCGAAGGCGCAGGCGGTTTGGACACGCTTCCTGATTTGGTGGACGTGAAAATTCCCCAGGAGACGCAACCGCTGACTTCGGTGTTCGCCGTGGCGTCGGGCCGGGATGACGCCACGCCGGATCCGGCGATTGTGCAACGGCATTACGGCCAGGGCCAGGTCGTAAGCATCGGCGTGGATGGATTGTGGCGCTGGTCGCTCAACGCCAAAGTCGAAAGCGCCAATTCTCCTTTCGACCGTTTCTGGGACCAGATGATTCTCTGGCTGCTCGCGGGGCGCGATTTTATTCCCAACCGGCAGTTCTCTTTCCGGCCCAGTTCCGCCAATGTTTTACTCGGCGAGAATGTTTATTTCCATCTGGCGCTGCGGCAGCCGGATCCGAAAGTAAAATCAGTTCCGGTCACAATTTATTTCGGCGACACGGAAGCCGGAAGGACTACGCTGGCACCTGCCCCCGCAAGCAATGTCCGGCTTACGGCGGAGTTTCTGCCGGAACGCACCGGACGTTATCGGGCGGTCGTGAAGCTGCCGGACGGCACGACGCAGGAATCGCGCTTCATTGTATTTACTGAAAACCTTGAGGAAACCGAGGTGGCGACAGACACGCTGTATCTTCGTCAGTTGTGCGAAGCCAGCGGCGGACGGCTGATTGAACCCGGCGAACTGCCGAAGCTGTTGAAGGAATTGAGCAACGAAAAATCCGACCAGACGCCCAACATCATCGTGCGCCCGGCCTGGAATCAGGCTTGGGTTTTTTATCTGGCGGGACTACTGTTCGGACTGGACTGGTTTTTACGGAGGCGCTGGGGATTATGCTGAACGAAACGCAAAACATCCTGGACCGGCTCGCCGCCGCCGACCGCGAGCATCAGAAAGAAGCGGGCGGCAGCCTCCTGCTTCGCAGCGCGAAATATGTCTGCGCGGCCGTTCTCGCGGGGTTCATCCTCGATGTGATTTTTCATCTCAACGCCGGCTGGCGGCTGGGACTTTTGCTGGCGACGATTTCCGGAGTTTTTGTCATCGCCATTTTCGCCTGGCATCTTGCTTTTGTGCGGCGAAACCGGATCGAGCACATCGCGCGGTTCCTGGAGACGCGCAATCCCGCGCTCGGCTCGCGCCTGATCAACCTGCTTCAGTTGAATGCACAAACGCAGGATGCCTCGCTCGCGCCGCTGACACGCGAGCTTGCGCGACAGGCCGTGGAAAATTACGCCGGCGGATTGCGCGATGTTCCGATTGAAAATCTCGCCCGGACGGATGAATTGCACCGGCATTTGAAACGCGCGGCGTGGGCGTTGCTGGGCTTCGCCGCCGTGCTGGCGGTTTGTTTTCGCATCACGGCGATTGAAGCCGCCCGTTTCGCCGATCCGTTTGGCGATCATCCGCCGTATTCGTTCACGCATCTGGAAATTGTGCAGCCCGGATTCGCGGGGACAAATGTGCTTTACGGCAAAGGATTGATCGTGAAGGTGAAGGCGTCGGGGCATCAGCCGAAGGAAATTTTTCTGACTTCATTTCCGCCGGGACATCCCGAGCAGGCCGTCATGGTTCCCATGTTCGACGAGAGCGGCGCAGGTTTCAATCAACTGCTGGACAATGTCCGCACGGAACTTGTCGTCTTCGCGCACACAAAAGATCATGTGAGCGAATCCAAGCAGGTGCGCGTCGGCGTGGTGCTGACGCCGCAGTTGGAAAAGGCGTTCGTCCGCATTGCGCCGCCCGAATATACCGGCATCAAACCGGCGGAAAAACCTTACGAATTCAAGGGCGTGCAGGCGCTCGAAGGCAGCGAGGTGAAATTCCGGCTGCAATCCAACCGTCCCTTGCGCGAAGGATTGCTTGAAATCACCGCCGGCGACCAGCCGCCGCAACGCATCGCGCTGAAAAAATCGGAGGACAACGAAGTCACCGGTTCATTCATCGCCGCAGAGTCAGGCCGGTTGAGTTTTGGAATTGTGGATGTCGGCGGACTTCCATCGCAGGGCGATTGCGAAGGTGCGCTCACCGTCACGCATGATTTGCCGCCGGAAATTCACATCACCAACCCGGAGCATGACGCGGTCGCGGCGATGGATTTCAAATTGCAGGCGCAAATCGAGGCGAGCGATGACTACGGCCTGCGCGAAATCCGGCTGCATCGCGGATTGAACGGCGTTTATTCCGCGCCCCTGATTTTCAAGCACGACACGGTTGTCCTCGACAGCCGCGAAACCGCTGATTTCAATTTCGCCGACCTCGGCATCCATCCCGGCGACGTGATTTCATTGTTTGCCGAGGCCGTGGACAACGCGCCGCAACCGCATCTGGCGCGCAGCCAGACCGTCCGCTTGCAGGTCATCAGCGTCGAGGATTACAACAATTATCTGCGCGAGCAAAGTGACATCTCCGACACCGAGGCAAAATACTCCGGACTCAACGACGATTTGCAGGAGCTGGTCGAAAAACAAAAAGCGCTCGGCGACGCGGCGCAAAAACTGGGCGACCAGCTTGCCAAGGCCGACGCCGCACAACGCGCGGCGCTCGCGCAGCAACTGGACGGTTTGATCGCGCAACAAAACGAACTGAACGCGCAACTCAAAAAGCAGGCCGAGCGCATGGACAATTTTGTCCGGGAACAGCCGCTTTATGATGTTGAAAAAGACCTGCAAGAATTGTTGCACCAGCAGGCGGGAAACATCCGTTTGAGCACGCAAGACAACGACAATGCCGCACGCGACATCGCGCAACGCAGTTCACCGCCGGGCGGCCCGCGCCAGTTGTCGCCGGAAATGCTGAACGATTTCAAAAAGGCTTCGGACGATCAAGTCGCGCGCCTCGGCCACGCGCATGATCAGGCCGACAAACAAATGGTCCAGAAACTCGACGACATGAGCCAGATGCAGGAATTGATGAAGGATTTTAATCTGTTCGAGTCGCTCTACCGCGCGCAGCAAGATCTCGCCCAGCAAACGCAGGCTTACAATCGTCCGGGCCAGTTGAACCGTGAAGACCAGCTCGCCTTGAAAAATCTTGCGGCCACCGAAAAGCAGGTGGCCGACGCGCTCGACCAGTTGCAGGGAAAATTGGGCGACGATGCCAAGACCGCCGAAAAGCTGTTCCCGAAGGCCGCTCAAAGCGGGCGCGATCTGGCGGATCAAATCAGCAAAAATCGCATGGAACCGCTCGCCGAACAGGCCACCAGCCAGATGCTGGCGGGCGATGGCGGGCAGTCTTTTCAATTGGCCGACCGTCTGCGCAGCGAGATGGAGAAATTGTTCAGCGAATGTCAGGGCGGGAATTGTCCGTCCAGCGACGAACTGGACACGTATATGAAATTGCAGCGCATGAGTCCCGGCAATAATTTTGCGCAAATGGCGCGCAGCTTGAAATTTGGTTTTGGCAATGGGCGCGGCGCGGCTGGCGGCATGGGCGAAGGCATGATGGGCACGTCCGGTTACGCAGTGATGGATGGTTCGAGCATGGACGTGCTGGGCAACGAATCCTCCGCCCACAGCGGCAATGCCGCCGCGCGCCAGTCCAGCCGGTTTGGCAAAGGCGCGGGCGCATTGGCTGCCGGTGGCCGGGGCGGGGTCGGAAACCCCGACGTGATGAAAGGACTAAATCCGGTCAATCGCAATTCTGCCGCCGCCGCTTCGGAATCGGTCATTGAGGAATACAACGACGTTGTGGAAAACTATTTCAAAGCCATCACCACCAAGAAAGAGAAACCAGCCAATGAAAAATAAAATCAACTTCCAGTCCTGCATCCGGGGCTTCAGTATTTTTTTTGCCCTGTGCGCCTTCGCGCCTTCGTCCTTCGGTCAGCCAGCGCTCGCGCCGGCGACGCCGGTTCATTCAGACCTGACATTGCTGCAATGCGGCAACCTGATTTACGCTGGGGATAAAAGTTCGGTCTGCTTCGCGGATCATTTCCTAACGGACGTGGCCGACCAGACCAACCTGCGGGTGAACAAGAAATTTTGCCCGGTGCGTCTGGACGCCGATGCCCTGTTCGATTACCCGTTCTGCGTGATGTCGGGCAGTGACGACTTTTCGCTCACCCAAAAGGAACGCCAGCAGCTTCGGAAATATCTCATGCAGGGCGGTTTTCTGCTGGTAAGTCCGGGCTGTTCCGATGAGCAATGGGACAAAGCGTTCCGGCAGGAAATCAAAGTATGTTTTCCCGAATACCCGCTTCAAAAAATCCCGATGACGCATCCGATTTTTTCCATCGTGAACCCGATTCCGCAACTGTTGGATAAAAATGACAAGGTTGTGTCGCTCGAAGGAATAGTGATCAACGGACGGCTGGTGCTGGTTTATTCCAAGGACGGATTGAACGATGTCCACAATGCCGAGGGTTGCTGCTGTTGCGGCGGCAATGAAGTCCAGGATCCGGCAAAGGTCAATGTGAATGTATTCACCTATGCGGTGCTGTATTAAATCCAGAAACCAGCCGGTTCACTTTTGGGCGAAGGGAACACTGTTCCAATTCGTCCTGAACTTGCTTTTGGTTTCGTTCATCATTGGCTGCGGACGATCACCCTCCCCAGCAACTTTTGACCTGCCGGTTTATTTCACCTGCGACACGGACGGGCGGCTGGAACCGTGCGGCTGTTTTACCGGGCAGTTCGGCGGATTGACCCGGCTCAAGACGGTGCTGGATGCGGAGGCATCCGACGCAGCACTGCGGGTGGATGTGGGCGACGCCATTGGCGGGCATGAAGATTACGACCTGATCGAGTATGGTTATATTTTGCGCGCTTTCGCGGCGATGAAATACGATGCCTTGAACATTGGCCAGCATGAGGCGCAATTTACTGCTGACCAACTTCGCGCAATCAAGAACTCTTCGCCGGTGCCAATCTTGAGCGCCAACCTGCTCGACAAGACCAGCGGCCGGCCGATTTTTGATTCCTACCGCATCGTCCAGCGCGGGACGTTTCGGATTGCCATCATCGGTGTGCTTGATCCGCGCGGGCTGGAGCAGAAGCTTGGCGCCGGATTGATCGCAGGTGATATGGAGCCGGCGATCGAACGATGCCTTGCGGAATTACGCGGCAAGGCAGACCTGATTGTTTTACTGGCATTCACCGATGAAACCACTCTCACGCAACTGGCACAGCAGTTTTATGAGTGCCAGGTCATTCTCGGCGGAAAAGTCAGCCAGCCGGCGCAGGAACTAATCAGGACCAACCGCAGCGTGATCTATTTTGTGACCAATGAATCCAGGGCGCTGGGCATTCTGCATCTGCGACTATTGCAAGGCGCGACCACCCAGGTAGCCAACAACGAAATCCGTTTGTTGCATGATAAAATTCCCCAGGACCAGGCCGTTCACGACATGATGCAAAGTTACCGAGCAGAGGTGCGGCGCACGCGGCTGGCGGTGGATGATCCAAATAATTTAAGCGCCGACATGGTTCCCGGCGTGCGGACGGTGGCAACCTACGCCGGCACGGACAAATGTATTGCCTGTCATAAAACCGCCGCCGCGGTCTGGACGATGTCCGCCCATGCCCACGCTTTTGTGACGTTGATGGATCGCAAAGCCGATGCCGATCCGAAGTGCATCAGTTGTCATACGGTTGGCTTCGGGGATGTTTCCGGTTATCAACGCGAATTCGCAGCGGGCAAACTCATTGATGTCGGATGCGAAAGTTGTCACGGGCCGGGAAGCCTGCATATGCGGGAAAGGAAGGCGATGCCTCGATTAATTTCACCTTTCGCCCGCTGGATGCCGGGGACTGTCAGAAATGCCATCACGGAGAGTTCAGCCGTCCGTTTGACTGGGACCAGTTCTGGCCTCTCATCAAACACGGAAAAGAACCGCAACCCGCCCGCCCGGCGGCCAAAATATTTCAATGAAATCATTTTTCACCAGCCTGTTTTTAATCGCCGTCGGCAGTGGTATTGTCCGCGCTGAAATACCTGCCGGCTGGAGCACCAATTATGCTGTCACAATGTCGGCGGCCGAATCCAAACAACAACCGGCGTTGATTTTTTTCACGGCAAGTTGGTGCGGTCCCTGCAAGCTCATGTCCCGTCTCACTCTGACTGATCCGGCGGTTACGGAGATCATTTCCGGCCTGAAACACGTTGCGGTTGATATTGACGAGCATCCAGACCTTGCAGCGAAACATAACATCAGCGCCGTGCCCACATTTATCATGGTCTCAACCGCAGAAGATGAGGTGGAACGCACCACCGGCTTTCAGGCTCCCGGTGATTTTTTACAATGGCTTACCAACAGCATTTCCGAGGCGAAAGCAGCCATGGTCCGGCAGGCGCTCTCCAAGAAAAATCTGGCGGATGTTGATCAATTGCTCGCTTCGACGGAGATGAATTCATTTCAACAGGCGGTGGAGAAATTGTATGACCTATGTGACGAGCGTGACCCGGCTATTGTCCAAGCGGCTGCCGACCGGTTGAAAACCCTGGCCAGCCGTGACCCGGCTGCTTTGCTTGACGGGCTCAAGGATCCACGCCTCGCCACACGCATCCAGGTTGCCAACGCGCTGCATTTCAAAATCGGCGACGCATTTGATGTTGATCCATGGAGTGATACCGCGATTCGTGAAAAGAAAATTCTTGTCTGGCGCAGTGAACTGGCAAAAACACCTGATGCCAAAGTTTCTAATTGAGACCAGCGAACGGGACATGTTCGGGTGCTTAAAGGGCGTATCCAAAACCTGATTGTGATATTCAGCCCCGTGAAGCACACTTGATTTGTTCACGGTGATACGACTCCTATGAGGGTTCATGAGTCAAGGGTTTCGAGTTTGTCCGGTTGCACTAGCAATATGGTGATGCGGACGGAGCGAAAGGACAAGAATCGGTTCGGGCTGCGGGTATCATGCTAATATATCCGTTTTGAAAAGTCGCGCAGCTTTTCTTTTGCCTGAAAGAGTGAAATGCGGCAGGCTCGCACGCATTCATCAAGATTAGATATGGCGAATGAATTTCAATTTGACGTTTTCTTGAGCCACAGCGCGAAGGACAAGGCAGTCGTGCGCGACGTGGCCGCGTGGTTGAAGCGGGACGGCGTGCGCGTGTGGCTGGACGAGGAGCAAATCAAGCCCGGCGACAGCATCCCGGCGAAGATCGAGGAACCAGTTCAGATTACGCAAGACCAAAGAGGAGCCGCCGAGTATCATCAGACAGTTACTCTCGTCCCTGTCATATTCTTATAACACAAATGGAGGGGCGGTTGCACCCGGGCCGGTTGCCGTGGTGACTACCAGGAATAATGCACCGTGTAAGTCACGGTCTTTTCCTCGTCGGGTTTGACCGGTATGCGAAACTCAATCGTCTGCGAATCCTTTTTCACGAAGTCGTCCGACTTGGCGGTGATGCTCCAGTTGCTCCAGCGGTAAAGATGTTCGACCACGCGGATCTCCACCGGCACATCTTTTTTACGGTTACGCAGCTTGATCTCAAACGATTCATCCAGCCACTTGTCCCCGGAGTCCGCTTGAAAATTCGTCTGCTTGCGCTCGCCGACCAGGTCGAAGGCGTTGCCGGTCGTCACCCGGACGGTTTCGTTGCGCGGCGTGTGGTCAATCGTGTTCTCGCCGACAAACTCCAGCTGCCCGTCGTCGTCGCGCCGGTAAAAGCGCAGCTTGCCCGCCGGCAGCGGCATCCCAAGCTGGTTGGTTTCCGCATTCACAAATTCCCGCATGACCGAAACCTTTTTGTTCCCCGACGTGCCGTAGCCCTGATCGTCATTCAAGCCGCCGTAGAAACGATAATCCGACGCGCCGTCATAAACGTAAATCGTCGGCGCATACATTTTTTCGGCGTGGACAAATTCAACCTGCTTCGTTTCACGGTCGTGCAGCGTCGTCGGGCGCGCGATGGAATATAGATGGAATTCGTCGAAGGCTTTCTCCGTGACGGCGGGAGCCATCATATGCACTGCTCCGCCTCCTATGCCGAAGCCTCCACGTAAGATGCGCGGCTGGATTTTGTTCACATCGCCGGCCATCAATTTGATGCTGGCGTTCTCAAACGTCTTTCCGCTGGTGTTGTTCATCGTGATCCAGCCGGCCAGGTCCACCAGGTCGCCCTTTTCCGGCGAGACGAGATTGTAGCTGGCGCTCCAGTCGAACCCACCGGTGACATAGCCGACTTCGGCGTCAAATTTGCCTGCCTTGCCCGTCTGCAACACCCAGTCGAACGCCGGCTTGAGCACCGTGTCGTCGCCGAGATCTGGAAACAGCGGCTGGCCGGGCAATGAAAACTGCAGTTTGCCGTCCACCTCGATGATGGGCTGCTCGTTGCCGCCGCCGGGAACGTAGCCGCTGCGGATGATTTTGCCCTGAATCGTTTCGGGCGTTTGCGTGTTGTCTTTCAGGCGCATCCTTTCAAAACCAATCGTCTTGCCTTCGAACAACGACAGCAGCAGCGGTTCGCTGACGGGGTCGTTGCGGTAATTCTGCTCGAGGATTTGCAGCGAATGCCGGCCGGCCGGGTCGCGCAAAATCACGGAATCCGGCTCGACCTGCGCGGTTGCGCCCGCGTAGGTGAGGGAATTTTCGCCGGCTTTCAGGTCAAGGGGCACGGTGTCGCGCACGACGGCGAAATTCTGGTTGTAAATGGTCAGCGCCGGTTCGGCTTCGGCCATCCCCGCCGAAACGAGTCCGGCGAGCAGCAGGAGGGGAGTCAGAGTTTTCATGGTGGTTGAATTACCGTAAGCCATTCATCTTCGGTGGTAAATTCTTAAATGACATCGCATATCACTGGAGATGACACGCGCCGGCGTTCTTTATTAGCGGAATCCTTTCGGGTTGATGTGGAAATGAACTGGGGATCTGATCGAGTCTTTGAGCCTCTCTCAAAGACTTGGTTGAGGGTTGAAAATTGCCGCCAGCCACCGTGACCAGATGACTGGCGGCCCTGTCTCCGCCCGGAGACAATTTTGTCTGCCACGGCAGACATTGATATTGCGATCAGCCATTTCTCCGCTCAATCCGGCACGCCAGGCGTTCCCGGCTCGCATGGAGATTGTCCTTCCAGCCCGGCAGCCGCAACACCTCGATCAAGATGTCCACGCCCAACCGAAGCGTTTTTGCCCACCCTGCCGCCGTGATCCATCGGCACTATCGCCAGCTTGCGACGCCCGCCGACGCGCAGAAATTTTTCAGCATCAAACCGGCAACCGCCGCGAACGTCTTCCCACAACCGCAACTGCCAACCGCTGACGCCATGAAAAAAAAACCAACACGCAAAACCGGGCGGAAAAAATTCAGCGCGGGCGGATGATTCAATCCAGCCAACACTTTCAACCGCAATTTGGGCGTTGCTCTTTTCGGCAAAGCCATGCTCCAAGAGGACAAACTCTTGCTCATCGGCTTGTTTGATAAAGTTGGCAGCTATGATGACGCGCAACGAAAAGTCTCACTTCCGTTTCCGCATCCGGGGTCACGCTGCGTTCCTGTTTCACCTGTTCCAGCCGCCGACGCTCCAGCACGGCGATTCCTAGAGACGCCGTCAATTCACGTTCCAGCAACAGACCAACCAAAGGGCACAAACGGCGACAGACGTTCGAGTTTCCGGGGATGATATTCATCTCATTTCCGCAGCAATTCCATGATGCGCGCCGGCGCTTCGTCATTTTGCAGAAGTTGCGCCATCGTCTTCATGTGCGAATCAATATGGTTGAAAAACTTTTTATAGGCGGCGCAGAGATAATTCAATCCATCCTCGCCATCGGGCGTCGAGATGAAACGATGCTTCGGACATTCGCCATTGCAGGCGAAACGCACCTCGCACTCACGGCAGAATTTCGGGAGCGAATAAAATTTGTCGTTGCCAAATTTCAATTGCTGCGGCGAATTCACCATCGCGCCGAGGCTTTGATTCATCACGTTGCCAAGTTTGTGGCGCGGATAAACATAGTGGTCGCAACTGTAAAGATCGCCGTTATGCTCGATGACCAGCGCCGCGCCGCATTTTTCGGCGAAGACACAGAGCGACGAGCCAAGCCCCATCCAGTTGCCGAGCGCCACGTCGAACAATTGCACAAAAGTTTTGCCCACGTCGCAGCGAACCCATTCGTCGAAAATCGCGCAGAGAAATTTTCCGTATTGCTCTGCTTCAACGCTCCACGGCGTTACCGCTGAAATATTTTCTTTTTCTCCCGGCAACGGCGGCGCGGCGAAATCGTAACCCGCTGTTTTCATTTCCGCCGGAGCCGTGCGTTCGACGAGTGGAATGAACTGGATAAACTGGCTGCCGATGCTTTTGAGAAAACGATAAACCTCCAGCGGCTGTTGGGAATTCGCGCGGTTGACGACGGTGAGCGTGTTGAATTCCACGCCGTGTTTCTTGAGCAACTGCGATCCGTGCATCACCGAGTCGAACGTCGGCTGCTGCCTTTTGTTCACACGATATTTGTCGTGAAACTCCGCCGGACCGTCAATCGAAAGGCCGACGAGAAATTTATTCGCCGCGAGAAATTCGCACCATTCGTCGTCGAGCAATGTGCCGTTCGTCTGGATGGCGTTGAAAATGGTTTTCCCATCCGCAAATTTATTTTGCAGCGCGACGGCCTTGCGGAAAAATTCCACGCCGAGCAATGTCGGCTCGCCGCCCTGCCAGGCGAAATTGATTTCCGGCACGGGTTGGCTGTAAATGTATTGGCGAACATATTCCTCCAAAACTTCGTCGCTCATGCGCCACTGGTTTTCGCCGGGATATAGCTTTTCCTTTTCGAGATAGAAGCAGTATTTGCAATCGAGATTGCAGATCGGCCCGACGGGCTTCGTCAAGACGTGAAACCCGCGTCCGATGTCGGTGATGGTCGGCTGGCTCACGCGCGCTAATAAGAATTTGCTATGGCGGCGCAGAAATTGCCGGGTGTGCGCCGGAAAAACAGCGTCTGGTGAGGTTTCATCTTACCCCAGCGTGGCCGCGTATTTTCGCGTGAGCGCCGAAAGTTCCGCAACGACGGATTTGTATTTTTCGTCGTTGGCAAGATTTTTCATTTCCAGCGGGTCGGCGTGCGGGTCGAACAGCATTGCGCCGTTGATTCCGTCTTTCCCAAATTCGGCGTAGCGCCATTTCTCCGTGCGCACGGCGGTTCCGTGGATGGTTGTGCCGTCTTCGCTCCAAATGCTGTAAGCGGGCTGGTCCCAATCCGCCGTCGGATTTTTCAGCAGCGGCGCAAGGCTCTCGCCTTCAATTTCATTTTGTTTCGGCAGGCTGCACAATTCAACCAGCGTCGGATAAATGTCCAGCGACTCCACGATGCGCGTGCTGCTCTGGCCGTTACCGTTCGCGCCGGGAACGGAAATGATCAGCGGCACGCGCGTGCCCATTTCAAACAGCGACCCAGCCTTCGACCATTTTCCTTTTTCGCCAAGCTGATAACCGTGGTCGGCGACGAAAACGATGATTGTGTTTTTGCGCAAACCGAGATTGTCCAATTCTTTCAATACGCGGCCGATGTTCCAGTCCGTCCACGAAATCGAGGCGAGATACGCGCGAATGACTTCCTTCGCCGCCGCCTCGCTCGCGCCGCGCCCGATGAACAGGTCGGCGTTGCGCTTGCGGATGGCCGCGCTCGGAAATCCCGGCGGCACGGTCGGCCAAGCGGCGAAATCCGGCGTGAGCTTGATGTCTTTCACATCATACAAGTCGAGAAATTTCTGCGGCGCGGTCGGCGGGCTGTGAGGTTTCACAAATCCGCACGCGATGAAAAACGGCTGGTCTTTGTATTTGCGCAAATTTTCAATCGTGCGGTCGGCGGTAAGATAATCACCATGGCCTTCGCCATTTCCATCGAGAACCACGATGCGGTCGGAATACCCGGAGCGGGCGGTGTCTGCGGGCAGCGGTGGCATGACGCCGTCCGGCATGGAAATTTGTTCGTGCGGAATCTCAACCGTTTTTCCGATTTGCGGGCCGCTGCCGTCGTCGGTCGCGTGATCTTTTTCGCTCGGCGAATTCCATGACTTTGCGTCGTCAATGCCGCCGTGATAAATTTTTCCGGCGCGCATGGTGGCATAGCCGTTCTGGCTGAACAATTGCGGCAACGTCGTCCAGTCGGGATGCGCCACGCGGAAATCCGTGCGGTTTCCGAGAACGCTGGTCTTGGTCGGATTACGCCCGGTGAGCAGCGACGCGCGCGACGGATTGCAGAGCGGAAACTGGCAGAAATTCCGGTCGAAGCGCACGCCGGATTTGGCGAGCGCGTCGAGGTTCGGCGTCTTCGCGCCAAACATGCTGCCGTAGCAGCCGATCTCCACGCGCATATCGTCGGCCATGAGGAACAGCACGTTCGGCTTGCGGGCGGATTGGGAAATTTGCGCGTGCAGCACGCCCGGCAGTGACGCGGCGGCGGCGGCTCCCGCGACCGTTCCCAAAAAATCACGGCGTGTCCAGCGGTTTTCGTTCATCGGATTCATATGATGAAATTTAGCAGCGCGAACGTCATCTGCAACCGCAAAACGCAAATGCGTTGCCGACATCCGAGCCGGGCGCCTTGTTTTATTGGATGGAATTATGGTTTGCTGGTTTCAGCCGTTGAAGCCGGAACGAAAGGCGCGATTTCCTTCGCCTTTTCCGAAAAGAAATTTTTCAGCGGATCGTTCGCGAGGCTTTTCAATCCGGCAATGACACATTCGGCATTCAGTTGAGCGCCAGCGTCGGTGGTGTGCGTGCCCTTATCGGCAAAGAATGTTTCCACTTTTTCCGCTCCGACTTTTTTGTAGGCGGCTATGATGACCATGGTGAGGTCGAAGTAAGGCGCGTGGTGAGCCTTGGCAACTTCCGAGTCCCACTGGGCGATGTCCGCGAAGTCACGGTCATTTTCCCAATGCTGCTTGTGCGGAATGGGCGAAACAAGAATGACGGTCGCGACTTTTGCCTGTCCGGTGGTGACATAGTCCGCCATATACCAGCCGAAGGTATGGACCTGTTCCTTCGTGCCGTTGGGCATCATGTCTTCCACGGTCTCGTTGCCGATGCCATGGCCGTCCGCGCGGTGTTTGTTGGCCGGATCGCCGATTTGTCCTCGGTCGTTGGTGCCGAACTGAATGATGACAAAATCGCCGGGCTTGAGCGTGTCCAGCACTCTTTGCCAGCGGCCTTCGGTGAAAAATGTCCGCGCGCTGCGGCCGGCGATGGCGTCGTCAACAATATTGATTTTGCCGGTGTCAAAATACGGCTGAATGCGCTCGGCCCAGCCAACCTTGCCATCCGTAGAACTCGGTCTCAACGTGGAATCACCCACCAGATGCAGCGTGGGCAACGCCTTGTTCGCAGCCGTTTCAACGGGCACTGTCGAAGCGTCCACCACGGGACGCGCGTCGTCGGCCTGCGCGCGCGCCGACGAAATCGTGACGGTCAGAGCAATTGCAGAAAGGACTCCGATTGAGAGGCGACGTGTTGATTTCACGGACGGAATTATGGCTTGTTGGTTTCAGCGTGTGAAGCCGGAAAGTAAATTGCCTGCCGCTTCACGGCGTCTTCAGCTTCCAATCGTCTGTGGACTTTGAAACTCAAATCAACTAAAACCATGGCTAATGCGCCTCGCAAGTAGCCCACAAAAAGAACGATCTAACCGCCCAAAACGGACACAAATTATCCAAGTCTTTTGTCAAACTCTCCATTTCCCTAAAAACCAAATTGCTCCATCTTTATTGATTGCCACATCAAAGCTAAACTAAATGAAAATTTCAGACGTCAGACTTTTTGCCATCAAGTCAGGTGATGCGGGAGCGTGTGGTGCTGCCATAGGCGAATCGCTGTCAGAGAGGGAAAAGAGATTCAGCCGATTTTCAGCGTCATTGATGGGGAACCGTTGCCGGTCAATGGAAAAGTTTCGCTGGATCCAAACAAGCCGGGTTTTGGAGTTGAGCTAAAGCGCGAATTGCTCGTGCCGTTCCAGAGTTGATTTATGAAGAAAGTTCGCATTGGTGTGATTGGCGGCGGATGGTGGGCAACTCATGCCCACATACCCGCCATCATTTCACATCCCGACGCCGAGTTGGTTGCCGTGCAAAGCCGGGAGGCCGGCATGGCGGAACAGATTGCGCGCGATTTCTCGGCAAAACATGCGTTCACGGAGGTCGGGCAAATGTTGTCGTTGAAGGAACTGGATGCCGTCATCGTCAGCACGACGCCGAACGTCCATCATCTTCAGGCCAAGGCCGCCTTGGAGGCCGGCTTGCATGTGCTCATGGAAAAACCGATGACATTCAATGTCGGGCAGGCGCGGGAATTGGTTGACCTGGCCGCCCGCAAAAATCTTCAGTTGCTGATCAGTTGTCCGTGGCACTTTACACGACATGCGCTCGCCGCCCGCGAATTGATTCATTCGGGAAAACTGGGCGAGGTTCGGATGGTTTCCGTGCTGATGACGAACCCGATTGACAAGCTGCTCAAGGGGATTAGCACGCTGCCAACACACGACGAAACGGACTTTTATGTCCAGCCTCAACCCGGTTCATACAGTGATCCGGCGATTGCGGGCGGCGGTCAGATTTACTGTCAGGTTTCTCACGCGGCCGCATATCTGAATTTCCTGACCGGTTTGCGGGCCGCCGAAGTTTTCGCACACTTCGATTATGACGGTTCGCGCAACGATATTTATGACGCCCTGACTCTGAAACTGGAAAACGGTGCGCTGGTGACGCTTGCCAGCACCGCCGCAACGCCTAAGACAGAGCGAAACTACGAAGTCCGAATCTTCGGCACGCGCGGCGTCCTGTTGCTGGAACTCTGGAAAGGCAAAATGGCCTTCATCAATTTTGAGGATCAACGAACGGTATATGATCCGCTTTCGGCGGATGAAATTTATCCAGCGAGAGCGCCGGCGGTTAATCTCATTGAGACCGCAATCAATCCAAGCAAGAACGGCTCGCCCGGCACCTTGGGGCTGGCCTCGATGGAAATCATTCAAGCCGCCTGTGAATCCTCCCTTTCTGGTCGCAACATCACCATCCGTCCGGTTCGTGTTTCGCAAATTGCCGCCAAGCCCATGCACATGAATGGCTCCGAGGAAAAACCGCTTGTTCGTGTTTTGAAATGATTGAACGCAGTTCGACTGGCCTGATGCCGGTTTTTTCTGTCGCCGGTCTGCCGCTTTTGATCCCTCATTTTGTTCACCAGAATTGGCATATTGTCCATTGAGACGACTGCCATATAAAGCGAAGCTGTTGATAATAATTACCCCTGTTAACAGTTCAAAATCAACGCAACGATATTAAATCCATGAAAACCCTGAAGCTATTTGTTTGCCTTGTGCTGGCGTTGCTGGCTCCACGCTTCGCGCAGGCCGACCTCGTCGGCAATTACACCGCCGACGCTAATACGCTTTTCCTGTTGCACTTTGACGAGGCGGCGGGCGGATCGGTCACCGCCAACACCGGTTCCAAAGGTGGAAATTTTTATACCGTGGTCAACGCCACTGGCACCGGCAACGGATCGGCGACCCCGACGGTCTCGACCGCGATGCTGGGTGCGCCCGGTTATGTCAACGGCGCGACCAATTTTTACAACTGTTTCACCAACCCCGCCGGCGGCGGCATGGCGGGTTATGACTTCAACAACTCCGGGGCTTATCAAGGTGAAGTCAACGGCACCACCACTAGCCCCGACCGGCTGGCGATGACGAACTTGAACATGGGTCTCGGCGGAAATAGCCCGTGGACGCTTGAAGCCAACATCCTGGTCGCCAACACGAACCCGCCGGCCGGCATGGAAATCATCTGCACGGACAGCCTCGCCACGGGGAATCGCGGGTTCCAGTTCCGCATCTCCGCCCGCCAGTTGCAGTTTCAATCTCTTAGCGGAACCACCGCATCGATTGGCGCCAACCTGCCAACCACTGGCGGCGATGCGTATGCGCCGAACACCTGGTATCATGTCGCCGCCACTTACGACGGCACCACGGTGACTTTGTATTGGACGCTGTTGAACCCGACCAACGGCGCCGCCCATGTCCTGACTTCCGGCGCCGCGACGATTAACGCCACTTTCGGCGCCGTCCAGGCGCCGCTGATCATCGGCAATGAAAACCGCAGCGCGTCGTCGGAACAATTTCAGGGCTGCATTGACGAAGTCCGCATCAGCAGCGTCTGCCGCGGCTCCGGCCAGATGCAGTTTTATTCGCCGCTCGTGACGATCACGCAGAATCCCGTCAGTCAAAACGTTGACTACAACCAGCCGGTGACCTTCAGTGTCGGCGCGTCCAGCCAGTTTGCGCTGGGCTACCAGTGGCGGTTCAATTCCAATTCCATCGCGGGCGCGTCTAATACTTCATACGTCATCACCAATGTCGCGACAAACAACTTCGGTTACTATGACTGTGTCGTGACCAATACTGCCGGCAATTCCACGACCAGTTCCGAAGCCCAACTTGTGGTCGGGGCGGCCAATTTCCTTGCCGACCGCTACAGCTTCACCACAGACGCGAGCGACAGCATCGGCGGCCAGAACGGAACACTTTTCGGCGATGCTTCGGTGACTAACGGCGCGCTGGTGTTGGACGGCACAAACGGCACATATATGCAATTGCCGGCTAATTTATTCAATGGCGCCAATGCGTCCGCGCTGACGGTTGAATTTTGGGCAACCTACGGCACCAATCCGACCAACGTCTATGTTTTCGCCTTGGGCAACACCAATTTCATCAACGCTCAGGGAATCGTCGCTGTCAATGGCGCGATTTATTCCCCGCATACTTCCGGCGGCCAGTCGCTTACCGCCATACCCGGCGACCCGCAGTTTGGCAATTCTGCGACCGCCACCGGCAACCTTGACGGGAGCACGGTTCACGTCGCCTGTGTGATTGATCCGCCGGACACAACACTGGCCATCTATACCAACGGCATTTTGGAAGCCATCAACACCAACTTTACCGCCGTGAGCATCGCCGGCATGAACGACGTGTTTTCCTACATCGGACGCTCGCTCAAGCCCGTGGATCCATATCTGAATGCCAGCATTGACGAACTGCGCCTTTACAAAGGTGCCCTCTCCAGCACCTCCATCCAGCAAAGCGACAACCTGGGCCCGAACACATTGCTCACAGCCAGCAACACGACGACTGTGCCGGTGGCTGGCTTCACCGGCACGCCCACCAACGGGTTTGCGCCGTTGCAGGTTGTCTTTACCGATGCCTCAACGCCGACGGATGGCAGCATCACGAACTGGGCGTGGAACTTTGGAAATGGAAATTCCGTGACGAACAGTTCCGCCATCAGCGTGACGAACAGTTATGCGGCAGGAGGCAGCTACACGGTCGTCCTGACGGTGAACGGGGCGGGCGGTGTGAGTTCAGCGACCAATTACATCGTCGTGACCAACGCACCGCCGGTGGCTGGCTTTAGCGGAACGCCCACCAACGGGTTTGCGCCCTTGCAAGTGGCATTCACGGACGGCTCAAGCGGGAGCATCACGAACTGGGCATGGAACTTTGGGGATGGAAATTCCGTGACGAACAGCTCGGCCATCAGCGTGACGAACAGTTATGCGGTGGCGGGCAGCTACACGGTCATCCTGACGGTGAGCGGATCCGGCGGAGTCAGTGCGGCGACCAACACGGCCTACATCGTGGTCAAACCCAAGCCGGTGATCAGCAAGACGGTGTTAAGCAACGGGAGCCTGGTGTTGAGCGGGACGAACGGGCCGGCGGGGGTGCAATACCGGATACTGGCGACGACGAACGTGGCGACGGCGCTGACGAACTGGGTGCCGGTGTGGACGAACGTGTTCGGGACGGACGGCAGCTACAGCTACACGAACACGACGCCGACGAACAGCGCGAAATTCTTTATCCTCAAGTCGCCGTGATGGATGGCATTGGGCCGAAATTGTCGAAACGGATTGCCTCTCGCAAAGAGCGTGACATCGGTTTGGATTTCGAAGCCCGGCCAAACATTTGAATAAATGTGAAAATGACCAAAAATAAATTTGAACGCCGCGGTTTTACACTGATCGAACTGCTGGTGGTCATCGCCATCATCGCGATTCTGGCGGCGATGCTTTTGCCCGCGCTGGCGAAGGCCAAAGAAAAGGCAATCCGGGCGCGGTGCATGAGCAATCTCCGCCAAGTCGGCATCGGTCTTACCATGTATGCCGGGGATTTCACCGACAAATTATTCGCCCCGTTTCCAGTCGGGTCGAATTTCCACCCGTTGGCGGTGCCGGATTCACTATTGGACACCTTGAAGAACTACGGCATGGTAATCAAGACCAACGCGAGCGAGGAGAACAACATCTGGAGCTGCCCCTCCCGGAATTTTCTCCCGCGGGCCGACCCAATCACCCCGACCACCATTGCGATTGGCTACGAATATTTTGGCGGGACCAAGTCATGGTTGAATTCAGCGGGCACATTTGCAAACCCTCCCAGCCCGGTCAAGCTTGGCAATGCCAAGCCGAACTGGTGCATGGCGGCGGAAGCCAATGCGAATTTTACTGCGGTTGGTGTTGCGGGCGGCAACCCGCCGGACATTGGCTGGGGAGCGGATGGCTATGTGGCCGGTGAACCGGTGCGCGTGCCGCATCCGCGTTCCGGCAATGCCTTGCATTGTCCCGATGGCGGGAATGAGTTGTTCGTGGACGGTTCCGTCCGCTGGATCAAGTTTGAAGATATGTATTTCATAAGCACCTGGAATATAACGCGCCGCCTTTTTGCTTATCAAGAGGATTGGGGAAACCTGACGGCGGCAAATCTGACGGCCATGAAACCGGTGGCCGGCACTGATTATTGAATCATCCGCACCGACAGGTTATCTTGTTCAAGGCTTATGATTGAATTTCAAATATGATGCCGGACGCCAAAATGATTTTCCATCGCCAATCGGTTTATCGTTCTCTTTTTGTTTGCCTGCCCGCAATTTTTTGCGCTTTTCTTTTTTGTCAGTTGACCACCAGTGTTTCCGCGCAGACCAATTCGCAGCAGATTTATCTTTCGTGCCTCACAAATTTTGAAACCTACGCCGAAACCATCTGGCATACCAGCGCGACGATTCCCGACTCCGGCTACTGGGGCGATGGCGCCAACACCGGCAACGGCGGCATTCGCGGCAACGGCGGCATTGCCGTCGCTTACGCCGTGCTGTGCGTCGCACAACCGGACAGCCCGAATTTTTCCAACCGCCTCGCACGCGTCCGGCAGGCGTTGAACTACGATTATAACACACACGTCACCGGCGGTTACAACACCGTCAACGGCAAGAAATGGGGCTGGAGCAGCGGCACGCTGGCGACCTGCACCGTCACCAGCGGTTCGGACTGGCAGACTTCCGAGTGGTCCGGTTCGATGGGGCTGGCCTGCCTGCTGCTGCAATCAAATCTGCCTGCCGCCACCGTGGCCGGCGTGCAGGCTGTGGTGATCAGCGAGGCGAACCATCGCGCTTCCGTCGCGCCGTGCACACGCATCTTGAGCGCCGGGGACACCAAGGCGGAGGAAAATGGCTGGGACGCCAACATCCTCGCGCTCGCCGCCGCGTGGATGACCAACAACACCAGCGCGGGCAACTGGCTTTACGCCGCCAAAAATTACATGGCGAACACCTACACCGTCGCCTATCCCGATTTAATCACGCCCAACACCATTGGCGATCCGCTGGCCTCGTGGGTTTCAACAGTGACTTTGTTTCCGAGCTACGCTTTGGAAAACCACGGCTTTTATCATCCGACTTATGAAATGGTCGCGGGCATGGCGCTCGGCGATTCGTTGCTCATGGCGCGGCTCGCGAACACAAACATCGCCGCACAACTCCAGCCTTTTGCCGAGCATAATGTCATGGCCGTCTGGACAAATAATCTGAACACGCTCGTCACCTCCACCGGCGATTTTGCGTATCCCGCCGGAGTGGACTGGTCGGTGCGCGACTTTGAGCAGAACTCGTTCATCACCTGGATGACGACGCATTTCAATGATCCCATCGCGCGCTGGGCCGATGACAAATTGTCGCAGTGCGTCCGCTATCACCAAATCGTCAATGGCGACGGCACATTTGTCGGCGTCAGCGCGAATCCCGGCGGCGGCATTTTATTTTATCGCGAGGCGGTCGAGGCGAAGCGCACCGCCATCGCGTGGCTGCATTGGAACGGCGCGGATTATCCCACCGGCCCGATGATCGCGCCGACCAACACGCTGATGTATAACACTGACGTGAAAGTCATTCATCAGCGCAGCCAGTTCGGAACATTTTCGATCAGTTGGAACGGCGCGCGGGTGTTGGCGAACGTCGATCCAGTCGCGCTTTCGGTTCCGACGAATGCTTTTATTTCCTCACCGCGCTTGCCGGGCGTCATTGGTCTCGGCGCGCTGGGCAATCCCAGCAGTGCCACGGTGGTCAGCTACGCCACCAACACCGTCGGGTTCAATGTGGAAATGAAAATCACCAGTTCGCTTGGCACCACCGAGGAATACATCAAGTCCACCGGCGACAGCATCGCCATCATTGAAGTGCCCACCCTGAACAACGGTGCGACCGCGTCCAGCGGTGGCAGCTTCATTTGCGGCATTGAAAACGACCCGCTGACCGGCGGCTCACGGCTGTTGGAATGGGCGACGAATGCCGTCACCATCACCGCGCTCTCCGGCACGGCGCGCAACATCACCAATAATTGGATTTGCGTCGCCGGGCGTTTCGGCCTGGCCGCCGGGCCGGCCGGCTATTTCAACTATGGTGCCAACACCAGTTACACGCGCACCGACACCGCCGGTTACAATGAAGCCGGTGAGGCGGAGGACGCGCTCTCGTTTGTGGAAAGCAACCAGCTCGCGCCGCGCTACGTCGTTTTTTTCCCCGGCAAAAGCGCGTTGCAAACTTCCAACCTCGCCGCGCAGGTCAGTTGGAACATTTCCGGCACGAACGCGACTTTGACTTTTCCGGCGAACGGCGGAACCGCTCAAATTTCCACGTTCGTCTCGCTCGTTTTGACGAACCCGTCCTATCCGCCTTACGAACTTGGAATCAGCAACGTCACCGCATCATCCAGTCAATCAAGCTATCCGCCGACAAACGCGGTGGACAACAACCTCTCGACCTTCTGGGTTTCTTCCGGCACGGCCGCCGGCCAAGGGCCGACGCCCGCGCATCCCGAATGGCTGCTCGTAAATTTGCCGCGTCTGTGCGCCGTGTCGGAATTTCAAGTCATCCCACGCACGGACAGCGGCGGCTACGGCCCGGCCAACTTGCAGTTCTGGCTGAACGGTGCCGCCGTCACCACCAACACCATGACCGGCACCGGCACGCTCGACGTAAAATTCTCCCCGCCGCGCTACGCAACCAACGCCGAGCTTTACATCACCGGCTCGTATTACAAGGGCAATTCGTCCAGCCCGGAAAACGTGCAGGTGGTCGAGTTTAATTTGTTTGAGCGCGCCCAGCCCGGAACCTTTGCCGACTGGCAGTTGCAAAATTTCACCGACGCGCAGCTCACGAATTCCGCCATCGGCATCGCGACCGCCGATCCCGACGGCGACGGCGTGCCGAATCTTTTGGAATTCGCCACCGGCGGAAATCCGTCCGTGGCCGACGCGACGAATGCGGCGGTGAAAGGCGTGTTGTCTGGCGGCAACCAGTTCGCGTTTCAATTTCAGGAGCGCAATTCGCTGGGCGACGTCGGCCGGCAATTTCAAAGCAGCGGCAATTTGTTGGGCTGGTCAAACACGACGCCTGCGTCCGTCAACGTGCTGCAAAATTTCGGTGTCAATTCGCTTTATCAGGCGCTGTTTCCGATGCTGCCCGCGCTGCAATTTTTCCGCATCCAGTATGCCATGACGAATTGACTTGTCTGGAGCCGCTGCTTAACTGTTGCGCTTCGCCGTGAAATGAAAACGCATACGGAATCTTTTTACCGCTATTTCCCCATCAGCCCGCGTGACAAGAAATGGGGGTTGTTTGTGACCACTGTCGGCGAATCACGGATTGCACCGCATAGTGAATATCCGCCGCCGGGACATCCAGAAGGTTATGCGTTCGACTGGCAGCATGGCCGGATCCTCAACCATTATACCCTGGTCTATATTTCCAGGGGCGGCGGCAGGTTTGAAAACAATCGTGGCCAATCGAGGGAAATCAGGGCCGGCAACGTCATGCTGCTTTTTCCGGGTGTCTGGCATCGTTACATGCCCGAGCCGGAAACCGGATGGCATGAACATTGGATTGCCTTTGACGGCAAGACCGCCCGCGAGTGGGAGGCCAACAACTTCATCTCCCGCCGTCGCGCAGTTTGGCAGTCGAATTCAGAGGCTTTTCTGCTCGCCAGCTTCAGCGGAATTATGGAAGCAGTCAGGGCAAACCGGCCGGCCATCCAACAGATCATGGCCGGCACCACCTCCCACATCATCGGTTTGCTTTACTCCGCCCAGCAATCCTCCCCTTCGGGCAGCCTGCCAAGCCAAAACGTGATTGAGACAGCCATCATGCGTTTGCAGGCGGATTTGGCCACGGATGTGAACATTCAAACCTTGGCGCGAGACCTGGGCGTGAGTTATGGGTCATTCCGAAGCACCTTTGCCCGGCATACCGGCATGAGTCCGCATCAGTATTTGATGGAATTGAGAATTCTGCGGGCAAGGAATCTGCTGACCGAAACCGGCTGCCGGGTAAAAGAAATCGCCATGCAATCGGGGTTCAAGGATGAACACTATTTTTCCCGGTTGTTTCGCGCCAGAGTGGGCGTTTCGGCTGTGCAATGGCGCGCCAAATCCAGGGATCAGGCACGCCATGTCAAAGGCGGCGCGAAACCTGCAAAATGAAGTATCCAACTACTTTTTTCAAAATTCAGTGTCGCCGTGATGTCAAAAATTATTCGAAAATTCACCTTGGATTCTGCGTCAAATAAGTCAGCACAATCTCTAGCAAACGACAAAAATCTCCATTGTTTCATATGCAACCACCAATTTGGACTGATGTCATATCCGGCACGAATTTATTTTTATCCCCGACTTCGGTCTTGAGTTGGCTGTGGCAAGTAGCGGCGGAACGGCATGAGTGCAGTCGCGCGCCGGAGCGACGACGCCAACGCCGGACGGAAGCGGGCGCGACTGCGTTTTACCTTATCCGTCCGCGACGAGCGCGCGTTGCAGGGCTGTGTAATGCGCGTTGGTCGCGGACGTTGAACCCAAAGGCTTTTGCTTTTAGGATGGGTGGAGTTCTTTGTGGTCGCTCTCGGTCGCCGCGACGGACGACGCCTGCGCTACTGCACTAAAGATTTTTTGCAGGCGTGAACCATAACAACTTTGCGTGGAAAGAGCGGCACGTGATTGACGGTGTGGAACGCGAGGTCATTGTGCATCGCAAAGGTGCGCCGCCGGCGGGCGCGGGCGTGCTGGAAATTATTCCCGGCTCGATGGCAACGCCGGGATTTGTCGTGAGCGGCAAGGGCAACGCGGAATCACTGAACTCGGCGTCGCACGGCGCGGGCCGCACGATGAGCCGCAAGGCCGCGAACGAGAAATTCAACTGGAAGGACGTGAACCGTTTGCTTCGCGACCGCAGTGTGAGGCTGATTTCCGCCGGTCTCGATGAAGTTCCGATGGCCTACAAAAACATCCGTGAAGTTATGTCCGTGATCTTGCAAACGGCCAGATAGGAAAGATCGGTTTTAGAGCCTTGAGTTTCCTGATCGTATGACTGATTGACCTTGGCCTACAGCTCGATTGCAAAATCGGTTTTTTCAGCGCTGATTAAATTCATATGATTTCAAGCCAACGGCGGAAATTTGGCGCAGAAAACAGTTGATTGGTTCAAGATTTCCGATCTCAATAGCGCTTCAGGCATCAAGAATGGTTTTTGGGTTATGGTTATCTCGGCATTCCCGGTCATGATTACGAATATTCCCGTTATTTGCCCGAGCACATGATGGCCGGCAAAATCGCCATGGAGTTCACCAGCTTTCTCAAACGTATATTTTCCAGTTGCTTTGGGATGCGTGAATTCTCCTTTTAGATCACTGTCAATGATCTCGACTCCAAACTGACCGGCCAGATCTTGAAGTTCGGCGTATGTTGGCACTCGGCCAATCGGATGTGTGACGGTAAATGACATATTTTAATTCGTTGCCGGTTTCTAAGAATCATTTCCACACAAGTTCCCAAATTATTCGTTGGCTTTTCGTAATTGACGCGGCCGCGTCGTATGGACTTCACACACATTAGGGGGGGCTGATTCCGGTAAAAGTCAAGCGTGTGAAATCCACACGAAGATGAAGAAAAAAATCAAGAATAAAACCCGGAACGTGATCGGCAAGCGGGTCAGGGAAGCACGCCTGAAGTGCCGTCCCTCCGTGAGCCAAGAAGATCTTGCGGGGCGACTGGCTGCCAAATGAACCCTAATTGACCGGACGGCAGTGTCACGCACCGAAAACCAGTTCCGCTACGTGATGGATTACGAAGCGCAGGCAATCGCTCGTGCGTTGAAGGTGCCGACGGCGTTGGTGGAACGCAAACGGGAGACGATTTCTTCCTGCAATAGCCAGCCTGCTTTGGGGGACATGATGAATCCTTTCGGGTTGGGGGTGGAAATGAAAAATCCCCGGTGCGGAATTGCACCGGGGATCTGATCGAGACCGTGTCTCTGTCACAGGCTTATCACACAAAAATGGGGGGGGCTGTTGCAAGTCTGTCCTAAAGCGGAGGGAGCAAACAAATCACATTGCTGACAAATGCCGAGCGGATTATACTCTTTGGGATGAAAATACTCCGAGGGATGAAAATCACGTCCAACACTTTCTATCTTTTTCTATCACATGAAACGGATTTTGTTGCATTTTGCTGCATCTTAACGAAAACGCGGAAAACTGTTGAAACCATTGATTCTATTGATAATCCAATGTTTTCAATGCTTTTGCCAAGCGAGTCATAACGAGTTCGAATCTCACCGCCCCGACCATTTTTTATTTACGATTGCCGATTGACGATTTGAAAACCCAGACGGAAAATCCCGAAAATCTCGTTGTCCAACTTTCTTCCATCGTCGAACGGCTGGACTTGGCACAACTTTTTCCAAAGCCGCAGCCGCTCGAAGTCGAACTGGGCTGCGGCGACGCCTCGTTTCTCGTGGAATACGCGTGGCGGAATCCCGGAAAAAATTTCATCGGCGTTGAGCGGCTGCTCGGCCGCATCTCCAAGCTGGACAAAAAGGGCCGCCGCGCCGGATTGACGAACTTGCGCGGCGTGCGGATTGAATCGTCGTATTTTCTGCAATGGCTTTTGCCGCCACATCCGGCGTCCGCGCTGCACATTTATTTTCCCGACCCGTGGCCGAAGAAAAAGCACCGCCGCCACCGGCTCATCAACGAGCAATTTCCCGCGCTCGCCCGCGCCGCGCTCGCGCCCGGCGGAAAAATTTATTTGCGGACGGATGACGCGGATTATTTCCAGCAGATGACCGAGGTGTTCGATGCGGCGAAAGAATTTGTAATAGTCGAAACGCCAACCGAGCTGGCGGAAGTTCATACTGATTTCGAGCGGGATTTTATTGCGCAGGGGATTCCGACGCTGCGGGCGGCATATCGGACTGGAGATTGATGATTTACGATTTACGGTCCTCAATCCGCACCAAAGGTTGCTTCTCCGTCCATCTCCAAATTCACTTCGGGGCTGAGGATTCTGGAATATGTATGAAGTGACGGCCATTCTTATCCCATAAACCAATCGTTATCTCGCAGTCGGGCAACGCCTCGTGGAGGCTTACAGCCGCTTCGCGGGTGACTCCGCTTTTGTCAAAGGAGAGTTTCTTCAGGTTTTTGTTGCCTACCAACGATTTCAGACCCGCATCGGATATTTTTACATCGAAAAAATCCAGGTTTTCCAGGCTTGTCATTTTTGCGATACTTCGCATTCCAACATCCGTGATATTTGTCCCGACAGCGGAAAGACGCTTGAGCTTACCCAAACCAACAAGCCGCTCCAAACCAACATCACTGGTATAGCTGAGAGCCAGGAATTCGAGATTTGTCAGCCCAATGAGGTAAGAAAGACCGGCATCCGTGACTTGAGTGTTGTTTGCATCAATGAAGGCAAGCGATGTCAGCTTACTGAGATTTTTCAAACCCGCGTCAGTCAATCGAGTGCCACCTAACCCCAATTCCTTTAGGTTGGACATATTTTCCAGTTGAACAAAACCGGTTCCAGTGATTGGAACAGTATAAAGGGCGAGTTTCTGGAGGTTAGTCAAGCCGGCGAGGTGAATGAGGCCCGCATCGGTCAGGTTGGTATCGCCAGCTAAACTCAACACGCGAAGTTCCTTCAAACCGCTCAAGTGAGAGAGTCCCGCGTCGCTGATTTTCGTTTCGTCGAGCATCAATTCACGCAATTGAGATAATGTTTCCAAATTTTGCAAATCCCCGTCGGTTACCGGGGTGTGCCAAAATCGCAGAACCCGGAGTTGTTTTAGTGATTGGAGTTGCGCCAGCGTGTCTTTGCTGAGTTTGGGATTTTTGGAGCCATCAATTCGCAACGGCGTTTCGCACCAGACGACATGGTCAGCCAAGGCTTCCTTTTCGATCGGAGATAGAACCGGTGCGTAATTTGTCCACCAGCCATCGCCGATGCTCTTCCCGAATTCGCAGGACAATCCGGCCTTTCTCAACTCGACGACAGCTTTCTGCTCGGCAACATTGTTTTGAGACATGCCGGTCAGGGGTGAATCATCGGCGATGACCGACCAGCCAAGCATCAGCGGAAAGGCGACGCACAGGATATTTCTCAGGATTGCTTTCATGCCGTCATTTTAACCGGTGGCCAAAACAGGTTCTCAATCGCAAGTAAAAGACGTGTAAAAAATTGTTAAAGCAAATTGCGGCAAAGATTTCTTCATTCTGCCTTCTTCATTTCTTTCACACATCAATCACATCGTCATCGGATTTTTTTGGCGGCGGCGGGCGGCGCTGGATGGTGACGCGCGCGTTGCCGGTCATGACGTTCAGCGCAATGGACACGATGCTGATGACCAGCGCGCCGAGCAGCGCCGACCAGAACGTGTCCACTTGAAAATTGGGCCGCATCAGCCAGCTCACAAAAATGAGCATGAACGCGTTGATGACGAGCATGAACAGGCCGAGCGTCAAAATCAGCAGCGGCAGCGCAAAGATGACCAGAATGGGGCGGATGAAGGCGTTGAGGATGCCCAGCACCAGCGCGGTCAGCACGGGCGCAAGCAGCCCCGGATCGCGGAAATGAATGCCATGCACGATCTGCACCGCCACCAGCACCGCGACGGTGTTGATGATCCAGCTTTGCACGAAGCGCAATGTTTTTTTTGTTCCCGGCTGCATGAGATTCATCTGCTGAAAAATCAGCCTGCGCCAAAAATGCGCCGGATTAGCCGGAAAAACAAGATGCGATTTTTTTGTGGCTTCGCGTCGGCGTCTTCGGCAGCCTGTCCCCCACGCATGAAACATTTTCTTTTATCCTTGGCCGTGCTGGCGGTTTCCACCCCGGCGGTTTTTCCGCAGGGCGTCGTCGCGCCCGGCGCGACTCTGCAAAAGCTTGCGGGCGATTTCGCGTTCACCGAAGGCGCGACCTGTGACAAAAGCGGGAACGTATTTTTCGTTGACCAGCCCAACAACCGCATCATGGAATGGAGCGCGGACGGGAAGCTGTCCACGTTTCTCCAGCCGTCCGGTTACGCCAACGGAATGATGTTTGACGCGAACGGAAACCTGATCGCCTGCGCCGACGAGCACAACCAGCTCTGGTCCATCGCGCCGGACAAGACCGTGACCGTCCTCGTCACGAATTATCAGGGCAAATACATGAACGGACCGAACGACGTGTGGATTGCGCCCAATGGCGCGATGTATTTGAGCGACCCGTTTTACAAGCGCACCTGGTGGGATCATACCACGATGGCGCTGACCAACGAGGAGGTTTTTTATCTTTCGCCCGACCGCAAAAATCTGGTGAAGGTGACGGACGATTTGAGAAAACCAAACGGCATCACCGGCACGCCGGACGGGAAAAATCTCATCGTCTCCGACATCGGAGCGCGGCAGACATGGCGCTACGACATCCAGCCCGATGGCTCGCTGACAAACAAAACCTTGATCTGCCAGCTCGGCTCGGACGGCATGACGATTGACGCGGAGGGAAATCTTTATCTCACCGGCCGGGGTGTGACCGTCTTCGACAAGACCGGCAAACAGATTGACCACATTGATGTGCCGGAGTCGTGGTCGGCCAACGTCTGCTTCAGCGGCCCGGACCGCAAAACCCTTTTCATCACGGCGAGCAAATCCCTGTATTCAATCCAGCTTCGCGTCAAAGGGGCAAATCCGGCGAAATAGTTTTTTTCTTCAGGGAATTTGCCTGCGCGCTTCACCCGCGCTGGCGGGGCAGATTGGTGGGCCTGCTCGGACTCGAACCGAGAACCAAAGCATTATGAGTGCTCTGCTCTAACCATTGAGCTACAGGCCCGTCGCCGCATGATCTCAGAAGCCGCCGCAACTTTCAATAGCAGAGCGGAAATGCTGAAAAGCCGGCCGGTCGTGATTTGAAAATCTTACAGCCAGCCTTCCAGACGGTCGCGCAAAATTTTCCGGGCGCGATACAGCCTTGATTCCACGGCCTTCGGCGTCGTTTCCAAAATGACCGCCGCCTCCGCCACGCTCCGGTCTTCCCATTCGCAAAGCACCACCGCCGCGCGCAAATCTTCCGGCAGATTATTCACCGCCGCGCGCACGGCGTGGGCGCGTTCCGTCGCGAGCGCCTGTTCGTTCGGCGACGGGCCGCCGGCGGGCAACGTGCCGCCGAGCGTCTGTTCGGTCTCGTCATTTTTCGTTTCGAGCGAAATGCCCGGATGCCGCGCGCGCCAGCGAAAATGGTTCCGCGCGAGGTTCGCAGCGATGGTGAACAGCCAGGTGGAAAATTTTTCATGCGGACGAAAACTCGCGCGCGACTTGAAAACGCGGACGAAAGTTTCCTGCGCCAGATCATTCGCGTCGTCCTCATTGCCGGCCATGCGGCAGAGAAAATGGAAGATGGGCGTTGCGTGGCGTTCCATCAAATCATTGAGCGCCGCGTCATGCCCGGCCATCAGGCGTTCCATGTCGGCCCGGTCGCGGGCGTCGGCTTGCCGCGCCGGAGCCTCCAGCGAAGGCTGGGTGTCATTCGTGTCCATGCATTTGACCCATGGAATTTGACATCGTCTGCTCCATCTCCACATGGAAACCGAGCGTGAGATTTTTCATTTCTTCAAGGTAGCGGCGGCCCTCTTCCGGCGGCATCGCCTGGCTGACTTCAATGAAATGCCGGAGCATCTGCGCCTGGCATTGTGCGCGCAGCTCGCCGAGTTCGGTCAATTTCTGCTGTGCTTCGGCGGTGAGGTTCGTGCCGTCACCCAGCGCCGCTTGAAGCTCGGCTTTTTTGGCGGCGATCTTGGCGCACATCTCGGCGCATTTTGGCAGGTAACCCTCGTGCAACTGCCGGACGCGCTGCATGTCGGCGTCGCCCAGATGAAATTCATCGCGCAACCAGCTCAATTCGTCCGCCGGGCGCGCCAGCTCGCCCGCGCGCTGGCCGGCAAAATAAGCGCCGGTGAAAATCACCGCGCCCAACGCCAGCACGCCCAGCAGGATGACCAGCGAACGGTTCATTTAACGTAATGAATTCGGCGCGACGGCGGCCAGATAGCGCACCTGCGCGTCTTGTTTCGCCAGGTGTGCGCCTGCGTTTGTGCCCAGCAAAGCGCCGGCCAGCATCAGCGCGGCCACCGTGGCAACCGCAAATTTCGGTCGCAGGAGAAACGCCGTCAACACGTCCAGCCACGATTCCGATTTTGCCGGCGCTTCGGCGTCTTCAATCCGTCGCCAGACATTTTCCTGGAAGCGCGGCGGCAGTGGTGCCGACACGCGCGATGTTTGCAGAAGCGCGCGGAGCTTTGCGTCGTCGGGATTTAAATTTTCTTGTTTCATCGGCTGAAAGGGCGGCGGAGATGAATCCGCCGCCACAATTTACTGTTTTGATTTCGTCGGCACAACCCCGCTTAATTTACCTTGGCGCAGGCGCTCATGGACGGGCAGGCCGCCAGCGTCAAACCGCAGCAGCTCGTCCTGGCTGAACTGCCGGCCGCAGCGAGATACTTCGGGCTGCCGGTGGCGGTGCATTTCACGGTCGTCGCCGGGGCTTGCGTGCCGGTGGTGACGGCAATCTGATTCGCCGCCGCGCGCGGAGACAGGGCAGTGCGAACGTCCGGTGCCGGCGTTGAAACCACGACTGCGGGAGCCGCCGGTTCCGCCGTGCTGGACGCGATGACGATTTGATTCGCCGTCGCCCGCGGTGAATGCGCGACGTTATAGGCGCCGACGTTGAAGGTTGCCACGGCCAGGAGGACTGCGCCGAGGGTGAGGAGGATTTTGGTTTTCATATTATTTTCTTTCTGTTTTGGCGACGCGTGATTGCGTCGTTGAATTCCTGTATTACCCCAGCCATCCGAAAACCACTCAAAAATTTTAAAGCCACGCGAATCAAAGCGAATTCAAACACACCGCGCTGTCCAAGCGGTCTGCGGGTAATGTCCGTGGGAGCTTGTTTATTTTCTCCAGGATGATAGCTTGGAGGCGTGGTGCTGGAAGTGAGCGGAGTTTTTTTGAGGGTTTTGGCCGGCACCGGGGTAAGCCAAGTGTTCAAGACGAACACAACAACCATCAACCTTTGCAAAATATGAAAAAATCGAACCTGTTCATCCTGCTGGCCGTCGGCGCGCTCGGCGTCGTGGCATTCTCCTCGAAACTCACGGCGTCGAACGACGCAATGCCGTCCTGCTGCGGCGACGCGGTGGCAACGACGGCGGTGGCCGATGCCCAGGTCAAGCCGGATTTGATGACGACCTGTCCCGTGTCCGGCGACAAGCTCGGTGCCATGGCTGCGCCGTATGTTTTCACCAACGGCAACCAGGAAGTGAAACTGTGCTGCAAGATGTGCAAGCCGGACTTCGACAAAGACCCGGCGAAATACCTCCAGAAGATCGAGGCCGCCGCCAAGCCGGTTAAAAATTGAGAAGCAAAAGACAATAATCGTCCGGCGCGAACCGCCGGACGGTTTTATGTTTAACCCATGAAAACGGTTCTCGCCATCATTTGCAGCATTGTGCTGGTCACGGCACAAATGTTGATGGCGCAGCCGTCGGCAAATTGCGGCCCGCAACCGGTTCGCGCCTGCTGCCATCATTGCGGCGGCAAAATGGCCTGCTGCGCGGCGCAGCCCGTTCCCAATTCCAAATCCGTTCCGGCAAACGCCGCCCGCCCCGGCGCGCAAAACGATTTTTCACTTCTGGCTCCGGCCAGCCTGTCCTCGGCGACATCAATCGCTGAAATCTCCCGGCGATTTTCTCCTGCCCCCTTGCCGCTCACGGCGGCTGGCGTGCCGCTCTACGCGCGGCATTGCGCCCGGTTGATCTGATTCATTCCCGCTGACGCCCGTGGTGTGCCTTGAACCGGCGCATCGTGTTCCTGGTTTTTCCCCGTTGTGATTTTTTGTCCGTGAAACGCAGTTGTTAATGAATTTATGAAACCGAAAATAATTTTGATGCTCGCGCTGCTGGTCGTTGCCGGCGGCACCGGCGCATGGTTCGCCTTGAAACATCAGCCCCGGCCGGTTGCCGCCGCCGCTGCGGGCCGGAAAATTCTTTATTACCAGAGCGCGATGCATCCGTGGATCAAGTCCGACAAGCCGGGCAAATGCCCGATTTGCGGCATGGACCTCGTGCCGGTTTATGAAGACTCCCCCGGCATGGGCATGAACACGGCGGGCGGCGTCACGTTGAAATCAAACAGCGTCACGGTCCTGGACGTGCAGTCGGTCGCCGCCGCGCGCCGGAAGTTTGTCCGCACGTTGCGCGTGGCCGGAACCATCTCGGTCAACTCGTGGACGGAGGCGTGGTTTGAGTTCGACGCCTACGAACGCGACATCGCGTGGTTGAAGCCCGGCCAGATTGTCGAGGTTTCCATTCCCAGTTCGCCGGGGAAAATTTTCACGGCGGAAATAAAATTGCACGGCGCGCGGCTTTATGCGGACCAAAATTTTGATTCCGGCAGCGACAGCACCAAAGTCCGCGCGGAGATTTCCAACGGCCCCGTGACGCTCGGCGATTTCGGCCCGCGCAAACTGTTCAGCGGCCTTTACGCCGAGGGCGGCGTGCGCACGGAGACGCCGGAAGTGCTCGCCGTGCCGCGCAGCGCGGTGCTGTCGCCGGGCGCGCAGGCGGTGGTTTATGTGGACGATGGCGGCGGAAATTACGAGCCGCGCAAAATAAAAATCGGCCGCACCGGCGATGAATTCGCCGAGGTGCTCGACGGCTTGAAGGAAGGCGAAAAAGTTGTCACGTCCGGCAACCTGCTGATTGACGCCGAGACGCAAATTTCCCAAGGCGGGAACTGAAACCATGATCAATAATCTCATCGCGTGGTCGCTGCGGAACCGGTTTCTCGTCATCTGCGGTGCGGTGCTGCTCGCGGGCTTTGGCTGGCGCGCGTTGACGCGCACGCCGGTGGACGCGATTCCCGACTTGAGCGAAAACCAGGTCGTCGTCTTCGCCGACTGGCCGGGACGCAGCCCGCAGGAAGTCGAGGATCAAGTCACTTATCCGCTGTCCGTGAATTTGCAGGGGCTCGCCGGCGTGAAAACCGTCCGCGCGAATTCCATGTTCGGCTTCTCGCTCGTCACGATTATTTTCGATGACAAAATTGACAACTACTTCGCGCGCTCGCGCGTGCTGGAGCGGCTGAATTATCTCGGCAGCACGCTGCCGTCCGGCGTCACGCCGATGCTCGGCCCGGACGCGACCGGCCTCGGCTGGGTTTATCAATACTACCTCGACGTTGACCCGAAGACTTCTCCGAACGGCGGCTATGACCTCGGCCAATTGCGTTCAATTCAAGACTGGTTCGTGCGCTACCAATTAAATTCCGTTTCCGGCGTGGCCGAAGTCGCGACCGTCGGCGGTTTTGTGCGGCAATATCAAATTGAAGTTTCCTCGCTCAAAATGCGCGACCGCAACGTGACGTTGCAAACGGTGATGGACGCCGTGAAGCAAAGCAATTTGAACGTCGGCGGCAAAGTCATCGAGGAAAATGGGATGGAATTTGTCGTGCGCGGCATCGGCCTTGTCAATTCAAACGCGGATTTGGAAAATATCGTCTTGTCGCAAAGCAACGGCACGCCGGTTTATTTGCGCGACGTGGCGACGGTTCAAATCGGCGGCGATTTCCGGCGCGGCGCGCTGGACATTGACGGACACGAAGCTGTCGGCGGCATCGTCGTCATGCGCACCGGCGAAAACGCGATGCAAGTCATCCGCGACGTGAAGGCCAAAATCGCACAAATCGCGCCGAGCCTGCCACCGGGCGTCAGCATCAAATCGTTCTACGACCGCAGCGGATTGATTTCGCGCACGCTCGACACGCTCAAACACGCGCTGACCGAAGAGGCGATTCTCGTCACGCTCGTCATCATCATTTTCCTGTTTCACTTCCGCAGCATCCTGATTGTCACGCTGCCGCTGCCGCTTTCGATTTTGTTTTCGTTCATCCTGATGAGCCAATTCGGCATCACATCGAACATCATGTCGCTCTCTGGCCTCGCCATCGCCATCGGCGTGCTGGTGGACGCGGGCATCGTCATGGCCGAAAATGCCATCCGCCATTGCGAACACGCGGAAAAAATCAAGGGCGGCCGATTGAACAAGGCGGAATCGCTGCAAGTCACGCTCGAAGCGGCGCAACAGGTTGGCCGGCCAATCTTTTTTGCGATGGTCATCATTATCCTCGCATTTGTGCCGGTGTTTGCGCTGACGGGTCAGGAAGGAAAATTGTTTCATCCGCTCGCGTTCACCAAAACCTTCGCGATGCTCGGCTCGACCATTCTTGCCATCACGCTCGTGCCCGCGTTGTGCGCGACATTCATTCGCGGCCCGTTCCATTCCGAGGATTCAAATCCGCTGATGAAAATTCTGCTGGCGATTTACAATCCAATTCTGGATTGGGCGTTGCGTTTCCGCAAAACCGTGCTTGGCATGGCGTTGATTTTGGTCGCCGCCGCGCTGGTTCTGGCGTTTGGCGTTCCGCGCTTCGTTGTTGAAAAGCTTTCAACCTTCAACCCGCAACTTGCAGCCAAATTGCCGCACGGCATGGGCAGCGAATTCATGCCGACGTTGAACGAAGGCAGTTTGCTTTTCATGCCCGTCTTGCTGCCGAGCACGTCGCTGACGGAAGTGAAGCGCATCATGGCGTGGCAGGACGCGGTCATCAAGCAGATGCCGGAAGTCGCGAGCGTCGGCGGAAAACTGGGCCGCTCCGAGACCGCGACCGACCCCGCACCGATTGAAATGATCGAGACGACCATCATGCTCAAGCCGGAATCCGAATGGCGCGCGGGCATGACGAAGGAAAAACTCATCGCCGAGCTGGAGGAAAAATTGTCGCAGATGCCCGGCTACATCCCCGGATTTTTGCAGCCGATTGAGAACCGCATTCTGATGATCAGCACCGGCATCCGCGCGCAGGTCGGGATAAAAATTCTCGGCGACAACCTCGACGACCTGCAAAAAAAGGCGTTTGAGGTCGAGCGCGTCGTCCGCACAATTCCCGGCGCAGTCGGCGTCGCCGCGTCGCGCGTGCAGGGCAAGCCGTATCTTGACATCGAGGTCAACCGCGCCGCGATGGCGCATTACGGGTTGCGCGCGCAGGATGTTCTGGCGGTCGTCGAGTCGGGCATCGGCGGCGAAAATGTTTCCACCGCGATTGCCGGGCGCGAACGGATTCCAATTCAAGTCCGTCTGCAACGCGACGAACGCGACGACATCGAACGGCTCGGCGACATTTTGGTTCCAACGCCGGAAGGAAAATTTATTCCGCTCGCGCAAGCCGCGAAAATTTCGCGCGAGATCGGGCCGAGCGAAATCGCCAGCGAAAACGGGCGTTTGCGCGTGTTCGTGCAGGCGAACGTGGATGGCCGCGACCTCGGCGGCTTCGTGAAGGAAGCGCAGGCGCGGCTCGCCAAGGAAATTTCCCTGCCGCCGGGCATGACGATTGAATGGAGCGGCCAATACGAAAACCAGATCCGCGCGCAAAACACTTTGCGGCTCATCGTGCCGGCGGCTCTGTTCGTGATTTTTATTTTGCTCTACGTCATTTACCGCAGCTTCAAGGAGGCCGCGCATGTCATCCTCGCCGTGCCGTTCGCGCTGACCGGCGGTGTGTTTCTGCAATGGCTGCTCGGCTACAATTTCAGCGTCGCCGTCTGGGTCGGCTACATCGCGCTGTTCGGAACCGCGATCCAAACCGCCGTCGTCATGGTCGTTTATCTCGACGAGGCGGTGAAAAAGAAAATGGCCGAATGCGGCGAAAAATTTTCGCGCGCGGATCTGACCCAGGCCGTGAAGGACGGCGCGCGTCTGCGTCTGCGCCCGAAGGTGATGACCGTGGCAACCATCGTCGCCGGGCTGCTGCCGATTTTGTGGAGCACGCGTGCGGGTGCGGAAGTGATGAAGCCGCTCGCCACGCCGGTCATCGGCGGGATGTTGAGCAGCCTGGTTTGCATCTTGATCGTGACGCCGGTGATTTTTGCGTGGCTACGCGAACGGGAAATGAAAACCGGAATGAAGGCCGGCGAATAAAATTTATTCACCCGGC
>Ga0224554_1000299_pt1 | contig 43515 bp, 37 predicted proteins | sample 714S22024metaG_FD_180666 | JGI IMG/M metagenome (GOLD analysis project Ga0224554, IMG submission 180666) | Peat soil microbial communities from Stordalen Mire, Sweden - 717 S2 20-24 | ecosystem: Environmental > Terrestrial > Soil > Wetlands > Peat | place: Sweden: Norrbotten County, Stordalen... | reverse complement strand
ATGCTCCCGCACAAACTGAGAATTATTCTCCGCTACTACAGGGAGCCCCGCAACGCCACACAGATCAACAAATCCAGCATGGAGACCGCCGCGTAGAGCGATCAGAGAACCTGGCACTGTCCAGTTCCCTACAGTGTGACGGTTTTGAGGCCGGGGATGAGGCGGAAGTGTTTCACGTTCAGGGTAACGACATCGAAGCCCAGATGGAGGGCTGTGGCTCCGATGATCAGGTCTGGGAAGTCGATGCTGACGCCCAGACCCATCTGTTCGCCGTGGATGCGCCCGGCCAGGCGCGCCACTTCGAGCGTCAGCGGATAGACGGGCACGGCTTGATAGAGTTCTTCGACAAAGTTCTGTCTCCGCAGACGGTCGGAGTCCGCCCTGGCGCGGTAGATGCCGTGTGTCAGTTCGACTGCAGTTGCAGCCGAGAGCGCGGCGACGGTTCTTCCACAAACGGTCTGCACACGCTCCAGAACCTCCCACACGCTGTCGCCGCACCGTTCACCTGCGATCAGAATGCTGGAATCCAGAATTATTCCCATGCGGGCGGATTCCAGGGCCTGCGGCTGTCGATAATCTCTTTGAGGTCGGCGGCGAACTCCGGGTCCATCCTTGGCTCGTATCCCAGTTCTTGTGCGTGCTTCTTGGCTAGAGCAATGGACTCAGACAAAAGACGGCCACGCGGCTCGGTGGCCACGCGCAGCACCACGGCGGGCGAGGCCGCCTTTTCGATAACGATCTCCGCTCCAGCGCGGACGCGGGCCATCAATCCTGCGAAGTCGCGGGCGGCTTCGGCTTCCGAGATGTGGATCGTTGCCATGCTTACGATGATACCCCCATTCCGCCTAGCGGTAGGAATCGTCGCGGTGGATGACGAATTCGGGGTAGGCGCCGCCGCCCAGTTCGTGGAGGTCCATGCCGATGCGCTCGCCGTCGGGGTCCACGCGGAAGGGGACGACGCGGTTGAGGAGCGCGAAGAGCAGGCAGACGAGAGGCAGAATGACGCCGAAGAGGGTGGCGATGCCGACCAACTGCGCCACGAGCTGGCCGGGCTGCCCGGCGAAGATGCCCGCGGCGATGAGTCCCCAGAGGCCGCCGGCGGCGTGGACGGCGATGGCGCCGGAGGGGTCGTCGATGGCGACGGCGAGTTCGAGGAGTTCGACCAGGAGCGGGGTGATGACGCCGGCAATGAGGCCGATGACGAGGGCCTGAAGCGGCGCGACGATGGCCGCGGCGGCGCTGGAGGCGACCAGGCCGGCAAGCCAGCCGTTGGCGCAGAGGCTGGCGTCGGGCTTGCCGAAACGGATGCGGGTGACGGCCAAGGTGGCGGCGACAGCTCCGGAAGCGGAGAGCAGGGTATTCAGGGCTGTGACCGGGAGAGCGGCGAGCGGGGCGTGGAGCCAGAGAACGGCGCCGGCGACGTTGAAGGCCAGCCATCCGGCCAGGGCCACGAGACAGCCGAAGAGGATGTAGACGGCGTTGTGGCCGGGCATGGCAGTGGCGAAGCCTTCCTTGGGGAACTTGCCCCTGCGGGGTCCGGCGATCCAGACGACGGCGAGGGCGCTCAAGCCCCCGAGGACGTGGACGGTGGCCGCGCCGCCGGGGTCGAGAAAGCCCGCGCCGAGAGAGAAGTTGACCCCGAGCTGGGAGAGCCAACCGCCGGCCCAGATCCAATGGGCGAGGAGCGGAAAGACGAGGGCGGCGAGGACCGCGGCGATGGCGCAGCCGGCGGTGAGGCGAAGGCGATCGGCTCCCGAACCCCAGGGGATGAGCGCGGCCAGGGCTACGGCGAGGAATTCAAAGAGCAGCGCGAGCTGGGATTGGGGCGGGGCGGCGGCGAAACCACCGAGGAAAAGCGGACCGGCGCCGAGCCAGTTCCAGGGCTTGCCGGCCAGGTGAAAGATGTGGGCGGCGCCACCGGGCGTGCCGGGAAGGTTGCCGGTGAGCGTGGCGCCGATCAGGGCGAAGGCGATGGCGGTGACGGCGACGATGGCGAGGTTGCCGAGGAGCGATTGGGCGGCGGAGCGGGAGCGGCCGAGACCGGTGTTGATGAGGGCTACGCCGGCGATGGCCAGCGGGGCGAGAAACAGCAGCGCGAGGGTGAGCGCGAAGGCGGCTTCGGTAATGGCGGGGGTCGAGGGCGCTATGGGAGTCATGGGCGGGTTTCTCCGCGGGCTTCCATGTGGCCGCGGACGGCGACGACCAGGCCGAGGGCCTCGACGGCGAGGCCGCAGAGGACGAAGGCGGCGCGCGGGGCCGGCGCGGGGAAGAGGACGACGGCGGCTATGGAGAGAAAGAATCCGGCTGGCATGACCAGCAATCCGGCGAATTTCATGGCCTCCCCCTTTGCAAGCTTTCCACCCCACCTACATGAACCCGTCCGTGGGGACCCCGGCTCGTTCCACTCGGTGGACAGCCGCCTTCCGGGCCCAAATCTGCCAGAAGGGGTCCGCAATGCGAGATGTTTTGTGACTGAGAGCTGTCGACAGTAGAGCCTATATGAATTCTAAAGCACCTGGTTGTCAGGATTGCAGCGGACGGGCGCGTTCGCGGCTCATCCATTGTCCGCCCTGATCGAGGCGGCCGTTAAAGCCCTTACGGTTTCTTTTCGAGGGGCGGTCAATAATGGCCTATGTACAGTCGTCTTGACCGGACCCATAGGGCCCTTCCCGTAATCCTCGGTGTCGTCACGCTTGCAGACGTCGGAGTGCTGTTCGTTTGGGACGCCTTTCCGCGGCTTTTTCCCGCCGGAAGCCATGACTTTCTCGCGTCTATTTCACTGGCCATGATCGCTTTTGCATACCTCGTCTACCAAATCGCGCATCGGCCTGCGCGCAGGGAATTCGCCAAGGCGATCATGCTGGCCGTAGCCTTTCTCTTCTGGGCTGCCAACCAGCTCTGGCCGGATTTTCGCCAAGCGACACTCTTCAACGACGTTGCGATCGCGCTATTCGTCCTCGATGTATTTCTGGTGATGATCGGCTGGCCGCCGACATCGCCGGATGGCTCCTTTGCTGAAACCTACGGAGATTCACGCAAGGAGGAGCAGTGTTGAGCAGGCTCAACATGCGCAGATCACCCAGCGTCAGGAATCGGGCAAACTGCTGGGGGTGTACGTGGTGCTGTTTTTCCTGATGGCGCAACTGCTGAACAGGGTGCGGTTCGGGCAGTCGCCGACGGCGCCGATTTACGCCGGCGGGGCGTTGATTGTGGCCGGCGGGCTGGTGATGGCGTTCTGGAGGGTGTGAGCGGGATTTGATTGCGGGTTGAGTTTTTCATTTGGACTGGCGAAGTCCAGAATGGACGTGATAGCTTCTTGGAGTCGGAAAATCCCGGTCTCTGGTACGTACGCCTCCAGGGGAAAAGTGGTTTGTTGCCTCCGATTGCGCTTATCACAAGCGGTTTTCTTTTCAATGGATTACAAAACTGTGCCGAGTGAACTTTTTTTGAGTTTTTGCAGTTCGATACTATTGCGCAACCCTCTCCGGCTGCTATATTAGTTTTTTGGGGTTCTCCACCTCTCCGGTGGTTTTTGTCCAATAATCAATCTTGTACACCACATGTGTGACCGCCAGCACTGCGCGCACATCCAAAACGAAAACTAGCAGGGAAAGCATTCATGGCGCAGATATTTGACCGCAGCTCCAATGCTCTGGCTCGCGCGAGCCTGGTGTTGACGGGGCTGATCGTGATCGCCCTGGGGGTCACGCTGGACCAGTTGCAGCGCTCGCCCTGGGTGACGCGGCAGGGCCAGCGGCCGGACCAGCCGGTGCCCTTCAGCCACAAACATCACGTGCAGGGACTGGGATTGCAATGCCAGTACTGTCACGTGACGGTGGAGAAGTCGAGCTACGCTGGAATCCCGCCTACGAAGACCTGCATCAACTGCCACGCACAGATCTGGACCAACGCGCAACTGCTGGAGCCGGTGCGGTCGAGCTGGGCGACGGGCGAGTCGCTGGCGTGGACCAAGGTTCACGATCTGCCGGATTTTGTGTATTTCAGCCACGAGATTCACGTGAACAAGGGTCTGGGTTGCGCAAGCTGCCACGGGCGCGTGGATCAGATGCCGCTGATGTATGCCGAGAACACGCTGCAGATGGAGTGGTGCCTGAACTGCCACCGCAATCCGGCGAAGAATCTGCGGCCGACCGGAGAGATCTACAACATGGCGTGGGAGAAGCCGGCCGAGGACAGGCCGGTGTGGTGCGCGGCGGGGGACGGGAAGACGGGCGTGCCGACGGCGCAGAGCGTGAGCTGCACGACGAAGGACCCGAGCGGGGCTGGAGCGGAAGTGGCTTCGCTCGAACTGCCGCTGGGCGGTGCGCATGGGCAGGCGGGCGATGTAGCGGCGGCTGCGCTGCCGGTTGCTCCGGTGTACAAGAGGTTCACCAGCCAGGATGAGCTGGGGCACTTTCTTTTGGATCATTACAAGATTCGCACCCCGCAAGAGCTGACTAGCTGCGAGGTCTGCCACCGATGAGCAACCACGAGAATGGCCCGATGAGCGAAAAGAGTAAGAAACAGTCCACGCCGATGACGCTCGTGCAGGTGCGCGAACAGTTGAAAGGCGTCAAGGGCAAACGCTATTGGAAGTCGGTGGACGAACTGGCCGATACGGCGGAGTTTCAGGCGGCGGTGGAGCGGGAGTTTCCTCACGCGGCGCAGGAATGGGTTGACCCGGTTTCGCGGCGCGGGTTCATGAAGCTGATGGGCGCTTCGCTGGCGCTGGCGGGGCTGGCCGGATGCACCAAGCAGCCCGACGAGCCGATTTATGCGTACGTGAAGCAGCCGGAAGACCTGATTCTGGGCAAGCCGATGTACTTTGCCACAGCGCATCCTTTTGTAACTGGGGCCGTCCCGCTGCTAGTGAAGAGCGACCAGTTCCGGCCCATCAAGATTGACGGCAACCCCGAGCATCCTTATAACCAGGGCTCGTCGGATCCGTTTACGCAGGGGACGCTGCTGGACCTTTACGATCCGGACCGCTCGCAGCATGTGACTTATCGCGGCGAGAACCGGGAGTGGGCGGAGTTTGCGCAGGAGCTGCGGCTGAAGGTGGCCGGGACCAAGGACGGGACAGGGATTTATTTCCTGAGCTCGACGATCACTTCGCCTACGCTGGCGCGGCAGTGGAAGGCGGTACAGGCGGCTTACCCCAAAGCAACGCTAGTGCAGTATGACCCGGCGATTGCGGGCACGTCGGTTGCGAATGGCACGAGCGTTCAATACTCCCTGGCCGATGCCGATGTGATCGTCTCGCTGGATGCGGACTTCCTCTCGGGCGCTTCATATCCGGGGTTCCACAAACTGGTGGGCGATTACGCCGCTCGGCGCAAGGATCCGGAGAAGCTGAACCGGCTCTATGCCATCGAGTCCACGCCGACCACGACGGGACTCAAGGCCGAGCATCGTCTGGGACTGCGGGCGAGCGAGATTCCGGCGTTTGCGGCGGAGTTGGCGAAAGCTGTGGGTGCGAATGGCGCTGAAGGAACGGGCTACAACTGGACAGACGAGCAGAAGAAGTTCCTCGCCGCCCTTGCGAAGGATCTGAAGGCCCACGCCGGTAAGAGCGCTGTGATTCCTGGGCTCTATCAAGATCCGTCGGTCGAGGTCTTGGCACTGGCGATCAACACGGCGCTGGGCAATGTGAGTAAGACGGTTCTTGTCCCTCATGAGCCCGCAATTCCGCTGCCGAGCGATCAGATTGCCGACTTCAAGGCGCTGGTTGCGGATATGAATGCCGGCAAGGTGGATTGGCTGGTGATTCTGAACGCCAATCCGATCTATTCCGCGCCTGCGGATCTGGAGTTCGCAGCGGCTTTCGACAAAGCCAAGATGGTGGCGCATTTGGGATCGCATCTGGACGAGACCGGCCAGATTTCTCACTGGCACATTCCGGCGGCGCACTATTTGGAATCGTGGTCCGACGCCCGGGCCTACGACGGAACCGTTTCGATCGTGCAGCCGCTAATCGATCCGCTGTACGGTGGCAGGACGGCGCACCATGTTTTTCAGACGCTGCTGAATGAGCCAATGGTGAGCCCGTACGATGCGGTGCGGGAGACGTGGAAGTCCACGATCAAGGGCGACTTTGAGACGGGCTGGCGCAAAGCGCTGCATCAGGGATGGGTTGACGGTACCGCGTTCGATAAGGCGGCGAAGGCCAGCGTGGATGCGGGTTTCAAGGGCGCAGTTCCCGCGCCTTCGCCGAAGGACGCGCTTGAGATCATCTTCCGCCCCGATCCAAATGTGTATGACGGGCGATGGTCGAATGTGGGCTGGCTGCAGGAGTTGCCCAAGCCGGTGACAAGCCTTAGCTGGGACAATGCGGCGCTGGTTTCAGGCGCGACGCTGACCAAGCTGAATCTCGAAGAAGACGACATCGTCGAGCTGAGCGTGAATGGACGCTCGCCGCGGCGAGTGAAGGCGCCGGTAATCGTGGTTCCGGGGCATCCGGATAATTCGGTGACGGTGCACCTGGGCTATGGGCGCGAGTTTGCGGGGCGCGTGGGCTCGGGCGCGGGATTCAACGCTTATCTGATTCGGACCACGGACGCGCCGTTTTATGCCACGGGCTCGATCAAGAAGCTGGACGGCAAGTGGGGCTTGGCGGTGACCAAGAGCCACTTCCAGGATCACCGGCCGAAGCTCTTCGGTGGCCAAGGCAACGGCAACAATTCGCTGGAAGCCGACGAGGCGATCGGCGAGCGCGGCATCATTCGCTACGCGACGCTCGATGAGTTCAAGGCCAATCCCGGCTTTGCCAATGAGGGCGAGACGCACCCCAAGACCGACAGGGACAATACGCTCTTCCCCAACTGGGAGTACAAGGACAACGCCTGGGGCATGTCCATCGACATGAACAGTTGCACGGGATGCAATGCGTGCATCGTGAGCTGTTATGCGGAGAACAACATCGCAGTGGTGGGCAAGCAGCAGGTGAGGATCGGGCGCAACATGCAGTGGCTGCGCATCGACACTTATTTTGAAGGCGATCTGTCGGCGCCGCGCGCGCACTTCCAGCCCATGGCCTGCCAGCACTGCGAGAACGCTCCCTGCGAGCAGGTTTGCCCGGTGGGCGCGACGGTGCACACGCCGGAGGGCCTGAACATGATGGCGTACAACCGCTGCGTGGGGACGCGCTATTGCTCGAACAACTGCCCCTACAAGGTGCGGCGCTTCAACTTCCTGCTGTACTCCGATTACGAGACGGAGAGTTTGAAGCTGCTGCGCAACCCGGACGTATCGGTGCGGTCGCGCGGCGTGATGGAGAAGTGCAGCTACTGCGTGCAGCGGATTTCGGCGGCGAAGATCGAGGCCGACAAGGATAATCGCGCCATTCAAGACGGCGAGATTGTGACCGCGTGCCAGCAGGCTTGCCCGGCGTCGGCGATTACCTTCGGCAACATCAACGACAAGCAGAGCCGGGTAGCGAAGTTGCAAGCCGACGGGCGCAGCTACCAGGTGCTGGCCGATCTGAACACGCGTCCGCGGACGAAGTATGTGGCCGCGGTGTTGAATTTGAACGATGAACTCGCAGAAGCCCCGGTGGAACATCTGCCGGCGAAGGGTTGAGAGGGTCAATGGGAACCACGGACCTGAAACCGAACGACCCCGCGATCGACCCCGCAACGGGCGAATACCGGGTGATCGCGCCGGGGCAGACGTTCCGGTCGATCACCGAGAAGATCGCGGGGATTGTGCTGACGCCGACGACGCCGCTGGGGTGGCTTGCCCTGTTCGGCGTGGCCGGCGCCGGGGCGACCATGCTGCTGGTGGCCGTGACCTGGCTGTTCCTGAAAGGCACCGGCATCTGGGCCGTGACGCAGCCGGTGGCGTGGGGCTTTGCGATCATCAACTTTGTGTGGTGGATCGGCATCGGGCACGCGGGGACGCTGATCTCGGCCATTCTGCTGCTGTTCAAGCAGGGATGGCGCAACTCGATCAACCGCTTTGCCGAGGCCATGACGATCTTTGCCGTGGTCTGCGCGGGCATGTTCCCGCTGATTCACACTGGCCGTCCCTGGCTGGCTTACTGGATGCTGCCGGTTCCCCTCACGATGAACGTGTGGCCGCAGTTCCGCTCGCCGCTGATGTGGGACGTGTTCGCGGTTTCGACGTATGCGACCATCTCGGTGGTGTTCTGGTACATCGGCATGGTTCCGGACTTTGGGACGATGCGCGACCGGTCACAGAACAAGGTGGCGCAGTATTTGTATGGCCTGGCATCGCTCGGCTGGCGCGGATCGGTGCGGCATTGGATGCGCTACGAGACGGCGTCGCTGCTGCTGGCGGGGCTGGCCACGCCGCTGGTGCTCTCAGTGCATACGGTGATCAGCTTCGACTTCGCGGTGGCGATTCTTCCGGGCTGGCATACGACGATTTTCCCGCCGTATTTTGTGGCCGGCGCGATTTATTCAGGCTTTGCGATGGTGCTGACGCTGGCGATTCCGCTGCGCAAGTTCTATCACCTGGAGGCGCTGGTCACCGAGCGCCATATCGACAATATGGGCAAGGTGCTGCTGGCGACGGGGTTCATTGTGGCGTATGGGTACGGGATGGAAATCTTCATGTCGTGGTACTCGGCGTCGCACTGGGAAGCGTTCATGATGTGGAACCGCATGTTCGGGCCGATGGGGTGGTCGTACTTGGTTCTGGTCACCTGCAACCTGGCGATTCCACTGACGACCTTGTGGTCGAGGAAGCTGCGCACCTCGATTTCGTACATGTTTTTCATCTCCATCTTGGTGAACACGGGCATGTGGTTCGAGCGGTTCGTCATTATTGTGACCAGCCTCTACCGCGACTTTCTGCCCTCGTCGTGGGGAACGTACCGCGCAACGAAATGGGACTACATGACCTATGTGGGCACGCTGGGATTGTTTACGGCGCTGTTTTTGCTGTTCGTGCGCTTCCTGCCCATGATTCCGATGTCTGAGATCCGCATGATGCTGCCGGGGGCCAAGATAACGGCCAAGACGACAGCGGAGGCTGGTGACTGATGCCCCCACGCGAAGGAACCTACGGCCTGCTGGCCGAATTCGATACGCCGGGCGACCTGGTGAGGGCTGCGCGACAGGCGCGGCTGGACGGCTGGCGGCGGCTGGACTGTTACACGCCCTACCCGGTGGAGGAAGCGGCGGAGGCCATTGGCTTCCACCGCAACAAGGTGCCGCTGGTGACGCTGGTGGGCGGGCTGATGGGACTGGTGGCGATGTTCCTGCTGGAGATGTGGATCTCGGTGCTGGCGTATCCGTTGAATATCGGTGGACGTCCGACCTACTCCTGGCCGGCATTTATCGTCCCCGCCTTCGAATGGACGATTCTGTTTGCGGGGCTTTCGGCGGCGTTCGGGATGCTGGCGCTGAACGGGTTGCCGACGCTTTATCATCCGCTGTTCAACGCGCCGAACTTCCGCGATGGAGCGACGACGGACAAGTTCTTCCTGTGTCTGGAGGCGCTGGACCCGAAGTTCGACCTGGTGGAAACACGGGCCTACCTGACGAGCTTCCAGCCGGTTTCAGTGGTGGAGGTGGAGTACTGATGGAAGGGAACCGCCTCAATATCGGATTCCAAGAAGCAGGTCCTTCGACTCCGCTTCGCTCCGCTCAGGATGACAGCTATCGGAGGATACGGAGACTGGGAATTGCAACCGGGCTCACCGCGCTGATGCTTGTGGCCGGTTGCCGGCAGGACATGCAGAACCAGCCGAAGCTGATTCCGCAGCGGGGATCGGACTTTTTTGCCGACCATCGCGGGGCGCGTCCGCAGGTGGTGAATACCGTGGCGCGCGGGCAGTTGCGCGAGGACAGCTACTTTTATACCGGGGTGGTGCAGGGCGCGAACGGGTATCGCGAAGAGCAGAACCTGATGCCTTTTCCGGTGACGTTGGAAGTGCTGGAGCGGGGGCAGGAGCGGTTCAACATTTACTGCTCGCCGTGCCACTCGCGGGTGGGCAACGGATTGGGCGCGATCGTGGATCGGGGCTACAAACCTGCCGGCAATCTGCACGACCAGGTGCGTCTGGCGCAACCGGTTTCACACTACTTCTACGTGATGACGCACGGGTATGGGGCGATGCCGGACTACTCGGCGCAACTGACGCCGGTGGATCGGTGGGCTGTTGCGGCTTACATTCGCGCGCTGCAGTTGAGCCAGGCGGCAACGGAAAAGGATGTGCCGGCGGGCGTCGAGGTGAGGGACCTGAAGGACATTGCGCAGGAAAAGCATTTGCCGGAGGGTTTTGCCGCGCCATGGACGCTGCCTTCGACGGCGGTTCAGGCGTATCCGCACGATCTCAAGCAGGGAAATCCGGCGCTGGCACCGGCCAATCCGGCGGACCCGGCAATCAAGATTCCCGTAACCAAACCGGCCCCCGCGGCCGCGCAGTAAGGACCTAAGACGAATGGGAATGGCTCACAACAATCACGCCAAGACGCTCCCAGCCGATCTGGGCGCCCCGGCCTTTGTGGACGGCTGGAAGACGCGGGCGCTGGCCATCGGGTTGGTTTCTTCGGTCATCGCCGCACTGCTGGCTTTTGCAGACGGGTCGATCGACCACGTGTTGCGCGCGTGGCTGCTCGGCCTGGTGCTCACCTTCGGCTGGGCGGTGGGCGGGCTGGCGCTGTTGATGGTGCAGTACCTCTCCGGCGGCAAGTGGGGCCTGCTGCTGCGCCGGCCTCTGGAGGCGGCCAGCCGCACGCTGCCGCTGGTGTTCGTTTACTGGCTGGTGATTGCGTTTTCGCTGAAGAAGCTTTACCTGTGGGCAGCTGTGGGCGATGTGGGCGCGGCGCTGAAGTCGGGATGGATCAGCGAGGCGCAGGCGCACGCCATCGAATTCAAGCGGCCCATGCTCAATCCCACGGCCTTCTTCGTCACCGGACTGGTGTGCTTCGCCATCTGGGGCTTCTACACCTGGCGGCTGAATGTTTTAGGACTCGAACGAGATGCGGCTTCCCCCGCTACCACGCCCGAATGGATCAAGCGATTTGAAAACATCAGCGGCCCCGGCGTGCTGGTGTATTCCATTACGATGACCGCCGCGGTCATCTATTGGGTCATGTCGCTTGATCCTACGTGGTACTCATCGGTTTACGGCCTGCTGTTCCTGGTGGGGCAGGCATACTCGGTGCTGGCGCTGTCGATCATCGTGGCGATCTCGCTGTCGAAGGGCGAGCCCTTCAAGACCATTTTGCGACCGACCGAGCAGCACGACCTGGGCAAGTTCACCTTCGCTTTCGTGATGCTGAACATCTACCTGGCGTTCTCGCAATTCCTGATCATCTGGTCGGGAAACCTGCCGGAAGAGATTCCGTGGTACCTGGACCGGATTCGCGGGCACTGGGGCATCATCGTCACGCTGGATTTTCTTTTCCACTGGCTGATTCCGTTCACGCTGCTGCTGTCGCGGGACATCAAGCGCAACAAGAAGCGGCTGGTGCGGGTGTGCCAATGGATGGTCTTCGCCAAGGCATTCGATCTGTTCTGGCTGATTGAGCCGAACTTCAAGGATGCGGCGCGCAACCTGCACTTCAGTTGGGGAATTCTGGAATATGTGGCTGTGCCGGTGGCCATGGTGGCCTTCTGGGTAGCCTTCTACTGCACGCGCCTGCAGACGCGCCCGCTGGTGCAGACCAACGACCCGCATCTTGCGGAGATATTGGAGCCTGAGCATGTCCACGCTTGACGATAAAGAACCGGATCACAACGAGCCGGAGGAGATCGACGCGTCCGCGGGCTTTGAGCAGAGCGACGTGCGGGTGTCGGGGATCGTGGTCTTTCTGACCGCGCTGGGGATTTTTGTAGTGGTGACGGCGGTGCTGTGCTACGGGGTCGGCAAGGTGCTGTTCGCCCATATGGCGAAGGAAGACGGACCGGCGAGCAAGTGGGCGAAGACGGTGAACGTGCAGGATCTCGGCAATCTGGCCAACAACCCCGAGTTGCAGAACAAGATGGCCCAGATAACGCAGCAGTTTCCCACACCGCGGCTGCAGACCGATGACGGCAACCAGGAGATTGCGGATCTGCACGCCAGGGAGGACCTGCTGCTGGAGAACTACAGCTGGGCAGATCGTGGTCAGGGCTCGCCGCGGCGAGTGAGGATTCCGATCGAGCGGGCGATGGAGTTGATTGCGCAGCAGGGATTGCCGGTGGCGCCCGAGGTGGAACATGCGCCGCTGTTGACCGGGGACTCAAAGCCGGTGGTGGCAGTGCCGCTGACCAATGGATTTGCTCGCACAGGCTATGAGCACGACGAGGCCCAGGCGGAAGCCATTGCGGCCAGGCGCGGGGAGCAGCAGAAGTAGAGAGCGTAGAGTCGATTTTTCAAAAGTTACAGAACAGTTTCAAGCCGGCCGGGCGCGATGGAACGGCCGCAGATGGCGAAGGGAAGCGGGAAAGATGCAGAGGGCAGGCAGAATGCGGGGAAGTTGGCGAGGCGCGGCGATGGCGGTGGCCGTGGCGGCGGGGTTTTGCGCGGCGGCGCCGGTCCCTTGTCTGATGGCGCAGGTCTCCGGTTACGGCGACAAGCAGATGGGCCCGGCGAACGACAAGCCGCCGGCGATTTTGAACGGCGTGGGGATTGCGCAGAATCTGAATGGGCAACTGCCGCTTGCGCTCGCCTTTACCGACGACCATGGGCAGCAGGTGCAACTGGGCAGCTACTTCGGCAAGCGTCCGGCGATTCTGGCGCTGGTTTACTACCAGTGCCCCATGCTGTGCTCGGAGGAACTGAACGGGCTGACAGGGGCCTTGCAGATGGTGAGCTTCGTACCCGGCAAGGACTTCGATGTGATTGTGGTGAGCATCGATCCGAGCGAGGGCACGGACCTGGCCGCGGCCAAGAAGCGCACCTACCTGAAGCGGTACGGACGCCCGGATACGGCGGCGGGCTGGCATTTCATGACCGGGACGCAGGCCAACATCGACGCATTGACCAAGGCGGTGGGCTTTGGGTACGTGGAGATTCCCGGACCGGACGGAAAGTTGACGCAGTTTGCGCACGCCAGTTCCATTCAAATCGTCACGCCGGAGGGCAAGCTGGCGCAGTACTACATGGGGGTGGAGTATTCGCCCAAGGATCTGCGGCTGGGACTGGTGGAGGCTTCGGCGAACCGCATCGGTTCTCCGGTGGACAACATACTGACCTACTGCTACCACTACGATCCGAAGACCAACAAGCACTCGCTGATCGTGGCGCGAGTGGTGCAGTTGGGGGGATTGGTGACGGTATTCACGCTGGGTGGATTCATGCTGGTAATGTTCCGCCGGGATAGCCGGCAGCAGGATGGCGGGGCCGGAGACGGAAGCGCAGGCGCAGGGACGCCTGGAGACTCAACCGCCGGGACAGGCAAGACGGGGACAGGAATAAAGGTGAACGGATAACGGAATGAACCACATCAGTCCAGTACTCTGGGAATTTCTCGTCAAGTGGTTGACGAACTTCGCGCTGATTCCGCCGGAGGCGTCGAAGATTGCGCCTCAGATGGACGCGCTGCTCTTTTTCATGGTGCTGGTGAGCCTGATCGGGCTGACCATCGTGACCCTGCTGGTGACAAGTTTTTGTATTCTCTACAGCAAGGGGCGGCATCCGGTGGCAGTGCAGGTGGAGGGTTCGACGCTGCTGGAGGCGACGTGGACGATCATTCCGCTGGGGCTGTTCCTGGTGATGTTTGTGTGGGGCGCGCTGATTTATTTCCGTGTTTACACGCCGCCGGCCAACGCCATGAACATCTACGTGGTGGGCAAGCAGTGGATGTGGAAGGCGGAGCATCCGGGTGGGCAGCATGAGATCAACTCTCTGCACATCCCGACGGGAAAGCCGATCCAGTTGACGCTGATCTCGCAGGACGTGTTTCACAGCTTTTCGATTCCTGCCTTCCGGGTGAAGCGGGAGGCGATTCCGGGCCGGTATACGACGGTGTGGTTCGAGGCCACAACGCCGGGGACGTATCACCTGTTCTGCACGCAATATTGCGGGACGAACCACTCGCAGATGGTCGGCGACATTGTGGTGCTGACGCCGGAGGGGTACAGGAAGTGGCTGGACGAGTCGACCAGCGGGATGTCGCTGGCGCAGAACGGGGAACGGCTTTTTGCCAGCCTGAGCTGCGCGGCCTGCCACAACGCGCGGCCGGATGCGCGGGGGCCGAGCCTGGCCAACGTGTACGGCGCCAAGCTGGCGCTTTCAAGCGGAGGGACGGTGACCGCGGACGACGCATATTTGCGCGAGTCGATTCTGAACCCGTCGCAGCACGTGACCCAGGGTTATGCGCCCATCATGCCCACCTACCAGGGGCAGATCAGCGAGGAGGGCGTGATCGCGCTGGTTGAGTTCATCAAGAACCTCAACTCCGACTACCGCATTCAGCAGACGCTGAACACGACCGATCTGCTGCCGGAGAGCGAAGGGTCGCCGCGGCGACCGGGGCCGGCGGCGGGCGGACCTGCCGCGAAAGCGCCCGCGAAGCAAGGGTCCGCCGCACAAGGGATGGTGAAGCAATGAGCGCCACAATCGTGAGTCTCCCCGACCAATCCACGGCCAGAATTCCGAAGGTGAACTATCTCACCAAGGAGAACGGAATTCTGAGCTGGCTGCTGACCGGCGACCACAAGCGGATTGCAATTCTCTACCTCATCTCGCTGAGCTTCTTCTTCTTTATCGGCGGGGCCCTGGCGGGTCTGATCCGCCTGGAACTGCTGACGCCGCAGACCGACCTGATGGCCACCGACACCTATAACAAGGTGTTCACGATGCACGGCGTGATCATGATCTTCTTCTTCCTGGTGCCGTCGGTTCCGGCCACGCTGGGCAATTTTCTGATTCCGCTGATGATCGGCGCCAAGGATCTGGCGCTGCCCAAGATCAACCTGCTGAGCTGGTATCTGTACATTGCGGGCGGCATCCTGGCCATTTACACCATGGCCGCGGGCGGCGTGGATACGGGCTGGACCTTCACCACCCCGCTGTCGACGCACTATGTGAACACCAACGTGCTGACCACGGGACTGGCGGTCTTCATTGCCGGGTTCAGTTCGATCTTTACAGGGCTGAACTTCATTGTGACCATCCACAAGATGCGTTGTCCGGGAATGACCTGGTTCCGGCTGCCGCTGTTTGTGTGGGCCCACTATGCGGCCAGCATCCTGATGGTTCTGGCCACGCCGGTGGTGGCCATCGCCATCGTGCTGGTGGCGCTGGAGCGGACCATCGGGATCGGGGTCTTCGATCCCGCCAAGGGCGGCGATCCGATTCTGTTCCAGCACCTGTTCTGGTTTTACTCGCACCCGGCCGTGTACATCATGATTCTGCCCGGCATGGGGGTGATTTCAGAGACCATCTCGACCTTCAGCAGGAAACGGGTGTTCGGGTATACGGCGGTGGCGTTTTCGTCGGTGGCCATTGCGGTGTTCGGGTTCTTCGTCTGGGCGCACCACATGTTCATCATGGGCATCTCGAACTATGCGGTGCTGGTGTTTTCGCTGCTGACGATGCTGGTGGCGGTGCCCTCGGCGATCAAGATATTCAACTGGACGTTCACGCTCTACAAGGGATCGATCACCTTCGAGACGCCGATGCTGTACACCTTCGGGTTCATGGGGCTGTTCACCATCGGCGGACTGACCGGCGTGTTCCTGGGCACTTCGGGAACCGACATTCACCTGACGGAAACGTACTTCATCGTGGCGCATTTCCACTTTGTGATGGTGGGCGGGATGCTGATGGCGTTTCTGGCGGGCATCCACTTCTGGTGGCCGAAGATGACGGGGCGGATGTATCCGGAGAAGATCTCGCAACTGGCGGCGGTGGTGACGTTCATCGGGTTCAATTTCACATTCTTCCCGCAGTTCATTCTGGGCACGCTGGGGATGCCGCGGCGGTATGCGTCGTACCCGCCGGAGTTCCAGGTGCTGAACGTGTTTTCGACCGCGGGCGCGACGATTCTGGGCGTGGGCTACCTGCTGCCGGTTCTCTACCTGACGTGGTCGCTGAAGTACGGCGCCATCGCGGGGAACAATCCCTGGCAGGCGACGGGCCTCGAGTGGCAGGTGCAGTCGCCGCCGTTGACCGAGAACTTTACCCGGACTCCGATCATGGACCACGAGGCCTACGACTACGAGTGGCTGGAGCGCCAGAAAGAAAAAGAGGTGACGACCAGTGCCGGATAGCACAGCGATTGCCCATGGCGCCCACGAGACGGGTAGCAACACTCATGACGAACACCCGCCGTATCTGCGCCATCACTTTGAGAGCACAGAGCAACAGGCGGATGCGGCCGGGTTTGCGATGTGGCTGTTCCTGCTGACGGAAGTGATGTTCTTCGGGGGGCTGTTTACCGCCTATCTGATCTACCGCAACTGGTACTATCCGGCGTTTGTCTCCGGCTCGCACCAGTTGAATGTGGTTTGGGGCACCCTGAACACGCTCGTGCTGATCATCTCCAGCTTTACCATGGCCATGGGCGTGTGGTGCGCGGAGACAGGGCGCAGGAGGGGGCTGGTGCTTTCCCTGAGTCTCACGTTGATTCTGGGCCTGGGATTTTTAGGCATCAAGAGCATCGAGTATGCGGAGAAGATCGAGAAGCACCACGTTCCCGGCTTCCACTACAGCTTGCAGTCGTTTCTCGATCCCCAATCGGATCGCGCAGTTTTTTCGGAATATCACGACAAGCCGCTGATGTTGGATATGGCGCGGCACACCGAGGTCTACTTCTCGCTCTACTTCCTGATGACCGGCATGCACGCGCTGCACATGATCATCGGCATCGGGATATTGGGATTCATGATCTTCCGCGCCCGGGCCGGGGCTTACACCTCGGGGCACGTGACGTTTGTGGAGAACTTCGGCCTCTACTGGCACTTTGTCGACATTATCTGGATTTATCTCTTTGCGCTGCTCTATTTGATCAGCAGACACTGAGCGGAAACTGCGATCCGGTTGCGGGGCAGGAGATTTGACGTTGAGAAGCGTTCCCTCGGGGGCTAAAGCCCCGTAGTTTTCAGGTTCCATGAGCGGCGCGGTTGAAACCGCGCCCTTTCAAGACAGCGCTGGGGCTGAATTCCTCCTGTTTGTCCGGAGGCTTTGAAGGAGAACGGCATGAGCGAGCAAATAGAACTCGGCGAACACCAGCATCACGACGAACAAGACGAAGACGCGCATCACATCGTGGGCCCCGGGGTCTACGTGATCATCCTCATCGCGTTGCTGGTGGGCACGGCGCTCACGGTCTGGGCGTCGTTTATCGACCTCGGACCCTGGAATCCGGTCATCGCGCTGGCCATCGCAACCACCAAGGCCACGCTGGTGGTGCTGTTTTTCATGCACGTGAAGTACAGCACCAAGCTGACCAAGCTGACGGTGGGCGCGGGCATCTTCACGTTCCTGACGCTGGTCAGCCTGACGCTGGCGGACTATATCAGCCGGGCGTGGGGAAGCTGGTAGGGCTGGAGTGGAAGGATGGATTGTACGAGGGGCTGCCCGTTTGGGGCGGCCCTTTTTGCTGGTTGGGAGCACGATGGTTGAGCTTCGTGGTTTCCCAGGTCTCACAAGCGACTTCCGGGCACGGGCAAACTCCGAAATTACAATCGTCTCCAGGGCTTAACGGGAGCGAGCGTCGGCGGTCATGCGGTCAAGCTCTTTCAGTGGATCGGGCCAAGGAAGGTTGACGCCGCTTGCCCGGGCATAAGCGATTGCCTGGCCCATATGCTCGTGCGTGTGCGCCAGCATTCTCAGGTACACCCGCCGGACCGTCGTTACTTCTCCGAAGAAGTCTCCGGTGCAATCAAGTTCCTCGGCGCCGCATGCCGTGAAGGAGCGGCGGACGGCCTCGAACGACAGTCGCAGAAGATCGATCACATCCTGTTTTTGCGTCAGGGTTTGTTCCAGCGCAATGTTCCTGCGAATCATGGCCGCGAACTGCGCGGGACGATCGCCGGGAAGGAGACCATAAAGATCGTCCTGCTCCGCCACTCGCGCTCCGACCAGACGCAAGAGCGCAAAGTTGCCGGCCGCAATGTGAACCAGGACGGAGGAAAACGCTCGCGCGCCCCCGATTGGCCTCCAGCCGTACATCTCCGCCGGAACCGCCTCAGCCAATGCAAGCAGTTGCGTTTGAGGGATTTCGAGCTCCCAGAGATACTCGCCACGAAAACCAGGAATTCGGGAATTCATGGCCTTCATTCTAATCCGCGTGCGGGGGTGCGGCAACGCCGCCGCGAGAGCTGTCGAAGGCCGAGTCGGATTCATGGCGAGCCCTGAGCCGTTGGCCGACTTCCGGAAGGCCGGTGACCCGGAAGCTGGCGCGCAGCTGCCGAGGATGCAGAAGACCAGAGGCTGCGGCTCGCCTTGCATGAATTCCATGCCCGAGAGGCTACAGATCCCGGAAGAGCTTGGGCGGCCGGCGAACCGCCGCGCATCCTGGTGCGGCCGATGACGGCGGGTTCGGCGGCAAAGAAGTTGGTCGCGGGAATTTATATTCGGCAGCGCGGCGGCGGAGGGGAGAAACAGCCGTTTCAAGGATTTGCGTCTGGGGGACGCGCGCGGGTTGACCGGTGGTGTGTGAGGCTCCTTCCATCCTGTGTGCCGCTTTCGTACTATAATTGCAAACAATTCCAATCCCGGAAACTGCGTGTTTCGCAAGACGTAATCGATTGGGTTCCGACCCATCCCCCTCAGAGGATAAGAGAGGGGAGATCGGAATCGGAATCCGGACGTGTGAGACTATGCGGGATCTGCAGCGGTTTTCCGGTGAGCCTGCCCGGCGGGGCGGGATTGGGCTACGTTTTCATGGAGCGCGGAACGGCGGGCTAGGCACGGGATGGGCTGGCCTGGCGGCGGGAGCGCTGCGTCTGACGGTTGTGGGGGCGCTGTTGTTTCGAGCGGCGCTGCCGGCATGGACGCAAGCAAAGGCTGACGGGCCGAATGCGGGATGGGGCGCGGGCCGGGATGCGGGTCGGGCTGTGAAAGCGGCGCCGCAGCGGCTGAATCCGCCTCCGCGGGTGGTTGCGGCGCAGCGGTTTCTTGCCCGGCGGGGGTGGACGCCGAGCGGGACAAAAGGCGGGGCGGGGCGTCGGGCAGGCGCCGGGCACACGGGCTGGCGGACCGGCGCGGCTGGAGCGCAGACGCAGACTGCGTCAACCTCAACCTCGGCCTCGGCCTCGACCGCGACCTGGCAGTCGCTGGGGCCGGCCGCGGTCCTGACGGCGAATTATGGGCTGGTGACGGGCAGAATCTCTGCGCTGGCGCTGGACCCCGCGGACGCGACCGGCAACCATCTCTACCTGGGCACGACCGGGGGTGGAGTGTGGGTGGCGCAGAATGCGGGTGCGTCCGCGCCGACCCCTGTGGTCTTCATGCCTCTGACGGACACGGTCGCGGCTTTGAGCGGAGCCCAGGACGCCTCGATCAGCATTGGAGCGCTGACCGTGCAGGCGGGCGGGACGGGAGTGATTCTGGCCGGCACCGGGGACCCGAACGATGCGCTGGACTCCTACTATGGGGCCGGAATCCTGCGTTCGAGCGACGGCGGAAACAGTTGGAGCCTGACGACCACAACCGCGGACATGAAGTGGAGCTTCGCCGGGGAGGGGTTTGCAGGGTTTGCCTGGAGCACTTTGAATCCGCAACTGGTGGTGGCCGCGGTGTCGCAGGCCTATGAGGGCACGCTGGTGAATGCGGAGTGGCCCAACCGGAGCTATGAGGGACTCTACTACTCCGCCGATGGCGGCGTTACCTGGAATCTGGCGACCATCACGGACGGAGCGGGAGCGGACGTGCAGGGGCCGAACGATCCGTTTGTGAGCCCCGACGGCAATGCGGCTACCTCAGTGGTGTGGAACCCGGTGCGGCAACTGTTTGTGGCGGCGGTGCGGTTCCACGGCTATTACCAGTCGACGGACGGGATGACCTGGACGCGGATGACCGCGCAACCCGGCACCGGGCTGACGACACTCATGTGTCCCACGAATTCCGGCGCCATTGGCTCGATCGATTGCCCGATCTTTCGTGGCACGCTGGCGGTGAATCCGCAGACGGGCGACACCTTTGCGTGGACGGTGGATTTATACAACCAGGACCAGGGACTGTGGCAGGACCAGTGCGCGATCGGCGGGGGCGCGTGCGCAAGCGCGAACATCGCCTTTGCCCAGCAATGGAACACGCAGGCGCTGGAGACGAACACTTCCGACGGCGGGGCGACCATTGAGAACGGCGACTACAACCTGGCGCTGGCGGCGGTGCCGGCGGCACTGGGACAAGGGGAGGATACGCTGCTGCTGGCGGGGGCGAACGACCTGTGGAAGTGCAGCCTGGCCATGGGCTGCGTGTGGCGCAACACCACCAATGCCACGACGTGCATGAGCGCGCAGGTGGGCGAATTCCAGCACGCGCTGGCCTGGAACACGGCCAACCCGCTGGAGGTGCTTGTGGGCAACGACAGCGGGCTGTGGCGCTCGATGGACTTGATCGGGGAGACGGGCCAGGTGTGCGCGGCGAGCGATGCCACGCATTTCCAGAACCTGAACGGAAGCCTGGGATCGCTGGCCGAGGTGGAGAGCATGGCGCTGGCCGGCATCTCGCCCTACACGATGATGACCGGGCTGGGGGTGAACGGGACCGCGGGGCTGAAGAACGCCACTGCGCCGGCGGCGGATTGGCCGCAGATTCTGGGCGGTGAGGGCGGGCCGGTGGCTATCGATCCCAGCAACAGCGCGAACTGGTATGTGAACGGCGAGGCGGGAGTTGCGATCTACCTGTGTTCCGATCCGACGGCGTGCAGCCCGGCGGAATTCGGAACCAGTCCGGTGGTGACCGATGCGGACGTGGGCGGGGATGGGTACACCATGACTACGGCGGCGCCGTTTCTGGTGGACCCGCTGGAGCCGGCGCAGTTGCTGATCGGGACCTGCCGCGTGTGGAGAGGGCTGGCGGACGGGGTGGGGTGGAGCGGGAGCAACGCGATCAGTCCCATTCTGGACAGCGGGGCAACGGACGTCTCCTGTAACGGCGATGCGTTGATCCGGTCGATGGCCGCCGTGGCGCTTTCCGGCGGCGGAGAAGTTGTTTACGTGGGCATGTTCGGCTCCGCGGACGGAGGCGCGAACCTGCCCGGCCATGTTTTGAGCTCGAACTTCAATCCATCCAGCGGCACGACGCCGGTGTGGCAGGATCTGACGCTGAACCCGGTGACCAACGCCAGCGCGGCGTTGAATGCGTATGGGCTGGACATCTCCAGCATCTTCATCGACACGCACGACCCGACTGGGAACACGGTCTACGTGACGGTGGAGGGATTCTCGAACGTGGCGGAGGAGGTGCAGGCGGTTTACAGATCGAGCGACGGGGGAGCGCACTGGGCGAATTTGATGGCCAATCTTCCCTCGGCGCCGGCCAACAGCGTGGTAGTGGATCCGCAGAGCGCCAACACGGTGTATGTGGCCACGGACGCGGGGGTTTATTTCACTACGCAGATTGGCACTTGCAGCCATGTTTCTTCCACCTGCTGGTCGGCGTTTGGAAGCGGAATGCCGGCGGCACCAGTGGTTGAACTGAGCGCATCACCGGCAACGGCTCCCGCGCAGGTGCTCACCGCGGCGACCTACGGGCGGGGCGTGTGGCAAACTCCGCTTTGGACCGCAGGCCCGAGTGTGGCCACGGCGACCGCCAGCCCCGCGTCGCTGACCTTTGCGAGCCAGGTGTTCGGAACCGCCAGCAGCACGCAGACGGTGACCCTGACGAACACGGGCAGCGTAGCCCTGACGCCCACGGCGATGGCGATGAGCGGGGACTTCAGCGAGACCGACAACTGCCAGAATACGACCGTGGCGGCGGGCGGGAGCTGCACGATCCAGGTGACGTTTACGCCCACCGCGACCGGCAGCCGGACGGGCCAGATGACGATCAGCGCCAACGTGACCGGCGGGCAACTGACGGTGGCGCTGAGCGGGACAGGCACTGTGGCGGGAGTGGTGACGCTGACCCCCGCCAGCGTGGACTTCGGCCGGGTGGAGGTGGGGACGACTTCCGCTCCGTTGCAGGTGGAGGCGGGTAACAGCAGCGGAACAGCGGTGCCTATCACGAGCATCACCATCACCTCTCCCTTCACGATCGCGAGCAACGCGTGCGGCACAAGTGCGCTGGCGGCGGACACCGATTGCCAGGTAATGGTGGAGTTTGCGCCCACCCAGGCGGGAGCGGTGGCGGGAATCCTGACGTTTACCGATGGGGCCGGAACGCAGACCGTGATCCTGAACGGGACCGGAGCGGCTCCGCCGACCGATCTGCTGAACCCCACTTCGCTGACCTTTCCCGGAACGGCGGTGGCACAGCTTTCCGCGGCACAAACCGTGCTTTTGACCAACAGCGGAGACCTGCCGCTGACTTCGATCGTCGTCGCAGTGAGTGGAGCCTTTCAGACGTCGAACAACTGCACCACGCAGCTTACGGGGCACTCGGCCTGCACCATCAGCGTGGTGTTCGCTCCCAACCAGGTAGGCTCCCTGACGGGTGTGCTGACCGTCTCCGATTTACTGCGCACGCAGACGGTGGCTTTGTCGGGAACGGGCGTCCAGCCAGCGGTGTTGAGCGTGAGTCCGACCAGTTTGAGTTTTGCCGCGCAGCAACTGGGAGTGGCCAGCGCGCCGTCGACCTTGACCATCAGCAACACCGGCGGATCTTCGGCGGCGAATGTGGGCTTCCAGGTCACGGGCCAGGCCGCCAGCAGCTTTACCACCGGCGCCACCACCTGCGGAGCGACGCTGAGCAGTGGGAGCAGTTGCACGGTGCAGGTGATCTTTACCCCGGCCACGACAGGCGGGAGCACGGCCACACTGACGATCTCCTCGTCGACTCCCGGCGTGACGCCTGTCACGGTGCCGCTTAATGGCACAAGTCAGGCGACGTCCGGGCTCAACGTCAACCCAGCGCAGCTAACCTTCCAGGCTGTGGTTCCCGGCGGGTCCAGCGCGGCGCAAACGGTCACCATCAGCAATACGAGCAGCTATGCAGCCAGCGGGCTGACGCTTTCGATCACGGCTCAGTTCGGCCTGACACAAAACACCTGCACCACCAGCCTGGCCGCGGGAGCAAGCTGCACGGTTGGGGTGGTTTTTGAGCCAACCGCCACCGGAACGGAGACGGGGACATTGACCGTCACGTCGGCTTCGATAGCCACCCCGGCCAGCGTGACGCTGAGCGGGACCGGAGCGGTTTCGGCCGGGATCGGGGTGACGCCGGCGACGATCAACTTTGCAACCACCGGGGTGGGCCAGACCAGCAGCTCCACGACGGTGACGGTGACCAATTCCGGAACCGTGACCAGCCTGAGCGGCCTGGCGCTGGCGGTTCCGTCAGGGTTCCAACTGGTGAACAACACCTGCGCCGCGACGCTGGGGCCGGGATTGAGCTGCACGGCTGGAGTGGAGTTTGCCCCCACGGCCGCGGGGGCACAAATGGGCAACCTGACGGTGACCAGCAGTACGGTAACGACAGGCGCGTCGATGCCGCTGAGCGGGATGGGATTCGATTTCACGGTGACGTTCTCCGGATCGAGCACGCAAACCGTGACCGGCGGTGATAGCGCCAGCTACATGCTGGTGATTACGCCGCTGAACGGGTCATCGGGAACGTTTACATCCCAGTGCGGCACGCTTCCGACGAACGCGCTGTGCCTCTACAACCCGGCGAGCGAGACGCTGAGCGGCGGCGTCACGGGAAACGTGGCGGTGCAAGTGTCAACGGGGAGTTCCTCGGCGTCCTCCCGGTTGACGGGGCCGGGTGGTTGGGTCGCGGTTCCGCTGCTCTGCGGGCTGGTGTTGCTGCCGCTGGGATGGAAGGGTCGCAGGAGGGCTCTGCAGATGGCCGCTTTGCTGGCGCTGCTGGTGATTCTGGCGGGCGGAGTGTCCAGTTGCGTGAAGTCGGGCGGAGGATCGGGCGGGGGTGGTGGAGGAGGTGGCGGCGGCTCCGGTTTAACCCCGGCGGGAACCTATTCGATTCCCGTGACCGTGGGTTCGGCCGGCGTAACACACAGCGTGACTTTGACGCTTACGGTGGACTGAGAGACAAGGCGGGTCCTCAGCGGGCCGGCGGGATCGGGTGCGAGGGGTGGAAGCCAGGACGGGCTATACTCTATCTTCATCTTCGGATTTGATTCGAGAGAGGCTGGAACGGAACCCTGGGAGGGCCTGGGAGGAGACGGCCGGAGATGGAGAAGGCGAGCGAATGACCGCCAAAGTTACCGTGGAAGACGTGGAGCGCGTGGCCGAACTGGCGCACCTGGAGCTGAAGCCGGAGGAGACCGGCCCCATGCTCGACGATCTGAACGCCATTCTGGACTACGTGGCGGAGTTGAACGAGCTGGATACGGCCGGCGTGGCGCCGCTGGCGCAGGTCACCGAGCTGCTGGACGCGGCGGGCGCGGGCGGGCCGCGCGGCGATGTTGTGCTGGCTTCGCTGGATCGGGCCACGGTGCTCAAGCAGGCACCGGAGACCGACCAGGTGTTCTTCAAGGTGCCGAAGGTGATTGAACGGTAATCGGCGGCGGATGGAGTTAGGGCATCTTGGGAGATTGTGGGGTGGGGAGCCAATGCGCAGAGTTTTGCTTTCCACCCTTCGGTCGCCGCGGCGACCGAAGGATGGGGCACCTACATTTCAGTAACCACCCGCATTTCAGCAGCATTGAAGATGGTTTAGCGGACCGCGAGGCCGCAAAAAAGACCGGAAGAGGTTACAAAAAGAGGAAGGTTCGATTGTCCAGCGAAGCCAAAACAGCGGAAAGCTACGTTGAAAAGCCCAGGACTTTGGCCGAGTTGCGCGCGGAGGTTGCCGCGGGGAGGACCAAGGCGACCGACATGGCCGCCAGCTACTATGACCGCATCGCGAAGGTGAATCCGCGGCTCAATGTTTATTTGAGCCTGACCAAAGAGCGGGCGCTGGAACAGGCAGAACGGGTGGACGCGCTGGCGGCCAAGGGCGATCCGTTGCCGGCGCTGGCGGGGATTCCGGTGGGGATCAAGGACGTGCTGGTGATGCGGGGGGCTCCGGCCACGGCGGGGTCGAAGATTCTGCAGGGTTACCGGCCTCCGTATGACGCCACGGCGGTGACGCGGCTGGAGGCGGCCGGCGCGGTGCTGCTGGGCAAGCTGAACTGCGACGAGTTTGCCATGGGCTCCTCGAACGAGAATTCGGCTTATGGACCGGTGCGCAATCCGGTGGACCCGGAGCGGGTTCCGGGAGGATCGAGCGGGGGGTCGGCGGCCGCCGTGGCGGCCAACCTGGCCGTGGCTACGCTGGGATCGGATACCGGCGGATCGATTCGGCAGCCGGCGAGTTTTTGCGGGGTGGTGGGCGTCCTGCCAACGTGGGGCCGCGTCTCGCGATACGGGCTGATCGCGTTTGCCTCGTCGCTGGACCGGGTGGGACCGTTTGCCGGGAATGTGCGGGACGCCGCCACGCTGCTGGGGGTGATTGCGGGGCACGATCCCAAGGATGCGACCAGCTCGGCGGCGCCGGTCGAGGATTATGCGGCCGAAAGCGACAAACCGGTGGAGGGGCTGCGCATTGGGGTTCCCGCGGAGTACTTCGGCGAGGGGTTGGACGCAGAGGTGCGGGCGGCCATCGAGCGGGGGATTGATTCGTTAAAGGCCGCCGGCTGCGAGGTGAAGGCGGTTTCGCTCCCCGCTACCCGCTACGCGATTCCGACCTATTACCTGGTGGCGACGGCCGAGGCCAGCGCCAACCTGGCTCGCTTTGACGGCGTGCGCTACGGCTACCGGTCAAAGGCATCGGAGACCCTGTCCGCGATGTACCGGCACTCGCGCGACGAGGGGTTTGGCGCCGAGGTAAAGCGGCGGATTCTGCTGGGGACGTACGCGCTGAGCGCGGGCTACTACGACGCCTATTACCTGAAGGCGCAGCAGGTGCGGCGGCTGCTGGCCGAGGAGTATCTGCGGGCCTTTGCCGAGGTGGACGCGATTGTGACGCCGACCGCGCCTACGGCGGCGTTCAAGCTGGGCGAGAAGACGGGCGATCCGCTGGCCATGTATCTGGCCGACATTTACACGGTGACGGCTAGCCTGGCGGGGATTTGCGGGGTGACGGTGCCCTGCGGCGCGACGCAGGCGGGTTTGCCGGTGGGGATGCAGGTGCTGGCCGCGCATCTGAATGAAGGAACGGCGTTTCGCGTAGCGCGGGCCGTGGAGGCAGCACAAAGTTAGAGGCAGCACAAAGTTAGAGGTTTGATGAAAGAGGCGCAGGGGATGGTCAGGGCCTGGCCTCAGGGGATCCGCCGCGGCGGACTCCCGTTGATTTGCAGCACTCTTGTACGAGCTGAGGCTCGTACGTTGCGTTCTCCGACAGATCTGCGCCAACTCTCTGAGGAGCGGGCGGCATGAGAATCTGTGGGCGGATTGCGGTTGTGGCTATTATGGCGGCGGTGCTTGCTTTCTGTACGGAGGCGGAAGCGGCGGCGCGCAAGGAGCACACGGTGGGTGTGGGCGCGGTGCGGCGCGTGCCGTACTCGAAGGCCGGCGACCCGGCCGGCGCGGCTGCGGGCGAGGACGCGCTGAAGATTCGCGCGCTGCTGGTGGACGGCGCGGTGAAGGAATGGACCACCGGCGACGCCCACGATGTGACCGACCGGAGCTTTGTAGTGCGGCGGGTGATGCGGCTGAACGACGCCTTGCCGGGTGAAAAGCCTGCGCCCAGTGACAAGCAGGGGCACTGGGTTTGGCAGCGGGGGCCGTGGCTTCTGGTGGACCGCGTGACGGGGCATTTCGTGGCGCTGAAGCTGCCGGACTACGACCCCGGCGTGAGCCAGGTGAGCTGGTTCCGGGACTATGGGGCCTACTGCGGTGTGACGGCCAGCGGGAAGAGCTTGTATGCCGTGGTGGCGCAGGTGGCGGCGCGCAAGGCGGTACTCGCTAAGAAGCTGGCGGCCTTCGATCCGGAGAATCACCCGGACCCGCCTTGCGGCGCGGCGGAGTGGCAGCGGGAGCCGCTGCGGATTACGTTCCATCCTGTCGGCAAGGACGGAGTGAGCTTCGACATCGTTCCCGGTTCGGCGGTGCTGGTGGAGGATTCGGGCGATGAGCCAGAGACTTCCGCGCCGGCTGTGGAAGTCAAGCCGAATTAGCGGGTCAGCGGGTTAGTGAGTTAGCCAATCAGCAGGCCAGCGAGTTAGCAAGTCTGCAAGTTAGCAAGTCAGCGGATGAACGAGCTGACTCACTACCTTGACTTCAATAAGTCGATATAACTTCGCCAAAGAGCGGCGAGCGCGGTCCATTGATCGTCGGATGGGCTCTCCTGGGTAGATTCGGTGCGGGTGACAAAGTAGAGAGCGGGAATGCCGATGGTGGGCTGCGCCTGCATGTAAGCCCACCAATCCTTGAGGGTGGTGGAGGAGGCGTTGTCAGTGTCTACCAGCGGCCAGCCGGAGATGTGGGCGATGCCCGCGCGGAGGCGCAGAACGTTGGGAACGTTGCGGGTGGCATACCAGATGTCGTTGAGGCGGATCAGGTCGGAAGATTCGCGGAAGAGGGCATTGACGGTTTGGGTTTCGACCATGGCGTCGGGCTTCCATTTATGGGTTTCGCTATAGAGGATCCACTGGAAGCGGCGGACGAACTCGATGCCGGTGGCGGGGCCGGTGAGTGGCAGGCCGGGAGCAGCGGGCGCGCCGACCCAGTCTTCCTTGAAGCCGTCGATGCCGATGTCCTGGACCAGGTGGCGGATGCGCGGGCGGAGATAGGCTTCATACGCCGGGCTGCCTGCGTCGGCAGTTACGCACTTCCCCTGAGCGGTGACGCAGAGCGAGGGGGGAAGACCGTCGGTTTGAGCTACAGGAATCCACAGGAGGACGTGGCGGCCTCTGGCGTGCTGCGCGGCGACAAAGCCCTTCAGGTCAGGCCATTTTTTCTCGTCGACTTCAAAGGTTCCATAGGCTTGCTGCCACTTGTCGTCGATGACCACGGTGCCGACAGGCAGGTTGCGGTCATTGAGGATGGAGAGCCATTTCTCATAGTTGGCCTGAGTGGCGAGCTTGTTGGGGGCCTCGCCTTTCGGGACCGATTCGACGGTCTGCTCGGCCCACCCGCAGAAGATGGGCAGGTGGTGCCAGTAAACGTCTTTGGCCGCCGGTTGCGTGGAGAAGCCGCTCTTGTCGAGCCATTCGGTGTAGGCCTGGAGGGCGTCGAGCGGGTCGTATGCAAAGGTGATGGCAAGGACGGGCGAGGCGAAGTCCCCGTCGAGGGGGCGGTAGCCCATGTAGTCGACGAAGAAGGAGGCGCCGGCATAGCGCGAGCCGGTGTATTCGAGAGCCGGGAACTGATATTCGCCGGGATGGGCGCCGATGCCGATGCCGGTCCAGGTTTTGTCCATGTGGAAGGCGAGAAAAAGGGGCGGCGGGGCGAAGATTCCGGTGATTCGCTCGGGGCGGAAGTCCTGCTCGGAGTCCTGCTGGCGGTCCACGCTGAAGCCGAGGATCTGCGGCATGGCGATGTTGAATTCGAACTGGTTGGCGTGGTTGGGGTTGGGGGCAAAGTAACGGTCGGCGTAGAGAGTCGCGTCCCAGACGTGACCGTCGGTAGTGCCTTTGTCCCAGCGGTTGGAGACGCCATTGGAAAGGAAATAATTCCGGCCGAGCTTGCCGTGGCCCGCGGCAAACTGCTGAAACTCGATGTGGTCGGGAAAGAATCGCCACTCAAAGCGGCGGCCGGTCCAAAGCGTGCTTTGAGCGGTGGCGCTCAGTTCCCAGGAGCCGCTGCCGGTTTCGCGGAAGGAGAATTCAATTCCGGAGAGGTGCTCTTCCTGGGTGTCGGAGGCGAGGCCTGCGACGATGGGAACTTCGAAGACCGCCTGGTGGTCGCGCTCGATGGTCAGCCAAGGCGGATTGCCGGGCTCAACCGCGACGGAATACAGGGGCATTTGGATGAAATGGGGGGGCTGGGCGATGCCGTGGAGCGAAGCGGCAGGGAAAAGCAGAATCGTTAAGAAGGACTGGCGGAACGATGAGTGCATGGAAAGCTTCCTGGACGGCAGATGGAAGGCATACTATGCGCCATGGATGGCGGCTGTCCATGGGCCGGAGCGGTGCGAATTTGCCGGATGAAGCCGGGTTGACGGTGACGGCGCGCCTTGACACGCAACAGGCCGCGCGTTTCTTATCATCATAGGCATTCCTTTGGAATCCGGGCGGAGGGAGCACCGGGGAACGGTGCGACCTAAGAAACAGGACGCCCAGATTGGGGTTCCGGGAGAAGGCCGTGTCGAACAGGAAGCAGACGGCAGTTGGGTTTCAGGTAGGCAGGCGGGCGTGGGACTGGAAACGGAGTCCCAACGGCCCGCGGCAACCGGATCATCCATCTCAGAGGTCTGGCCAGAGCGTGGGCCGGGCGTACTCAGCAGCCAGGAACATTCCCGGAGACAAATTCTCTCAGGCAGCCGGTTTGAAGCCGGGTGTGCCTGTGCCCTGAACGGCAGGAGGGGTTTGCGGCCGGGGGCGGACAAGAGATGATCGTGGGGATGAATGTGGGGATGAGCGTGGCGACGAGTTTAGCATTTTTGGCGGGTGGGCCAGGCGGAGCGGGTGGCAGTCTTCCCATGCTTCTGCCCTTGCTTTTGATTCCGGTTCTGTACCTGGTGATGATTCGCCCGCAGCAGAAGCGGCAGAAGCAGTGGCAGGAGATGCTTTCGGGCATCAAGGCGGGCGACCGGGTGACGACGGCGGGAGGGATCCGGGGGATTATTCTTACCATCAAGGACGATTCCATTGTGATTCGCGTGGCGCCTGACAACATCAGGCTGGAAGTGGCCAAGAACGCGATTGCGTCGGTGACCACCCAGGAAAGCTCTTAAGTCTTTGAACTGGTTTTTACCCCTTTTGACTAGAGAAACGGGACGATGAACAAGAATCTCAACAAAAAGATTGCCCTGATCGTAGCGGTCCTGGTGATTTTCGTATACGGCATCTTCCGGGTGCCGTCGGGGCTGAGCGGCAAGGCCCTGATGGAGGCCATGGGCCAGAATATTCACCTCGGGCTGGACCTGCGCGGCGGGGCTCACCTGATTTTGCAGGTGGTGGTCGAAGAGGCGGTGAGCGCCGAAACCGACAATACCGTGGGGCGGATCCAGCAGGACCTGAAGACGGCCAACCTGACCTTTACGCAGGTGTACAAGCCCGATCCGGCCAAGCCAAATCTGATTCAGTTGGAAGGTACGACGCAGGCCCAGGCGAGCACGGTGCGGTCGACGCTGGATACGAAGTATTCCAATGAATACGATCTGACAGGCGGCGGTGCGGACAACACCTGGACGCTGACGATGAGGCCGACGGTCGAGGCGGCTCTGGAAGAGAAGACCGTTCAGCAGGCGATCGAGACGATTCGCGACCGCGTGGACACTCTGGGCGTGAGCGAGCCGGTGATCGATGAATACGGGCTGGGGAAATACCAGATCCTGGTGGAGCTGCCGGGCATCTCCGATCTGGACCAGGTGAAGAACATCATCAAGTCCACGGCGCGGCTGGAGATTCACGCCGTGGTGGGCGGCCCTTACAAGGACGAGCCGGAGGCGACGGCCAGCACGGGCGGCGCGATTCCGCCGGACGAGATGATGGTGCACGGTTCGGGGAACCTGGCGACGGGCTCGGATGCGGACGCTGTGTATGTGCTGCGCCGCATCTCGGTGGTGGCCGGCAGCGACTTCCGCTCCGCCGATCCGGGCACGGACCAGAACGGACGCCGGAACGTCCGCTTCACGCTGACCAACGAGGCCGGCGACAAGTTCTACGAATATACCAGCAAGAACGTGGGCCAGAGCATGGCGGTGGTGATGGGCGGCCGGGTGCGCGAAGTGGCGACGATTCAGAGCGCGATTCGCGATTCCGGCGAGATCGTAGGCAGTTTTACGCCGGACGAAGTGGCAATCCTGTCGAAGATGCTGCGCACCGGGGCGCTGCCGGCCTCGCTGAACGAGATTGAAACCCGCACCGTGGGCGCGTCGCTGGGCCAGGACTCCATTCGCGAGGGGGTTACGGCGGCCATCGTGGGCGTTCTGGTGGTGATGGCGTTCATGCTCTTCTATTACCGGGCCTCGGGCATCAACGCCGACCTGGCGCTGTTCTTGAACCTGGTGATTCTGCTGGGGTTCCTGGGCTTTTCGGGAGCCACGCTGACCTTGCCGGGCATCGCTGGAGTGATTCTGACCATCGGCATGGGCGTGGACTCGAACGTGCTGATCTTCGAGCGCATCCGCGAAGAGGTGCGGTCCGGCAAGGTGCCGGCAGCGGCGGTGGACCAGGGCTTTGCCCGCGCCTGGACCACCATCCTGGACACGCACGTGACGACGATCGTGTCGGCCGCCATTTTGTTTCTGTTCGGCACCGGGCCGGTGAAGGGCTTTGCAATTACGCTCACCTTCGGTTTGTTTGCCAACCTGTTCACGGCGGTGTATGTATCGCGGGTGATCTTCGATTGGCATCTGGGCAGGTTGAAGTCCGGGGAATTGATATCGATCTAGTTGCCGGCAGCAAGGCTGTCTGATCGAAGTTCGATCGGCGGCGGAAAAATCGAACGCTGGAGCCCCTGCGGGGACCAGCCTCCAGGAAGTGGAGAGAATCAGTGGAATTGTTTCGTGGTGTAAATGTGGATTGGCTGAGGCTGAAGTGGTACTTCCTTGGCTTTTCTTTGATATTCAGCGTGGCGGGTGTGGTCTCGATGGGCTGGCACTGGGCGCACCCCGTCGGCCGGGTTCGAAGCCCGGTTCCGCTGGGCGTGGACTTCCGCGGCGGCACCGAGGTGCAGGTGCAGTTCGCCCAGCCTCCTGACATCGACGCGATTCGCAAGGCCACGGAGCTGGCGGGCATCAAGGATGCGAACGTCGTGAACTACGATGAGGCCAAGTTTAACGAGGTGCTGATCAGCCTGCCGGAGCAGACCAATGAGAGTGCGCTGGACACGGGCCGCCAGCAAATTGTGGATGCTCTGCACGCACACTACGCCAATTCTTTTGTGGATTCCGGGGTCAAGGTGGATGTAGTAGGTCCCACGGTGGGCCACCAGTTGGAAAAGCAGGCCGGGTTGGCCACGCTCTACTCGATGCTGGGCATGCTGGTCTACCTCTGGTTCCGCTTCCAGTTGATCTATGGCGTGGCGGCCGTGGTGGCCTGCTTCCACGACACCCTGATCACCGTGGGCGCCTTCGCTCTTCTGAACAAGGAAATCAGCCTCACGGTGATTGCGGCCATTCTCACGCTGGTCGGCTATTCGATGAACGATACCATCGTCGTCTTCGACCGCATCCGTGAGAATCTGCGCCTCAGCCGCCGCGAATCGCTGCCGGACGTGGTCAATCGGAGCATCAACCAGACGCTGAGCCGGACGGTGTTGACCTCGGGCCTGACGTTTCTGACGGTGCTCTCGTTGTATATTTTTGGCGGCGCGGTCTTGAATGGCTTTTCATTTGCGCTGGTGGTGGGTATTCTAATCGGCACGTACTCTTCGATTGCCGTGGCGGCGCCGATGTTGGTGGCTTGGCAAGACTGGCGAGCGAAGAAGGGCAAGGCAACGGTCCTGCCGGCCGCAAAGCGCGCCAGGGTGTAGGGATTTGAGTTGGAATTGCACTGGTTTTTGCAGAATACTTGGCAAGTAGTGTGCTGTTTTGATACAAGAGGAGCACACTTTTGTGGTACCGTTTTGATGCCGGGAACATTCTGAGTTTCCGCGGTGTCTAAATGGGAGTAACCGACACCCGATCCGAGGCTGGCCATGTTTGAAGATTCCACGTTTGAATCCGGAGGCAGGATCAAGAGCAAGAGCGGACCCTGGATGCTTGTGACGTTCATCGTCAACGGCTCCATTCTGCTGCTGCTGATCCTCATCCCGCTGATCTACCCTGAGGCGCTGCCCAAGGCCATGATGCTAACGGTATTGACTGCCCCTCCACCACCTCCACCTCCTCCGCCTCCACCTCCACCTCCGGAGGCAGTACACGTGGTTCACGTGCAGTCGGAGATGATGAACAATCAGCTGACGGCACCGACGCGAATTCCGCATGACATCAAGATCGTGGCGGAGAAGGAAGCGCCGCCGAGTTCGGGCTTTGGCGTGGCCGGCATGGAAGGGCTGGGCGGCAGCAGCGGCGGCGTGATCGGCAGCGTGTTTGGCAGCGGCAGCAACGCTCCCAAGGTGCAGGCCGCGGTTCCGAAGAAGGTCAACATCTCAGGCGGCGTGGCGGCGGGCATGTTGCTGCAGAAGACGATACCGGTGTATCCGCCGATTGCCAAGGCAGCGCGCGTCTCGGGCACTGTGGTGCTGCAGGCCGTCATTTCCAAGTCGGGAACGATCGAAAATCTGAAGGTCATCAGCGGGCCCGCCATGTTGCAGGGGGCAGCCCAGGATGCCGTAAGGTCCTGGCGATACAGGCCCTATCTGCTTAACGGAGAGCCGGTGGAAGTGGAAACCACGGTGAACGTGGTGTTCACTCTCGGTGGATAAGGAACCCTCTGGCTTCCTCCCGTTCCATTGGGCGGGGGCCTTGCTTTTGACCTGAATGCGAATCCGGAAAGAGCCGCATTCCCCAGCAACCGTCCGCCGCGGCGGATCACAGTTCACAAGAAACTCCTTAGGAGGAACGATTCAGTGATTCTCGCTCAGCTTGCACATTTCGCTTCGCACACGGTCTGCAGCCTTGCCTTCTTCCAGGAAGAAGAGCAGGCGGTCGGCTTCAGCCCCTTGCAACTTTGGGACCACATGGGATGGGCGGTACGCATTATCGCCATCTGCCTTTTTATTGAGTCGATCTGGTCGCTGGCCGTGATGATCGACCGTTACCTGTACTTCAGCGCCGCCCGCAAGCAGTCGCGCGAGTTCGCGCCCAAGGTTGCAGGCGCCTTGAAGGACAGCAAACTGGAAGAAGCCATCAAGATTGCCGATCGCAACAAGAAGTCCCACCTAGCCGAGGTTGTGACGGCCGGCCTGCAGGAGTTTCGTTCCTCCGGCGGTGCGCCCACCGAGGAGTCCATCGCGAGTTCGGAGCGCGCATTGGAGAGAGCCGAGGCCATCGTTCACGCCAAGCTGAAGAGGGGTCTGAGCGTTCTGGCCACCATCGGCGCCACGGCTCCGTTCGTCGGCCTGCTGGGCACGGTCATCGGCATTCTGCACGCCTTCCAGCAGATCGCCACGCAGAAGACCTCGGGCATCGGCGCGGTCGCCGGCGGCATCTCGGAAGCGCTGGTAACCACGGCCTTCGGGCTGCTGGTGGCCATCCCCGCCGTGATGACGTTCAACTACTTCACCGGTCGTGTCGAGAATTTCGACGTGGAGATGGACAACTCTTCGAGCGAATTGATCGACTACTTCATCAAGCAGAGCCACAGGCGCTAAGCGAAGGGCCAGTCGGCGAGAGCGGGAATTTGCGGGGGGCAGCGGAGAGAGTATCTCTTCTGCCCGCCGGCTTGAACCTCGCGCCCGGCGGGTGATTGCTGAGCGACGCCGGAAGCGATCCGGAACAAAAAATCACAGGACGGAGCCCCAACAATGGGAATCGCGGTTCGCAACGAAGGCAGTAAGGTCAACTCGACTATCAACGTTACCCCCATGGTGGATGTGATGCTCGTTCTGCTGATCATCTTCATGGTCATTACCCCCATGCTCCAAAACAAGGTGCAGATCGATATGGCCCAGGTGAATAACCCCACGGCCATGCCGGACGCCGACAAGGATGACGCCATTGTCGTGGCGATCACGCGGGATGGCGGGGTCTTCCTGGGGCAGAACAAGGTGGCAGTCAGTGAGCTTGGCGGTCTGGTTCGCGACAAGCTGGCCGACAAGCCCGGCAAGACGATCTTCGTTCGCGCGGATGCGCGGGCGCAGTTCCGGGCGGTTGAAGACGCCATCGATGCCGTGCGGACAGCCGGCGTGGACGACGTGGGCTTGTTGACGCAGAAGCGCGAAGGCGGCGGCCCGACCGTTCATTAATTTCGGCCTTGGGCTGTCTATCTAACGATTTGCAGGAAGCGAGGAGTTTTAAGCCATGTCAATGACAACTGGTGGAAGCGCGGGCGGCTTCTTAAACGAGATCAATGTCACGCCGATGATCGACATCCTACTGGTGCTGCTGATCATCTTCATGGTCATCGTGCCGGTGACGCCCAAGGGACTGGATGCGCTGGTGCCCCAGCCGCCGAAGGATCAGAAGCAGCAGCAGAATCCGACCGACCGAACCATTGTGGTGCAGGTTCTCTACCGCGCCGGCGCGGCTCCGAATTACAAGATCAACGAAACCGACGTGGCGAAGGCCGATCTGCTTCCTCGTCTGACCGAGATTTATGCCAACCGCGCGGAACGCGTGATGTTCATCAAGGGTGACGACAATGTGAACTTCTCCTATATTGCCGATGCCATCGATATCGGCAAGGCAGCCAACGTGGATCACATCGGGCTGATGACGCCGAAGATCATGGCAGGCCAGTAGCCGGCGGCTTTGAGCAGTTCTCCCTGAACGGGAAGGCTGAGAGGCGATCGACATGGGCCATGGGGCGTTTGTGGATCGCATCGGCCTGATGGCGCCAAGAGTTCAGGCTGGCCAATAAGGGGCTGGGGGATGAAATGCCCCGGCATGTCTCAGGGTAGCCAGCCCTGTCCGGGGCGGCGAGTTCCGGACGGAAACAGGAGTACAATTTTTCTATCCTGGTTTCGGTTCCTCCCGCCCGCGGCCAGCAGCATGAGATTCCAGGCGCGCAATCTAGAGGCACGACCTGAAGGAGAAGGATACGAACATGAATGGACCCGCACGTTTTACGGCGCTCGTGGTTGCCTTGGCCGGCATGGTGTTTTCCATGAGCGGGTGCAACCGCCTTGCAGCCCGTGACCAGTTGAACAAGGGAGTGGATGCCTACAAGGGCCAGCGATATGAAGAGGCGATCGGACACTTCCAAAAGGCCGCGCAGCTTGATCCGGGGCTGCCCATGGCCAAGACCTATCTGGCCACAGCACTGGCCCAGAACGTGGTGCCCGGGCTGGATACGCCGGAAAACCTGAAGACCGCACAACAGGCCATCGACATTTTCGAGGAGGTTCTGGCCAAGGACCCCAAGGATGTGAACAGCCTGAAGCAGATAGCGGGCATTGATTTCAGCATCAAGAAGTTCGACGACGCCAAGGCATTTCAGAAGAAGGTTCTGGCAGTGGACCCGAAGGATCCGGAGGCTGCCTATACAATCGGCGCAATCGACTGGACCCTGGCGCACGAGAATGCGCTGAAAGAGCTGGTGCCAGCCGGCATCAACGATGACGGCGAGGGCAACGTCAAGGCGCCCAAGAAGGTGCTTGAGGCGATCAAGGAACAGAACGCACCGCTTGTGGAAGAGGGGCTGCAGTATCTTAATCAGGCGGTGGCTAACCGGGCCAATTATGACGAGGCCATGGTCTACCTGAACCTGATGTACCGGCGCAAGGCGGATGTCGACTACGCGGATCCTGGCGCAGTCAAGGATGACGTAGCCGCGGCGAAAGACTGGACCGCCAAGGCGATGGGGACCCGCAAGACCAACGAAGAGAAGAAGAACAAGGGACCGGGCGGCATCACCATGGATTCCAGCGGCAACCTGAAATAGACGGCAGCCGACCTACCCCATACAGCAACGGCCCTCGCCATTCGCGGGGGCCGTTTTTGTTTCTGGATACAGCCTTTTTCCCATCGCAGGAGGTGCGCATTGGTTCAGACCGGCAAAACTGTTTTCGTTCTTAAATCCGCTCTCGCAGGCATTTTCCCGCTTACGGTCTTCGCGTGCAGCGTGTTGGGGCAAACGGTGACTGGGGAAGTGCCCCGCCCCGCGCCGATGCAGGCTGTTCAATCGGCCACCGGGTTGACCGCGCACAACGAGCGTGAAGTGCTGGAAGTCACGGTTTGCGGCGATTCGCTGATACACGTAGTGGCCCGGCCGGCCGGTGCGCCGGCCTCGACAGCCCCGCGGCCGTGGATGCTCGAACCGGCGCAATCCTGCCCCGGATCGGCATTTCAGTTCAGCCAGTCCGGCGATTCGACTACGCTCACCACCACCCTCCTGACTGTTTCGTTGTCTTCACGAGAAGGCAGCCTAAGCTTCAAGACTGCCCAGGGCGAGGCGCTGCTCAGTGAGAACCGGAGCCTGCCGCGCACCTATATTCCGGTGGGGCCGGCAGGGCTTTACCAGATCAAGGGACGATTCTCTCCCGATGCCACCGAGGCCATCTATGGACTGGGCCAGCACCAGAGCGGGCTCTTCAACTATCGGGGCAGCACGTTGGAACTGGGCCAGAACAACACCGATGTCGCCATTCCCCTGCTGGTCTCCAGCAAGGGTTATGGAATCCTGTGGAACACGGCCTCGTTCACCTACGTGGATAACCGCTTTCCACTGGACCTGAACTTTGAATCGATGGCCGCCGGCCAGGTGGATTACTACGTGCTCTATGGCCCGGGGATGGACCGGATTATCCATGCATACCGCTCCATGACGGGCCATGCGCCGCTGTTTCCGCAATGGGCCTATGGGCTCTTCCAGTCCAAGGATCGCTACGCATCGCAGGCGGAGATTCTGTCGATCGCCAATCAGTACCGCAGCCGGCATATTCCGCTGGACGCGGTGGTGCAGGATTGGTTCTGGTGGAAGGAGGGGGGCGAAGGCGACCCGGTGTTCAACAGCAATTACACCGATGTGCCCGCCGAGCTGAAGACGCTCCACGACGAGCACGTCCACGCCATGATCTCGGTGTGGGGCATGATGGATGCTAGCGCAAAGAACTTCAAGGAGATTGAACGGCAAGGTTTTGAGATTCCGGGAACGCACGTTTACGATCCGACCAATCCCGCGGCGCGCGATTTTTTCTGGAATCAGCTTGTGGGCAAGCTGTTCGCGCAGGGGTGGGATGCATTCTGGCTGGACAGCGCGGAGCCGGAGGAGTACTGGCCGCACGTGGGCGACGCGGTTCTGCGCTACAAGCAGCTGCACATCGGCAGCGGCCAGGAATACACCAACATTTTTCCGCTGGAGCACACCGGAGGGGTTCAAGAGCACTGGAAGCAGGCCACCCAGGAGAAGCGCGTGTTCCTGTTGACGCGCTCGGCCTTTCTGGGCCAGCAGCGCAATGGAGCAACGGTGTGGTCCGGCGACGTGTACAGCACTTGGTGGGCGCTACGTCACCAGGTGGCCGCGGGCCTGAATTTTGCGCTGTCCGGATACCCTTATTGGACGACCGACATTGGCGGCTACCATCAGCCTTTCGACGGCGCGGCCAAAGATCCCGCGTACCAGGAGCTGTATGCGCGGTGGTTCGAGTACGGGGCCTTCTGCCCGGTTTTTCGCACGCATGGGCACCGGGAACACAACGAGTTGTGGACTTACGACCGGGTCTATCCGGCGCTGCTGGCCATCGACCGGTTGCGCTACCGGCTGTTGCCTTACGTCTACTCGCTGGCGTGGAAGGTGACGAGCGGGGATTACACGATTCAACGGCCGCTGGTGATGGATTTCCGGGAGGACCGCGCTACATGGGAGATTGGCGATGAATTCCTCTTCGGGCCGTCGATCCTGGTGAGCCCGGTGACGAAGGAACACGCCACGGAGCGCACGGTGTATCTGCCTGCCGGAGCTGGCTGGCACGACTTCTGGACCGGAGCGCGGACAGCGGGCGGGGCGGAGGTCACTCGCGCGGCGCCAGTCGAGCGGATTCCTCTGGAAGTGCGCGCCGGTTCGATTCTGCCGCTGGGGCCGGAGATCGAGTATGCGGGGCAGGCCGCAGATCCGATCGAGCTGCGCGTCTATCCGGGCGCGGATGGCGATTTCAATCTCTATGAAGATGAGGGCGACAGTTATCGCTACGAGCATGGAGCTCACGCCATCATCCCGATCCACTGGGACGACGCGAGCCGGACGCTTACGATTGGGGCGCGTGAGGGAAGTTATGCGGGGATGGCCGCGGGGCACACGTTCAACGTGGTGATCGTGACCAGCGGGCACGGCGTCGGGGGTGAAGTTACTGCGGCGCCCGACCAGGCGATTCAGTATGCGGGGGCGAAGACCGCGACAAAGTTCTGAAGAGGGATCAGCGGTCAGAGATCGGAAAACAGAGTCAGCAATCCGGCTTGGGTTGGCTGGTTCTGAAGACGGATCAAGCGGTGCGCTCTATTTTGCGCCTTCCTTGAGGATCTGGTTGGCCAGGTAGTTTTGCACCTTGGCCTCGTCGCGAAGCTTCTCGAAGTAGGCGCTCTTGAGCAGTTGCGCGTGGCCATCCCGGAGGCCCTGGCGGATGAGTTGCTGCACGCGCACGTCGGTCAATGTGCGCTGGCCGGCCGCTTCCCTGGAGATGAGCTTGTAGATGGCGTAGCCGATGGTCCGGTGCGACTGGGGGTCGACGATGGGAAGAACATCGGTGAATTGGCCCGGCTTGAGCTTGCCGATGGCGTTGTAGACTTCCGGTTCGGCATGCAACTGCGACTCAGGAATAAAACCCATGTCGCCGCCATTCGCGGAGGTGTCCTTATCCTCTGAATAGTTCATAGCCACGGCTCCGAATTCCTCGCCGCTGTCGAGCTTCTGGTGCAGGGTCTGAATCTTCTTCTTTGCATCGGCGTCGCCGGAGGCCTTGTTGTTTTGCAGGTTGGCGGTTTTCGGCGAAGGAGTTGAGGTGACGGCGATCCTGGCAATGTTATAGCGGGGCTCAATGAGATTGAACTCCGCCTTGTGCGCCTCATAATAGCCGCTGATCTCACCGTCGGTGATGTTGATTTTGGATTCGATCTCCTTGTTGAGCAATTTAGTAGTGGTCAATTGGCGGCGCAGGTCGCGCTTGAAATCTTCAAGCGTCTCATTGCGCTGCTTGAGCTGCTTGTCGAACTCCTCCTGTGTGGAGAGCGCCTTGATTTCCAACAGCTTGGCGTTGACGTCCTCGTCGGAGGCGACGACGTTGAGCTTGGCGGCCCGCTGCTGAAGGATTTCGTCATCGATCAACTGGCGCAGGATGTTGAGGCGGACGATTTCGGCCTGTTCGGTGGAAGGCAGCTGAGGGTTGTCTCCCAGGCTGGCTTTGTAGTACTTCTCCAGGTCCGGGCGGAGGATTTCCTTGCCATTCACGGTGGCAATGACGTCGGGAGCGGGGGAGCGGTGGCAGCCGGCGACCGGGGCCAACAGGGCACCACTGAAAAGGATGAGGCCGAGGAAACGCGAGCGGGCCGGGAAAAAAGATTCGATCTGCAACCTGGTGTCTCCTGTGGGGCCCAAGAAGGCCCCGGCATTCAAGGATAAATCGCCGAGCCGGTGAGGCGATAGCAGCGCAGCGGCGCTATTTGCCGGTTCCGGGGGGCGGTGGCGGCGGGTTGGCCGGCGTGGCTACCGCGGGCGGAGGATCGATGCCTGCGGCGCGCAGGGCGCGGTCGATCACCAGCCAGAGCTGATCTTCAGGGACGGCGCCGTCGACGCGCTCGCCATTGACGAAGAGCGCGGGCGTTCCCTCGACCTTCAAAGAGTCCGCTTCGCGAGCGGAGGCGCGCACCTGGGTCTCGTCCTGCGCCGCCAGGCAACCGTCGAGCCTGCCGGAGTCGAGTTTGGCCAGCGTGGCCTCCTGGCGGGCGATGCGATCCAGCGCATCAAAGCTCTTTGCCGGATTGCGATCGGGTCCGCTGATCTCCTGGCCGTGGGCGTGGAGGTAATCGATGTAAGTCCAGTAGACCTGGCCGCTCTGCGCCGCCAGGCAGTTGGCGTCGACCGCGGCGTGCATGGCCCAGGGGTGCAGTTCGACGAGCGGGTCGTCCTTGTAGATGAAGCGGACCTTGTCCTTGTAGCGCTCGAGGGTGGGCGGAAAGAGCGACTGGTGCATGCGAGCGCAGTAGGGACATTCGAGGTCGTCAAAGTTGATGACGGTGACCTTGGCCTGAGGATTGCCGCGGATGGGGCGGCCGGCCACGTCGATGGAGAAGATAGGGTTCTTGGCCAGGTCGAAAGTTTCCAGCCGAGCCAGGGTCTTGCCGTCGGTGGAGATAAGGAAGTCGACCACCGTGCTCTTTTCGCCGCGGGACATGGTGATGGGCAGCGCGTCGTAGCCTGCAATCTGGCTTGGTTTGCGGTCACCAATGGTTACGTTGTAGTCCTGGGGGACGTTGAACTGGGAGCGGACCAAGACCTCGATGTGGCGGTTGAGCGCGGCAGCGTCAGGAGAGCCCGGTGGGGCGGATGGGGGCGGGTTGGTCTGGGCCTTGCAGCCCGCGGTCAAGCAGAGCGCGAGCAGGCCAGCCAGTAAGCGAATGCGTGCCAAAATGAAATCCTCTCAGGAAAGGATACTCCAGCGGCCTCGAAGCGGGCCGATGGAGCGCCTGGTCGCCCTGGTGATATTGAGTTGACGCGCAGCAACTCGAAAGGCAACCGCTTGAGTGGGTGGGGGGTTGGTTTGCGGCTTGCCCGTGACGCTCCCAGAACTCGACAGAATTCGACGCTCGTGCTCAACTTTCAGGGCGATTCCCCGGTGAGCGACTCGGCGATTTGCACTCAGCGACCTTGGCTTACACGGGTTCTGTCCGGATTGCCGACGATCCAGGCGGAACCGATCCTGTACATCGAAAGGAGCAGCAGAATTCGAACGAGTCTATTCTGATGCTGGAATGATCGCTGACTGGAGTCACTGTCGGCAATGGCCCATGGGCAGTCAAGGGAAGTGGGCGGAGAAGCGGAATGTGGTTGGGCTTAGGTGTCAGCACCCGAACGTATATTCCTGCGCTTCGGAGCCCTTGAAAACATACCTGGTCTCAAACCTCAGCGGCTGCAGGGAAGAATGAAAATGAAACAGGGTGATTGACAACAATCTTCCACGCGAGTATAGTCGTTCTTCGTTGTATCGATGATCGATGATCCTATGCCGAAACGAAAGCTTGACCCACTACCCGCGGCCGCGTTTCAGATCCTGCTAGCCCTCGCCGGCGGCGACCTGCACGGTTATGCCATCATGCGTCAGGTGGAGGAGCAAAGCGCCGGCCGCATGCGGCTCGGCCCAGGGACGCTCTACAGCTCCATTCAGGCGCTCGCCGAAGAAGGTTTGATTGAAGAAGTCGATCCTAGTGGAAAATCGGAATCGCTCAATGAGCGGCGCCGATACTACCGATTAGCCTCGACCGGACGGAAGTTGGCGCGCGCTGAAGCTGAGAAGCTCGCCGATCTGCTGCGTGTGGCTCGTGCAAAGAACATCCTCAGGGGGGAATATGTCTGAGAAGATATACGCCTACCTTCTACGCCTCTACCCTTCGCGCTTCCGCGAGGAGTACAAAGAAGAAGCTATTCAACTGTATCGCGACCTCTATCGGCATGAGACCGGCCTGTTGCGGAGGACGCGTCTCTGGGTTGGCCTGCTGGCCGATCTTGCTGTTGGGCTTCCACAAGCATATCGGAACACATACGTATCCGCAGCATCGTCCCCGGTTGTGCAAGGGCTGCTGGGAATACCGACGTTTCGTCTTCTTGAGGAAGAGCCGGTGCGGCCAGGATCGTTCCTCTTCGGCAGTGTTCTGTCCCTGGCGACGCTCGGCACTCTTTCTGCCCTACTGAGTCATCCCACCGTCTATCGCGCCTGGAATGTATCGGGCGTCTCGAGGTCGCCGATCGAAGCCGTCCTCGAGAGACTGAACCGGCCCACGTCTTCCGAGCTGTCCGGCAACGAATCTCGGCAAGTGGACGACTCGGTTCCGAGCGACGGTCGAAAGGCGGAAGCGCGGAAAGCGACAACTCCTGCGGCTCAACAGGTGCTCACTCCGGCAGAAAGCACAATCAATCCTGCCGAGCGTCACAAAGTCATCGAATCGGTCGTCAAGAATCCGGAGGCAAATTACCCGTCCCAACAGCAGTCTGGAAAAGCGCCGAAGGCGGTACTGCGGAACGAAACGCACGGCGAGTATGATGCGGCAGTTGACGGAGCTGTCTTAGCTGCGCGCCGGACGCCGGACCTCCAGCGAGTGACACAACCCGCTGCAATTGAGATTCAACGAGCTACAATTATCGCGTTCTGTCCGCCTACAACGAAGGCAGGTGTAACAGATGCCGATGCAAGCGAAGCTCTGAGTGATTTTCAGTTCTATGCGGAGCGCATAAAGCAGCCGCTGAATAAAGCTGGCATTGGATTCCAGATACTTTACGCTCGCTCTTTTCGTATCCGTCTTGGCTCGGAAACAATCGTATTCCGTCCCAAGACTGATATTGGCTACTATTTGATTGCGCCGGGTAAAAAGCCGCTAATTGAATATGGAGTGATGACCGACTCCGATCTCCTGCTCGTCGCAAAACGGTACTTCGGCCCCATTGGCCTACACGACTGACGGCTGGTATTCGAGCTCCGGATGTATCACCGGCTACTCGGAAGCAATTCTCAACTCGCGAGAGCAGTGGGATAACCGGCCAATTTACGTTTATGCCAACAATTGCAAATCGCCCGATCTGGTGCGGGTGAGAGGCGTGTTGTATTATTCTTCAGCCGGTTTCTTCTTACTTCAGCTTGAGCAAGCGTGTT